>Ga0209086_10000825_pt1 | contig 25661 bp, 23 predicted proteins | sample M_130207_XF_Meta_FD_187312 | JGI IMG/M metagenome (GOLD analysis project Ga0209086, IMG submission 187312) | Freshwater microbial communities from Lake Montjoie, Canada to study carbon cycling - M_130207_XF_MetaG (SPAdes) (version 2) | ecosystem: Environmental > Aquatic > Freshwater > Lake... | reverse complement strand
CTTTCAACAAACCAGACAAATAGGGGTCTTTGGATTTGTTCACCTCTCCAGACAAATCAAACAACACAGACACCGCCTCGGGCGTTGAAAAGTCCTCATTCATGGCTTTCTTAAAGCGCTTGGCATAAGAGTTGGACCAGTCTATCTCGCCAATTGCAATGTCTTGAGGTGTGACCGAGGCAAGTGTTGTGTAGAGCCTTTTCAAAGAAGATCGCGCATCTCCAAGATGGACATCGCTGTAATTCAATGGGCTTCGGTAATGACTTCTGACTACAAAAAAACGCAAAGTCTCCGCATCAAAGACTTCCAACACATCGCGAATTGTAAAAAAATTACCCAAACTCTTGGACATTTTTTCATTGTCCACGTTGACAAACCCATTGTGCATCCAATAATTGGCCAAGGCTTGACCAAAAGCACCCTCACTTTGTGCGATTTCATTTTCATGATGGGGAAACTGAAGATCTGCGCCCCCAGCGTGCACGTCAAACGTTTGGCCCAGTAAGGCACAACTCATTGCTGAGCATTCAATGTGCCAACCAGGCCTTCCCAATCCAAAGGGCGCAGTCCATTTTGCATCCTGGGGTTCACTATCTTTTGCACCCTTCCACAAGACAAAATCCAATGGGTCCTCTTTTCCGTCTAGCACCGCCACTCTCTCCCCGGCGTGAAGCTCATCCAATGACTTGCCTGATAACTTGCCATAACCGGGAAATCGCCTGACTGAGAAATTCACATCCTGACCCGCTTGATAGGCCAGCCCCTTACTTAACAAGTTCTCTATCAAAACCACCATTTGCGAGACATACTCTGTGGCCCTAGGCTGAGCGTTGGGCTCTTGGATATTTAAGCGTTTGGAGTCTTCTTGCAAAGCCAATATCATTCGGTCCGTCAAAGCTCGGATGCTCTCCCCATTTTCCAAGGAACGGCGAATGATCTTGTCATCTATATCGGTGATGTTGCGAACAAAATTAACCTGGTAACCCAAGACCTTGAACCAGCGCTGAACGATATCAAACGCAATCATGGAACGGGCATGCCCAATGTGACAAAAATCATAGACCGTCATGCCACACACATACATACTGACATGCCCATCTTTTAAGGGCACAAACCGCTCTAGCTCTTTGGATAGGGTGTTGAAGATTCGAAGTGACATGAATTTTTAGAAAAATTTAAATAACCGTGGGAACACAAAAACAATACAAAAAAGAAAAAATCATTCTCTGCTTTAAAATAGATCTTTCGAGGCCCAAGAGGCTGCAAAACACGCCCCCCCTACAAAGGCGTCTTGTCTTGTTACACTCAGATGTTCTCTCAAACACCCCAGATCCGGGGGATCCATGCCAAAGGTCGTCAAAATGAAACAAACACCCAAAGGCCAAAAAGTCTCAGGTTTTTTACTTGAATCCTTAGGATGCGAATGAATTCTTTTGACTTCATTTATGATTATGCTTGAGCATTTTACGTCCTCTTTAAAATTTTTGACCTCAAGCGTTTTGATCAGTCGCTCTTTTTTCTCTTTTCCAAGCATGATTCATAAGCAGTCGATCCAACTTTGTGCCGCCTTTGTATTTTGCTCTCTCTTGAGCACGACATGCCTGGCTGACCCCCACGAAGATGTGCTCAAACTGCTTAAACAAGATTTGACTGAGCAAGCCTTTGTCGCGGTGAATGCGTACCTCCAAGACCACCCCCAGGATCCACAAATGCGGTTTTGGCAAGGCAATTTATGGGTCAAAAAAGGTTCTCCCCAAATGGCCAGCGAAGTTTTTTTACGACTGACCCAAGATTACCCCGAATTGAGCGAGCCTTACAACAATTTAGGTATTTTGCAGTTTCAAGCGGGCGATTATTTTTCAGCCAAAAGCTCCTTTGAGTCCGCCCTTAAAGTGCAACCAGACTTTGCCAACGCCATGGAAAACTTGGGTGACACGTATTTGCTGCTTTCACGCTCTACGTTGGCTCAGGCCAAGGAGTCAGCCCCTCAATCAAAGTCTGCCAACTACAAGATAGAATTGATCAATCAAATGTTGATTCAATGGAGCAAGAGTCAAAAGAAATAGAGTTCCTCTATTTTTCAATTGGCTTTGCCCTTGCTTGATCAGTTTGCGGTCCTTATCCATCACAAAACCGTTTTTCTTTATGTTTTCACACAAGTCATCATCCGCTCATCACACCGTCAAAGCTTTGATCGCGATCATCGCTCTCTTTTGCAGTGCGCTTTTTGCTCAAACCACTCAAAAATCAGACAACCCTCGCGTGAAGATATCCACCAACCTTGGGGACATGGTGCTTGAGTTGTACCCTGACAAAGCACCCAAAACAGTAGCTAATTTTTTGCAATACGTGAGCGACCGCCATTACGACGGCACCGTTTTTCACCGTGTCATCGCAGGCTTCATGGTTCAAGGCGGCGGGTACACCAAAACTTATGCTGAAAAGCCCACTCGCGCGCCTGTCGTTCACGAGGGCCAAGCGGCCTTGGCCAAAGGGGGAGATAAAAATGTGATTGGCACAGTGGCCATGGCCAGAACGTCTGAGCCCAATTCAGCGACTTCTCAGTTTTTCATCAATATTGCAGACAATGCTTTTTTAGACCCCACGGTTGTGCCACCTGGTGACCCCGTTCCAAGCTTTACCTACAACGGCAAGACCTACACCAACATTCCTAGAGCCAATCTTGAAAACAACCCTAAACTGGTGGGCTATACGGTTTTTGGTAAAGTCGTCTCTGGCATGGATGTCGTGGACAAAATAAAATCCATTCCCACGGGTCCATCTGGCAACTTTCCCAGTGACGTTCCTAAAACGAGTGTCATCATTTCTTCTGCTTTCATCATCAAATCACCATGAACAACCCCACTGTAGAACTCCACATTGCTGAACACGGCGTGATCACGCTTGAACTGGACGCTGAAAAAGCGCCCCTCACCGTTGCAAACTTCATCAAAAATGTTGAAAACGCCCACTACAACCACACTGTTTTTCACCGCATTATTCCTGGCTTCATGATTCAAGGTGGTGGTTTTGCACCTGGTATGAAACAAAAGGAAAGCAACGAGACGATTGAAAACGAGGCCCAAAACGGTCTTAAAAATGACCACTACACCGTTGCCATGGCCAGGACTTCGGAGCCTCATTCCGCAGGCGCTCAATTTTTCATCAATGTCGCTGACAATGACTTCCTCAACCACACATCCCCTACACCCTCAGGCTGGGGCTATGCGGTCTTTGGAAAAGTAATCAAAGGCCAGGACATTGTGGACAGCTTAAGCAAAGTCAAAACTTCTCGAAGTGGCTTTCACGACGACGTCCCTAAAGAAGAGGTGCTCCTCGAAAAAGTCGTTCTTATTGCGGCATAAATTTAACTGCGACAGCGTCAATGACCAAGCCCATTTCCAAACGAAATGCTTGGCTCAAGTGCTCTGCAAGACTCAGCTTGTGCTCGGGGCCAAGGCCAGCGAACTTTAGTCGCCAAAGATGAACACTTTGGCGTCCATTGGGATTGAACACATTGATGCTCGCGAGTGGTCTTGCATCGACTTTATCTCTGATATCCATTTAAGCGCTCAGTCCCATGACTTGATGCTTGGCTTAGAGACCTATTTAAAACGTACTCAGGCCCATGCGGTCTTCATCCTTGGCGACTTACTAGAGCTTTGGATAGGGGATGATTGTTTGGGGGACGCCCATTTTGAAATTGAGCGGGCCTGCGCGCAAATGCTCAAGCACTCAAGCCAGCTTCGACCCACCTATTTCATGCCAGGCAATAGAGATTTTCTTATTGGACGGGGCTTCATTGATCAAAGCGGCTTGAGTCTCTTGTGTGATCCGTGCATCTTAGAGACACAAGGCAAAAGAATTTTATTGAGCCACGGAGATGCGCTTTGCAAGAGCGACTTGGACTACCAAGCGTTTAGGCAAGAAGTTCGCAGCAAGGATTGGCAAACTCACTTCTTGGCACTTCCCTTAAGCGAGCGGCTGTCCTTGGCCCAAAAAATGAGAGCACAAAGTCAACTCAAACAAAGCAGCTTGTCACAGAAAGACTACGCAGAGCTTGACGCCCCATCATGCATAGATTGGCTTGAACAGTTCAACTGCGAATTGCTGATTCACGGGCACACCCATCGACCCATGAGGCACCCATTGACTCCAACACTGGCGCGCGAAGTCTTGAGCGACTGGGACGCAAGCGCTTCGCCAAAAAGAGGTCAAGCGTTGAGACTTCTTGACGGTCAACTCCAGCGCATCGAGGTCTTTTAGTGCCTTGCACATCTAAAGCGCCTAGATGAGCTATTTCTTCATCAACACCTTCAATACCGACTGCAAGCGCTGAGCACTGCTTGGATCAAAGGGCGCACTAAAAACCTGCGCAACATCCTTCGTCCACGTCTGTGCTGGTGTGGGATCGTTTCTCTTTGTGAGCAACTGCAACTGTAGGGCCCTGCGCTCCGAGAGGTGCTCAGCGGGTGTGGGCTGCTCAGCAGCCATTTCAAGTCTGAGCAAAGAGGTCTTTAAGGGAGATGCATCTTGGCTTGACAAAGCTTTAATCGCTTGAACCATGACCACACGGTCAGCGGCTTGCACCCTTGGACCGAGCTCTTTCAAGGCCGGAACACGTTCTGCATCGCGGTGTTCCCAAGCACTCAGCAACTGCGTCAAAGATTCACCATGGGCCATTGCCGATAATTTTTTCAGCGCAAATTGCGCTTGCTCAAAAGCATAGCGTTGCGCTCTAAAAGCTTGATCCCCCAACCTTGGTCCTCTGGGCGCATCAAAGGAGGGCTTGTTTCGTGCATCGAAAGCAGGTTTTTTCGAACGATCAAACGCCTCAGGCTTGCCTCGGCCGACGGATTTGGCACCTCGTGAATCCTTCAAAGACGTTGCTTGAGTCGCCTCTTTCTTTTGACCGGGTCGATCATCTCCTCTGACTGCAATCACAGGTTTTGGAGCCGCTTTGGGGGTCGGTGCTTTTTGAGCGGGTTCATCGACTACAGCGACTTCATCTATTCCATGGACTTCTGCTACTTCTGCTACTTCTGCTACTTCTGCTACTTCTGCTACTTCTGCTACTTCTGCTACTTCTGCTACTTCAGCTACTTCAGTGACTCCAGCGACTTCATGAACCTCGTTCGAAGTTGAGCCCTCAAGCTGCGACGTATCTTCAGGAGTTTTCTCATACGCAGGCCCTGTACTGGCAGCCTCTGCATTCGCAGGTGAATTGGCCTCGGGCAATTGAACCTCTACTGGCGCAGGCTCTTTGGGCTCTGGCTTGGTTTCTGCCTTTGGCGCAGGTGTTTGCAAATTGGGCGGCGACCACTCCTCGTTCAACAATTTATCCAAAGCTTGCATCGCTTGTCGTATAGACTGCGCGTCTTGCTTTGAAACAGCCTCGTCCAACGCTTTTGATGCTGCAATCACTGCTGCATCATAAGCACTGACAGCGGCCATGGATTGTTCACGTTGCTTGGTTTTTCTTTCAAAGGCTTCATCCAAGGGTTGTCTGAACGCATCCCAAAGCTTTTGTTCTTGTTTGCGATCCAAGACAACCAATTGAGACTCTAGCTGCCAACGCTGCTGCAACTGTTTGACTGCATCAATTCTCAATTGCGTTTCAGCACCGAGTTGCTTGGCCTCCTCAATCAAGGACATGCGCTGCTGAATGCTCTTGTCTTGAACCGACTCCAAAGGCGCATGGGCCAATTTCATCGCCTCCTTCCAAATCGCTTGAAGCTCGACAAAGATTTTTTCACTCACATGACCACTGTCGCGCCAACGCTCAGAGAATTGATGCAACTGTCTGACCACCGACTTCCAGTCTGGCCCCTGCGCGCCCAATAGCGTCCAGGCCCTTAACTCCTCAAGCAAAGCCAAACGTTGGGCTTTGTTCTCGGCACTTTCGAGTTTGACTTTTTCAACCCAAACCTCTACCACTTTGTGGGCTCTGTTACAGGCTTGATCAAAGCGCTTCCAAAGTGCATGGTTGGGCAACCCGCCTTGATCCACAAGCTTCCATTGTTCTCGCAATTCACGAAGTGCCTCTTGCATTTTTCGCCCACCCATGACGGGCACCCAAGTCATTTCTGGTGATTTTTGAACAACAATTTCTTGGCCCAGATCGGCGACATCCGTTTGAACCGGACTTGCTTGGTCGGTGGACTCGGTCTTCAAGTGAGCAGAATCTGGGGGCGTGAGCTCTGCTGAGAGAGGCGCACTTGGAGGCAGCGAATGCTCGTGCAGTTTGGGCTCATCGCTGCTTGCAGGGGCTTGCGGGGACAGCGTCTCTTGCTCTGGGACAATCATTTTCTTTTTGGGATCCGCCTTGGTCACCTTGGTGACGTGGGTGGATTTGTCTGCCTTTGAGGCTACTTTTTTAAACAAAGCTTCAGCTTTTTGCACCAACTCCAATCTGAGTTGGTCGGCTCTCCACTTTTGCCACCCTTCAAGCTCACTGGCTGCAGCCAATGCGGCTTGGACCTTGTGCTCCAATTTTTCATCAAGCAAACGTGCATTCTCTCTCAACACAGACCTGAGATTGTGTGCTGCACTTGCACTTGCTTTGCCATGCCCTTCGGCCATTTCGTTTTCAAGGACTTTTAAAACCTCTTGAACGGCCTGCGTCGCTTTCGCTTTAAGCTCAGGATCCACCTTGGGTTTGTGCGAAGGGGCCACAGTTGATTCACCAAGCCCTCTTTGAGCCTTGATCTCTTCAGCCCAAGCGGGTACTTGCGGCAACGCCTCCTCTTTGGACCCACTGGACTTTTGCGCTTGCTCCAAGGCAGCGCTAAATGCATCCCAAAGCGCTTGCATTTGTTGACCACTGTTGGTCAAGGCAGGTGCGTGCTTGAGGTCCACCGAGGACCATTGCTCATCCCCAAAGATTTGATCTCTGACGGCGACCCAAGCCTGCACGTCCCGATTCAAGGTGTCTTTCAAGTCAAATGCTTCACGCCATGGCTTGGTCGACAGCACTTCAATTCTTTGCGCCATTAAAACCGCAGCTTCGCGCTGAACTTGTGCTCTATGCTCGAGGTCTTCCAATCGCTTGATTCTCTCAAAGAGATGATTCTTCAAACCCGCCAAAGGCTCTTTGGACAAAGGTGCGCCTGCCTTGGCCGCATCTCTTTGCCAAGCGAGCGCGTCAGCGATGTGAAATTTTTGCGAGGCCAAGATAGCTTGTCCCTTGACTTGCCAGTCCAGCAGCACCTGTTCTTGTGATTTGTGACGCTTTAATTCATCTATTTTTTCTCGCAACTGTTTCGCAGCGCCCTTGTCACGCGTGCTCAACTCTTTGTAAACCTCTTGAATCTGTTCGATCGGGGGTTGGGTGGCCAACCACTCTCGGATGCGAGTTGTTCGGTCTCCGGAGGTGGGTGCAGTAAAAGCCCCTGCGGTCATTGCATCCAATTGTTCTTGGCTATAGGTGTTGGCAGTGTGTTGGGTCACAGAAAAAAGCTCATGTAAATCATTAAAAAAAAGAGGTGGCTTCAAAGGCTACTGTTCTCACTGTCCATATTGTGAACGACTTTCTCCTTCATTTATGGCCTATTGAAAATGCTTCTCTACCAAACCGTTCACCAAACGCGTCAAGCCCAAGCCCCACTTTGAGATAAAAGGCAGCTTTGTAGATCCTTGGGTCACCACGCATGGAAATTAAATTTATACCTTGGCCTTGCAAAACTTGGGAACTGTGCCGGCCCTCTCATGCCCACTGTCCACGGCTCTTTAGAAAGCCAGCGTTTGACAAGAAGATAATTTTGAATTTAAAAATACACCATAAGTATTTATGAATTAACAATAATACTACTTTATATTTATTTTAGATTATTTTTCAAAAGATTTTGGGGTGATATACCTTTAAAATACACTTTCTAATCTTATTTAACAAATATTCCACCCCTTCGTTGAAGGTCTGCTTTGCATCCGTCCTAGTTCAAACTGGATGCTTATTAAATTGAGCGGTTATTTCAAACGGTTTTTAAAAAGCTTGCGGCTCAAAACCCCAAGTTCATCTTCAAGAGGAAGTGTATTGAGTACGCTACAAAAGATCAATTTAAGCCTCAAGGCCATTGCTCAAGACGTTGCTGAGGGATTTTTCTTCATCACGCACAGCAGTTTGGCTTTTCTTGGGTTGAGCGTTTTTTTCTTAACCATGGTCTTGAGCTTAAGACCCGAATTAAGACAAAGTGGCGAGATCATGCTCATCAATTGGTTGCAAGAAAGACGGGCCGATGAGACTGGCTTGATGGTAGACGTTGATGCGGTGGACAGAGCCACTGCGACCAACCCCTACCAGTTGCCCAAGCAACAAGCCAATATTGCCTTTTGGCTCAGCAAAAAATACCACGTTGCACCTGAGCCCCTAAGTGCGTTGGTAGAGGAGGCCTACGACCTAGGCGCCAAGAACCAAATCGAGCCCACGCTGATCTTAGCTGTGATGGCCATCGAGTCGGGTTTCAATCCTTTTGCGCAAAGTGGTGTTGGTGCGCAAGGCCTCATGCAAGTCATGACCCGCATGCACTCCGAAAAGTACGAAGGTTTTGGTGGTGATTTGGCCGCCTTTGACCCCTTGACCAATCTCAGAGTGGGTGTGAAAATCTTAAAAGACTTTATCCTTAAATCTGGCACGATAGAAGGCGGACTCAAGCTTTACGTGGGAGACACATCCAGCTCGGATGATAAAAACTATTCGTCCAAAGTTTTGGCCGAGCAAGCCAAACTCAATCAAGTCGCTCAAGGGGTCAAAATACCCACAAGCGCACCGCCAACTTTGACAGCGGCTTCATCGGTTCTTGTTGAAAATTTATGGGAAAAGGCCCAAAAACTTGTTTCTTTTAAAGACGAGCCATAGGTTTCAAGTTAAACTACACCTGTCCTTGCAACTGGCGATAGACAAGCGGCGTTTGCTCAGATACGAAGACCCTTGTTGACGTGGACACTTGCTGTTTGGGCAGCTTTAATCAAGCCCCCCCATCGTCGGCATAAAACCACTTGGAAGCAAAGACCTTCATTTTGCGTGAAGTTGAGTCGCTCGCCTGGGCAGAGTCCGCACCCCGACCTCCTCTTTTTCACCTTCGAAAAAGAAAAGCCCAAAGGAACGCGGGAAACACTTTTCTTAATGAATAAGACTGCCTCATCATGTATCAAAAAAATTTCCTCATTGAACAAACCGATCCTCAACTTTGGCAGGCCATCCAAGACGAAAACACGCGTCAAGAGCAACACATCGAATTGATTGCCAGTGAAAATTACGCCTCTCCCGCAGTCATGGCGGCCCAGGGCTCACAACTGACCAACAAATACGCCGAAGGCTATCCAGGCAAACGCTACTACGGGGGCTGCGAATTTGTAGATATTGCAGAGCAATTGGCTTTAGATCGGGTCAAAGCACTCTTTGGCGCGGATGCCGCCAATGTTCAACCCCATTGCGGCGCCTCAGCCAACCAGGCGGTGTTTTTGGCCTTCTTAAAGCCTGGTGACACCATCATGGGCATGAGCCTGGCAGAGGGTGGACACTTGACCCACGGAATGCCATTGAACATGAGTGGCAAATGGTTTAACGCTGTGAGTTATGGACTCAACGAAAAGGAGGAGATTGACTACCTAGCGATGGAGCGAAAAGCGCACGAATCAAAACCCAAATTGATCATTGCCGGCGCATCCGCCTACAGCTTGCACATTGATTTTGAATTCTTTGCCAAGGTTGCAAAGGACGTAGGCGCTATTTTTCTAGTCGACATGGCCCATTATGCGGGCTTGATCGCAGCGGGCGTGTACCCCAATCCAGTCCCGTTTGCAGATGTGGTGACCTCCACGACGCACAAAAGCCTAAGAGGCCCAAGAGGGGGCATCATCTTGATGAAGTCCCAACATGAAAAAGCCATCAACAGCGCGATTTTTCCAGGCCTTCAAGGCGGCCCACTCATGCATGTGATTGCCGCCAAGGCCGTGGCCTTTAAAGAGGCCATGGCCCCCGAGTTCAAGGTCTACCAGCAACAAGTGCTGAAAAATGCCGATGTCATGGCTCAAACCCTGATCCAACGAGGACTGCGAATCGTGAGCGGCAAAACACAAAGTCACGTGATGCTTGTCGACCTCAGATCCAAATCCATCACCGGAAAATTGGCTGAGCAAGTCCTGGGTCAAGCCCATATGACCATCAACAAAAACGCCATTCCCAATGACCCCGAAAAACCCATGGTCACCAGTGGCGTGAGAATAGGAACGCCAGCCATGACCACCCGTGGATTCAAGGAAAAAGAGGCTGAGCTGACGGCCAATTTGATCGCCGACGTGCTCGATCGCCCAAGCGACGCTGACAATATCCAACGCGTTCGCGAAAAAGTTCACGCCCTCACACATGCCTTTCCTGTTTACAGATAAACTAAATATGACATGAAGTGCCCCTTTTGCTCACACCTTGAAACCACTGTGATGGAGACACGCGTCTCCGAGGAGGCAGACGTCATTCGAAGAAGACGTCAATGCGGTGCCTGTGACAAGCGTTTCACCACCTATGAAAGACCTGACATCTCATTTCCCACAGTGGTCAAAAAGGACGGCCGTCGAATCGAATTTGATCGCAACAAACTCCTGGCCTCTATGCACTTGGCTTTGCGAAAAAGACCTGTGAGCATCGAACAAGTCGACAATGCCATTGCAAAAATTGAAGAGCGCATCCTCACGCTTGGCCAGCGCGAAATTGCGTCCCATCGGTTGGGAGAATTGCTCATGAAAGAGCTTAAAAAATTAGACAAAGTCGCCTACGTCCGATTTGCTAGCGTCTACAAAAACTTTGAAGACATCGACGAATTTAAAACGCTTGTGGACGAGTTTGGCGTTTAATTTCCTCTTTCCCCTTCCCTTTGCATTGAACCCTCAAGCATGAACTCGCAAGAACCCCCAAACGCCTTCATGGCCTTGGCTCTTGAACAAGCGCAGGCAGCCCTCTTTTTAACCTCCCCCAATCCAAGAGTGGGTTGCGTGATCACCTCCAAATCGGGCGAGGTTTTAGGCCAAGGTCACACCCAAGCCGCAGGCCATGCACATGCCGAGGTGATGGCACTCAGAGATGCGAGCGAAAAAGGCCACAGCGTCAAAGGTGCAACTGTCTACGTCACCTTGGAGCCTTGTGCGCACACGGGACGAACATCTCCGTGCTGTGATGCACTGATCCATGCCGACGTGGGGGAGGTGCATGTGAGCCTGCTCGACCCCAACCCCTTGGTCTCTGGTCAAGGGGTTGCAAGACTTCAAGCGCACGGCATCTCTGTGCACCTTGGACAGGGTGGCCAAGAAGCTCAGGAATTGAACATAGGCTTTCTCAAAAGAATGCGACTTCAAACCCCTTGGATTCGATCCAAAATAGCCGCCTCCATTGACGGCCATACCGCAACAGATTCAGGCGTGAGCCAATGGATCACCTGTGAAGCCTCTAGAGCGGATGGACACAGCTACAGAGCGCGCGCGTGTTGCATCCTCACGGGCATAGGCACCCTTTTGGCCGACGATCCCTCATTGGATGTGAGAGCACTTGAAACCCCCAGACAACCCGATTTGGTCGTTTTGGACTCCTCGCTGCGTACCCCGGTGAATGCCAAGATATTCCACCCCCAAAGACGCACCTATATTTACTGCGCTTTGCAATGCGACCCCCAAAGCCAAGAGCTCATTTTCCCAGATCACCCAGCGCAGGCGCACGCCTTTAAACAAAAAGTTCAAGCCCTCAACCAACTCGGTGTCACGGTCCTGGGTCAACCCAAGGCCCAAAAGCAACTTGACTTGACCTATGTCATGACTGACCTGGCTCGGCTGCAGATGAATGAAGTTCATGTTGAGGCGGGCGCCATACTCAATGGGGGCCTGCTCAAAGAGGGGCTGATCGATGAGTTGGTTTTGTACATGGCTCCAACTTGGCTTGGCTCTGGCAAAGCCATGAGCGTCATGCCACTGACCAGCACCTTGACTCGAGCACAACAATTTTCTTGGCACGACATCACCCTTGTTGACAAGGACTTGAGACTGACCTTGCGGCGAACCCCTGCCCCGTTCATTTGAACGGCCAGCCCCTTAAAGGCCCCCAAAGATTCTGGCCCGCGTCTAGTCATTTCTAAGCCTTTGATGCGACTCATCATTTTTGAGTCATTTAGAAAAAAGCACCCATGAAATGCAAGAAAAAGAGTGCAAAAAGGACTTGCCACGCACTTGAAGGCTGGTTCTCTGCGAAAATACAAGGATGTTTACAGGAATCATCACTGGCCTTGGCCAAATCGTTGCCGTCAAAGATCTCGGCGTAAGCCAAGCCCACGGCAAGCAACTCACCCTTCAAGCACCCAAGCATTATCTTGGCGATGTGACCTTGGGCGACAGCATTGCCATCAACGGCGCTTGCATGACCGTCACCTCATTTGATCAAAGTAAAGATCAATTTTGCATTGAAATTTCTGCGGAATCCTTGAACAAAACGCACGGCTTGACCCAACAAAGATGGGTCAATCTTGAAAAGGCCCTGCGTGCAAACGACCGATTGGGCGGACATATCGTCTCCGGCCACGTCGATGGGACAGCCATCGTCAGCCAATTTGAGCCCATTGGCGAGAGTTGGACACTCAAAATAGTTTCTCCACCTGCGTTGGGTAAATTCTTGGCCTACAAAGGCTCGGTCACGATCAATGGAGTGAGCTTGACGGTCAACTCCGTCAAAGACATCGATGCGGGCACCGAAATCAGCATCAACTTGATTGCCCATACTTTGGAAAACACAGCTTTGAAATCCCTTCAAGTGGGCGAGCTGATCAATTTGGAAATAGACACGGTCGCCAGATATGTTGAACGCATGCTCAGTCTGAGCGATCCATCAAAGGGCCTCCCATCATGAACTGCGGCATTTTAGAACCCATCTCCAGCGTTGAGGTGATCATTGAAGACATGAGACAAGGTCGAATGGTGATCTTGGTGGACGAAGAGGATCGTGAAAACGAGGGCGATTTGGTGCTGTCTGCGGATTGCGTGAGCGCACAAGCCATTAACTTCATGGCCCGTTATGGCAGGGGTTTGATTTGTTTGACGCTTACCAAAGACAGATGTGAATACTTGAAACTCCCTCCCATGGCCAGCAAAAATGGCACTGTGTACAGCACCGCCTTCACCATCTCCATTGAAGCCGCACAAGGTGTCACCACCGGCATCTCTGCAGCCGATCGGGCCCGAACTATTCAAGTGGCTGTTGACCCACAAAGCCTAGCGAGCGACTTGGTTCAACCAGGTCATGTGTTTCCATTGCAAGCCGTTGACGGTGGCGTTTTGATGCGAGCCGGACACACAGAGGCGGGCTGTGATCTCGCAAAATTGGCTGGGCACACTGCGAGCGCTGTGATTTGTGAAATCATGAACGACGATGGCACCATGGCAAGACTTCCCGATCTTCAACGCTTTGCCACCGAGCACCAATTGCACATCGGCACCATAGCGGATTTGATCCAGTATCGATCGAAAAATGAAAGCTTGCTTCAAAAGCTATCCTCGCGCACCTTGTCTACTGCACACGGCGAATTCATTGCACATGCCTATCAAGATGTTTTAAGCAAAGGCGTTCATCTCGCTTTGGTCAAAGGCGGGTGGTCGCAACACCATGAGGTCTTGGTGCGTGTGCATGAGCCACTGTCCATCATTGACTTGCTGGAGCCCAATCGCAAAATGCACTCCTGGGGCTTGGATGAAAGTTTAAAAATCATCTCCGATGAAGGCGCTGGGGTCTTGGTGCTCTTGAATGCGGGAGAAAATGCCGAGCAGTTGTTGTCTCAATTTCAAGGCACGGCCAAATCCTCGCATGCGCCAGAAAGAGGTCGCATGGACTTGCGCAGTTACGGCATTGGGGCACAAATCTTGAAAGATTGTGGTGTTGAAAAAATGCGCCTTCTCGGTCACCCGCGGCGCATGCCCAGCATGACGGGGTATGGACTTGAAATTGTAGGCTATCGATCCAAGGTCGATAAGACCGCTTAAGGACACCGCAAATCCTCAGATCAACTCAAAAAAACTTGATGGTGCGTTCACAAGACCAAGACCAACATCAACATCAAGACCAACATCAAGACCCACACACCCCTCTTGCCCAAGCCCTGGAAAAAAAGTATCAACTCAACCCCATGCAGCAGTCCAATCCAACATCCCCCCCCCAAGACATAGACACTTCAAAGTGGCCTGAACACTTGCTCAGTCAACACGAAGGTGCAAATAAACCCGATGCAGCGCATGCTCGCGTGCGACACGAGCATTTAAAAATTGGCATCGTCCAAGCCACCTTCAACCCAAGTGTCACCGACTGCCTTAAAAATGCCTGCATCCAAGAGCTGCTCGCCCAAGGCGTTCAAGCGCAAAACATCTCTTTGGTTGAGGTCCCGGGCGCATTGGAAATTCCCCTTGCTTTGCAAGCCCTTGCACAAATCGAAGACCCTGAACCCTTTCACGCGCTTATAGCGGTGGGCTGCATCATTCGTGGAGAGACCTATCACTTTGAACTGGTTGCCAATGAATCTGGCAAAGGCGTCAGTCAAATCAGTTTGGACTTTCATGTGCCGATTGCCAATGCCATTTTGACGGTTGAAAACGAGGAGCAAGCGCTTGCACGTCAATACATCAAAGGCCAAGAAGCCGCCACTGCAGCACTGCACATGGCTGGGGTTTTGGAGAAGTGGGCTTGAACAAACCTACCCGTGCGCCAACGCCAAGCTTGCCCCAAGCTCTCACACCAGAGGACGCTTTGGTTCAAGCACAGGACGCCCAAACAGCTCATGCGCCCGCTCTAAAACCCAAGCCCAAACCTCGCTCAGCAAGAACCAAGGCTCGGGAGTTTGCTTTGCAAGCGCTTTATCAACTGATCATTGGTAAAAATGAGCCCAGTGACATAGACCTCTTTACACGCGATTTGGTCGGCTTTAAAAAAGCAGACTCGGTACACTACGACTCGCTCCTATATGGGATTGCTTCTCAAAAGCGGGACTTGGATGCTTTGATTTTGCCTCACTTGGACAGAGGACTGGAAGTGATCTCACCCGTAGAGCACGCTTGCATGTGGATTGGCGTCTATGAATTCAAGCACTGCATTGATGTGCCTTGGCGCGTGGTGCTCAACGAGTGCATTGAGCTATCTAAACAATTTGGTGGCACCGATGGCCACAAGTATGTCAATGCGGTACTCAACGCACTCGCACCCGAGCTCAGAGGCGTTGAGGTCGCCTCTGAGAGGGCTGCCAAGTGAAGTTGGCTTGGTCTGGCTTTGAGCGCTTTGATTGCCCCTTCAGCACAACCCTGAGCAACCCCAAGAGTGACGATGCAGATCTCTCAAAGAGCACAAACCATTGAGCCATTTTTTGTGATGGAAGTGGCCAAAGCTGCTTTGCGCATGGCTGAGCAGTTGGGCCAGGAAGACTGGCCCATGATTTACCTCAACATTGGAGAGCCTGATTTCACGGCAGCACCCAGTGTGCAGCAAAGAGCCATTAAGGCCATCAAGGAAGGCCTCACACAATACACCCCTGCACTTGGCATTGAGCCCCTCAGACAATGCGTCTCCAAGTGGTATGAAACACAATTTGGCCTGCACGTTCCTAGCAGCAGAATTTGCATCACCTCGGGCGCCTCCAGTGCACTGCAACTCGCTTGTTTGGCTTTGATCGAACCAGGCGACGAAATTTTGATGCCTGACCCGAGTTACCCCTGCAACCGGCATTTCATCACGGCGTGTGGTGGACGTGCCAAGCTCATTGGAGCGCAGGCTGAAAATCGCCTGCAGCTGTCCCTTGCCAATGTCCAAGACCATTGGGGACCACAAACCAAAGGCGTCTTGCTGGCCTCTCCGAGTAACCCAACGGGCACCTCGATTGCTTTGGATGAACTGGAGAAGATTCATGCCTTTGTCAAATCTCAAAACGGTGTCACCTTGGTCGATGAAATTTATTTAGGCCTGAGCTTTCAACTCGAGCAAGCCAGCACCGCCTTGGTCTTGGACGAGGACATCGTGAGCATCAACAGTTTCTCAAAATACTTCAACATGACCGGTTGGCGACTGGGTTGGTTGGTGACGCCTGCCCAGTTGGTTTCACCCATTGAGCGCCTGGCTCAAAATCTATATATTTGTCCCAGCGCGATCGCGCAACACGCGGCCTTAGGCTGCTTTGAGCCCCAAAGCCTTGCGCTCTTTGAACAGCGCAAATCCGCCTTTAAAGAGCGGCGTGACTATTTGGTCAAAGCGCTCTTAGAATTGGGCTTTGAAATCCCAGCTCTTCCCGACGGCGCCTTTTATGTTTGGGCCAACTGCCAAAAGCTTTATTCCTCCCTTGGGGTGAACAACAGCTGGGACTTCACTTTTGAGCTGATGAAGAGGGCCCATATCGCTGTCGCACCGGGGAGAGATTTCGGTCAAAATGACACGGAACATTTCATACGCCTGTCCACCGCAAGTTCAATGTCCTCTTTGATTGAAGCCATCAGCAGAATGAAAGCGATTTTTACATCATGACCTCTTTTAAATGAACTCTTTTATTTGGCCCCTTCGCGTGTATTGGGAAGACACCGATGCCGGTGGCATTGTGTTTTATGCCAATTACTTGAAATTTTTTGAACGCGCAAGAACCGAATGGTTCAGATCCTTGGGCTACAGCCAACAAGAGCTCAAGGAAAAAACGGGTTGCATGTTCATTGTGAACCAAACGCAATTGAAGTACTTACACCCCGCCGTCTTGGACGATGAGTTGCACATCAGCGCCAACGTCATCGAAGTCAGAGGCGCGAGCTTGGTGATCGAACAATCGGCCATCAAAATCTCCCCAGTGTCTCAAAAACACACCCCCCTTTGCAAAGGAAGCATCAAAATCGCTTGGGTACAGGTGGGCAGCTTAAAGCCGTCTAGAATACCTCAAGATATCCTTCAAAGAATTTTATGAACCAAGACCTCTCCATTGTGACGCTGCTTTTGAACGCCAGTTTTGTTGTTCAATTGGTGGTGTTTATTTTATTTGGTGTCTCCATCACGAGTTGGACGGTCATTTTTAAGAAACTTTTTTCTCTTCGCAAAATACGTGCCCTCAATGAAAGTTTCGAAAAGGACTTTTGGTCTGGCAAAAGTTTGAACGAACTCTTCTCCGCCGCCACGCAAAACGCAAGATCGGCTGGCCCCATGGAGAGAATTTTCGCAAGTGGCATGCGTGAATACCAAAAGCTCAGAGAAAAACGCATCTCTGACAGCTCCCTCTTAATGGATGGTGCAACCAGGGCCATGCGAGCATCCTTGCAAAGAGAGATGGATGCGATTGAATCGAGCCTTTCTTGGTTGGCTTCGGTGGGTTCGGTTTCACCCTATGTGGGCCTTTTTGGAACCGTCTGGGGCATCATGCACGCGTTCACGGGTTTGGCCGCCTTGCAGCAAGTCACCTTGGCCAAAGTTGCACCTGGCATTGCAGAGGCTTTGGTGGCCACCGCCATTGGTCTGTTTGCAGCCATTCCAGCCGTTTTGGCCTACAACCGATTTGCTCGCGACATTGATCGCGTATCGATTCAATTGGAGACCTTCATGGAAGAGTTCAGCAATATCTTGCAAAGAAATGTCAGCTCACAAAGCGCCTCGACGCATTGAGCACGAAGGATTAAGCCATGGCTGCTCTTGCACACCGCTCGCGCTCTAAACGACGCACCATGAACGAAATCAATATGGTCCCCTTTATTGATGTCATGCTGGTGCTGTTGATCATTTTCATGGTCACCGCTCCCTTGATCTCCACCAGCGTCATTGATGTCCCAAGCGTTGGCAAAGCCGCAAACGCCCCCGACCAAGTCATTCGAGTTGAACTCAGAGCCGATCACCGCATCTTTATTCGTTCACTTGACACACCCAACTCTTCCGCAGTCAAGCAAGCCACCAGCGCCAAAGCTCAAGATTTAAACACCGAATTCGAGGAGGTCAGCAAGTCCTCACTTGCAGATAAAGCTCTTCAATTTCAAAATGGCAACGGCAATACACCGGTTGTTATTTTTGGAGACAAGGCGCTTGCTTACGAAGAGGTGATTAAAGTCTTGGACCTCTTACAAAAGGCAGGCGTGCAAAGGGTTGGTCTGTCGGTTCAATTGATGAACGATTGACCAAGAGATCAATCTCCTCACCCATGACCGCTCTGCATCCCCACCCACAGTTTGACCTCAACCCGCCCAAAGAGAGCCGCCAAGGTGCCTCTGTGGTCTTGGCGATTTTGGCCCATGTGTTGTTGCTCATTGCATTGACGTGGGGCATCACTTGGAACCAACAAGCCGTACTTGAGTCCTCTACAGCCGAGTTGTGGTCAAGCTCACCCAATTTGACCAACAATGCTCCACCCCCTCCAAGCCTAGAAAATCAAGAGCCCACCCCCACCGAAGCCCCGCCTCCAGTCAAAGCCGTCGACAATTCCAGTCAATTGAAAGAAGCTCAATTGGCCGTTGAAAAATCAAAGAAAAAACAAGAGGAAGATCAAAAGGAAAAAGAGCGCCTCAAAGAGCTGGAGAAAAAGAAACAAAAAGATCTCGAGCTTGAGAAAGCAAGAAAAGCCGAGGAGGACAAATTAAAACGGGCCAAAGAGCGTGAGAAGGAGCGAGAAAAGGAGCGAGAGAAGGCCAAAAAAGAAACTCCCAGAACCGACCCCAAAGAGTTGACAAAACAACAAGCCAAAGAAGCCAAAGAAGCCAAAGAGATGGAGCAACGCAGAACGGAGGATCTCAATCGCGTGCAGAAATCTTTAAGCAACGCCTCCAACCCTTCCGCAAGCGGTCAAAACACGGGCCAAGCCAGCGCCTCCAACATGAGCCTTGGCACAGGATCGGGCAATGCCATGAGTGCCAACTACGCTGGCAAAATTGTGGAACTGGTGAAAAGAAACATGGGTGTGTTTAAAGAGTTCTCTGGCAACCCGAGCGCCGAAGTTCAGGTCAACTGCGCACCCGATGGCACCATCACCACTTGGCAAATGATCAAGAAAAGTGGCAATGCAGAATGGGATGAAGTGGTGCTCAAAGCCATCGAAAAAACCAAGGCCACCGCCAAAATACCCAAAGACATCGATGGCCGCGTACCCGCCACCATGGTCATCTCCATCAAGCCTTGAAATGAGCATGCCCGGCAAACAGGGACTTTGACTCCATCATTGAGCAGATCCAACGCTGTCACGTCTCACTCGGGCAAAAGACCAATTTCTTTTGCAACCTCGGCCCAACGATCGTTCTCAGCTTTAAGGAAGGCGTCCAATTTGGCACTCGCACCCAAGGGCTCTGGAATGGGGCCGATTGAAAGCATCTTTTGTGTCACCTCGGGGTCTTGCAACAACTTATTGACCTCTGCATTGAGTCGATTGATCACCAAGGAGGGCGTGCCCGTGGGTGCCACAATTGCAAACCAGCCCACCATTTCAAAATTAGGCAGCAATTCGGCCATGGTGGGCACTTGCTCAAAGCCTGCAATTCTTTTGGTAGACGTCACAGCCAAAAGTCTCAATCGGCCTTGCTTGACCAATTGCGCAGTTGAAGCCACATCGGCCACCACCGCATCGGCGTGCCCGCCCATGATGTCTTGGATGGCGACACTGACCGACGCATAGGCCACCAAATTGGCTTCCATTTTGGTTTTGGCATTCAAGAATCTGGCAATGATGCCTCCAAAGGTTCTTGGACCTTCATTGGCCAAGGAGAGCTTGCCTGGATTGGCCTTTGATTTGACCAACAAGTCTTGAATGGAGGTGATGGGTGAATCGGTCTTGACCAAAATGCCAAAGGGTGAATTGGCCACAAAAGCCACCGAGGTGAAATCCTTTTGTGGCTCATAGGGCATGGTTTTGAACAAGTACCGATTGGTCACCAAAGCCGCCGTGGTTGCAAAGTAAAACGCACTTCCATCTGCAGGAGATTTGGCCGCCGCTTGCGCTCCGATGATGTTTTGACCGCCCGGCTTATTTTCAATGATCACCGATTGATCCAAAGCCTTGGCCAATTTTTCTCCTAAAAGCCTTGCAACGTTATCGGGCCCAGAACCAGGAGGCTGGGAGAGGATGAATTTGATCGGTTTGTCTGGCCATGTCGTTTGTGCTTGCGCAGGGGCAAAACAAGCCCATACGCTCAAAAACAATCCCGTCATCGCCCATTTACGCACAGAGAGTTGTCTCATCTTGATCCTTCAAATATTGGATTTAAATTTTTAAATAAGCTTGCACATTTTGCACAGAAGCAAAGAACTCTTGGCTCGTATTGAAGACGTCATACACGTAATGATCGGGTCTGACCAGGGCCGCTTTGACTTGCATGCTAGAAAACCAATTGGCAACGACGCCCGTTGACTCTTGGATGCCTTGGCCACCGCACTCAACCCATTGCAAATTCAAGCCGTCTATGTTTTCACTGACCTTAAAATCCCTCAGCGCATCTGACTGAACAAAAAGCCTCCACCCCTTTGCAAGTACATCGTCCATCCATTGACTTGCCCCATGCACTTCAAGCGTGGCTTGAGGAAACAAGGTGCCCACTGCCGCATGCCCAGACACTGACAAACAACCCTCTTTCAAAGCGGGTTGAACATTTTGTCTGGGCATGGGCTTGATCACACCACCCGACTGCTTTAAAAGCGCGGCATCTCTGGCCATCGCCTTTTCCTGATCTCGCTCAGCCACCAACAAGCCAATGTCCTTGATGCGGGTGGTGAGCTCTTTGACGTGCGCAGCTCTCTCACTTGCGTAAGTATTCAACAAAGACTGCGTCGCTTGGCCCTTGATCAGCGCAGACAACTTCCAGGCCAAATTGTGTGCGTCCCGCACACCTTGGCACATGCCTTGACCTAAAAAGGGCGGCTGTTGGTGTGCCGCATCTCCCGCAATCAACACCCTTTTGTGGCGCCACTCTTTGGCCACAAGCGCATGAAAACGATAACTGGCTTGTCGCCATAAAATCCCATCTTGCGGGCTCATCCACCGCGAGAGCAAGGACCAAACCTGTTCAGGCTCTTGAAGCACCTTAGGATCTTCACCCTCGTTGATGGCCACTTCAAAGCGTCGGTGGTTTTTCGGCCCAATGACATAGGTACAGGGGCGCTTAGGCTCACAAATTTGCATGCTCACTTTGGGCAGCTTGGCCATGCCCGAATCGCTCAAGAGCACATCGACCACCAACCAAGGCTGATCAAAGCCCAAGTCCTGCAACTCAATGCCAAGAGACTGACGAACGAAGCTTGAAGCACCATCACAGCCCACCACATATTTGGCCTGAATTGACTCGCTCTGTCCATTGAGCGACTCAAAGGTCAAGCTCACCTTTTCTGCGTCTTGCGTGAGGCTTGTCAACCGATGCCCAAGATTGACGTGAACGTTTTTCAGAGTCGATACGCGTTCACGCAAAACACGCTCAACGGGCGGCTGAGAAAACACCAAAGAAGGCACATACCCAAGTGGATAGGGAGGCGGCAAGGTTGACATGCATTTGATCAATTGACCCTGCACGCCAAAAAATTCAGAATTCGTAAACGGCTCAACAAAAGGCTCAATGGCTTTGGCTATCCCGATTTCTTGAAACACTCGCATGATCTCATGATCAAGCGCAATGGCCCTTGGTTTATCGTAAACATCAGTACTGGCATCACACACCCCTACTTGCAAGCCCATTTGACCCAGCAGCGCAGACAGCACGGCACCCGTTGGTCCCATGCCAATGATACAAACATCCAGCAATTTTTTAGTCCTATTGGTCAAACCCATCCCTTTGGCCAAGGATTTGGGCCTCTTCACACGCTGAGTTCATTGTCTCTTTTTTTTACAATGAAATTCAAAGCACTTGCACAGGCAAACCCTATAAGAGCAAGGCCTAGGCTGATGGCAAAGAGGCTTTGAAGACCAAAATTTTCACTCAACCATGCCCCAGCGATCGAGCCGACCACACCACTCACACCATACCCAACGATCGAGTACACGGCTTGACCGCGACCCCTTAGTCGCCCGGGGAAATAAGTGGCCAGCCAAGTAATGCTGACGGTGTGCTGGACCGCAAAGGTGATGCCGTGCAAGGCTTGCGCCAAAAATAACCAACTCAGCCATTCACTACAAAAAGAGGTCAGCCCCATTCGAAGCACCATGCAAGCACAACAGATCATCAACCATTGCCCCAAAGAGAAGCGATGAATCCAGCGGCTTTGTGTGTAAAAGGCGCCAATTTCCACGATCACGCCCACACCCCAAAGAAGGCCAATCATGGTCTTGCTGTAACCCAAATGATCCAGGTACAAGGAGAGATAAAAATAGATGCACATGTGCGCGAGCACATGAAAAAACACCGTTGCAAAAAACCATGCGTTGTGCGCTTTAAAGAGCTCTCTCAAAACCGACGTTTCATCGTCCTGAACATGAACGCTTTCACGCACATTGGGCAAAGCCCAGACACTCACATTGACCGCAAGAATGGTCAATGTGGCCCAAAGCGCAAAGTCTTTCATGCCATGGTTTTCAAACCAGGCACCTGCAAAACAAACCGTCAGCAAAAAACCCACTGAACCAAAAAGCCTCACGCGACCATATTTATGGGTATCAAATACACCGCCCACACTCACCCAATGTGACAGTGCCGCCTCTGTCATGGGCATCATGCCACTGGTGTTGAGAAACATGAAAAAAAGCATCCCCACCAACCAAGGCAGCTCGTTAAAAGACAGGCCCAAGGAGCCAAGAAGAGCCAGTGCGGCAGAGGCCCTCAACAACAAAACACGTTGTCCCGTATGGTCACTCAGCCACCCCCACAGGTAGGGCGCAATGATTCGACTCAAAGACTGCATGGAGCCCATCAAACCAATGGCCCAAAGCGTCATGCCCTGATCTTTGAGCCACAAGGACAGGTAGGGATTGAAAAATCCAATGTGCGAAAAGTAACTGGCCGATAAAGCCGCAAAAGCGACCAAGGGGCTCAGTCTTTTAAAGAGTTGGAAACTCAAGAATGCATTCACAGCAAGTTCACACGCCAAACACGACTCTAGACGCTGGGCGCTTGCGCTGCAATCGGGGTCAAAGGCCACTGCACATCAGCGCATTGCGCTCGGTGTCTGAGTGCATGGTCCATGACCACCAAAGCCAGCAAAGCCTCTGCAATCGGTGCTGCTCTGATGCCCACACAAGGATCGTGTCTCCCCTTGGTGAGAACGGATGTACTTTGACCGCGCAGATCAATGGACTCTTTGGCAATCAAAATAGAACTTGTGGGTTTGATGGCTATATGGACCTCAAGGTCTTGCCCCGTGCTGATTCCGCCAAGCACACCCCCAGCGTGATTGGTTTTAAAACCGCTTGGCGTCATCTCATCGCCATGAAAGGAGCCCTTTTGGCTCACACAGCCAAACCCGCTGCCAATCTCGACCCCTTTGACCGCGTTCAAGCCCATCAAGGCCCACGCAATGTCGGCGTCCAGTTTGTCAAACAAAGGCTCTCCCAAACCCAAAGGAACGCCAGAGGCTGAGACACGGATTTTGGCGCCGCAGGAGTCCCCAGACTTTCTGAGCGTGTCCATATAGGCTTCTAAATAGGCCACATCCTTGATGGGTGCAAAAAAGGGATTGTCATGCACATGGGACCACTCTTCAAAGTCAATCGACTGCTCCCCAATTTGAACCATACAGGCCTGAAACTTTGTAGAGAAGGTTTCAAACAACCATTTCTTTGCAACCGCGCCTGCCGCAACCATCGGTGCGGTCAACCTTGCAGAGGAGCGACCTCCTCCTCTGGGATCTCGCACACCATATTTTTGGGTGTAGGTGTAATCCGCATGTCCAGGCCTAAAGGTTTGCAAAAGCTCAGAATAGTCCTTGCTTCGCTGGTCGGTGTTGGGGATCAACAAAGCGATGGGGGTCCCTGTGGTGTGACCTTCATAAACACCCGAGAGAATTTGAACTTGATCACTCTCTTGGCGCTGCGTTACAAAGCGACTGGTCCCTGGGCGACGTCGATCCAAGTCGGGCTGTATATCCTCCTCACTCAAACGCATGCCTGGAGGACAGCCATCGACAATGCAACCTATTGCTTTGCCGTGGGACTCACCGAAATTGGTGACCGTGAATAAATGTCCGAATGTATTACCGCTCATAGACCTCTATTATCCACGCTCTGGCAAGCCCGAGTCACTGCTGAACGAAAAAAGCAGTCATTTGTTCTCTTTAGAGGAAAAAGTCAGACTTGATTGACTCAATTTGCGCCACTGGACTCTTGCTCCGTGGGCCAATCTTTGATGTAGGCTTTGAGCATTTTGTTCTCAAAGTTTTGGCTGTCCACCACAGCCTTGGCCACATCGTAAAAGCTCACCACACCCATGAGCATTCTCTTGCTCATGACGGGCATGTACCTGGCGTGCCGCTCAAGCATCATGCGCCTGACTTCATCCAAATCCGTCTCGGGTGTACACGTCAAAGGCGCATCGTCCATGGCCGTTCTGACAATGGTTGTGCCCGTGCTGCCTTGGTTTTTAACCACCCACTGAATCACTTCTCTGAAAGTGAGCATGCCCACCACATCACCATGTTCGGTGACGACCAATGAACCAATGTCCTTTTGCGCCATCATCTCCACCGCCAAAGAAAGTGGCTCTTGAACATCTACGGTGTAAACGGTCCCGCCCTTGACGCGCAAAATATCACTGACCTTCATGTCTTTCTCCTTTTAATATTGAAGTCCACCATCCATCCAAGCAGCCGCTCTTGGAAAGCCTCGAGCAAACGCCTTGGGCTCCTCTGCCCTGATGGCTTTTTAAGGGCTGGCTGAGCCTTCTCAAGCATGAGCCTCTTTGTCCAAAGGCTTAAACCCTGCCAAAACCTCTGCCACCTTGAGCGCTTGCCATGATTGTTTTAAGGCATGGGGCATGCGCTGCTCTGACAACAAAAAATAATCCACCAGTGGCATGATGTCCACTTTACCCAGATCCATCAAGAGGACAAACCTAGGTATTCTGCTCTCCTCTTCGGCAAGCAATCCCACCCAATCCATCTCCACCAAGCCTTCCATGATGGGCTCCAACTCAACGGGGTCAACGCCCAAGTTAAAGGCCAAGTCGTTGAGACCCCATCCCTTTTTTTCAGTCTGCAAGACTTGCTCAAGGCCCTTCAAGCACTCCAAAGCCAGGTCAAAGGACATCCCAACGCCTTGGACAGAACGCCAACGACCGCTGAGCACACTGGGCAGTGCGGACACAAAAACCGCCCCAATCAAGATAATGAGCCAAGCGGTATAAATCCAAAGCAACAAAATGGGCAAGGTTGCAAACGCCCCGTAAATCATAGAAACCGTGGGTATTTTGGTCAAATAAAGTGTGACCCAGTGCCTGGCAAATTCGATGGCGCTCGTGACCCAAAGACCCCCAAGAAGCGCATGCCGGTAGGGCACACTGACGTTGGGAATGTAGCGATAAAGGGCGCTCACGCCCAACACCCAAAGCAAGAATTCCAAGCCCGAGAGCATCAATTTAATGAATGCAGTGTCCGAGCCCATAAAGTCTTTTGAGACATTGGAGATGGAGTACAAACACACCACACCCAAGCTCAAGACCATGGGCCCCAATGTCATGGCCGACCAATACAACAATATTCGCTGACTCAAAGCCCGTCTTTTTTTAACCCGCCAAATGGCATT
>Ga0209086_10000822_pt1 | contig 25713 bp, 16 predicted proteins | sample M_130207_XF_Meta_FD_187312 | JGI IMG/M metagenome (GOLD analysis project Ga0209086, IMG submission 187312) | Freshwater microbial communities from Lake Montjoie, Canada to study carbon cycling - M_130207_XF_MetaG (SPAdes) (version 2) | ecosystem: Environmental > Aquatic > Freshwater > Lake... | reverse complement strand
TTGCCGATACTACTCAAACTGTTATATCGGGCGGCGATGGTGTTTTGAGTAGCATTGTTAAATTAACAGATTCTGTGAACATTACCACTATTGATAGTATAATAACAGGTACTAGTACCTGGACATTTGGTTCAGATGGTAATTTAACACTACCCGAAGGTGGTGTTATTGGTGAAACAACCACTACCACAGTTATATCACCACCCGGAGCACAGGCTGGACAGAGTTTGGTTATTCGTCCAACTGGCAGTACCAGCACTACTGAAACAAATCACATACACTTGATATCGGGCGATCCTACCACAGTTGATCTATTCTTGGGTGATGATGATCAGTATGTTAAGATTGAAAAGAATGGTGGTAATATTGTTGTTGGGACTAATACAACTGTTACCAACAGCACCTGGACATTTGGCACTGATGGTGTCTTAACATTATCTACAGCAAGTACAATCCTGGGCACAGGAACAGATCCTAATGTCTACATTGAAACTGCCACAACTGCCACAACCAGCACTTGGACATTTGGCACTGATGGCGTACTAACACTACCTGCGGCTACTCCTGTAATCAAGGGTGGTGGCACAGGCACTGATGTTACGGTCGTTGCTACAACAGGTACAAATACAGCAACATGGGTGTTTGGCGCCAGCGGTGCTGTTACATTCCCAGACTCTACAGTACAGACTACAGCCTACCCTGGCCTTGTGCCATCCTTGCCAATTTGCGTTATAAACAGTTCAGATAAAGTCAGTTTACCTAACAATCAGGTTAGAGTTAATTTTACAGTGAACAATCCGTCGGGATCTACAATAACAGCAATAGGCATATTTGTTCCTAACCTAGAAACCATGCAGGCCGCTGACTCTAACTCCACCGGAACACAAGATAAAATTCTTGTTGGCATGGACGGTAATCAACGCTATGCACAGGTATATGCAACAAACGGCAACGGAACATCATACTCAGCACCATTCCTCTTAGTAGCGGCCGGTATCTGTTTATTAGCCGGTACAATGATATCATTGGCTGACGGTTCATATAAGGCAATTGAAGATATTACCTACACTGATAAAATGTTAAGTTGGAACTTTGATCAAGGATGCTACGCAGAAACTAAAGCCGTTTGGATTAAACGCGGTGAGACAGGATCTCAATACAACCTACTGACATTCAGTGATGGCACAACATTACGAACATTTAATCAACATCGTATCTTTAACAAACAAGCAGGAGCATTTACATACCCAATGACTGATGCGACTCCTATCGGAACTATCACAGTCAACGAACACGGTCAAGAGATTACATTGGTTGACAAGCAGGTAATTGTAGACACAATTGAATACTATAATGTTATCACAGATTACCATATGAACTTGTTCTCTGACAGCATATTAACATCATGTAGATTCAACAACATCTATCCTATAACAGATATGAAGTTTGTTAAAGATACAAGAACATTACGCACCCGTGATGAGTTTGAGAATATTCCAGATAGATTCTTCTATGGTCTAAGATTGGCAGAACAAACAACAGACATTGAAACTGTTGAATGGTATGTGAATAGATTGTTGTCGCTGGAACAGTCTTCCGAATCAGTAGCAGTATGAAAGTGCTGTTCTTAGATCACTACGGTGTTATGTGTCTTAGTCCAAGAGAAATTACAAGGACTGAACTCAGCATGCCTACACCAGATGAATTCACTGATACCGGCATAAAGGTCTTCAGTGACTTTGACTCTGATGCTGTGAACATATTGAATTCAATATTAGACAAAACAGGATGTGAGATTGTGATATCCAGTGATTGGAAGTGTGGAGTTACTGTAGACTATATGGGTGAGTTTTATCAGCAACAAGGTGTTAAAAAATCACCTATAGATTTTACAGACTGGTTGCCGGACTATCCTACATATCACGAACAACGAGCCACTGAAATAAACACCTGGCTAGATCTACATCCTGAAATTACCCATTGGACCGCAGTGGATGATTTATATATGGGCACATGGTTAGATAATTTTGCCTGGGCTAAACGTGTAGATCTAGGTATCAAAGATCTAGCAGTACAGGAACAAATATTAGGATCTTTATGTCAATAACTCTACGATCAGCACAGACTATCCGTAACGGTGTTACTCTGAGGGGTAATAATACTCAGTATGTGGCACCTGTGCCATTGCCTATCCTATTTGAACTTGATGCCAGCAATTATTCAAGTCCGTTGTCAACATGGCAGGATATTTCAGGTAATGGTAGACATGCTACTGTACACGGTAGTCCCAGTTTCTATAACGACAGCATAGGTGGATATTTCGGATTTACTGGTAATGCCGCACAATATATTGACATGGCGGGCAGCGGGTCAGGTTGGGGCATAGCAGATAATAAAATACCCAATGCTACGATTAGTGTATGGGCCAACATCATTCAATATCCTCTCAATTATCAACATGTTTTTGGTTGGCGAAGCGATAGTTTTCATTTTTATTTTTTAATGATTACCGGAGGGTCGAGTAATATAACAGAAGCAAGGGTTGTGAGCCAAGGAGGCAGTTATGATATAAATCAACCGTATGACGATTACTTTAATACATGGGCCTATATAACATTTGTAGCCGATGGCAATGCTGGTACATCAAGGCTTTATATAAACGGTACTCAAATAGGAACACAAGGTATTGGATCTAGTATTTGGACTCCGAGTGGTGGCCTTTTCACCATTGCCTCGATTGGTCCTGACTATCCTCTACATGGTTATATTGGTGGAGCGATGGCCTATAGTCGAGCACTAACACCAGAAGAAATTGCCAGCGAATTCAACAGAACTAAAACGAGGTACGGTGTATGAGTTTAATATTAAACAGTGGATTTACTCTAGGCCCAGGCTTTACAGCCGATGCCGGATATACTCCACCTCCCCCACCACCACCGATAGTTTCAGATGGACTAGTTCTACATTACGATTTTAGCGATCCTGAATGTTATACTACTGGAACTTCAATAACTGACTTGTCGACTGCTACCAACATCGGAACTGTTTTAAATAGTTACGGTTCTTTAACCTTTGTACCTAATGGAACCAATAGTTATTTTAATTGGTCAAGTGGTGCCGGTACTAATTTCACAAATAGTATCCGAACAACTAACAGTAATGTCTATAAAGATTTTACCATAATATGTTATCCTGATTTTACAGCAGGCGGCATTGTTGGAATATTTGGTTTTGGTGTTCTTGATAAGAGTTTGAGATTATACGACGGTGTTGACGGAACCGGCCCCTGGGTGTTTCCAAATCCTGGCAACGGTGATGATTGGGCATCAGCAGCAACTACATTCTATATAAATGGACAAGCAAGCAATCAAATGGTAGCAGGATGGAATGTATTAGGTGGTGCAAGAAACAACGGTGGTTTCCCAGAACCTGGACAATTATACATCGGCGCCAGTTACTCGGCCGAGGGTCGTAATTTCAAGGGTAAAATTGCTGTAGTTCTAATGTATGACAGAATTCTAACACAAGAAGAACATCTACAGAACTACAACCACTACAAAGCAAGATACGGATTATAATGGTACTAGGTAAGATAAGGTAAAACGATTAAATATAAGTGAGGAACAAATATGGCACAAAGTATAGCATTTCCAGCAGATCCTATAATAGGACAAGAGTATGTAGCAGATAACGCTGTTACCTATATCTTTATGGGCGATCGTTGGTCAGCCGGCAATGCTATTACAACTAAAAAGTCATCATTTGTTACAGACGGTTCTTACTCTGATTGGGAGTATAACCCATTGATTGATAATATTTTAGACGGCGGAGCGTCAAACGGTGCTCCTACTCCTATTCCTGGTCCCGGTCCATTTCCGCCCGCTGTTCCAAAATTCCACTGGATGAAAGACCCAGTAGATATTCGTGATCACATATGGCAAATACAATCACTAACTGCAATTCCTACCAGCATAGATCTACGCAGTTATGCATCGGGTATAGAAAATCAAGGACAATTAGGATCCTGTACAGGACAGGCCATTGCAGCAGCAATTGAACTGGTAGATAGAAAGAAGAGCAAAGCACTTGAAGTTAGTAGATTGTTTATCTATTATCAAGAACGGTTATTAATGGGCACGATCACAATAGACTCCGGTGCATACATCCGTGATGGTATTAAAGCCTGCTATAAATATGGTGCTCCTCTTGAAAGTCTATGGCCTTATATAATAACAAAATTTGCAGTAAAACCTACTATCGCGGCCTATACTGATGCTGCTAAACGTAAGGTCACCGGCTATCAACGCTGTCTTAATTTTACAGCGGTTAAGAACGCATTAGCATCAGGATATCCAGTAGTAGCAGGATTTTTAGTTTATGATAGTTTCTACAATATCACCGGCAATGGTGTTATGTCTTATCCTAATGTGAATACTGAACAATTATTAGGTGGACATGCGATATGTATAGTTGGATATAATGACAACTATGGTGGAATTACAGGCAATGGCAGATTCATCTGCAAAAACAGTTGGGGCAGCACTTGGGGCAATAATGGATACTTCTACATGCCTTATCAAGTGATACAAAATACATCCATGAGCAGCGACTTTTGGGTAATAAACGGTGTGATTAATCCATAATTAGGAAAATAAAAATGACAACAAGAATTAAATTACGTAGAGATACAGCAGCAAATTGGACCGCTAACAATCCTATTTTAGCATTAGGTGAAGCCGGTATCGAAACAGATAATAACAACATCAAATATGGTGATGGTATTACACCGTGGAATGATTTGGATTATCCTGCCGCAATTAAAGCCCGCGAACAAGGTGGCTTTATTACAGAAATCGGTCTACAACCAAGTGAATCCCCATTTGACGATCAATGGTTAGCCTCTGTCGCTGTAGATGATGATGGTAACAGTTATTATGTAGGCGGATATGATGAAGATGACGGTATATGGTGGGAACGCAATCTTGTGGTAAAACTAAATCCGTTAGGTGGAGTAGAATGGCAACGCCGTTTGACAATCACAGAAGGGGATGAGGGTTACGGAACCAGTATCAGCGTAGATCCAACCAATGGTCAATTGGTTACTGTAAACGAATTTTGGATAAGCACCGGTAGCCATTCTATCTATGCTCCGACCATTATCCGTCTTGATCCAGCGACGGGTGATATAGTTGGTTATCCTACTATTATCAGCGACGCAGCAAATATTCATGATGCCACACCATATGGCAGCAGTGACTACGGTAATATCTACATCAATGCCATAACAATGGATAATGATGGCAATAGTATTCTTGCTGGTACAAAATATGGCGATCAAAAGGAAATACCTGTTACTCCATTGTTGGGCAGCACAGGATCGGTATTGATCATTTCCAGTTCTACTTTTACCGCAGCAGAGTATCCAAGATACTCGGGTTATGATGATGCTTGGTGGGTAAAGGGCACAGATCTTAATAATAAAACTGGGATCAATGCTGTTAACATGTTTGATAATGTATCAGGAACAAGTAATAGCTCCAGCGGAACTGGAGCGACTTTCGATTTCTATTACAACAATAAGGTTGCACAGGTTAAAACATATAATCAAGGTATAAATTACCAACCGGGCGATGTGATCACTATTCCAGCAGATCAAATCAATGGTTTGACCAGTGCTACTATTACAGTGATCAATGTTGGTGGTAGTGGAGAATTATACTATAGAAATTGGTACTATAATCAAACCGATTGGTCATATACATATGAGCCTGACAAATCCAAAGTTTATTTGTATGTTGATGACGGTGATGTGGCATTTGAAAGTACAGGCACTTGGACCATCGTCCACAACTACAATGCCAACGCATTTGTATGGAGCCCGGACGGTGGAACACCTTGGAATTTATCCGTAGGTGATTCAAGTTACGATCAATTTGACACAGTGGCAGTGGACAGCAATAACAATATATTTGCTGGCGGCAAAGGATATACAGATACCAGTACCGACGGATATGAAGGACAACCTGAATATTATGGTTCCGTCGTAAAAATCAGCCAAGCAGGCGAACAACTTTGGGCCAAGAGTTTAGAAATTGTCGACGGTGGTGAAGGATGGGAAGTCACTGGACTAACTGTGGACAGCAATGATGACGTTATCACTGTTCAAGACGGAGGATCTGGACTCGTAACCAAAATTGATAATAATGGTGCTCCAATATGGCGTAAAACCTTTGATAACGCCCCTATGAACATGTGGGATGGCAGCATAACAACCGACGAGGATGACAACATCTATGTTGTGTCAAGTATGGATAGTGCTTACAGCCAAGAGGATGATCTACAGATCTTAAAAATCGCATCAGACGGTGATCTAATATGGCAACGCAGTTTAGGCACTTGGGCCAACGAAAATACAGCATGGTATGATCCAAGTAAGGCATTAACTGCTAAAAATGGTATGCTTTACATTGCTGGCAATACAAATGGTGCCAGTAACAATATAGGAGTGACCATTGCGTTACCAACAGACGGCACTGGATTAGGTGACTATCAGTCTAACAACTGGCGTTACCAAGAAACCGACTGGAGTGGATGGGGTGCATATACAGCAAATTCAACCATGACTAATTTGGTAATTACATCCACAGCAACTTCACTAACAGTTACTACATCGACTATGTATACTTCCACCTCAAGTTCGTGGTCGGTTAATGTTACACCTATTCTACATGGATTCGGCGGTGAAGTAGTTGGAGTTAAATCATTGACATTCGAAGATGGTTCTGTTCAAACCTCTGCTGCTGGTACAATGACTCGTTCTGCAGAAGGTCAAGTCTGGAGTGAGGATAGTGTTACATTAAGACTAGAACATGCTGGTCAATTCATTGTGTTTAACAATAATTGGGATGGATACGATCAATATTGTGATGTGTATATTCCACACAATAACGATGTGGCATTTCCGATTGGAACTGAAATTACATTTGTCAAAGATGAACGCACTGACTTGATATATTTCTGGCCACAATATGGTAATAATGAGATACATATCGTTCCAGCAGGTCTTGCTCCAGATTATGGTTATTACAACGGCGACGTATTCGACGGTGGAGAAGGTTGGGCAGTGGTTGGAAATCCAACTAACAATCATCAGTCGCCTGGTAATGGACAATGGAATACACCCGGTGTTATCAAATTGTTAAAAATTGATGTAAATCGTTGGATGCTATCTACAACACCAGGTCAAGATATTATCCAATACTAATATATTGATGTAAATATTGTCAGAGGAGACTATCTTTTGACAATATCAACACAGTGGGCCTACAGATCCCTTACTTGGGGTTCTTCCGGCCCGCCCCTAATTCCAAATCAAGAAGTTATAGACTGTTTTACCAGTCTAGTCCCAACTGACAGCAATATATTACTATTGGGTGCTACTCGTGAAATCTACAGGGCCTATGATAATATCACAGCAGTAGATCGAGAACAGGTAATGATAGATCGTGTTTGGTTAGGTGATACTGAAACCAAACATATCAAATTAGACAACTGGCTAACTGTGGATCTACCCAGCAATCATTTCAATGCTATCTTAGGTGATGGTAGCATCAATATGTTGACATATCCATACGAAGTAGAAGCCATAGTGGATCGCTGTATGGATTGGTTGAAACCCGGCGGCCGATTGGCATGCCGGATGTTCACCCGCCCTGACACTCCTATCACCAGAGAACGCCTGTTGGCAGAAGCAGCCAATCCCACAGTGGGTTGGACAGCGTTTCGCAGACTGGTTCCTATGGTATTGGCACATGAAGAAGGCGCATTAGTATATTGGGACAGAGCATACGAATTCTTCAATAACCTGTTTCCTGACAGAAGTCAGTTGCCCTTCACAGCCGATCAATTATCCCGCATGGATGCTTATAAAGGCACTACAACCAGCACATGGTTTCCCACACGACAAGAGATACTGGATCTAATACCGGGAGCGAGATTCGTTGATGCCGGAACTTATGACATAGCAGATACCTGCCCCGTATTAGTATTAGAAAAATGAAAGAACAATTACAAAGTCTAATAGATAGATTAGAACGAAGCCAATGGTTTCCACGAGATCAATTAGATCAACTACAGGAATCAATGCTGGTAAGAGTAGTAGCGCATCAATATCAATACAGCCCTTACTTTAAGCAACGACTAGACTCACAGGGGTTAACTTGTCAGGATGTTAGTACGCTGTCAGGTTTGACTCGATTAAAGCCCTTCACTAAACGAGATATACAGGCAGCAGGTGAGAGTTTCAATGCTGACTCTGTTCCCTGTGCTCACTTACCATTAAGCAAATCACAGACCAGTGGCAGCACTGGCGAACCTGTTAATACATTTAAGACCAGCATGAATGCATTGTTCTGGCATGCTTTGGTCATGCGAGATCACAGTTGGTGGGGTCGTAAGTTTGATGGAAAGTTAGCCTCTATTCGTGCTAATAATCTTGATGTAAAACACGGCGATGAGTGGGGTGGACCTGCTACAATATTATATGGTCGAACAGGCCCGGCACTGGGCATACCTATTAAAACACACATCCATAAACAAATAGAGTTGCTTAATGAATTCCAACCTAATATACTAATCATACACGCCGGTGTATTAGCCGCTATGACTACTGAATGGGAAAAGACTGGATTCACGCTCACTGAACTCGAACACATCAAAAACATAGGTGAAACACTGCATCCAGAATTGAGAGAACGCATCAAGCGACTCACTGGATTGCATATAGAAGATGTGTACAGCAGCAGCGAAGTAGGTGCCATCAGTATTGAATGTCCAGCCAGTGGGCTACAGCATGTCATGAGTGAAAGCATGATAGTAGAAATATTAGATGATGATGGAGCGGCCTGTGAACCTGGACAAGTGGGGCGGGTGGTGGTCACTGACTTATACAATTCTATCAGTCCACTTATACGCTATGATATAGGTGACTATGCTGAAGTGGGAGGGCCCTGTACCTGCGGCAGACACTTGCCTACACTAAAACGAATCGTGGGTAGAGAGCGTGGACTATTCCAACGGGCCGATGGTAGAAAGTTTTGGCCCACCGCCAGGATGCGTGAATTGGAAAAAGTCGTGCCTATACAGCAGTGGCAGATGATACAACATGATTACGATGACATCGAATACAGGATCGTCACTAAAAATCCACTGACAGAACAACAAGCAGCAGACCTAACCGATATCGCTACCAAACATTTTGCTATCCCAGTTAGATTTGTGAGATTTGAAAATCAGTTACCTTTAACAAATGGAAAATATGAGGAAAGTATATGTTTAATCGAATAATAGCCATACTATTATTAGTGTGTAGTTTATCAGTTCAGGCACAACAGAAGCCTATAAGAATAGTTGTAGCATTTGGAGCAGGCGGTATTACTGATATTCTAACCCGTAAGTTTGAAGAGCCGTTGGAAAAAGAATTAGGCAGACAACTGATAATAGATGCTCGCCCAGGTGCCGGTGGTTATATCGCTTTCAAGCATATGGCTAATGCTAAATCAGAAGAGATCGTTATAGCCATCACAGATTCCATGGCATTGTCCAATGTGATGTTGTTGTATGATGATGTAAATATTGATGATTTCAAATATGTAGCACAACTTGGGTCTACACAAGGTTTGGTATTGGCAGTTCGCAAAGGCAGTCCGTTAAAGAATTTTGATTATTGGCGAAACTATCGTGGCCCACCATTGAACATAGGTGTCAATGGAATGGGTGCTGCCCATCATTTCTATAGTTGGACATTGAGCAATCAAGTACCTTTTCCTAAAACTGACATCTACTACAAGGGTTCTGGTGATATGATCACACAGGTCATAGGTGGGCATGTGGACGCTATATGGAGCAATCTGGCCAGCATAATTCAATTTGAAAATACAGGTAAAGTGGATATAGTAGCGGTAACTGCCAATAAACGAAATGAGTTATTGCCAAATACTCCTACATTTAAAGAACTTGGCATAAGTTTGCCCTCTAAACCCATGTTTATAGTGATCGCAAATAATACCACAGATGTTGCTACATTGCGAGATGTTGAGCGTGCTGTGGCAAAATTGTTGAATAACCCAGAATTTGTAAAATCATTAAGTCTCGAATTATCAATGGAGCCAGGCTCGGGTGCTGATGCCCGTGCAGACACTGAAAAATACCTACGAGCGCAGGCAAAATTCGTGGAATATGTCAAGACGCTAAGGAAGTAAGTGGGCTAAATAACAATGTGCCGGGACAATACAGGCCCGCCAAAAAGGAAAAATTATGTTATCAAAACCAACAGGTGGCACGCTATTATATACGCTATCCACATCAACAGGAACAGCAACAGTTTCAACATGGACCGGAGACATACCCCGTAAGGTGCGTGTAGCAGTATCTGGATACGCAGCAGTAATCAACTTTTACAATAATAAAACAGCCAACAACAACAGTGATATACTGATGCCACCTGGTACAGTTGAGCATTTTAATTTAGAAAGCACCACGACTGCTACATTTGTTGTAGTATCAGGTGCCGGCGGTACAGGATGGATTTCATTTACACCAGTGGCCTAACATGCGAGCAAGAGAATTTACAATTAATATACCCATCAACATTAGGATCAACGGCGACGGAGAACCTGAAATTGATATGGGGCAAGATGCTCCTATAGATCCAAGCGCTCCCAAGGAAGATCCTGTCATGGTTCCTCCACTACAGCAGCAAATTGAACTACAAAAGGCCGATGTTGGTAAAGTTAGTCCCATCATCAAAGATCTTACACAAGACGAAGTAGATCCAGAAACAAAGCAACTGCCCTAAAGGCGTCTAAGGGAGCAAGACCCAGATGACCATTAGAAAAATAGAAGCAGGTCGGGTAATAACCAAAGACCTAAACACATTTGTCGGGCAAGCCGGCACAATTTTCTACGACGAATTAACCGGTGAAATGCGATTGTCCAATGGACATACGCCCGGTGGTATTCTATTAAGTGGTGGAACTGGAGGTGGAAATGGTTATACCGGTAGTCAAGGTCTTCCAGGGCAAAGCGTAAGGGTTACCGGAACAACATCAACTTATGCAGAACTAACAATTCCTTACTTAGGGGATTTATTTGATGGCTATTTAACTACTGACAATGGACACCTAAACGTATGGGATGGATCAGTATGGTTAGATGTTGGTAATGTTACAGGCCCACAAGGAGCAATAGGTTACACCGGTAGTCAAGGGTCAGTAGGTTACACCGGTAGTCAAGGGTCAGTAGGTTACACCGGTAGTCAAGGTGAAGTTGGATTTACTGGTAGTCAAGGTGAAGTTGGTTATACCGGTAGCTATGGATATACCGGTAGCTATGGATATACCGGTAGTCAGGGCGAACAAGGAATACCAGGACAGAGTGTTAGAATTACAGGAGCTGTTAATAGTTCAACTGACCTTGTAAGTGTATATACCGGTACCATATGGGATGGTTATATAACATTAGATAATGGTCATCTAAATGTATGGGATGGCGCAATATGGAATGATGTAGGTAATATAACCGGTCCTAAGGGTGATAAAGGAGATCTCGGTTATACAGGAAGTATCGGCTATACCGGTAGTATGGTCAGGGGATTGATCAGCAATGGTACAGATACAGTAACATTGATATCAGGATTTAAATTCATCCCCGAAGATAACAATATACAAGATTTAGGTTCACCGACTAATAGATTTGGAAAAATATATTTGGCGGGTAGAACTATCGATCTTGGTGGAACTATAATTTCCCAAGATTTTGATGGTGGCATTCTAATACAAAAACCCAATGGTGACTTAGAAAGACTAACTGCATTAAATTTCAATATAGGATCTACTTCCACTGGAACAGTTCTTTCCCAAGGACTTGATAATTCTTTATTGGTTACTGATCAAAATGGTAATTTAGCTGATCTAACAGTTCGCTCTATAAAATTAGGATCCACATCCACTACCACAGGTGTAACTATAACTGTCGATGCGTATGATAATATATTATTTACATCGGCAAATGGAACTATATTAAATGGTTATGTTGGTAGTATCGGCTATACAGGCAGTGCAGGTAGTGGTAGCGGCGGCAGCGGCAATGGTTATACCGGTAGTGCTGGTTATATAGGAATTGATGGTTATACTGGTAGTGTTGGTTATACTGGTAGTGTTGGTAGCAGTGGAATAGTTACAGCCGGCACAGGATTAGTTTATACTACATCTACAGGTGAGATATATTTAGATTCTACTATAGTTACCACTGACGGTTTTCAAACTTTAACAAATAAAACTATAATTGTTCCCAGCGGTGGCGCATTATATTTCCAAGATGATATAGCATTATCATTAGCCCATAGTGCCAGTTCTCCATATAAGCAAACATCCGCAGCACCTAAAATGTATACCAATGCGAGTTTTGGTATTGTTGATGGTGTTCCTACATATGGAACATATTGGGCAGATACCGGCGGTCCGGATTATGGATATAATACAATGGGTGCTGTAGATACCGCAGCAGATTTACCAGTAGGTTACGAAGGAACAGTATATGATGCCTACATAACTAATGATACAGGAAATGCATGGTTATGGTTAGCACCGTCAACTTCGGATATGAAACCCGGAGATTACTATTACGACGATGTTAGTCAATCTTTATACATATGTTATGAATATACAGATTCAGGAACAGGACAACCTGCATATAATATTCTGGACATAACTCCACGGTAGTGATTCACCATAAAATTTAAGGTAAATATCAAACTATGGCAATTTACTACTATCCATATCCTACAACTCAACCCGATCCATCGAATAAGACAGTTAGCAGTTCCGACAAAACAGCGGCAGATGCTTATTTTGGTGGACTGGATGTTTATATCACTCAACCCGGTGCAGTAGTAGCCGAACAATTAGGTACAGCAGGTAAACTTTTACCACAGGCATACAATCCACAAACATCATTTATTGGAATAACTGGTGGATTTTTTCCAGGATCTGGGGTTGCTCCACCAGTTATTCCATCTGTTACAGCAAGTGTATTAGATAGTCCAAAATCAGCAGCAGCTGGACAATCTTTAAATTTCACACCTGTAAGTGCATTAGGTGGAACCGCAGTAGGTAATACTATCGCAGGAAATAAATCAGCATTAAGTGTAAGTATAAGTCCTGCACTACCTGCTGGATTAACACTTTATAGATCTAAGACAAATATAGTAGCCAGTACTGTTAAACCTACACAAATTGGGTCGGGTGCAGGACCATATCAAGTTACATATACTATTACATCTAATGTCGGTATTCTACCAGTAATTGGACAATTTTATGCTGTTCGTGGACAGACCAAGGTAACGTACAATGGAATATATAAATGTACAGATGTTACACTGACCACTGTTACTTTAGAATATAATGCAAATCCCAGTGGTGGTGGTGGTATCAGCCCTGTCGGTCAAGCATTATGGAGCACCAGTGCTGTAACTACAATCACTGATGTTGATGTTGATGCATTACCGCGTACAGACGGATCAACTAATAAAGATTGGTATAACTATACCGCAGTGACAATTATAGGAACTCCTACAGAAGGAGTCACTAATAAAAACTATACAGTCACATTCGCCGATGCTTCTGGTAAAACAGCGTCTGCATCTTTTAATTTAACAATCACCGGGGGAACAACCGGCGGCGGTGGTACTGGTGGTACAACTCCATTAACATCTACTGTAGATATCGCTACTCGTACACTAACACAAGGTACAGCAGATAGTTTTAAACCAGTGAGCGGAGCCGGTGGTGTTACACCATTGAAGTACACTATTGCTCCATCCTTGCCTACTGGATTATCTATTGCTGAATTAACTGGAACAATATCCGGAACACCTTCTGTATATAGTGGTCAGACAGAATATACTATAACTGTCACCGATGCCAGCGGTGCCACCAGTACAGGTAAATTTAATCTAACAGTAATCGCTCCAGCTGTGGTTGCTACAGCGATTGTTCCAAATACATATTCGTTCACAAGAACAATACCATTCACATCATTCAAACCTGTTAATGGTAGCGGTGGTATTGGATCATTAACTTATTCAGCAGCATCATTGCCTGCGGGAATGAGTATAGATCCTACTACCGGTTATATTTCCGGAACCGCAACCTCTGTAACAGCAGCAACAACTTATGTAATCACAGTAACAGATTCTAATACACCGGTTGCATCAAGTTCTAATGCATCTATTACTATTACTATCGCAGATTTAGCACCGCTAAACACTACGTTATCACAAACAACTACTTACAGTTTAACTAAAAAATCTCAAACCTATTCTTTTACACCTGTTACTGGAACTGGTGGGTATGGAAATAAAACATATACTGCAAGCGGTTTGGTAACTTTAGCATCAATAGGATTGTCTCTCAATTCAAGTAATGGATTGATCACTGGAAATCCTACCGCATTATTAGTAGCCACTGATTTTACAATAACCGTTACAGATCAAGCAGTTCCACCCCAAACTTCCAGCAAAACATTTAAGATAGAAGTTTTACCATTAGCGTTGAGCACTACCCTTGATGTGCCAACGCCACCTCCTGGTATAAGAAATGTTGCCATTACTGCCTTTAGACCAGTAAGTGCTGCCGGAGGAGATGGAACTTACACTTTCTCTATTTTGCCAGATATAACTGCACAAACAGGATTGACATTCAATGCCAGTACTGGATATGTATCTGGAACACCTACATTAGTTGATGCAGTTAATAGATCATACACTGTAACAGTTACAGATCAAACTACTCCTACCCCGCAAACCAGTAGCAAATCTTTTACATATAGAGTAGATGCTCCACCTATATTAATCATAAATGCCATAACGGAAAAGATATTAACACAGTATGATATCTTTACAGCATTTACTCCTGTTACCGGAACAGGTGGGTATGGAACATTATCTTATAGTATCTCGCCTACATTACCAGCAGGTCTTGTATTTTCAAACAGTTCTGGACAGATTACAGGACCCGCTACACGATACCTTGTAACCGCTACTAACTTCTCAGTTACTGTATCCGATCAAGCACTACAATCAAATACCGGAACATTCTTATTAACTGTTAATACACGACCGTTAGTGGTTAAAACTGATACGAGATCTAATACTTTCATTCGCGATGTTAATGCTACTTCATATAGACCAGTTAGTGCCACAGGTGGATCGGAAACATACGGCTATGCATTAGATATAGGGTTGCCGGCTGGATTATTGTTTAATACATCCACTGGGTTTATTTCAGGAAAACCGACTACAACCAGCACAACCGCTACTTATTCCGTTACCATCACCGATACATTGGATGTTAGCGGATCAAGTACTTTTGAGTTAGGTGTTAATCCACCACCTCCGATTTTTACAACATCGTTGATTAGCAGTAGCACATTTTATAAAGCATCCACTGTTGTTAATTTGTCTCCTGTGGGTGCCAGCGGTGGTTATGGATCTATAACTTTTTCTATTACTCCAGATATCAATGCAGATGCCGGTTTAGCATTTAACTCAAGTGGTGTCTTGACAGGAATAGTTCCGTCAACAAAATCAAATTTTAGTGATAGAATATATACAATTTCTGCTACTGATAGTTTAGGGCAGTCAAGTAGCACCAACTATACAGTAACCGTTACCTATGTACCGTTATCGATAACTCGAGTAGTTGCTGATTCAACCTTTACAAGAAGTAAAGCTATCACACCATTTATACCTGCAACATCTGCAAATGGTAGTGGTGGAACCAGTTTTACTATATCTCCGGATATATATTCTAATATAGGATTAAATTTTGACGGCACCGTAGGCAGGATTTATGGAACACCGTCATCGACTTCTGCGATTACTGTTTATACAATAACTGCTAAAGATAGTGATTCTAACACCGTAAATACAACCACTAACATTACTGTAAATAATCCTGCTGCGTTATCGAGCACTGCAACATCTTCATCATTTGTATTAATTGTTAATCAAAATGTTACAGCTTTTACTCCGGTGACAGCATCTGGCGGTGATGGTACAATTTCTTATATTATTGGTCCTACACTACCATCAGGATTGAACTTTGATAGGAACACCGGTTTAATTAATGGTAAACCTGTTGTGATTAGTGCAACGGCTACTTACGTTGTAACAGCCACCGATGCATTATATCAAATCAGTAGTAGCAGTTTTGATTTATATGTCAAACCACAACCTATATCGATTACGGTTAATAATCCCACTTTGGTATATGTCAAATATACAGAGACAACTCCTGTTAACCCGGTAGTTGCTAATGGTGGTTATGGATCCATAACATATACATTAAGTGATATATTACCGGCTGGACTAACTTATAATACCACTATAGGTGAACTTTCCGGAACACCTTCGGCAATTACAGCCACAACTTCTTATTCGGTTATTGCCACCGATTCAATAGGACAAACTAATTCAGGTACATTCTTACTAACAGTTAATGACGTTGTACATGATCCATTGAGTGCAGTAGCATCAAGTAGTTTGTTCAGTTTAGAGCAAGGGGCTACATTACCCGGAGGATATCATCCTGTAAACGGTGCCGGTGGTACTGGAAATTATACATACGCAATTAGTCCTACAACACTACCAAATGGATTAACATTTAATACAACCACTGGTGATATTTCAGGTACACCTACTACTATTACTGCTTCTACTCAATATGTTATTACAATAACTGATGAAGCTCCTACAAGTCAAAGTGCTTCTTTTAATTTAGAAGTAATTGCCTTAGTTATTGGTAGTGGTAAAGGATATACTGGTAGTAGAGGATATACTGGTAGTATTGGATTTGTTGGTAGTCGAGGATATGCTGGAAGCCTTGGTTTTACTGGTAGCATAGGTTACACCGGTAGCATAGGTTATACTGGGTCTGCCAGTACCGCAACAGGATATACTGGTAGTGATGGTTATACCGGTAGCATAGGTTACACCGGTAGTATAGGTTATACTGGGTCTGCCAGTACCGCAACGGGATATGCAGGTAGTCAGGGTATACCAGGTAATCCAGGCACCAGTGTAAAAATTACAGGTTCCACTTCTACATTTGCCGATCTACCCGGATCATATACCGGTGATATTGGTGATGGATATATTTTAATCGACACCGGGCATCTTGCTGTTTGGTTGGGTTCTCCTACTAATTGGAGTGATGTTGGAAATATTATCGGATATACTGGTAGTGTTGGATTTACAGGTAGCATTGGATTCACTGGTAGTAGTGGGTATACTGGAAGCCTTGGTTTTACTGGTAGCATAGGTTACACCGGTAGCATAGGTTATACTGGGTCTGCCAGTACCGCAACAGGATATACTGGTAGTATCGGATATGCTGGCAGTGGATTTACTGGTAGTATTGGTTTTACTGGTAGTCAAGGTTATACTGGATCTGCCAGTACCGAAACAGGATATACTGGTAGTATTGGTTTTACTGGTAGTATTGGTTTTACTGGTAGTCAAGGTGATGTCGGAGATCCAGGAGATGTTGGATATACAGGTAGTCAAGGTGATATTGGAGATCCGGGAGAAATAGGTGAAACCGGTTATACCGGATCTGCCAGTACTGAAATAGGATATACTGGTAGTGGCGGATATACTGGTAGTATTGGTTATACTGGATCTGCCAGCACCGAAACAGGATATACAGGCAGTATTGGATTTACCGGTAGCTTTGGTTACACCGGTAGTCAAGGTATTCCGGGTGCTCCAGGTACCAGTGTAAAAATTACAGGTTCCACCTCTACATTTGCCGATCTACCCGGATCATATACCGGCGACATCGGCGATGGATATATTTTAATCGACACCGGGCATCTTGCTGTTTGGTTAGGTTCTCCTACCAATTGGAGTGACGTTGGAAATATTATCGGATATACTGGTAGTCAAGGATATACTGGTAGTTTTGGATATACTGGTAGTCAAGGATATACTGGTAGTCAAGGATATACTGGTAGTGTTGGATATACTGGTAGTCACGGTGAGAGTTCCTATACCTATTCAGATACTCCGCCTGCTGGACCTTCTGTTGGTGATAGATGGTTTGATTCATCATCGGGATTAGAATTTGTTTGGACAGATGATGGCAATTCAACACAATGGGTGGAAATAGCTGCCAGCGGATTTGTAGGCAATACCGGCTATACTGGATCAATTGGTTCTCCAGGTACCATGGGTCCATTACATTTAATTGTTGCACTTTCGGATGAAACTTCTGTAATCGATATCGGTTCAAGGATAATGACTTTTAGGACACCGTTTAGTGTGACACTAACTTCAATACCAAGATCGTCTTTAGGAACAGCATCGTCGTCTGGATCTGTTGTAGTTGATATAAAGGCCAACGGAACAAGTATTTTAGGATCAAATAAACTGTCTATTGATGCTACAGAAAAAACCAGCACTACCGCTGCAACTCCTACCACTTTAGCAACCAGCACCATTGCCGACGATGCTGAAATTACGTTTGATATAACATCAGCAGGTACAGACGCAGCAGGGCTTAAAGTAACTATATATTACTCACAGACTTAACCCATGCTGATTAATTCTTTTAGAATAAAACACGATCCATTAGTCGCTCCAAAAGCTATAGAATATCTTATAGTTGCCGGGGGTGGTGGAGGTGGATATTCACTTGGTTATGTAGGCGCAGGTGGTGGCGGAGCAGGTGGATATGTCGCCAGTTCTACTGATGTAACTTCCACTGATATATACATAATAACAGTGGGTGCAGGTGGCAGGGCTGGAATCGCAACAACAAAAACTATTCCAACTAATGGTGATAATTCTTTTGCATTTGATATTACAGCATATGGTGGTGGTTTTGGCGGATATAGTGAAGCAGTTCCATTCGCGGCTGGCAATGGTGGATCGGGCGGTGGCGGTGATGGTGGCGGGCCCCTTAGCACCAGTATGACTCCGGGAACAGGTATTCTCGGTCAAGGACACGAAGGTGGGCAAGGTGGAACAGGTAGCCCCGGTGCTCGAAGAAGCGCTGGTGGTGGTGGTGGTGCCGGCGAAGCTGGACAAAATGCTATATATGATGCTGGAACTAATATTATGCCATCTGGACGTGGTGGTAACGGACGTCAATGGTATGATGGACAATATTATGCAGGTGGAGGCGGAGGCGGAAAAGCCAGTGGATCTACCCCTGGAAGAGCAGCAGGTGCGGGCGGCACAGGTGGTGGTGGAGTAGGTGGAACATCTACTCCAGGAAGCCCAGCAGGAAATGGAGTTACTAATACAGGTGGTGGTGGTGGTGGTGCAAATAGCAATTATTCTATTAACAATAACATTGGTGGTAATGGTGGGAGTGGAGCTGTTCTAATCAGATATCCATTAACTAAAACTGATCCAACACTTACTATTGGAAATCCAACCATTACGACTGTTGGTAATTATCGTTATTATAAATGGACACAGTCTGGATTTTTAACATGGGCAGAAGCATTTGGTGTTACCTACTTACTTGTGGGTGGCGGAGCCGGCGCGGGTGGAACAGGAAATGCTAATGCCGGTATCGGTGGTGGTGGTGCTGGTGGTATGATTACTGGGACTATTCCTGTAAAAGTTGGAGTTAGCCTTACTTATACTGTGTCTGTGGGTGCCGGTGGCTATAGCACCAATGGTGTTGATTCGTTAATTTATGCAAGTAACGGTGTAAATTTAACTGCCTATGGTGGTGGTGTTGGGGGCATTTATAAAGTTGATGGTAATAATGGTGGATCAGGAGGCGGTGGAGGTGGTAGAGGATATCCTCCTGGAGCCGGCGGGATGGCCGTAGCCGGACAAGGTAATAACGGAGGACGTTGTAGAACTGGAGATGCTCCATCACAATCCGCAGGCGGTGGCGGCGGTGGTGCTGGAGGAGTCGGGGGAAATGGAGATACAAGCAGCAATGCAGGTAATGGAGGTGCCGGTTCAAATACAACTATAATTACATCTTCACAGGCAACTTCTGCTTCAGTTGGGCAAGTTAGCGGATCATCTGTATATTTTGCTGGAGGTGGTGGTGGAATGGGCAACGGCTCCGGTGGCTCTGGAGGTATTGGAGGTGGTGCAAGCGGTGCTAAAGCCGGTGCCCTTAATTCGGGAGGAATTAGAAATGGAATTGCTAATTCCGGTGGTGGTGCAGGTGGTGGCAAAGCCGGAGAAGCCGGAACCGGCGGATCAGGAGTAGCAATTTTTAAATATCCCGATTCACAGCCAGCAGCATCATCTACTACAGGAAGCCCAACATATATCGTCTCTGGTGGATTTAGAATATATATTTGGAAATCTTCAGGTTCAATTACATTTGGTTAAATCTGAGCAATAAATACACCATATATGGCAACTATTAATTTTCCCATTACCAGTACAACCGGTACCACTTATACGTTTGGCGATCGCACGTGGCAATGGAACGGCCGTGCATGGCAGGCTATCAGCACTACTGTGGGATATTCCGGCAGTCAAGGTGCTGGATATACTGGTAGTGCAAGTACTGCTACTGGATATGCCGGAAGCATTGGGTATACCGGTAGTGGATTTACAGGCAGTGCTGGATATACCGGTAGTGGATTTACTGGTAGTAGGGGATATACCGGTAGTGGGTTTACTGGTAGTAGAGGATATACCGGTAGTGGATTTACCGGTAGTGCTGGATTTACTGGTAGTAGAGGTTTACAAGGAAATTTAGGTTTTACCGGTAGTGGATTTACTGGTAGTGCTGGATTTGCTGGTAGTAGAGGTTTTATTGGTTATACAGGTAGTGCTGGTTATATTGGTGTAGATGGATATTCAGGAAGTAATGGATTTACTGGTAGTGCAGGTGTTAATGGATATTCAGGAAGTAATGGATTTACTGGTAGTGCAGGTGTTAATGGATATTCAGGAAGTAATGGATTTACCGGTAGTAAAGGCGAAAAAGGTGATCCCGGAGATGGGGGTGGTGGCGGCAGTTACAACCTCGACGGAGGAACACCCGGCACGAATTACGGTGGAATTATCAGTCTCGACGCGGGCGGTGTATCGATATAAATATGTCAAAGCGGGTATAAAACACAAAAATGGCAGTACAAATCCAATTTAGACGAGGAACATCGGGCGAGTGGACCTATGTAAATCCTACTTTAGCCTTGGCTGAAATGGGTATTGAGACTGATACCAAATTATTTAAAATTGGTAACGGAACTTCTACATGGGTGCAGTTGGATTATGGCGGTATACAAGGGTATGTTGGTAGCGCCGGTGCAGCGGGAGGAGTTGGTTATACAGCGGTAGATAATGTTCTATATGTTAGTAAAAGTGGTAGTGATTCCAATGACGGTACATCATTAACTTATTCTAAACTTACTATTGCTGCTGCGGTTTCCAGCTCAACCAGAGGTACCACTATTTTTGTTAAGAGCGGAGATTATGTAGAACATACTCCTATAACTGTTCCCGACTTTGTGTCAATTGTCGGTGATAATTTAAGATCAGTTAATGTTAGACCCAATACAGTAACCAATGACATATTTTATGTAAACAATGGCGTATATATCGCCCATATGACATTTAAAGATCATCAGGCGCCAGCTGCTGCTGTATCATTTAATCCTAATGGATCAGCTGGAGTTATTTCTACAAGTCCTTACGTACAAAACTGTACCAGTATGACCACAGATGGTACTGGTATGCGGGTCGATGGTAATCTGGCATTAGGTACAAAAAGCATGGTTGTTGATGCGTTCACACAATACAACCAAGGCGGTATTGGCATACATATGTTGAACAGAGGATACACACAATTAGTTTCTGTGTTTACCATTTGTTGCGATAAAGGCATATACTGTGAATCCGGAGGCTTCTGTTCTATTACCAATAGTAATAGTAGTTTTGGTAATTATGCATTGTATGCCGATGGAGTAAGTGAACCGATATATTCCGGAAATATAGTTGGTGATACCAGTGGTAAAACATTTGTCATTGATAACTTAACAAGCAAGCCCAGTGTTGGAGATGCAGTCAGTTTTGGCGATGGGAATTATTATACCGTAGCATCCAGCACAGCTTTTAAGGTTGGGTCTACCGATGTAGTATATCCTGATATAACAGCGGAAGATGCATTATTAAGAAATGCAAGACAGGTTATTCTTAATGATAAATCAAAACTTCAAGTATTAACTATAAATCACGTATTAGAAACATTTCCAGGATTCGACTTTAATCAATTCAAATGTAGCAGAGATGTCGGTGATATTCTCGATGCCGTTTGTTATGATATGGTCTTGAATACCAATTATCGATCAATAAAAGCAGGTACCAGTTATTATCGTGTGGCCAGCAGTATAGTCACTGGTGAACAACTTACACAAACATTATCTGCTATAAATTCATTAAAGGTTAATACACTGGCCTTACTATCGGCCGGAACTGCAAAAACACGAATTAGTGATTTATTTGATATAATTTTAGATATATTTGAAAATGGATTAGGAGTTACCCCTGCATATGTTTTCAATCCTCCTACAGGTGTTGATGGATTTACTGTTAATGCATTTAATCAATTACAGGCAAATAAAAATTTCATCGCAGAAGAAACTGTAGCGTATATTAATAATTTCTCATATAATACAGCTACCTGTTATAGGGATACTGGATTGATAGTTGATTCTATCGCATTTGATTTGTTATACGGGGGAACCAGTCAAAGTGCATTTGCTGGTTTACAATATTGGAATCAATCCGGATATGTAGGAGATATTGCCAGAGAATTAACCACTACTACTGCTGCTATATCACATGTTCAATTTTTAGTTGAACTTGCGATTAATAATGCAGGATTTTCACTTGTTGACCCGGATCTACTATCTGTTACTGCAAATTTTACTACCATAACAAATATTATATTAAATGGTACAACAGGTATCACTGATACAATAGTACCTAATAGTGCGGCATCTACAAACACCAGCACTATCGCAATCTATGATGTTATATTGGATAATAAAACAACTATACAAGATGACACCATCACTTGGATTAATAGTAATTATCCAGGATTTAGTTATGACCAAGTAATCTGTCGACGAGACATAGGATATATCATTGATAGTGTGGCATTTGATTTACTTCATGGCGGTAATAGACAAAGTATAATGAGTGGAGTTTATTACTACGGTTTTGATTCAACATCTACTGTGATAGCAAACGAAATTCCACAAACTACTGCGGCCTATAACTTTATAAAATCAATATCATCTGATATTGTTAAAGGTAATTTAATAACTGCTACATATCAATTATCGGTATCACAAACAGTATATTCATCTTCTGCTACTAATGTCGAAGTTGGATTATTGTATCAAAAAATATCTACAATCACTAATATCATTAACAATGGACCAAGTGTAGCACCTCCACATATACCTATTGGATTGATACCTAATACCAGCACCTCTATAACTAATGCATTTGATCTATTATTGGCCAACAGAGCATTTATACAGGCAGAAACCGTGGCATTTATTAATACCAGTTATGTGGGATTGGTTTATAGTACAGCAACTTGTAAGAGAGATGTGGGATATATCATCGATGCAGTGAGTTATGATCTTCTATATGGAGGAAACAGTCAAACGGCCGATGCTGCCGATTCATATTACGACGGTGCTGTATTAAGAATTTCAGCAAGTGAAAAATTAGCCACTATATCGGCTTATTATTTTATTAAAACTATAGTGGATGATTGCATATTAGAAAATGCTGTAACTCCTTACCAATTTGCGGTAACACAAGATTTTAGTGGAACCCCGGGATTATCTACACAATCAGTAATAGCACAATCATTGGTAGATATAGTATCTAATATAGTTGAAAACTCATATTCGAGTGTTGTAACACTTGCTCAAAGTGTAGGTACTAAGTGGAATGATAATAGCCCCGTTACATTCCATCAATATAGTCTTATACAGAGTTCTGCACATAATTTTGAATGGATAGGTGCTGGTACTAATATCGATGCAGCATTACCATATATAGGTGGAGAACCTATTAGTGAAAATCAAGCGGTAGCAATCAATGGCGGTAAGGTTTATTATACAGGTACTGATCAAAAGGGAGATTTTAGAATTGGTAATGATTTAGTTATAAATAACAGCATAGGAACTATTTCTGGAAGAACATTCACTAAAAGTCTATTCGCAGTAATGACGCCATATATATTGGCAATAGGATCATAAAATGGCAACCGCAACACTACCGTTAAATTCGTTTAAAACTAAAGCATTTGAGTTAACCACAAGTACACAAACAATATATACCACTCCTGATGCACTTACTACTATTGTTTTAGGTGCCCAGGCAACTAATATTGGATCAACTCCGGTAACTGTTAAATTTACTTTAGTAAAAAATTCTACTGATTTTGTCATGCTTAAAGATTTTGAAATTCCAGTTAATGATGCTTGCGAAGTAATTACAGGTAAATTAGTTATCGAAACAGGAGCAAGTATTACGGCCAGTTCCGGTGCAAATAATAGCGTTAACTTAGTTTTAAGTATCTTAGAAACAAGCAATGAGTAAAAGTAGATTATTCAGCGGTAAGATTAAGAAATTAACCGGTGATAAACTCACCGTTGATCGCTATGAATATTTAGATGTAAGTCAGGCCGAACCGGATCTCGGAATATCATCGGTAGACGGTGCCTTGCTTTTTGGAAATACAGATGGATCGAGAGCGTGGTCTTCTACTGTAAATATCAATACTGTCACTGGAATACTTTCAGTAACTACTTCTACAATCAGTGATTCAACTAATACGGGTGCGTTGGTAGTCACAGGCGGGGTGGGTATTGGCGGCAATTTATATGTCGGTGGCGAAATTGTTGCCCGGAAATTAACTATAGAATATACTACCGTAACTACTACTATAGTCGAAACCGATGATATTATTGTTACTTTTAATACAACAAATTCCACAGGAACAACCACAGGTGCATTGACAGTTGCAGGCGGAGTTGGAATTGGCGGTGATTTATATGTTGGTGGAGCATTATATGCTAATACCACAAGTTTTGTATATAATTCAGAGATCATTACAACCGCAACTATAGCAACGTATGCATATCTCGGACCAGCCGGATTCACTGGTAGCTATGGTTATACTGGTAGTGATGGGTATACTGGTAGTGAAGGATACACTGGTAGCTATGGATACACCGGTAGCTATGGTTATACTGGTAGTGATGGGTATACTGGTAGTGAAGGATACACTGGTAGCTATGGATACACCGGTAGCTATGGTTATACTGGTAGTGATGGATATACAGGTAGTGATGGATATACAGGTAGCTATGGTTATACTGGTAGTGATGGGTATACTGGTAGTGAAGGATACACTGGTAGTGAAGGATACACTGGTAGTGAAGGATACACTGGTAGTGATGGATATACCGGTAGCTATGGATACACTGGTAGCTATGGATATACAGGTAGCTATGGATATACAGGTAGCTATGGTTATACAGGTAGCTATGGTTATACTGGTAGTGATGGATACACTGGTAGCTATGGATATACAGGTAGCTATGGTTATACTGGTAGTGATGGGTATACTGGTAGTGAAG
>Ga0209086_10000821_pt1 | contig 25760 bp, 24 predicted proteins | sample M_130207_XF_Meta_FD_187312 | JGI IMG/M metagenome (GOLD analysis project Ga0209086, IMG submission 187312) | Freshwater microbial communities from Lake Montjoie, Canada to study carbon cycling - M_130207_XF_MetaG (SPAdes) (version 2) | ecosystem: Environmental > Aquatic > Freshwater > Lake... | reverse complement strand
AATTTGCTCGACAGTAATGCTAATCAAAAGAATTGGGTTGATCGAGAGAGGATTGGGTTTAGGAAAGCGTGAGGAGGGTTGAAGAGGTTGAAGTGGTTGAAGGGTTGAAGTGGTTGAAGGGTTGAAGTAGTTGAAGGAGTTGAAGAATTCTTGAATTATACGATATAGAGATTGGGTAAAATAATAATACATACAGAAAAAAGAGACCTTCAGCGTGAACGAATGGAACGACACTTGGCATTAACGCCAGAAGAGCGTTTCCATGATTTAGTGAAGTTGTGTATGTTTTCCATGAAGATGGCTGGACGTAAAACGATTGGAGATCCACAAGGGAAAGGATTGGTGATTAGGAAAACGTGAGGAAAGTTGAAGAAGAGGTTGAAGAGTTGAAGCAGTTGAAGGGGTTAAGAAAGGCAAGATTTTCTGAGTGCATTGATTTTCAGAGATAGTGAGCAGATTAAATTTCTGGCATTTTCAAATGTTTGGTAATCAATATAATTTAAATCTTTTGCGGTATAGAAGTGGTTTAATAGTTCTAGGCAACTGGAATAAGCCATTTGGTAGAAATGTGCTTGATCTTTGCGGGATGATCTTCCTGATCCCTCAGATATGTTTGAGCTTATGCTTGATGAAGCACGCCTCATTTGGCTCGTCAGGCCATATAGTTCATGTTTAGGAAATTCATCAGTAATTGAATAGACTATGACAATAAATGATCTTGAATCTTGCCAAGCAATAAGTTTTTCAAAAGAGAATATATAGTCGTATTTCATACTATCCAAGATTTAAGAAATTGGAATATTATAAAAGTTGAAAAAACCGAATGCAGAAGTGTTTTCCACCTAAACTTCAACCCTTCAACCTCTTAAACCCCTTAAACTCTTCAACCCCTTCAACCTCCTCAACTCTTCAACCCTCTTCAACTCATGAGTACTGTCATTAAAGTCTCAAACCTCTCCAAGCAATACCGCCTAGGTCAAGTAGGTACGGGAACTATTTCTCATGATGTGAACAGGTGGTGGCATAAGGTTAGGGGTAAGGAAGACCCATATTTAAAAATTGGGGAGTCGAATGATCGAACGGTGAAAGGCGAATCTGATTATGTGTGGGCATTGAAGGATATTAATTTTGAAGTGCAGCAAGGTGAGGTGTTGGGAATCATTGGTCGGAATGGTGCAGGAAAGAGTACGTTGTTGAAGATATTGAGTAGAACCACATCGCCAACTACCGGAAGTGTAAAATTAAAGGGGAGGGTAGCGAGTTTGTTGGAGGTTGGGACGGGGTTTCATCCGGAGTTGAGTGGCAGGGATAATATTTATTTGAATGGGGCAATCTTGGGGATGACCCGCCGGGAGATTAAGCGTAAGTTTGATGAGATTGTAGATTTTGCAGGTGTGGAGCGATACATTGATACACCTGTAAAAAGGTATTCATCGGGTATGTATGTGCGGCTCGCCTTTGGTGTTGCAGCGCATTTAGAATCAGAGATCTTGATTGTTGATGAAGTGTTAGCGGTTGGGGATGCAGAGTTTCAGAAGAAAGCACTAGGCAAAATTAAACAGGTTAGTATAGGTGAAGGGAGAACAGTTGTTTTTGTTAGTCACCAAATGGAAATAATAAGGCAATTGACGAGCAGAACTATCAATATGCGAAATGGAATTATTTTCAATGATGGACAAACGCCAACTATTGTTATTGATTATTTACATGAACTTAAAGATAGTCGCGAAGAGTATAAATTTAAAAAGAATGTAATTATACCTGCATTTGAAAAAATTGAAGCATTGACTTCACTAGAAAATGGAATTCATGAGTTTGGGAAATCATTAAAAATAATTGTATCTATTCATTTACCTAAGCCAATATCCTCTTTAGAGTTATCTTTTCGAATTTGCAGCAAGTTTGACGACAGTACAATTGTTTATAATTGGTATACCACATCAAATGAGTTGTTATCATTTAAGGGCAAGAAAGGTGTAAGTGTTGTTGATATCTTAATTCCAAGTTTGAAATTATATAAAGGGGAGTACTATTTCAAGTTTCATTTAACCGAACCATTACGAAGAGTGGTATATGAAGAAGTGAATTTTATTTTTCCATTCGAGGTCATTATGGGGGATTTTTATAATGAATGGGGGTTTGGTAACGACCTATGTCGATACATAGAAGATACAGTTACAAAAATATCTTTTCCTAATCAGTTAAATGAATCACTTTGCTGACTTTTACTATTTTTTTTGTTAGATACATACTTAATGAATGAGTTTTAACAGTTATATGATGAATAGATTATGAAGATGGAATCTAATAAATTAGTATTCACCATTTGCTCTATTAATTATCTTTCACAAGCATTAACATTAGGGCATTCAATAAAGGAGACGAATCCTGGAGTTGCTTTCAGAATTTATCTAGTTGATAGTTTATTAGGTAGAGAAAGCATAAAGGGAAAAATACCATTTACTCTAATAGAAATTCAAGAAGTACCGATTTTCGATTTTGAAAAAATGTGCTTGCGTTATAATCAAATTGAGCTCAATACATCTGTTAAGCCATTTATTTTTGATTATATTCTAAAAAGTGAGCCACTAATTAATCAGCTTGTTTATTTAGATCCTGATATAATGGTCTTTGATTCATTCGATGAGTTATTTGCAAAACTTAGTACACATAATATCATACTAACACCCCACATCCTTACTCCTAGTGATGTAAGCCCTCATGTTCCATCTGAGAGAAGCTTTTTGGGTACAGGTATTTTCAATTTGGGTTTTATTTGTTTAAAGCGCTCAAGTACAGTGGAGTATTTTCTCGCATGGTGGAAGGATCGGTTGTTTGAACAAGGGTATTGTAAGTTGGATGAACACCTTTTCTTCGATCAGAAATGGATAAATTATGTCCCAGTATTTTTTGATGGTGTTTATATAGAAAAGGGAAGAGGCTATAATATGGCGGGTTGGAATCTTCATGAGCGTGTTATTAGTGAAATAGACGGGAAATATGTTGTAAATGATAAAGAGCCTTTAGTTTTTTATCATTTTAGTGGCTATAGGATAGCAATCCCAGAAAAAATTTCAGTTCATACTACATTCACTCTTAAAACGAGGCCTGATTTAAAGAATATAATTACAAATTACCATCATCAATTGCTCAATAATGGAGAGTCTTTTTTTAAAGCATTTCCATATTATTTTGTGCAATTCAAAACAGATCTAATGCGAATAAATGCGCTTAAGGCTTCTAGTCCACTCATGAAAATATTACGAAGTTTTAAATATAAATTACAAGACTATAAAGTAGCAAGACATAAATAATATATATAATATTAAATTCTAATTTACTTGTTTAAGACTCCCATACTATTTCTAATATACAACCGACCAGACCTTACTAAACAAGTATTTGAAAAAATCAGAGAAGTAAAACCGCTTCATCTTTATGTCGCTGCTGATGGTCCAAGAGCAGATAAGTCAGGAGATAATGAGCTTTACAGAAGAACAAGAGAGGTCGTTAGCTTAATTGATTGGGAATGTGATGTAAAATTCTTATTTAGGGATGAAAATCTGGGTTGTGGTCGGGCAGTATCTGAAGCAATTACATGGTTTTTTGAACATGTGGAGGAAGGAGTAATTTTGGAGGATGATTGCCTTCCCTCCATTACATTTTTTAAGTATTGTGAAGTTTTGCTAAAAAAATATAGATATAATAACAATATAATGCATATTGGCGGAACTAATTTTCAGACTGGATTTAAAAGAGGCAACGCAGATTACTATTTCTCAAAAATTCCTCATGTGTGGGGTTGGGCAACTTGGAAAAATTCATGGTTGAATTATATATATTCCTTGGAAAAGTATTCAATCGAGGAAATAAATGAAGTTGTAATTCGAAATACTCCTAATAAAATAATTTGTGACTATTGGCTTAATGTATTTAAATCTATGGCTACCAATGCTATTGATACTTGGGACTATCAATGGCAATTTGCTATTTGGAAAAATGATGCTATTTCAATTACTCCTCAAAAAAATTTGATTTCTAATATTGGGTTTAGCAATGATGCAACCCATACCCATGACCCACTATCTCCAGCGTCTCAAAATGAGGTATTTAATTTTGAAATCAAGTATTTACTTTCAAAAGTAGTAGTTAATATTAAAGCAGATTTATATACATATAAAAAGATATATGAAATTCATTATCCCAAATCCTGGTTTCAAAAAAAAATATATTTGAAAAATAAAATTAAACGAATATTTGAGTTCGTATCTCCGAAATCGATAAAAATACATACAATTTATTTGTGAGGATATTTTATGACCATCAAATGTTTCATCGCCAATCCCAAGGAGGTATTAGTCGATATTTTGTAGAATTGATTAAAGAGTTGTCATTGTATAGTGAGTTAAAAATAATGGCTTTTACAGGGGATAGTCAAAATATCCATTTAAAAGAAATATTGAGTAACACTAACGTTGACTTCAAATTAACTAATCAAGGGAAGGGAAAATTAACTTCAATTATTAAACTTTGGACTCATAGTAAAACAAAAAGTATACAGGATTGTAGTATTGAATTAATTAAAGAGGGAGATTATGATATTTTTCATCCAACCTTTTATGATGATTATTTTTTAGAGCATCTGGGGGATAAAAAATTTGTATTAACTGTTCATGATTTAATTTTTCAAAAATATCCAGAGTTTTTCATTGACCATAATACTCCAGATAAATCTATTAAATTGCTTAATAGAGCCTCGCATATAATTGCTATTTCCGAATCTACAAAAAGAGATTTGATTACATATTTCCCTATTGATGAAAATAAAGTGACTGTTATACATCATGGCTCTCCTTGTAAGGAAGAAAAGTCATCTTTTGAAATGAATTTGGCTGAATCTGAATACGAATACTTCTTATTTGTTGGTGAACGTGCAGGATATAAAAATTTTTATTATTTCATATCCTCAATTAGTAACTTTTTAAAAGAACAAAATGCACTTCGTTTAATATGTGTGGGTAGCCCTTTTACCGATTCAGAAATTAGATATCTCAACAAACTTGAAATTCAAGATCAGGTGATACAGCTAAGTGCAGATGATAATAAATTGCAAAAACTTTATAGATCAGCAATTGCTTTAGTATATCCCTCAATAGATGAAGGATTTGGCTTGCCAATTTTAGAGGCATTTGTTAATGGCTGTCCAGTGATTTGTAGTGATATTGATATATTTCAAGAAATTGCAAATGATGCTGTAATTTATTTTAACCCTAAAGAAAAGAATAGTATTATTAATGCAGTTTCTATTGCCTACTTTTCACTGTCTAATCGAAATGAAATTATCGAAATGGCATACTCACAAGCTCAGTTATTCACCTGGAGCGATTGTGCTGCAAAAACAAGAGATGTGTATAAAAGAATTTTTGACGAATAGTTTTCTAAGTAGTATTTAGATTTCTTTATTTTTTTCATACAGCCAGAATATCAAAATTGAACGATTATCCTAAGATATCTATAGTAACTCCATCTTTTAACCAAGGCCAATATATTGAGCAAACGATATGCTCAGTTTTAAACCAAGGGTATCCTAATTTAGAATATATTATTATTGATGGCGGTAGTACAGATAATACAGTTGAAATTATTAAGAAATATGAATCAAAGTTAGCATACTGGGTTTCAGAACCTGATCTTGGTCAAAGTGATGCAATTAATAAAGGATTGAAGTATTGTACCGGAGATATTTTTAACTGGATCAATAGTGATGATTGGTATGAACCTAATGCCTTGTTTAATGTAGCTAATGCGTTTATGAATAATAGCACCGCACAATTTGTTTCCGGTTACGAAAATAGGATTGAAGAAACTGGAATGATAAATTTGTATACTGGGACTTATTTAAAACCTTCCATAGAGGAAACTATTGATTTGTGTGAAGTAGCTCAACCTTCCACATTTTTTAAGCTTGATACTATCAAAAAAGTACATGGTGTTTCAGAAGACCTTCATTATATTTTTGATGCAGAAATGTGGGTTAAGTTATTGCTGCAATATGGACAAAATCATTTTGTAAAAATCAAAATGGTGCTTGTTAACTTTCGCCTTCATGCAGATTCAAAGACTGTTAGTAATGTTGTTGTTAATAATTTTTTGTTTGAAAGGAGCAGTATTATTACAGATCTACAACGATATATAAAAGTCCCTGAAAAAATTATCAATTTTTATATTGAGCAAGTTTATAAAACAACTAAATTTTACCAACTTGATAGAAATTGGAAATTTAATCACAGAGTTATATCATTTAAGAAACTAAGGATATATTATGTAAAAAAATATATAATGATGCAGTTTATTAGAGGAAACAGGAAAGATGCTATTTGGGGATTAAAAGAGTTAATTAGAAATAATTCATTTGGCATATTCAGTATTAAGAGTATTTTAAAATTATTCTTTATCCATGGTTGATTTCACTGAAACTTCATTCATATAATAATTTCTTGATCATCCTTTTAAGATTAAAATTTAATTAATAAAATTCAAAAAATTGTTGAAATGACTAAAATATTTGTCATGATTTTTTATTGTATAATTTTTGTATCATACTGAATATTTTGCTCCAGAATTTTAAATGAGTAAATCCATTATAACAGTTTTAGCTTCTGACCCGCCTATGCCTCCAACGGGAGGTGGAGCAAGGAGTTTTCACTTTACAATGGCATTAAGTAATATTACTGATTGCCAACTTTTTATTTTATTTCCAATAAAAAGAGAGATACTCCCGTTAACTGTTATAAATAGCTGTACTTCTGTAAGAACAGCTTCAGCCCCTTTTGCTTCAGCCTATATTCGCAAATCTAGTATTCTACTTAATAATCTAAGAATACTTTTCGCTCCATGGAGTTTCAAGAACGAAGAGATTATCGGTACAGCAGCCTATTATGCTTCCAATCCATATCGGGGTAAGCATTTGCTAAAAAAGACATTCTTCTTTTTACTGCGTTACATGGTTACCAGCCATGCTCTGCTTTTGTACTGTTTGGGGTATAAAATACCTGCAAGGTCACTGGAAAGGATTGCTCAGTACAATGAATTGAAGCAGGAGATCAATAGTTCTATAGCAGAATCAAAATTGCTTTGGTTAGATTTTAGTATTTTATTTCCATTCTTTTTGAACCTACACAAAGCCCATCCTCATCTTAAAATAGTTTGCAATGCTCATAATATTGAGTACCGTGTATTAGAAAGAATGCAAAGTCTGGCCAAAGATAAACTTGAAAAAAAATGGTTTGCTTGCCAGGCTGCCGTGATGAAAAGAATTGAATTGAAAGGCTTTTCTGACTGCGACTTGATTATAACCTGTTCAGAACAAGATAAACAAGAGATATTGCTAAACTTACCCAATGCCAACGTTGAAGTAGTACCTAACGGTGTAGATTTGGATTATTTTATCCCCCACGATGAACTTACAGCTGAACCTTCTTTGCTATTTACTGGAACTATGGGCTATGAACCAAACAGGGATGCAGTATTTTATTTTTTGGAAAATATTTTTCCTGAAGTTTTAAAGCTTCATCCAACCTGTACTTTTATCATTGCAGGTGCAAGTGCAGCAACTGTGTTTGTAAAATACAATAGTAACAATCGAGTTGAGATTATCTCTTCCCCTGATGATATGAGGCCTGTTTATAATAAGGCATGGATTGTGGTAGTTCCGCTACGTTCTGGTAGTGGTACCAGATTAAAAATATTAGAGGCAGCTGCTATGGGAAAACCTGTGGTGAGTACTTCTGTAGGTGCAGAGGGACTTTCTCTAAAAAATAATGAGCAATTATTCATTGCTGATGATGAGCTGGATTTTGCCGGAAAGATAAACCTGTTAATCAGGGACAGAGACAAGGCTTATAAAATGGTAGAATCGTCTAAAGAAATAATATTAAAAAAATATAACTGGGATAGTATATGCAAAACGGCGAGTGATATAGTTCAGCAATATGTCTTTTTATGAAAAATATTTTTAGAAGAATAAATAACATATTGTATTATCGTATTCTGCCAAAGAATCTACGGTTTAACTATGAGACCCAAAAACGTAACAGTAAACCGGCTATACTTTGCAAAAAAGAATATGGTATGCCTATGGAGATATGGTGATGGGATTAAAGAACAGTAAACATACATTTTCTAATTGTTTGTTCAAATATGTCCGCAATTATATCTCCAGGACTATCAGTGCCATAGCTTTTTTAAACCGGTCCGAATTATACGTGCTACAGGTTTCTTTTTTTTCCGTATTATTTAAAATAAATAAAATTTATCGGAGTCGGAATATATGCCTTAAGACTAAAGGGGCATTCATTGCAGATAAATGTTGACGTGAAAATACTGATCCTTACCAGAAAAGATCACAGGAGTCCAAGGGTGTTGGCTGAATCTTTGCAAACTCAATTGCAAGAAAATGGCATTAATGCTGAGATTCTATTTGATATAGATATTCTGGGCCGGTTAGTGAGCTATAATGACAGTAAGTTTAGCTTTCATTTCTGGCTGCGTAAAAAATTAATCCACTGGTTCAAAGATCGCCGGGTAATCAAGGTCTTGAAACAAGCAGATGCGGTGGTTATAAGCGAGTGTATTCCAAACGCATTCTGGAAAAGCCTTTACAATGTTGAAAAATTAAAAACCATCCTTAAGAAGCCAGTTTTTATTTATGAAGTGTATTGGCTTGCCAATACACCTACCCAAACAGAAACTTTACAACAAAATAGAGATACTTTATACGAAAGATATGACGGTCATCTATTTGTTTCGCCGGTAACAGAAATAAGGGCCAGGCTCTTGCCGAATACCTTTTGTATTGGTTTGATGGCCAGAAGCTGGAATCTACAACCCTTGCCCAAAAAAGAATTGATTGCATTGGTTGATTTTGAGCAACCAGGTTATGAGGCCTATCGCGCTATACAGATAAACGTGTTGAACAAAGCAGGCATCCCTTTTATATCCCTAGAAAGGGGGTACACAATCGCTGAGATACGTGATATCTACCGACAGGTGTCTATATTTTTTGTGCAGGTTCCAGAGGCTTTCGGTTTGCCCATTTTGGAATGTCTGTGTACCGGGGCACAGGTATTTACACCTGATTCGAGCTGGCCTATGAGTTGGAGGTTAGATATAGAACCAAAGGTGCACGATACCGGTATTTTGCCAAATTGTTTTACGGTATATCATGGCCAAGTTGATCTGCTGCAGAAACTTTTAGCATTTAAGGAAAACTTTCAGCTCGAAATGTCACCCTTGAGAGTATTTGCTGATCTTGTAAAATATTACCCTGGTTTTTACAATGGTGATGATGATGCAATGAAAAAATTCTTAGAGTTTATCAAGAATTATTTGAATTAATTTTTGATATAAATGGATTGCTGATAGAACAGTTTCTGATTAATAATTTTTAATTTCTGAAGATACTTAAAATTTATATTGATTCATTTGAGTCTGAACACCAAGCTCAACACAAGAAATTAATTGAACTATATTCATATGCAGATCGAAGTAAATATTTCCTTACTGATAACCCTGGGAATGCAGATATTATATTGCTCTCTGATTTGAGGTTCGATAATTATTATCAAATAGTAAGCAAAAATGAAATATTGAAAAAGTATATAAATAAATGTTTTTTGTTATCAAATTTTGATAAGCCCATAACATCTATCAGGGGTTTGTACACCAATGCCGAGAAATCTTTTTTTAATTTTGGCAGAATTCATTCTTGCTCTTATACAGCGTTTTATGACGCCTATAAAAATCCATTTATTTTGAATCATGATTCAAATATGTTACAAAATAAAAAATACTTGTTCAGCTTTGTAGGAAGGAATTGCGATATAAGTAGAGATAAAATATTTAGGATGGATTTTACCCGAAAGGATCTGTTTTTCGAAGAAACTAGCAAAACATACGATTTATATCAAAGAGATCTTAGGGATTTGAAGATGGAGAAGAAATTTTATGAATCACTTTTGAGTTCAAAGTTTTCATTGTGTCCAAGAGGCTGGGGGGCTAACTCATACCGATTATTCGAATCAATGATGTTGGGTGTATCACCCATCATTATTTCAGATGAATGGGTTTTACCTAAAGGTCCTCGCTGGGAAGATTTTAGCATTTTTATTAAGGTTAGGGATATAGATAATTTGGAGCAAATAGTAAGCAGATATGAGAATAAATATATTGAGATGGGGCAAGCCGCTAGTCAGGCATATCATGAATACTTTGATGAAAAGGTATATTTTAACTATGTAATTGAGAATTGTTTACAAATCAGATCTAATCAGTTAATTCCTGAATCTTTTTTTTATAATTTATTACTGGTGAAAATTTCCTTTTTTAATATGAAAAGGAGAGTTAAAAAACTACTAAAAAAATCATTCTTGAGATTTATTGATAAAATAAAGTTATTGAATTGAATATTCAGGATTCTAATTAACTGAAATTGAAACTAACAAATATTTATCGTTTTGTAAGATGGGAATTGATTAAGATCGAACGGTCAATCTTAGAAATTTATGATAAAAGCACATGGAAACCCAATAGGATGATAGATTTTGATCATCTAATGAATGACTTAGGAAAAAGTAAAGACTTCTTTTTTATACAGATAGGTGCAAATGATGGACTTACCGGTGATACATTGAATCAATATATAAAAAAATTCAAGTGGACAGGGATTCTGGTAGAACCAGTACCTTATGTTTTTGAAATGCTGAAAATAAATTATAAAGATTTTGGTAATCTGATATTTGAGAATATCGCAATAGGAAAAGAAAATGGTATGTTGCCTTTTTATAGCATTTGTGAGTATAATTCCTCTGGTGTAAAGCACAGAGAATTGTCCAATGGTTATCCTTCTGACCATTTGGGTTCGTTTGATTTGAAGACCCTTAGTAGACATAGTTGGATGTTAAATGAAAATGCTTGTAATATTGAAGTGATAAATGTACAAACCATTACCTTAAACGATTTATTTTATAAACATTCCGTGAAGGATCTTAATCTGTTGCAGATTGATGCTGAGGGCTATGATTTCCAAATACTTAATAATACAAATTTTGATGATTTGAAACCATTAATCTTGATTTTTGAGCGAATTCATCTTGCACGAAAAGAATATAAAGTATTGGTGAAAAAATTAAAATTATACGGGTATCAGCTGTTTATAAATGGGTATGATACCATTTGTATTTTAAAACCAGAAAAACAACTGAATTCTAACTGATAATGGGAAAGGTTCTTACCATCATACCTTATCCTTTTTATCCGCCAACTAACGGTGGTTCTTTACGATGTTTTTATCTGCTCCGCGAAATGGCAAGAAATCATGATGTGCATGTAATAACAGTCCAGAATTCAGTGGATTTTACAGATGGGGAATTCCCGGGATTCCCCAAAAATGTTCGAATTATAAGTATACATGGTGAAAGAAGGTACAATTCTTTTTTGAATAAGTTTGCTAGGAAGGCTCTGGATGCAGTCTACTACCGCTTGCTAAAACGAACTTTTCGGGGCAGAACCAATAGTTATTTCTTACAGGCCTACCCTTCACTGTTAAAGGCATTAAGAGATGTGAAGCCCGATCTAGTCTTTTATGAAAACTTGGAGGCCGTAGCTTTTTTTTCAAGCATCGTAAACAGGCAGTTGCCTAATGCTTTGCAGGTTTATGATGCACACAATATTGATTCTGAACTTTGGGGTCAATTGGCAGCCGCCCAACATAGCAATGTATTTGAAGGCTATGCTGCAAATGCCTTTCAAGCTGAAAAGAATTTATATAAAAGTGTGGATGTTTTTTTTGGTTGCAGTGAGGCCGACAGGGAAAAATTATTTGCCCTAAACCAAGGTCGCCTGAACGGGTTTACCATTCCCAACGGAGTTGATAGTGAAGCAAAGGCCTTTGATGAGAACCCGCTGAAGTATAGTAACATAGAAATCTTGTTTTGTGGCAGTCTCGACTATTTTCCTAATGAAGAAGGGCTACTTTGGTTTTACGATAATGTTTTTCCTTTGATAAAAGAAGCCATACCTAAAGTAATATTAACCTTGGTAGGCGAATCGGCAAAAAATGAAAGGAATCAAAAATTATGGGATGATCCATCAGTGAATGTTTTAGGCAGGGTAGCAGATTTACAGCCATTATATTACAGGTCTGGTGTCTGCATTGCTCCTTTACTTAGTGGTAGTGGAACCCGCTTAAAAATACTTGAAGCCATGAGTTTTGGTAATCCTGTTGTTAGTACTAGCATTGGTGCAGAAGGTTTAAACGTAATTAAAGGAAAACATTTGTTAGTTACTGATGAACCCCTTGCATTTGCGGGCAGTGTCATTGCCTTATTGCAGGATAAAGACATGTTTGAGAAGACCAGGTTTGAAGCCCGTGAACTGGTGTGTTCAGATTATGCATGGGGAAAGATTGGGTCGGGTCTCAATGAAATCATCCAACAAATCACGATATCACATACCACCTTTAACTAAAAATGATATTTCGAATTCCGGTGAATTCATTGACCAATACAAAAAGAATTAGAATAACTTGCTTGAGCACACAGAATTAATATTAAATCAATTTAACAACGCTTTAAATTATATTATTTTAATATGATTAAGCCTATAGCTATCCATCTCCCCCAATTCCATCCTACACCCGAAAACGATGAATGGTGGGGCAAAGGCTTTACTGAATGGACAAATGTAACTAAAGCAAGGCCTCTATTTAGAGGCCACTATCAACCTCTCTTACCGGCTGATTTAGGATTTTATGATCTTCGTTTGGAAGAAGCTAGATTAGCGCACGAGTCATTGGAGAGGCAATATGGTATTCATGGTTTTTGCTATTATCACTATTGGTTTAATGGGAAGCGTATTTTAAATGAGCCGGTGGATAGAAAGTTAAAAAATCCTAAAGAAGACCTCCCTTTTATGTTATTTTGGGCTAATGAAACTTGGAGTAGAAGATGGCTTGGTGAAGAAAAAGAAGTTTTGATTAAGCAAACTTACAGTTTTGAAGATGACTCAAACCATGCAAAATGGCTATGAGAAAATATCTTTACAGATACTAGATATATTAAAATTAACAATCGACCTATCTTTATGTTTTACAGGCCTAATGATTTGCCTGATTATAAGAAGACAATTGAAATTTTTAGAGAAACTGCAAAGCAATATAATATTGAGCCTCCTTACTTAATTGCGAGTAATTCACATACACAAAATCTGGAGGGATTTGATCATATATTAAATTTTGAACCACAACTAGGTATCTTATCAAATGCTTTTAATGATAGCCCTTCATTAAAAAAGCTATTTCAAAATTTGAAAGTTGGTATTTTTTCACCTTTTTTGAAAGTTTATGATTACGCCAAGGTAAAGAAATTGATGGCAGAAAGGCGGTTTAAATATAAATTTTTGCCTTGTGTTTTTGTAGGCTGGGACAATACTGCAAGAAGAGGTAAAAATGGAATAATAATTAAAGATCGTAGTGTTCAAATTTTTAAAGATTCATTAGAAAATGCAAAATTGATTGTTAAAGATTACCCGTTTGATGAACAGTTAATATTTATAAATGCTTGGAATGAATGGGGAGAGGGTAATCATTTAGAGCCAGATCGTAAATTTGGACATCAATTTTTAAATGCTGTAAAGGAGGTTTTTAATGAGCAGTAATCGAGTGATAGCAATACACCTTCCGCAATATCATCCTATACCTGAAAATGATCAATGGTGGGGGAAAGGTTTTACGGAATGGACTAACGTAACAAAGGCAATTCCTCTTTTCAGTGGCCACTATCAACCACAATTGCCTGCAGATTTAGGGTTTTATGATTTGAGATTGGAGGAAGCTAGGCTAGCTCAGGAAGCATTAGCAAAAGAATATGGTATTCATGGTTTCTGCTATTACCATTATTGGTTTAACGGTCAGAGGATATTGAATGAACCTGTCGACAGAAAATTAGAAAATCCCAAAGAAGATTTTCCTTTTATGCTCTGTTGGGCAAATGAAAACTGGACACGACGTTGGGATGGAATGGAGCAAGATATTCTTTTGAAGCAAGAATATAGTTATGATGATGATTTAAGGCATATTCAATTTTTAATTAAACATTATTTTATAGACAATCGATATGTTAAGGTTGATGGGAAACCTTTCATAGCTATTTATAGACCATCTTTATTTCCAAATATTAGTCTAACTCTACAGATTTGGAATGAAGAAGCAAAAAAAAATGGTTTCAATGGAATTTACACCGCTTACATGCAAAGTTTTAATTTCAAAGTTGAACCTTCTAAATTAGGCTTTGACTCCGCTATAGAATTTCAACCCGATTTTTTCGATTTACCAGTTAGTGTTAATTTAAAGGGGTCCATGCTGACAAGGTTACTGAATAAACTACATATCAAGAAAAGTATATATACAAAGAATCGGGTAATTGATTATGGTCTTTTTGTTAATCATATGATTGAAGAAGTCAAACCCAATTATAAATATTACCCATGTGTTAGTCCATCGTGGGATAATTCGGCAAGAAAGTCAGATGCTATCATAGTACACGGTCATACACCAGAGCTGTATGAAAAATGGCTAGACTATTCAATGAAGAAATTTCAACCATTTTCCAATGAAGAAAATTTTATTTTTATTAATGCATGGAATGAATGGGCTGAAGGTAATCATCTTGAGCCTGATCAAAAATGGGGTAAGAGATTTTTAGAAAAGACTAAAATAATTATTGATAAATGGAACAATAAAAATCAATAGTGGGTCTCAGAAATTTAATTCTAAAAAATATCGAAATAACGTTAAATATTATTTCATTAGAAATTTGAGAGTATTGTCATTTAAGTAATTAAAATTATTGTTTAAGAGTAAAAATGATTTGCCGCAAAATAGTACTTTTTTGATGCCTACGGTTTCAGTAATTATTCCAAATTATAACCATAGTCATTTTCTTAAAGATCGTATTGATTCAATTATAAATCAATCATTTCAAGATTTTGAATTAATTATCCTTGATGATTGTAGCAATGATCATAGTCGAAATCTAATTGAAAAATATAGATCAAATTTAAAAGTTTCCAGTATCATTTATAATGAGGCAAATAGTGGCTCTACTTTTGTGCAATGGAAAAAAGGAATTGAACTTGCTAAAGGAAAATATATTTGGATTGCTGAAAGTGATGATTTAGCCGATGAAAGATTATTAGAAAATTTAGTTCCAGTACTAAATGATAATACCAATGCAGGGTTAATATTTTGTAATTCTGTAATAATCAATATTGAGGGTAAAATTATCGGCAATACAAATGATTGGACTGATCAACATCTACAGAATCAAGATGATAATAAAATTACTTTATTCAATGGATTTGATTTTTGCAAGAAGCATTTATTTCTTGTTTGTCGTTTGCCCAATGCCAGTGCAGTTGTTTTTAGAAGAGATATTGTAATCAATAATTTACACTGGGTAGATGAAAGCTTGAAAAATTCTGGCGATTGGAAATTATGGCTCAATATTGCTCTGAATTATGATTTATTATGGGTGAACAAAAATCTGAATTATTTTAGAAAGCATACCAATAATGTTACAAACTCACTTACATATCTTAAAAAAGAGGCACTAATTATTTTGAAAGAAATAATCAATAATAAGAACTATAGAAAGCATTATAGATTATTTGAAAGTTCCTGCATATGGTCATTTAATTCTTTGGCATGGCAAAAAGATTCAACATATAACAAGCAAAATTTCATTTTATATTTTAAAAAAAATATAAGTTTTTACAGTATATTTTACTTAGCATTCTACTTGTTGAAACAAGTTTATTTATTCATTAAATCAACATTTAAAAATATTTAATGACTGAAAATATTTCAGCAAAATACCCTCTTGTTAGTATCCTAATGACTGTATACAACAGAGAAAAATTCCTTGAAGAGGCTATCGAAAGTGTTTTGTTCTGCGAATATATTAATTGGGAACTGATTATATCTGATGATTGTTCTTCTGACCAATCTTTTGGTATAGCAAAAAGATATGCCGATCAGGAGAGAAGAATAAAGCTTTATAGAAACGAAATTAATATAGGAGACTATCCCAATAGGAATAAGGCAGCATCCTATGCACTTGGCAAATACCTAGTCTATGTAGATTCTGATGACCGGATGTTTGCAGATTCATTGAACAGGTTTGTTGAAGCAATGGAGACGCATCAATGTTCATTTGGTATATTCAGCCATACCGGCAACACAGAAGTTTTCATCTTGGAACCAGTAGCAATTATCCCCGTACATTTTTTTAGAAAGCCTGTTTTAAATTTTGGCCCAGTTGCTACTATTGTTACGAAAGATTATTTTAACCAGGTTGGTTGCTTTCCGGTAAAATATGGTCCAGCCAATGATATGTATTATAATTTAAAAGCTGCTTCTAAAACTAACACCCTAGTATTTCCTTTTCCGTTGGTTGATTACAGGATACATGAAGGCCAAGAGTTCAATGACAAATATTCCTACTTATACAACAATTACTTGTATTTGCGTGATGCATTAGATGAATTGGACCTGCCACTAAACTTAGCAGAAAAAGCATTGCTCTCCAAAAAGAACAAGCGTCGCTTTTTAACCAACATTATAAAGTATTACTGCAAGAGCCTTGATTGGTCAAAAACAAGATCAGCTATCAAGTTAGCCGACTTTGGATTTAGGGATGTGGTAACCGCTCTTTTTCAAAAATAATGAAGATGCCAACACTTGCTCTTTGTATTCCAGCTTATAATGCCGCTTGGTGTTTGCCTAGGTTGCTTAATTCTGCTAAACAACAAAAAATTCCATTTGATGAGATATTGGTCTATAATGATTGCAGTACAGATGATACAGAAGCTGTTGCCAAAAGTCACGGTGCAACTGTTATTAATGGAACTGAACGAACATGGAATCCGATTGGAAAAAATAAATTAGCTGAAATTGCTACAAGTGAATGGCTTTTCTTCATTGATGCTGATGATAAGATGCTCCCGGATTTTACCGAAAAAATTCAAAAGTGGATGTCAATAGAAGCGTCTCCGGATATAGTTTTGATACCATACCAATGTGTTGATAATTTTTCGGAAAAATTATTATGTGAAGTAAAATATAATGCTGCAAATCTGGAAATCGATCCCGTAAGGTTTACCATAACAGAGAAAATTGTAAACTTTGAGTTAATAAAAAAAGAGCCATTTTTAAAAATGGGTGGTTTTGATATTGATAGTAAAATATTATTTATCGAAGACAGGGCCTTTGCTTTTAAAGCAGCAGTTCGTGGTTTGAAATTTGATGCAGAACCGGAGATTATTTGCATAAAATATTATACCAAAACAAGCATGTCCTCTGCTAACATGGCAAAATGCTTTGAAGCAGGATATCACTTATGGTCAAAGGTATATGATGTTGTCGGCAATAAATACCCTAATGAAATCTGTTACCAGTTATTTCAGAATGCCATCTGGGCGGGTAAATCTAATGGCTGGGATTCGGTAAAAAAATCACTGGCGCTTGCCAAAAAAATTAACCCCTTTTTTTTACCAGACGGTTCGGGTTTGTTTTTGACTGCCTTCAAATTATCTCCCTTTTATGCATTTTATTTAAGGGAAATGGTGCTCAGAAATTTCAGTAGATATCAATTCATAAGTAAATAATTATGATTTCAATAGTGCATTCATACATGATAATTATAGACAAACAGGTTTCCTTTTTTTTATGATAAAAACACAACTCGTCTCTATTATTATTTCAGCCTACAATGCTGAAAAATACCTTGTACAAACTATAGAAGCTGTTTTGGCACAAACATATTCCAATCTAGAGATCATTGTTGTAAATGATGGTTCTACGGATAAAACCTTATCTGTTTTAGAAACCTATTCAGATAAAATCAAAATTATTACTCAACCAAATAAAGGTCAAGATGCCGCATTGAATAATGGTTACAAGAATTGTTCTGGAGACTATATAAAATTTATGGATTCAGACGATTTAATTAATTCTGAGATGATTGAATTTCAAGTAAATGCACTTGAGGGTTCTGATCAACACATTGCTTACGGAGAATGGGCAAGATTTTACAATGCCGATTATATAAATGCTGATTTTACAAAATTGGATAACTGGGAAAATATGAATCCAGTTGATTTTTTAACCTCACAAACTTTAGGTCCGATGCTGCAATGTGGAATTATGTTGATTCCTAGAAAGATTATTGAAAAGTCGGGCTTGTGGGATGAAAGACTAATTTTATTTAATGATACAGAATTTTTTACGAGGGCTTTATTAAATTCAAAAGGGATTAAGTTTTCTGAAGGAGCTAGATTATATTACAGGTCTGGCATCATGACAAGTGTTTCAGTCCAAAAAAGTGAAAAACATTATATTTCAACACTACTTGCTACTGATTTAGTTTCACAGCATTTGCTTTCCAAAGAAAATTCAAAAAGAGTCAGGGAATTGATTGGTAATATATACAAGAATCAATATTGTGATATGTATCCTCGATACCCAGATTTATTGAAATTATATAGAATTAAGGTGCTGAGTTATCCTGAAGCGACATATGAAATATCAGGGGGAAAGCTATTTCTATTTTTAAAATTTATTTTTGGATGGAAGATAGCAAAGCGAATAAAGAATTTATTTTATAGTTTAGGATATTCTCCTTAAAATTCAATAGTTAGTTCATTTATTTAAAGAAATTTAGTTTAAAGAATATAATTTTTATAGGAGTAATAAATTTTTGTAAAAAAATAGTTCTTCCTTTTTTTGATGCTGTTTCAAAACAGCATCTAGAAGTATGTAAGCAATTATTATGCTCAAATTAAACATACGCTGAAACACATCTTATTTATAACATCCACCAACCTGACTACTAATCCTAGGTTGTTAAAGGAGTTACAATTAGCAATTGATCAGGGCCATTCAGCTATTGTTATTAAATTCAATCTATCTAATTGGAGTCAAGTTTTTGAACAGGAAACCGAATCATCATTTAAGTCAGTTCGATTTATAGAATTATCTGCTTCGCGTTATCCATTTTTACCATGGTTGATTTCATTGTTATTGGAGCAGGCATGCAGATTGATGCCTAGTTCATTCTTATCCGCTAAGCAATTATCTTTTGCTGCAGGCAGACGTTCTTATTTGATATTAAGGAACATCAAGAAATTAAATCAAACCTTTGATTTAATTGTTGCCCATAACCCACAATCATTCTACCCTGCATTAGTTGCCTCAAAAAAATTCAATGCCAAGCTAGGTATAGACATGGAGGACTATCATCCCGGTGAAACCAATAATAAATCATTGTCGGACAAAGTACTACTTCTTTTAAAGCACACATTGCCACATGCATATTATATTTCATACGCTTCACCTTGCTTTTATGATATTGTAAATCAGAAAATTTCACTGAATAGGACTAAACAAATTGTATTATTGAATGGATTTCCTTCTACTGACTTTACCCTTAAGAATTCTCATATTACAAAACTTAGTTTAGTATGGTTCTCCCAGCATATTAATGGCGGTCGGGGGTTAGAGCCTCTATTAGATGCTATGGCAGATTTTAGTGATCAAGTGGAGCTTCATCTAATAGGACAACTTAATCCAACATTTGATAGGAATTTCGTAAAAGGAAAAAAAGGCATTTATATACATTCACCAAAATCCCAACAAGATCTTCATGAGTTTTTATGTGACTTTGATATCGGGGTAGCCTGTGATGTTCCAGTAAATTTAAATCGAGATTTAGCATTAACTAACAAAATCATAGCTTATGCACAAGCTGGACTATTTATATTAGCAACTCATACAAAAGCACAAGATAAATTTTTACATGAATCTGCATTAGAATATGCTCAAGTAAAACCTGAAATTGCCTCTTATTATTCGGCTTTGAAAAAATTACTTAATCAGAAAATTGAATTTTTCCATAATCGTGAGAATCGATTTAAAGAGGGCCAGAAGTATAGCTGGGATAATCTTAGAGAACCATTGAATAAAATTTGGAGTGAGTAACATTCAATTACTTTACTCTAAGCTTATTGATTTCAAAAATCATAAACATAATTGAACGAGTTTTCATGCTAATATCAATAATTACTATAAATAGGAATAATGCAGAAGGGTTAAAGCGAACTATGGAATCAGTTCATTCACAGACATATACAGATTTTCAGTATATCATTATAGATGGAAATTCAGCAGATGAGAGCATGGAAATTGTATCGCAGTTTTATTTCAAAGATTTTTTAATTTCTTCTGAACCAGATGATGGTATTTATGATGCAATGAATAAGGGCATCCAAAAGGCAACAGGCGAATACCTAATTTTTATGAATAGTGGGGATAGTTTTTATGATGATATATCACTCGATTTGATTTCGAAAAATATATTAAATGATACATCGGTAGATATATTTTATGGAAATTTTTTCCTTGGATCCGAGTTAGTGATCTTGCCAACTTCAATAAATATTTCTTTTTTGCGTGGTAAAGGTTCTATATGCCATCAAGCAACTGCAACGCGAAGGGGCCTATTAATAAATCTAGAAGGATTTAATTTGCAATACAAAATCTCATCTGATCTTCATTTTTTTATTAGATCTTATCTTGAAAAAGCTAATTTCAAATATATTAATGAACCATTAGTGAAATATATAACAGGAGGTATTTCAAGTACTTTTGAAGCAGCTGTTGAAAGAAAAAGTATGTTCATGAAAACTGTACCATTATATTTAAGGGTTTTGAATTTTAGCTATTATTTGTATGCTTTGAAGTGGCATTATCAGCGTAGATTTAAAAACGTTAAATGAATTTTATTAATCGAATCCTAACTATTGTGATGCATTTTAATATCTTTTTTTCTAATTCTGTTTATTCTATATTTACTTCAATTTAGATTTCATTTAATTATTTTGTTAGCTTTTATCATTCCAATGAAACCAAAAGCTGTTTCCAAAAATTGGGAATATGATTTATTGTTACTTGAGAGAACATTAAAGTCTGTTTGCCGTCAGACCAATCCAAATTTTATTGTCTATGTCATTTATACGGATTTTCCTAAAATGAATTTCACTCATTCAAAAATTGAATTCAAGCAATTTCCTTCAACATTTTTATTTAATGGAAAATTTGACGATGAGGATTATGTAATAAAATATTATGATTCGGATTATGCTTTGAAGGCTATGGATAAAAATAAAAAATTAATGTATGGTGCTGATATTGCTATTAATTCAGGTTTTATTTATTTAATGGCATTAGATAATGACGATTTAGTTAGTAAAAAAATTGTTGAATACGTAGACAAATATCATTTACATAATTGCCCAGGTTGGCGAATTCAAAAAGGTTTCTTATTTGAGGAAGGCAATTTTTATTTATCTACTAATAATTCAATTCAAAAAATATGTGGAAGTACTCATATCCTTCATAAACGTCTGCTTGTAATACCTGATTTTACTACTAATAATCTTTGGCATTATAATATTTTTGAATCTCATGGGTATCTCTACGATCGCATTAGTACTTATAATGGTGAGTTTTTATTAGATTTTCCGTTTCGTGGTGTAATTTATGTTGCACATTGGTTTAATACTACAAATATTACTACTAAATTAAGGAAGCTGTCATTTCGAAATATTCTTAACAAAATCCTACGATTCAAATATTTATCACAAAATGTAAAAGATGAATTTGGAATTTATAAATTATCAAGTTTAATAAAAGATGACTTTAGGGAATAGAAATCCATAAAATTTTGTAGATTTTATATTTAAGTGAAAAAAATTCTTATCATCTCTCCTCATTACCCTCCCTCCAACCTAGCAGCCGTTCACCGTACACGGTTATTTGCACAGCATCTACCTAGCTTTGGATGGGAACCGATAATTTTAACTGTTCACGAAGATTTTTATGAAGAAGAACTTGATTGGGAATTACATTCTCTTCTGCCTAAAGACCAGCGAATTGAAAAAGTATCTGCCTATACGATTTCACGACCTCGATTCATTGGTGACATCGGACTAAGAGCATTTTTTCAATTGCGAAACCGCGCTCTAGAATTAAATCAATCTGAAAAAATAGATTTTGTCTATATTCCTATTCCTTCTTTTTATACTGCCTTAATTGGCCGTTACCTGTATAAAACGACCGGAATTAAATATGGCATAGATTATATAGACCCTTGGGTCCACGAATTCCCTGGATCGAATAAATTATTTTCTCGTCATTGGTTCAGCACACAACTTGCTAAAATCCTCGAACCTATTGCAGTTAAATATGCATCATTGATTACCGGAGTTTCAGAAGGTTACTATATACCAGTTCTAGAGCGAAATCCCCATTTAAAAATGCAAGCTATCACAGCAGCCATGCCTTATGGTGGAGAAGAGCGAGATCATGAATATGTTAGGAGGCAGACGTTAGATGTTAGACGTGAGATGTTAGTGGATAGACGTGAGATGTTAGAAGATAGACGTGAGACGTTAGACGTTAGGGGAGAGGAAATACAATTTCAACCCTTCAACTCTTCAACTCTTCAACCTCTTCAACTTTCTTCAACCTCTTCAACTTCCCTAAACATTTCTAAACATTTTAATTCAACTCTTCAACTTCCTCAACCTGCCTCAACCTTCAACTTCATATACGCCGGCGCCCTCTTACCCAAAGCCATCAAACCATTAGAACAAATTTTCATTGCCTTAAGCAATCTCTACAATACTTCAACTCCTTCAACCCCTTCAATCTCTTCAACACCCTCAACCTCCCTAAACCTCTCTAAACCTATAACTTCAACTCCTTCAACCTCCCTAAACCTTCCTAAACCTATAGCTTCAACCTATTCAACTCCTTCAACCTCTTCAACCTTCTCCTTCATTGGTACTTCCAACAAAGTCAAACAGCTCGCCGAAAAATACGGCCTATGGAACTCAATCGTTTTTGAACACCCTGATCGGATTCCTTATTTGGATGTATTGAAGAATTTAGAGTCTGCAGATGGCATATTTATATTGGGTTCTACCGAACCGCATTATACACCCAGTAAAGTGTACCAAGCTGTCTTAAGTAAAAAACCTATCCTTGCTGTACTCCACGAAAAAAGTACTGCTGTCAATATAATCAAAGAATCCAATGCAGGTATTGTCGTAACGATGAATGGGGAAGAGGATTTGAATACATTAGGTACTCGATTTATAAATGATCTTGAATCGTATTTGTTGTGGACAAAATCATTTGATCCAGCTGATGTAGATAAACAAGCCTTTGAACCCTACACTGCAAAATCAGTTACAAAGGTTTTAGTTGATGCATTGAATAAACTTATAAAGTAGCCCCTTCAACCCCTTCAACATTCCTAAACCTCCCTAAACCTTTCTAAACCTCCCTAAACCTCCCTAAACCTCATTTACCCCTTCAACCTTCCTAAACCATCCTAAACCTCTGACTTTTGCGTCTCGCCATCATTACCACCCACCCCATTCAATACAACGCACCGCTATTTAGGCATTTAGCAAAGTCGGGGGATATTGACCTCAAGGTTTTTTATACATGGGGACAAAGCCAGGACGCTATTTACGATCCAGGATTTGGGATTCTGCGTAGCTGGGATCTAGACCTGCTCGAGGGCTATGAACATGAGTTTGTTGACAATACATCAACCGATTCTGGCTCTCATCATTATAAAGGGATTATAAATCCTAATCTCATCAAATTAGTTGATGAATATTCTCCCGATGCATTATTAGTCTATGGGTGGAAATTCAAAAGTCATCTGTCGATACTAAGATATTATCATGGAAAGCTGCCTATATTATTTAGAGGGGATTCTACATTACTTGATGAGTCGAAATTTTTTTCAATTAAAACGTTTTTTCGGATTGCATTTTTGAAATGGGTATACACCCATGCTGATTTTGCCCTGAGCCCCGGTAGCGCATCAGATGCATATTTCAAACGAGCTGGGTTAACCGCTAGTCAAATCATTCGAGCACCACATGCAGTAGATAACGATGCGTTTTCACCAGGTGATGAAGAGAAAAAACACCAAGCAATTGCTTGGAGAAGACAACTCGGAATTGCAGATGATTGTAAAGTATTTCTTTTTGCCGGTAAATTAGAACCCAAAAAAAATCCAACACTGTTAATCAATGCCTTCATCGAACTCTCCAAATTCCGAAAAGACATTCACTTAATTATAGTGGGTAATGGAATACTAGAAGAAGAACTGAAGATACAAGCTTCTGCTTTTCTCAACCTCCCTAAACCTTCCTCAACATCCCTCAACCCCAATATGCCTTCCTCAACCTCTCTGATCACCTTCCTCCCCTTCCAAAACCAATCCGCCATGCCTGTAACCTACCGTCTTGGGGATGTATTTGTTCTGCCATCAGCCGGACCAAATGAAACATGGGGTTTATCGATAAACGAAGCGATGGCATCAGGAAAGCCGGTGTTGGTTTCCAGTCGGTGCGGCGGTGCAGTGGACTTAATAGCCGAAGGGGAAAATGGGTATGTGTTTCAATCCGGGAATCAACGAGATTTAGTAGAGAAAATGAATTTGATGTTAAATCAAGACCTTGATAAAATGGGAGAGGCCTCGGAAGAGAAGATTCATAACTTTAGCTACGCACATTTTTTAAATGCACTAACTTCTGTATTGAATAAAACAGCAAAACGTAGTTCATGAGTATAGTTGACTTTTTAATAGGCAAAAGCTAATGGGGCGATGAATTTAAAATACGCATTTAGCTTCTCTTATATTTTTTTGTTTCTCCTTTCCTTGGCATCAGAGTCATACGAATTGATATCAATTACATTAGTATGCCTGATCATGCTATCCATTCTGTATAAAATTGGGACTGGCATTACCACACTGGAGGGCATTTCGCTGTTCTATGTATTCACTTGCTTGCTGATGCCCATTGTAGGCTATAATTTCTATACCCAAGATTATTTCATGGCTAGGTTGTTTAGACGATACATGCAGGTACCTGAGTCAGCTTATTTTGGATATGCCTTACCTGCCCTCATATTATTTACAGCTGTTCTTACGTTTCCCTATTTAGGGAAAAATATAAATGACACAGGTTTATCGCTTTATAACCAGATTGATCGAATAAAGAGCTATTTAAAAAGTCACAAACAAGTTGGTGCGTTGATCATGTTGGTTGGGTCATTGGAGTTAGTATTCGGAGGAATATTCCCACAGAGTTTGCGTTTCTTTTTTGATATCTTTTTCTTTTCTGCCTTTGCGGGATTGCTCATGATTTATTTTTCAGACAACACCAAGTATAAGCTTGTGTTGATTCCAGCATTTTTAAGCCTTGTTTTGTATAAGGCCCTTCAGTCATCAATGTTTACAGTCGTGGCGTACATGACTCTTGCCATGTCTTCTTTCTTTTTTATTGGTAATAAAACGGGGTTCATAAAAAAGATTATTATATTTTTTGTAGGGTGTTTTTTTATACTTGTCCTGCAAAATACCAAAATGGCTTACCGAAAAATAGTTCGCGTAGGTTCGGGAACAGCGCAGGTAAGCGATTTTATTTCTATTGCACAGCAACAGTTTTTGAATCCATCTAATTTTTTCCAAGTCAAGGAGTTTTATCCTTTATATGTCCGTTTCAATCAAGGATTCAATGTGTCATTGGTGATGAAACGGATGCCAGCTGCTGTCCCTTTC
>Ga0209086_10000818_pt1 | contig 25795 bp, 22 predicted proteins | sample M_130207_XF_Meta_FD_187312 | JGI IMG/M metagenome (GOLD analysis project Ga0209086, IMG submission 187312) | Freshwater microbial communities from Lake Montjoie, Canada to study carbon cycling - M_130207_XF_MetaG (SPAdes) (version 2) | ecosystem: Environmental > Aquatic > Freshwater > Lake... | reverse complement strand
AGCCGGCTTTGTGAACGTGGTGACGAAGTCCGGCACCAACACGACGCGCGGCGACCTTTTCTACTTCAACCGCAACCGGACGCTGACGTCGGCAGACGCGTTCGACCGGAAGCTGAACAACCAGCAGAACCAGTTCGGCGGATCGCTCGGCGGCGCCCTGGTCCCCAGCAAGGCGTTCTACTTCGCGGCCCTCGAGCAGAACTACCTGCGTGTGCCCTTCGTCGTGACGTTCCAGCCGCAGGCCGCGGGTGTTGTGGTGCCCGACTCGCTGAAGGCGCTCGAGGGCGAGAAGCGCGGCACCAACAACCCGACGGCGTTCTTCGGCCGTTCGGACGTAAACGTTGCGCCAGGTCAGACCCTGAACGTTCAGGTCACCGCCAGCCGGCTGAGCGGGACCAACTTCAACTTCGACTCGCCGCAGCAGGATGTGGCCGAGAGCGCCAACTACACGCGCAGCAACCGGAGCCACAGCGTGAAGGCGAGCTGGCAGTCGGTCCTCGGCGCCACGGCGGTGAACGAACTCCGCAGTCAGTGGGCCACCGACAACCGCGACGAGGCGCCGAACGCCGATGTGCCGCAGATTTCCATCACCGGATTCGGCACGCTCGGCGGCGACACCGGCCGGCCGCGCGTCTTCAACAACAGCCGCTACCAGTTGTCGGACAACCTCACGATGGCGCGCGGTGCGCACCAGCTCCGCGCCGGTGTCGACCTGAACGTCACGCCCTCGGAGCAGCAGCGTGAATCGAACACCCTCGGCCGCTTCGACTACACGTCGCTCGCCAACTACCTGGCGGGACGCATCAGTCGCTACCGCCAGACGGTGGCCGGCTTCGATCCGGCAGACCTGGTCTACTCGGCCACGCAGAAGGAAGCGGGCGTCTACGTGCAGGACCGGATCGCGCTCGGCGACGTCACCCTGAATCTCGGGCTCCGCTGGGATGGCCAGTGGAACCCGCAGCCGACGCGGCCGAATCCGGCGTTGTCCTACACGCAGCGCATCCCCAACGACCTGGCGATGTGGCAGCCGCGCGCCGGTCTGGCCTGGAACGTCAACGGTGGCGATCGCTCGGTCGTCCGGCTGTCGGGCGGCCTGTACGACGCCCGCACGCCGGCCAACCTGTTCCAGCGCGTCTTCACCGACAACGGCTTCACCGCCGTCTCGGTCGACAGCCGCACCGATGCCAGCATCCTCACGCTGGTGCAGAGCGGGCAGGCGCTGACGCTGCTGCCCGGCGCGATCACCATTCCGGCGCAGCGCGTGTTCGGGTTCGATCCGGCGTTCACGAACCCGCGCACATTCCAGGGGTCGGCGACGCTCGAACAGCAACTCGGCGCCTCGACCACGGTCGCGGCCAGCTACATCCTGGCCAAGACGACCCACCTGCAGCGCCGGCTTGACCGGAACCTCTTCCCACCGACCTATGACGCGGCCGGCACGCCGATCTATGCACGGATACGGCCAGACACCCGATTCGCACAGATCGAAGTGAACGAGTCGACGGCTCGCTCCGACTACCATGCGCTCGTCCTGACGCTCTCCGAGCGCGCCGGCCGGCTCTTCACGCAGGTCAACTACACGCTGGCGTCGAACAAAGACGACGACTCGAACGAGCGCAACTTCAGCCGCGAGACGACGCTCGACGTCTTCGCCCCTGACTCTGAGTACACCTGGTCGAAGCAGGATGTGCGGCACAACGTCAACGTCTCGACCGTGCTCGACGTGAAGGGCGGCTGGACGATCGGCGCGATCATGATCGCGCGTTCGGGTATGCCCTACACCGCGGTGATTGGCAGCGACCAGCAGGGTGACGCCAACGACGACAACGACCGCGCGGTCATCAACGGGCGCGTCTCGGACCGCAATGCCTTCAGGCAGCCGTCGTTCTTCAACCTCGACTTCCGCCTGATGAAAACGCTGCGCGTCGGGCGTGCCCGGGTCGATGTGATGACCGAACTCTTCAACGCCACCCGCGCGGCCAACCGGACCTTCGGCAACGACGCCATCAGCGTCTACGGGACTGCGGCGTCGCCGGTGGCAACCGCCGGCACCCCGCTGTTCGCCCCCTCGACCGCCCGCTTCGGGGGTCCGCGCCAGCTCCAGCTCGGCGCCCGCATCGGCTTCTAGGCACCAGTGCTCGCGACGGGATTGTCATGACACCACACCGTCCGCTCAAGACGCTGCACCTCACCAACGCCTGGCATCCGACGTCGGGAGGGGTACGTTCGGTCTATCGCACGCTGATCGCGGCCGCCAACGCGCTCGGCCGCCCGATGTGCCTTGTGGTGCCGGGCCCAGTGCACGCCGTGGAGGACGTCGGCCGCTTCGCGCGCATCTATCACGTCCGGGCTCCGCAGGCATGGGCCGTCGACACGCGCTACCGCCTGATCATGCCGACGCGGTATCTGCTGCCGTGGGTGACCGGTGTGCAGCAGATCCTCCGCCGCGAGCGCCCGGACATCGTCGAGGTGTGCGACAAGTACTCGCTGCCGTATCTGGCCGGGCTGCTGCGCAAAGGGTGGGCCGGCGGCGGTATGCCACGCCCCACACTCGTCGCCACCAGCGCCGAGCGGATGGATGACGCAGTAGCGACCTTCGTCTCGGCCTCGCACGTGGCCCAGCTCGGCGCACGCTGGTTCATGCGATCGATCTACGCGCCGCTCTTCGACTACCACCTGGCGAACTCGCACTACACCGCGGACGAACTGCGGGCGGTGCTGCCTGCGCACCGTCAGCACGTGGTGCACGTCTGCCCGCCCGGGTTATCTGCCGAGGCGTTCAGGCGGCTGCCTGGCGGTGAGACGCGTCAGTCACTGATCGAATTGACGGGTGGGGACACACGCACGCGCCTGCTGGTCTACGTGGGCCGGTTGTCGCGCGAGAAGAATCTCGGCCTTCTGCTGGACATGATGGAAGCGCTCATGACGCACGAGGCGGCCGGCGGCACGAACTTCCGCCTGCTGCTCGCGGGTGAGGGGCCCGAACGGCGCCTGCTGGAAGCGGCGCGCACCAGGCTGCGTGGCCATGTCGTGCTCCTCGGCAACCTGCCTGGCGGACAGGCGGTGCGCCGGCTGCTGGCGGCCGCGGACGTCTTCGTGCATCCGAACCCGCGCGAGCCGTTCGGGCTGGCGCCGCTCGAGGCGATGGCGGCAGCACTGCCCGTGGTCGCACCGGACGCTGGCGGCATCTTGAGCTATGCCGACGACACGACGGCCTGGCTCGCGAAGCCGACCGGAGCCGCTTTCGCCGCCGCGGTGCGTCAGGTGATTGAACAGCCGGTGCGGGCCGCCATGCGGGCCCGCGTGGCGCTCGATCGTGCGGCCACCTTTCACGAAGAGCTGGTGGTGCCGCGCTTCTTCTCACTGCTCGACTCGCTGCATGCACAGCGACTGCAGGATCAGGCGGCGACGACACCCGACTTCATCGCCGGCACGCTGGCTGGCGAGACGGCGACCTCGCGGTAGGACTGGTAGAGCGGGGCGAGCGCCGTCTGCCACTGGCGTCCGAGCGCGTAGTCGCGAGCCTGCACGCCCATCTGCTGCCGGCGTGCCGTACGCCCGCACAACTCCAGCACCTGACGGCACAGCTCGCGGGTGGAGGCGCAGACGACACCGGTGCGGCCGTCGAGCATGTTCTCGCGCGGCCCCCCCTCATCGGTCACCAGCACCGGCAGCCCGCTCGCCTGCGCTTCGAGCACGACGTTGCCCGCGGTGTCGGTGCGGCTCGGGAACACGAACAGGTCCGCCGACGCCATCGCCACGGCCACCTCGTCTGGCGTTCTGTTGCCCGTGAAGACCGCGCCCGGCGCCAGTCGTTCCAGTTCACCGCGCATCGGGCCGTCGCCGACGAAGACGAACCGGTGCGCGATGCTCCGGGCTTCGAGCGACCGCCGAACCGCCTCCATTTCGCGCAGCCCCTTCTCGACCGACAGGCGCCCGACGTAGAGCACGGCCGGTCGCCTCTCTGACACACCCCATTCGGCGCGCAGCCGCTCGGAGCGCCGCGCCGGATCGAACCTGGCCGTCGACACTCCCCGCTGCCAGAGGCGCAGCTTCGCCGGGTCGATCTTGGCGTCGATCAGCAACTGCCGCGTCGATTCCGACGGCGTCAGGATCTGGCGACACTTCCCGTAGGGCCAGCGCATGTACTGCTGCATCACCTGTCCGAGGCGGCGCGAGCCGCTCAGCCGCGACGTGTACTCCGCCAGGTGGGTATGGAAACTACCGACCATCGGCAGTTGCAGTTTCGACGCTACGTAGATGGCTGCCAACCCCACGGGGCCTGGCGTCGTCAGATGAATGACGTCGAGGCGATCGGCCGCCGCGTGCCGCAGCAGGGCCAGGACCGGCGGGACGTACATCTTCATCTCGCTGTAGAAGGGGATGCCGATGCCGTGCGCACGAATGGCCAGATAGGTCGGCTCGTCGGCACCCGTCGCGTTGCAGGTGTAGACGCGCAGGTGCAGGTCAGCCGGTGCGTGCTCGACGGCGGCGCGGAGCGACGTGGTGACGCCGTTGACCTTCTCGAAGTCGTTGTCCGTGAAGATGCCGACCCTGAGCACTACGCCACCTCTGGTAGTGGCGCGGCGAGGGCGATCGCCGGCCGCTCGACGAGGTCGATCAGGAGCGACTGGTTGAAGCGCGCCTCCTCGACGAAGTGCACCATCGCCCCGATCAGCGGCAGCGTCAGCAGCGGCAGGCCGATCACGCTGCAGGCGAGAAAGAGGTGCCGCTGCCACTCGAGCGGACTGCGCACGACATCGAGGGTGCGCTCCTCATAGAAGCGCCCAGCGAAGCGCAGCATGTCGGACGCCATCGTAAAGTAGCTCCCTTGCCGGCCACCGGCAACCGCGCGTCCGGCGCGGAGTCCGGCCATGAACTCGGCGCGATCCGAGGCACCCGGCACTTCCGTCCACGTGCGGCCAATGCCGCGACCGGTGTGGGAATCGCTGCCGCCGACCATGCGCTTCGACGCCGAGGCGGCCAGCGCCTGCGCAGTCCGGTTCTGCCGGCCGAGGCGCGATCCGTTGATCACCTCGAAGGCATCGACCCACGGCAGCAGCGCCGCAATGTGCGTCGGCGTGAGGCGTCCGTTCACCTGCGAGGCCACATGGTTGATCGTCGTGAAGATGGCTTCATCGCGCAGGTACTGCACGAGTTCGAGCACGTCGCCGCGCAGCAGGTCGATCTGGCGGAACTGACGCTCGGTGATGTCGAGGACGCCGAGGTGCACGTCCACCGGTTGCCCTGGAAAGGACGCCGACACCTCGCACCCGACGATGACGTCAGGCAGGTGTGCGAGCGTGAGAGCGCCGGCGATGGTGTCGTGGTCCGTGATGGCCACCAGATCCATGCCACGCGCCTTCGCCAGGGCGTAGACCCGTTCCGTCGTGTTGTAGGACTCGCGCATGATGAGCGAGAGCGGCCAGATCGTCGTCATGCCCGAGTAGTTGGTGTGGACGTGCGCGTCGAGTTTCATCGGGTCTCCCGTGGAGTGCCGACCTACTCGTTAGGGTCGGCGGTGTCGTCCACCTGAGTATGGAGACCGCTGGTAACGCGCACGCGAAACGGTGGCGAACGGCGCGTAAATATTCGGCGACGGGCGTTCGACGAATCCGCCGCACCCCGTCCGCGACAGGCAGCGAGCGCGGGGCATCAGACCCGGTCGCGCCGGATCCAGAGGGCGATGACCACGCCGGGTACGACCAGGACCAGCGCGGCGATCGCCCAGAACGCCAGCCGGCTGTCCTTGAAGGGAATGTGCTCGACGTTCATGCCGAACAGGCCGGGGATGATGGCCAGCGGCAGGCCCAGCGCGGTCACCACGGTCAACGTGAACAGCGTACGGCTGGTGCGCTCGTTGAGGAGGGCCGTCAACTCTTCCTGCAGTAACCGCACCCGCTCGGCCAGCGCGACGGAGTCGGTAACGGCAGCCGACAGTTCCTCCGCCGACCCCCGCAGCCCGCTCACGTCCTCGGCATCGAGCCACGCAGGCGGGTGGTTCAGGAGGCGGAAGAGCGCAGCGGGTTCTGGCGCGAGCAGCCGCTGCAGGCGCACCAGCACGCGCCGAAGGGCGCCAAGGCGAGGACGGTTCGTGGAGGTGTCGGCGTCGAGAATCCGATCCTCCGCCTGATCGACCTGCATCGTCGCATCGCGCACGATGTCGACCAGCACGTCGGCCTGGTCGCGCAACAGGTGCGCGAGCAGGTCGACGGTGGACCGGAATGCTTCGCCGTCTTTCACCGACGTGCGCAGGCGGTCGATGGCGCGGACGGGGGTCGTTCGCGCGCTGACCATCACACTGCCGCTCACGCACAGGAACACGCGCGAGACCGCGGACGGATCGACCCCGAAGAACTGCACGTCGTTCACAACCGCCAGCAGGTCGTCTCCCACCACTTCGAGACGGGTCGTCGGTGTCCCCTGCAGCAGCTCGTAGTATTCGGGCGGAATATCGACGTGCTGCTGCATCCACGCCTCGGAGACGACGTGCGACAGGCTGAAGTGGAGCCACAGGAACCCGGAGTTCCGCGTTCCGGAGAGCCAGGCCGACGCGGCGGCAGAGTCGATCAGTCGCCCAGCGGCTCCAGGCTCGAACGCGTATCCGCACACGAGCCCGGACTGGTCGGCCCCGTAGTGAGGCTCACCGATGCTAAATGCCACGCGCCGGAGGGTCAGTTCTACGGCGCGCGTTCAACTCGGCCAACGCCCGGGTATCGCTCAACGTCATGACACGACCTCGCACGGCCGCTGCCCCGGTCCGGGTGCCGCACGGCGCACACGGTTCGCGACACGGCCGCGACGTTCAGAATTTCGCGGTGAGGTAGCCGACCGCCATGGCCGCTACGATGACGAAGGCGATGGCCAGAAAGCCGAAGCCGTCGTGTCGCTGCCAGCGGTTGTTGAACGTCGTGAGCATCACGTCCTCCCGATTCCGCTGGCACCGTACCAAAGTGTGCCTTTCGGTACAAGGGACGTGGCGTAAATTCGGTGCGACGTCGATGTGTCGTGCCGCCTGCCTAGTGCTGCCCGGCGCGAACGCCGCGCTCGCGCGCCTCCTCGTGGTCGTCATCGTCGCCGTCCGGATCGACGCCGTGCCGCAGGAATGCGCTCCGAACCGGCGCGGGCACGACGGCGTCGGCGCCCCGTTCGGCCTTCCACACAATCTCGGTCAGCAGGCGATCGGGTGCGCGATCGGGTTCGGACAGATCGAAGCCGCGCGAGGCGATGGCACCCCAGGCATTCGGACCGTTCACCTCGTCGAGGGAGATCCGTGGCTCGAGGTGCTCGAACGTCCCGGTGGCCGGCGTCGCCTGAAAGGCGCCGTAGAGCGGGGCCGCAGCGGCGTCGTACTGGCTCATCGGCGGCAGGCCGAGGATCAGCTCGATCGTCCGCAGCACGCCCGAGGTGGTGTAGAGCGTGCTGTCCACAGTCCTGCGTCTCGAGAAGGGGCTGATGACCAGCAGCGGCGAGCGATGGGCGTCGATGTGGTCGGGGCCGTTCTGGGCGTCGTCTTCGAGAACGAAGATGGCCGAATCCTTCCAGTACTTGGAGTGCGCGACCGCTTCCACGAAACGGCCCAGCGCCAGGTCGTTCTCGGCCACCATGGCGCGCGGCGTCCCCTCGCCAGGACGGGTGCCCGACGTGTGGTCGTTGCCGAGGCGGACGATGGACAGGGCCGGCAGGGCGCCGTTCTCCTCGAACGCGCGGAACTCCCGCAGCCACTGGTCGACGCGCTGGTTGTCGCGGATGGTGAGGTCCCACGGGGCAAACGTCGGACTGATGCGTCCTTCGAGTCCTGGCACCGAGGCAAGCGCACGGACGCGGCCCGCCCGGCGCTCCTCGGCGCTGCCCGTATCCCAGTGCGTGAACTCGCCGTAGTTGCGGACACTGACGTTGTGCCGGACCGCGGCGTCCCAGATGTAGCCATTCTGCGGCGCCGTGACGTTGCCATAGGCATTCCGCATCGCGCCGGTCCCTTCGCTCAGGTAGGCGGCACCACGGTTCGCGTAGTTCACCGGCCAGATCTTCTCGACGAAGTCCGTGGCGTAGGCCGCCATCGAGAACGAGTGGCCGTCGTAGCTGACCTCCGCATCGACGTAGAAGTTGTCGAGGACACCGAACTCTCGCGCCAGCGCGTGCGCGTTCGGCGTGACACTCTCACCGAAGAGCGCCAGCGTCGGGTCCCCGTTGCCCCGGTCGAGATCGCCGAGCACCTGGTCATAGGTGCGGTTCTCGCGGATGACATAGAACACGTGCTTGATCGGAGAAGCCGCTCCGACCCGGGCCGGGATGGCGGAGGCCGCAGGGGCATTGGCGGGCGTGAGCCGTGTGGCGTCGCTGTAGCGCGTGATGTCGCGCACCGTCCTGGTCATCGCGGTCAACTGGGACCGGCTGGGCGTCGGCAGGATGGTGAGCGTGCCGGTCAGCATGCCGGCGATGTACTGGCGTTCACCACCGCTGGCTGGGCCCGGCCGGAGCCGTGGGTTGGCCGCGGGCGCCAGGCCCTTGCCGCTCAGAATGTAGATCGTCGAACCATCGTGGCTGAACTTGGCCGCGGTCGGGTACCAGCCGGTCGGGATCAGCCCCTCGACATCACTGCGTCCGGGCACGGACACATCGACCACGGCGACCGTGTTGTTGTCGGCGTTCGCGACCAGCAGGCGCCGGCCGTCGCTCGACAGGTTGACGGAATTCGGTGTGGACCCGGGCGGCGCGTTCGGATCGAGCGTCACGGCAATCTGCTCGCTCACCGCGCGCGTCGCCACGTCCACGACCCAGACGCTGTTGGTGTTCGCGCACGCCACGAAGAGCCGGCTGCCGTCGCTGGTGAGGGCCATCGCGTTGGGGTGCTCGCCGACCGCAACCTCCGCGAGTTGCTGGAGCGAGGTCGCGTCGAACAGCAGCACCCGGGCGCCACCCCACAGCGAGACGAACAGCGTGCGCCCGTCCGGCGAGACGATGACCGAATAGGGTTCGGCAGGCAGGTCGATGTTGCGGCTGACGCGACCGGTGGAGACGTCGACCACACTGAGCACCTGTCCCAGCACATGGACGGCGTAGAGCATTGTTCCCGACGGATGCAACGCGACGCCGCCGATGAAGCTCTGGGGCGATTGCGGCGGACGCGCGTCCCGCGGTGACGTCTCTGGCGATTCTTCCGAGCGGCCCAGCGGCCGGCCGAGCACCAGGTCCTGTCGCCGCGCGAGGTGGCGCCCGTCGAAGAACAGCTCGTGAACGGTGTTGTTCGCGGCGCCGGAGACGAACAGGCGATGCCGGTCCGGGTGCCACGCCAGCCCGAGCCACGCGTGATCCAGTGGAATGGTCTCGCGGACCGCGCCGTCACTGAGACGCACAACGCTCAGCGACGGCGTCGCGTAGCCATTGTTGCTGACGATGAGCGATTCGCCGTCGGGCGATTCGACGAAGTCGAGCGGCAGGTCACCGACCTGGATATGGCGGCCGACCGGCGCAATCTTCCAGCCGTTGGGCAGCACGGTGATACCGCCTCCGACAAACCCGGGGCGCACGATGCCCGCCACTTCACCGAAGGTGCTGACCAGGCCGCCGACCAGCACCACGAGACCGAGGACGAACAAGCCACGACGCATCGCAGACGCTTTCGGGATGGGCATGGCCCCACTCTGCTGCGGCGCTGTAACGGCCTCGTCAGTGCGACGCAACCTGAGCGCAAAAAGCCTCCCCGCACACAATGTTTACCGTGTCGTCGCGCAGTGGTTGCGTGTGACCGCTACAACGTTCGGATGTATCGCTCGCGTCTCATCGCGCTCGCCGCCTGTCTGCTCGCCACCAGCGCGGCGGCGGCCCGTGCACAGCCGGCAGCGCCGTTCGTGCTCGTCGCGGAGCGCGGCGGCTCGGAGCGGGACTCGACGACGCGAAGCGAGGCGGTCACTGTCTTCTACGGCAAAGCCCTGGTCCCGACGACCGGCATCGCCGTCACGCGCGGCGCGCTGACGTTTGTGGGCGCCAGCGATGTGCCAGCTGGCGGGCGCCTCCAGCCGTTGGCCCGATCCGCCGAAGTGGCGTGGCAACTGACCGGCGCGGACCTCCCGGTGCGCATCACCGCGGCGTCGGGGCTCCGTCATGAACGCGAAGGCCAGGACGTGCTTGTTGGACGCCTCACCGCTGGTTACGCGCTCAACGCCTCACGGCTGGTGGCGAACGTGACTCTCGAAAAGGCGTTCGGGCAGGGGCGGGATGCGGTGGACCTGGTCACGGCCCTGGGGTGGACACACCCGGTGACTCACCGTGTGCATCTGGGAGCCGAGGCGATTGGAGAAGACCTCGAGGGGCTCTGGGATGCACACGAGGCCGACGGCGGCGCGCGACTGTTCGTCGGCCCGACCGCCGCCGTGGCCGCCGCACACCAGCGCATCGTGGGGCGGGTCACCGTGGGTGCGGACCTTCGGGGTCCGGGCATCGGGGCGTCCACCACGAGTTCGATGCGGAGCGGCTTCGGACTCCGCGCCACTCTCAGCGTTCGATACTGACGTGGCTTCGCACCACGGGCCACACACGAGGACACCCATGCCGACGACGTCTCACCTCATGCACGCGGTCTATACCCCGGACGACTTCGCACCGCTCGAACACGACGAGGAACTGACCGACGTGGTGTTCGACGAAGATGACGAGAAACCGTCGGTGTCGGTCGATGACGATGCCGATGACGACGGGCGCGGCGACGACTAGCGGCGTTCACAGCCGCGCACAGCCCTGCGTCAACACCACGTAACATCGCCGCGCCGAGCCACTTCGGGTGGTCGCGGCACGACAGTTCAGCGACCCACGTGTCGATGAGTGAGGCATGGACGTCCGAGCTGCCGACTTTGCCGGACCCTGGTCGCAGCACGTATCTGCGCTCGACGATCCTGGCGGCCTGTCGTCGCTGTTGTCGACGGTACCTCCGCTCAGTCCCGACACCTCCACCATGGAGGCGTACGACGCGTTCTCATCCAACCCGTCGCTCTACGCGCTGGCCGTGGTGGACGACGACGAACGTCCCGTCGGCATCCTGAACCGCTTCACGTTCCTCGAGCGGCTCTCGCGCCCGTTCGGCCGCGACCTGCTCACGCCTCAGCCAGTGGAGCGTGCCATGGACCCGGCGCCGCGGGTCGTCGACGAGTGCGTGTCGCTCGACGTCCTCAACTCCGCGCTCGTGGACGACACCACCAAATACATGTCCGACGGCTTCATCGTGACGCGCACCGGGCGCACCACGACAGCCTGACCGGAGCCCCCAATCGTCAACGCTTCGCGGACCGCCTGGCCCAGGAACTGGCGCACGGCTGAGCGGCGACGAGTTCGTGGTGGGTTGCCGGTGAGCCGTAACAGGTCGCGGACTCCGCCGGCCGACCTTTTACCGCGACCACGTACCGCTGTCGCCCGTTCGTTGCAGAGCTGGCGTAGCACAGACAGCATGTCCTACACGCTGCCCCTGCCCTGCGGCTGCACCGCCTACGTCTCCTGCTCGCCGGACACCGGCGTTGCCCACACGCGGATCATCGAGTTCCGCCATGCGGCCTGCCGCGTGCGCAGCCACGTGCGTGGCACGAAGGTCTTCCTCTGGGAACTGCTGCCGGCGCCGCGGTCGGTCGTGGTGCAGGTGGCTGGCGTCACCAGGACCTTGCGACTCGGCGCCACCCCCTAGGTCGCGGGGCGGGCGCACGGCCCGCTCCCGCTGCACCTGTCGGGTCGATCGCTACAGCAGCGTCGCGGCAAGCTCCGCGATGCGTGACCGGACGACGGCCTTCATCGTCAGGTGCGCGAACGTCGGCTGCCCCTTGAAGCGCTCCACCACCTGGACGAGGCCGTTCGACAGGGCGTCGACCTCGGTGCGATCGATCTGATCGGGGTCGCCCGTCAGGATGACGCGCGTCCCCTCGCCCGCGCGGGTCAGCACGAGCTTCATGTCCTCCTGCGTCAGGTTCTGCCCATCGTCCACGATGACCACGGCGTCGTGGATGGAGCGTCCGCGCAGGTAGTTGATCGGGGCGATCTCGAGGATGTTGCGCGCCAGCAGATCCTCGACCGTTGCCGACGGCCCGCCGCCGTTCCCGTTTCCGGGGCCACGCTCGCCCTGCGGGTCGGCCACCGCGTTGCTGAAGCGCGACCCATTCCCCATTCGCCTGATGATGAAATCCAGGTTGTCGATGATCGGCTTGGCCCACGGCGCCATCTTGTCGCCCAGGTTGCCCGGCAGGAACCCGAGCCCGCGACCGGCTTCCGCATTCAGCCGGTAGACCTCGATCTTCGAGACGCGCCCTGCGCGGTACAGCTCGAACGCCGCCAGCAACGCCATGAGCGTCTTGCCGGTGCCGGCCATCCCGACCAGCGACACGATGAGCGTCTGCTCGTCGAGCATCAGCTCACGGGCGCACGACTGTTCCGGATTGCAGGGACCGAAACGTTCACCATGCTTGAGGTTGACGCGCCTGAGGTAGCCAATGCCGTCGTGCTGCTTGTAGATGCCCCACGCCGCCTTGCCGGTGCCGTTCACGCGCAGTTCGCAGCACTGGTTCACCAGCAACTCGGACACGTCGGTGTAGTCGGCCAGTTCCGACACCGCCAGCCGCTGGTCGACGTGGAGCGCCGACAACAGTCCGGCCCGCTCTTCGGGCACGTCGATACGGATGCGCCCCGAGTAGAACTTGTCGGGCGAGGTGACCGGACGATCGCTGTAGTAGTCCTCGGCGGCAACACCGCGCGCCCGCGCCTTGCAGCGCATCGCCGCATCGCGCGTGACGATGGAGACCGGGATGTCGGGGTGGGATTCCTGCCGCGAACTGGCCAGCATGATGATCACGTCGTCGGCGTAACCGGGCGAGAAGCCGGGCCAGGCGCGCGACACGTCGAGCTCACCGCCGTGGAAGCAGACGCGCCCCCCATGCATCGGGATGCCGTCGCGAAGCATCTCGGGCGTGGCGCCTGACTGGAGCTGGTCGAGAAAGCGGATGGTCTGTCTGGCGGTGTAGCCGACGCCGCTCGAGTCGGTGCGGCGCTTGTCGAGTTCCTGGAGGACAGGAAACGGGATGATGACGGTATTGCCGTCTGTCAGGTTCTGAAGGGCGTCGGGAGCAGAGACGAGAACACTCGTGTCGACCACGTAGACCTTGCCACCGTCCGGCTGTGCCATCGGGGCTCCTGCGTATGGGCGGCACGCCCGTCGTGCCGTGCCACGGATTCTAGTACAGGCAGGTAACGATCAACGCAACAAGCCGCCGCTCACGTCTTCGTGATGACGATCCGATCGAACTCCACCCCATCCTCGTCGATCTGACACATGGTCAGACGACCGCCGTCGAGATCGAAGACCGTGAGCGAGTGCCGGTCGGTGACCATTCGCACGACATAGTCCTCGTGGCTGTCCTCGGCGTGCGTCCAGCGGGACGGAGCGTCCGTGTAACCCGGGTCGTACAAGTGCTTTCCACCGGCACCGCTGACGACGTAGAGCACGCCGTCTGGCCGGGTATGGGTGACGCCATCGAAGTGGCGATCGACAGTAAATCGGCCGGGCACCTTGCGGTCGCGGCCGGCGACCAGGGCCGACAGCCCGGGCCCCGATGGCATGAAGCGGAGCGGGCGCGGGCGCTGGTAGTTGTGTTCGTGGCCGGACAACACGATGTCCACGCCATGCGCCTCGAAGATGGGAGCCAGCACGCGCATGTGCTGCACCTGGAAGTGTTCACCCCCGACGTTGAACGGCGGATGGTGACAGACGACGAATGTCCACACGGCGTCGGTCGATGCGAGGTCGGCCTCGATCCAGCGCCTCAGCGTCAGGTCGTTGGGGTCGGTGTACAGGTTCGAGTCGAGGCACAGGAAGTGGGCATCCCCGTAGTCGAACGAGTAGTTCGCCATCCGGGGAAACCGCGACGCTGCCGCGGCACGGAACACGTCGATGCGGTCAGGCGGCCCCTGGATTGGCGTGGGATAGGTCGGCACCTCTGGTCCGTTGAGCGGCAGGTGCATCGCGGTATAGAACGCCAGCGCGTCCGGATTCTTCCCGAAGTCGGCGATCTCGTGATTGTTCGCGTCCTTGTCCTGCACGTCGTGGTTGGCGATCACCGTGTAGAACGGCACCGAGCGCAGCAGCGGTGCGCCGACACGATGATGCGCGACATCGCTGTTGTAGACCGGGAAGAAGAAGCGCTGGTATTCGTTGTCCAACCCGCTGTCGTAGACGTTGTCGCCGCAGTTCATCACGAAGTCCGGATGCTGCGCATGCGCATGGAACGCGATGGCCCGGTCGGATGGATCGCCGTAGGAGTTGTCCCCGAAGGCCACGAAGCGCACGCGTTGCCCGCGCGGCTGCCTGGTGGTGAAGAACCCCTCGGCCAGCACCTGTCCGTTGCCGCTGACGCGGTAGACGTACCGTCGGCCCAACTCGAGCCCGGTCAGTTCGGCGTGCCAGTTCAGACGGCGCTCGACGTCGCCGCCGCGCCCCGAGAAGCGCACCGCCGAGACAACGGTCGCTCGCCGCTCGAACGCCCCAGCGTCGCCGAACTCGACGTGAAACTCGGCCGGCGCCTCCTGGGTCTGCCACGCCACCACCATGGAGTCCGCACCGGGCGCCAGCCGGCTCTGCGAGCCCGGCTGGATGTACGGCAACACCGTGAAGAGCGGCAGCCTCGGGCCGGCAGCGGGTTCGGGCGCCGCGAACGCGCCTGGGCCCTGCGGGAGCAGCGCCAGGAACGTGACGCCGCCGGCGCTGCGGAGGAAGTCTCGACGTGAGAACGGTGTCATGGCTCGGATCTCCTGCGCCCTAGAACGAAAGACGCATCATCAGCTGCACCTGTCGCGGCGTGCCGACGCCGACGGGCGAGCTGTTGGCCAGCGTCGTGATGCGACCGAAGTTCGCGGAGCTGATGTTTGCGGTCGGCGTGCCGAGCTGCGGACGGTTGAACAGGTTGAAGAACTCGATCCCCACTTCGACACCCGTGCCGCCCTTGATGGCCGTCCGTTTCGTGAAGGCGGTATCGACCTGGAAGAGCCCCGGGGCACGGACGGCGTTGCGCGGCAGGTTGCCCCACGTCCCCGGCGCCGGCGCCGCGAACGCTGCGCTGTTCAAGTACTTCCCCGTCGTGGCGTAGTCCAGGTAGAGCGGTACGCCGGGCACCAGATCCGGGCGCTGCGCGGACAACGTGTTGCCGTCGGGCATGTCGGTGGCCTTGCGCGTCACCGTGATGTTGAGCGGCATGCCAGTGCGTGCGGTCGCGATGCCCGTCCACTGCCACCCGCCAAGGAAGCGGTTCTGCTTCGCGAACGGCAGTTCGTACGAGAAGTAGGAGGTGAACACGTGCCGCGCATCGATCGAGCTGTCCGCCCATTCACACGAGGGGCAGGACACGTTCTGGGCCGGCGCCGCGCCTCCACCACCCGACGAGCCATCGTCGGTCGCATGCGAGAGCATGTAGTTCGCCGTGGCCGAGAGGCCATGCCACGCGCTGACCTTGAGCGTGCTCGTCAGCCCGTGGAAGCGCGAGTTGCCGTCGGACCCGCGGACGTCGATCTGGTCGAGCGTCGCCATCGGCCGCTGCTTCGTCACCGGATCGAGCAGGTTCACGTAGGTGCGGCTGAAGACATGATTGTTGCGCTGGCCCGTGTAGCCGATGGTCGCCGCGAGGTGCGCGCCAAGGGCCCGCTGCACATTCACACCCCACTGAAGCGACTGCTCGTTCTGCTTGTCGAGCGGCATCGAGCGCGGAGCGGTCGCGAGCGCTGTGCCAGGGGCGAGGTACTTGTCGATCGGAAAGCCCAACCCCGGCGTCGTCGCCTGCGACAGCGTGAATCGCTCGGTGTCGTTGTTGGCCGGGTTGTACTGGTCGCCCAGCTGGGCGTCTCCGTAGTAGAGCCCTGTGCCGACGCTGACCACCGTCCGCCCGGAGCCGGGCGCCCACGCGAGACTGGCCCGCGGCGCGACGTTGTTGCGGTCCGGGTAGGAGAAGGTCGAGCCAGGTGCGCAGTAGCCGCCACAGTTGATGATGTCGAACGGAATGGCGCGGCCGTTGATCTCCTTGAACACGCCGTAGTACTCGTAGCGCATCCCGATGTTGCTCGAGAGCGTCGGCCCGAGCTTCCACTCGTCCTGCGCATACATGAAGTACGACAACTTGCGCATCGTCTTGTTCGGCAGTTCCGCGGAGTACTCGGCGGTGTTCAGCCTGTTCACCTGGAAGTCCGCGAGGCTCGCGTAGGTGAGCGTGCCCGCCTGGGCGTTGGGGCCATCATGGATGGCGAGCTGGATGTGTCGCAGGTCGAGTCCGGCCTTGATGGTGTGCTTGCCCCGGAACGTCACCCACTGATCGACGAGCGACTGGGAGTGTCCGATGGCCACGCGGAAGGTCTGCGCCGGCAGCGTGGAAAAGGACGGAACCGACACGCCAATGTCGGTCGTGCCGCCGATCGTCTCCGAGTTCAGCGGCTCGGCGTAGTTGGTGCCGACTCGGAGTTCGTTGGTCGTGCGCGGACTCACGAGGAAGAGCAGATCGAGCACCCCGCTCGTCGGAGCATCCGGGTTCTTCGTGCCGGTAGGCAGTGTGGAACTGGGAGTAAAAATGTCCGTCGCGTTCTTGCTCACCCGGAAGTAGCCGCTCAGCCTGTCCGAAAGGCGGTGATCGACACGCAGTGTGCCGACATCTTCGTTCTGGGTCGCATAGGCAACACCCGTCCACTGCATGACGTTGGCGTTGACGACCGTCTGCCCGTCCGGATATGCGTCCAGAATGGTCTTGACCGCGGGCACGGCGGCCGCCCGGAAGGCTGCCGACGGCACGAAGCCGATCTGGGTCCGTCCCTGCCGCTGGCGCAGCCCCTCGTACGACCCGAAGAAGAACGTGCGCCCCGACCGCAGCGGGCCGCCGAGCGTGCCGCCGTACTGGTTCAGGCGGAACTCGGGCTTCGTCGCCCCGTCGAACGGACTCCGCGCATCCAGCGCGCCGTTCCGGAAGTACTCGAACAGGCCGCCGTGGAAGGCGTTGGTGCCTCCCTTGGTCACGATCTCGATCTGGCCGCCGCTCGAACCGCCGGACTCGGCGCTGTAGAGCGCCGACGTCACCCGGAACTCCGCGATGGCGTCGGTCGAGAGCAGCAGACGGCTCTTGCTCTGGCTCTGGTTGCGCACCGACGTGGCGTCCACGCCGTCCACGCGGAAATTATTGTCGTCGCCACCGTGCCCGACGAAGCGCACGCTGGAGCCGTTACCACCCCCCGTGTCGACCGCGCCTGGAATGAGCGCCATCAGGTTGCCCCAGTTGCGTCCGTTGATGGGCAGCTTGCTCACATCCTTGTTCTCCAGCACCGAGCCGAGGCTTGCCGAATTCCGGACCAGGGCAGCCGGCGCCACCACGTCGACGGTGGACTCGACACCCGCGATCTCGAGCGAGACGTTGACGGTGCGTGTCTCGCCAACCTTGAGGTCGGTGTCGATCCGAATCGGCCGGAACCCGTCGCGTCCCACCTCCACCTCCACGGATCCGACGGGCAGACCGGTGATGAAGAACGCGCCCCGGTCATTCGAGAGCGCCGGACGGGCGAGTCCGGTTGCCGCGTAGCGGACCACAATGGCGGCCCCTTCGATGGCGGCGCCGGACGGGTCGTGGATGGTGCCGGTCACGGTCGCGCGATCGACCTGCGCGCGCACGGGTGCGGCTCCCGCGAGAAGAAGGATGAGTGCGAGAAGATTTCTGAGTTTCATGTGTGTGTCCCGAAGGTGACGCTCGACAGGGAACGACGCGAATCAGACGGCTTCAGCGGCGGTGGCGTCGGCGGCTCCGACAGCGGCACTGACGACACCGGAGCGGCGGCGTGTACGGAGCCACCAGTACACGGAGCCGCTCAGGGACAGCGGGAGGCTGGCAGCACCGGAGAGTCCGTACAGCGTGCGGTACGGCAGGCCGCCCCATTCGGCGTAGTGCAGCCCGGACATGGCCTGCACGATGCGGCTGCCTCCTGGCTTGGTGTCGTAGAGGTCGAGGCCGCGCACGGACGTCGTGACGCGGTCGAGCGACGCGACGTTGTTGCCAAGCGACCGGAAGTCGCCCCGCCGCCACATCCGCACCTGGACGTTGCCGGTGCCGTCCGGCATCCGCACTTCGCGAATCACGCCGTCCGGAATGGCGCGCTGCGCGGCGGCGAACAGGTCACCGAGCCCTGCTGCCGGTCCTGATGACGGCTCGGCTCGTGCAGCGCGCGTCTCGGCCTCGAGCGGCGCGACAAGGGCGAGCACCGCGCGCAGCGGCTGCGGGAAGCAGAGCCACAGACCGGTGAATGCCTGCAGCAACAGGAGGACGACGCTGGCCGTTCCAACGGTGCGGTGCAGGTCGAACATGGCGCGCCGCGTATTGCCGGACAGTTGAATCTGCAGCAGTCGCCTGACTGTCGGGCGCGACAACAGAATCAACAGCAGGCCACCGAGACCGCTGAGGAAGAGGCCCAGTCCAGCCAGCCCGACGAACTGCCGTCCGGTGCGACCCGCGAGGAAGTTGTGATGGAAGTCGACCAGCCAGTCCATCCAGGCCATCGGCACGGTGCCGAGTACTGCGCCAGCACACGCGTCGTAGATCACGTGGGTGTAGATCGCATCTACGTCGGTCCGCATGCGGAGGTGGTAGCGCGGGTCGTTGCCGCTCGGCGCATAGATGCGATTGATCGGTGCCAACGCCGCAGCCTCGATGTCGCGCTGCGCCTGGTTCCAGTCGAGCGGCACGCAGGTGGCGCGATCAATCGCCGGCGGAGACAACAGGGTGGCGATCTGCGGCCTGAACGTGACGATGGCTCCGCTCACGGCGAGCAGGCTGAACACCAGACCGCCGATCAGGCCAAGCCAGAGGTGCGTGACGGCGAGAACTCTTCGTATCGTGTGTGGGGACATGGTCTGCTCCGGAACAACCAACGCAGAGCCATGCTAGTGACGCGATGTTGCGGAGGCATCGCAGCAACCTGAGAATCGCCTGAGGAGTGGCGCACGCCCGCCGAATCCTTCAGCTCGCCTTGTCGAGACGCTGGCGCAGGGCACGGGCGAATGTCACGCGGACGGTCGTGCCTGCGCCTGGACGGCTGACTACTTCGATCGTCGCACCGTGGCTCCGCGCGATCGTCTGGGCGATGGCCAGCCCCAATCCGGATCCATCGCCGCGCAGGCGCGCCTTGTCCACGCGGTAGAAGCGCTCGAACAACCGGGGAAGGTGCTCGGATGCAATCCCCACCCCGGTGTCGGCCATGGCACAGAACGGCCGCCCGTCGTCGGTGTGGCCGCTGGACACGACGACACGTCCGCCACGCGCGGTGTACTTCACGGCGTTGTCGAGCAGGATCAGCCAGAGCCGGCGCAGCTGACGCGGGTCCGCCTCGACGACGTCCTCGTCACCGGCGTGCAGGCGAGCGATGCTGACTCCGCGCGCGTCGGCCAGCGGTGTGATCTGGGTGCAGGTGGCATCGACGCTGCCCATCAGCTCCACCGGCTCTCTGCGGCCGGGGTCGGCGCCGGAGTCGGTGCGGGCCAGGAAGAGCAGGTCTTCGAGGAGGCGCGACGAGTCCTCAGCTTCGTGCAAGATACGACGCAGGCTGTCGCGATAGACCTGCGGGTTGGTCGCGTCGCTCAGAAGCGCGACTTCCGCAGCTGCGCGCACGATGGCGAGCGGCGTCCGCAGTTCGTGCGACGCGTCCGCACTGAACTGGCAGGTATGCCGGAATCCTTCCTCGAGCCGATCGAGCATGCTGTTGAATGTGCAGGCCAGTTGCTGCACTTCGTCGCCGGTGTGTGAAATGACCAGTCGCTCGCTGAGCCTCGTGGAGTCGATGCGGCGCGCCGCCTCGGCAATGGCGGAGAGCGGCGCGAGCGCGCGCCCACTCAGCCAGTAGCCGGCGCCGGAGGCCGCCGTGAGCACGGCGGGAGTGGCGATCAGCAGCACGAGCCACAGACGGTCGAGGATGGCGGTGGCAATGAGGAGGTCGGCGCCGAGGGCGATGTCGTAGGTCGCGCCTGCAATGTGCCGGCGCGTCATGAGGATGCGAAGCCGGTGCCCATCGGCCACCAGCGTGGTCCGGTCCACGGCCGGTCGGTACGTCACCCGCAGATTGCGCATGGCGGCGGACTCGAACAGCACGGCACCATCGGGTCCTGCGATGCGCAGGTGCGCCGGCTCGAAGGCGGGATGCTGCTGGAGCGAGTCGGCCAGTTCCGGCCAGGCGACGCGGCCCACGTGTCGCGAGAGGTGATCCTCGAGGCCCTCCAGCCGGACGTCCAGTTGCTGGTCGACCACCGTATTCAGCGCGGCTCTGGCGCTGGCGTAGGTGCCTAGCGCCAGTAGGGCGATGACCACGAGAAACGCACCGGAGTAGACGATGGTCAGCCGGAGCCGAATCGGGAGCGTCATCCCTGATCGAGCCGATAGCCGAAACCGCGCACGGTCTTGATGAGGGGCCTCGCCTGTCCCTTGTCAACCGCGGCGCGGAGCGCAGCGATGGCGACGTCGAGCGTGTTGTCTTCGACCCAGACGTCCCGCCCCCAGACGTCGTCGATCAGGTCGCGCCGACGCACCACCTGGCCAGCGGCGCGCATCAGCACCTCGAGCAACCGGAACTGCGTACGGCTCAGGCACAGCGGTTGGCCCGCGCGAGTCACCGAGTGCGCGCTGGTGTCGAGGACGAGATCACCAACCTGAAAGTACTCGGCGGCGGGTTGGCGCCGTCGCATCAGGGCCCGGATCCTGGCCGCCAATTCCAGGAACGAGAACGGCTTGGTCATGTAGTCTTCGGCGCCGGCGTCGAGGCCGCGAATCACGTCGCTCTCGAAGTCGCGCGCCGTCAACATCAGGATCGGCGTCTGGTTGCCGCGACGACGGAGTTCAGTGGCCACCTGAAAGCCGTCCAGCACCGGCAGCATCACGTCGAGGACAATCGCGCCGAACTCCTGGCGAACCGCAAGACTCAGGCCGTCGGCTCCGTCATGTGCGACCGCCACCGAGTGGCCGCACTGCTCGAAGCCGTTCCGCAGGATGTCGGCCATGTGCAGGTCATCTTCGACCACCAGGATCGCCGTTTTCATAAGGCCCCTGACGATACGTCCGCCCTGTAACGTCGCCGCAACCAGCACGGGTGTCCCCGTCATCCGCGGAATGCCGGCACGCGCAATGGGCGCACGGAGCGATTACGTTACATTGACGACAAAAAGAATTTACACGTCGTTCAAACGGTCGGGCAGTACGCTCTTGACACGGGCCGGCACGCGTGCCGACCGGCGGCATCCCCGCACAACCAAGGAGCGCATCGTGGCAGCAACGAAGAGCAAGGGCCTGACCGACAGCAAGCGGGCCAAGCTGGAGAAGAAGCGGAGCAAGCTCGAGAAGAAGCTGAGCGAGGTCGTCGCGCTCCTCAATCCGCCGCCCGCTGAGGCGAACGACGAGGCGCCCGCTCCCAAGGGGAAGGTAGCGAAGGGGAAGAAAGCGAAGAAGGCTGCCAAGCCGGCGAAGACGAAGGCGAAGGCGAAGTCCAAGTCGAAGGCGCAATCGAAGAAGCGGTGAGGCTCGCCGGGGCCACTCCGCCGTCCGGAGCAACTGCCCGCTGGCTCCAGCGAGGTGGCCCATGCGAGATTTTACACGGCTGAAACTCATTCGGCCGCGCCTGCGGCTACGCTGGGAGCATGTTGTTGAGAGCCGCGCTGGCGGCAACGGATTCTGTGCTCCCCGGCGACGCACAGACGACCACCGCGCAGCCGCCGAAGATCGACGTCTCGGGCGTGAACTTCTACTACGGGACGAATCGCGTCCTGCAGGATATCGCCCTCAAGATCCAACCGAACCAGGTCACCGCCTTCATCGGTCCCTCTGGCTGCGGGAAGTCCACCTTTCTCCGCTCGCTCAACCGGATGAACGACATCATCCCTGGCGCGCGCGTCGAGGGCACGGTGCTCGTCGACGGGATGGACATCTACGCGCCCTCTGTGGACGTCGTGGCGCTCCGCCGCAAGGTGGGGATGGTCTTCCAGAAGTCGAATCCGTTCCCCAAGTCGATCTTCGAGAACGTGGCCTACGGCCTGCGCATCAACCGCATGACCTCGTCGAAGGAGGAACTCGGTGGACGCGTCGAGGCCAGCCTCAAGGCGGCGGCGATCTGGGACGAGGTGAAGGACCGCCTGCACAGCTCGGCGCTGGCCCTGTCCGGCGGGCAGCAGCAGCGCCTCTGCATCGCGCGCGCGCTCGCCATCGAGCCGGCGATTCTGCTGATGGACGAACCGGCATCCGCACTCGATCCGATTGCCACGCAGCGTATCGAGGAACTGATCTACCAGCTCAAAGCCCGCTATACCATCGTCATCGTCACGCACAACATGCAACAGGCGGCGCGCGTGTCGAACACCACCGCCTTCTTCTGGCTGGGACGCCTCATCGAGTGCGACCGGACGGACAAGATCTTCACCGCTCCGTCAGAGAAACTGACGGAAGACTACGTCACTGGGAGGTTCGGTTAATGGAGCCGGTCGAGCGCGTGACGCGCCACTTCCAGGACGAACTGGAACAATTGAAGGCACGGCTGCTCGAGATGGGCGGGCTGGCCGAGGAACACGTGCGCCTGGCCGTGCAGGGGCTGGTGAAACGCGACCGGCCGATGCTCGACCGGGTGCTGGTCGCGGACGAAGCCGTGAACCGGCTGCACCTCGAGGTGGACAACCGCTGCTTCAAGCTGCTGGCGCTCTACCAGCCGATGGCGGCCGACCTCCGGACGATCGTGTCAGCGGTGAAGATCAACGCCGACCTCGAGCGGGTCGGCGATCTCGCCGTGAACATTGCCGAGGCCGCCCGGCGGTACGCCGGGCATCCGCCCGTGAAGAAGCTGATCGACATCCCGCTGATGGCCGACATCGCGCAGACCATGCTGCGCGACGCGCTCGACTCGTTCGTCCGCCTCGATGTCGACCTGGCGCAGCACGTGCTCGACGAGGATGACCGGCTCGACGCGCTGAAGACACAAGTTTTCCGCGAACTGCTCACCTACATGCTCCAGGACCCGACCACCATCGAGCCGGCGCTCGACCTGATCCTGGTGTCGCGGCACCTCGAACGCATCGGCGATCACGCCACCAATGTCGCCGAAGATGTCATCTTCATCGTGTCCGCCCGGGACGTCCGGCACCACAGCGTGCAGGGTCGCCCCTGAACGTCGGCCCCTCGCTACCTCGGCCGCGCGCGGCCTATTTTTTTCGCATAGAATGAGACGATGTCCCCAGAGCACAGGGTGCCGCTCTGCGTCTTCTGCCGGAAACATCCGGTCGAGGCGACATGGCGGCCCTTCTGCAGCGAGCGATGCAAGCTGCAGGACCTGGCGCACTGGGCGGACGGCACCTATCGCGTGGCCGCGGAGCCGGTGAATCCGGCAGTCGAGGTCGGCGACGACAACGAGGATAACTTCTGAAGTCGGGGGGGCGCGGCAGCCGCACGGTGCGGACCGGTAGCCGACTGACGACTTGAGGCGGACGACTTGGAACGGCCCATGGCAGACACGCTGACGATCGTCGATAACCGCACCGGCAAGAAGTACGAGCTGCCCATCCAGGACGGCACCATCAAGGCCATGGACCTCCGCCAGATCAAGGCTGGAGAGGACGACTTCGGCCTGATGACGTACGACCCGGCCTTCATGAACACGGCGAACTGCAAGAGTTCGATTACGTTCATCGATGGCGACAAGGGTATCCTCCGCTACCGCGGCTACCCGATCGAGCAACTGGCCGAAGACAGCGATCACCTCGAGACGTCGTACCTCCTCCTGCACGGCGAGTTGCCGACCGCGAGCCAGCAGGTCGCGTTCAACGACTCGATCACCATGCACACCATGCTTCACGAGAACGTGAAGAAGTTCATGGAGGGCTTCCGCTACGACGCGCACCCGATGGGGATCTTCCTCAGCACCGTCGGCGCGCTGTCGACGTTCTACCCGGACGCCAAGCGCATCAACGACCCCGAGTCGCGCCGCCGGCAGATTACGCGGCTGATCGCCAAGGCGCCGACCATCGCCGCCTACGCCTACCGCCACATCGTCGGCCGCCCCTACATCTACCCGGACAACGACCTCAGCTACACCGGCAACTTCCTGAACATGCTGTTCAGCACGCCGACGGTCAAGTACCACCCGAACGACGTGCTGTGCCGCGCGCTCGACGTGCTGTTCATCCTGCACGCCGACCACGAGCAGAACTGCAGCACCAGCGCCATGCGCAACATCGGCAGCTCGCAGGCCGACCCGTATGCGGCGGTCGCCGGCGCGGCGGCGGCGCTGTATGGCCCGCTGCACGGCGGCGCCAACGAAGCCGTGCTCAAGATGCTCGACGAGATCGGCTCGGTCGACAAGGTGCCGGACTTCATCAACCGGGTAAAGTCGGGCGAGGCTGGTCACCGCCTCATGGGCTTCGGCCACCGCGTCTACAAGTCGTACGACCCGCGCGCCAAGGTCATCAAGAAGATCGCCGACCTCGTGTTCACGGTCACCGGCAAGAACCCGAAGCTGGAGATCGCACTCGAACTCGAACGCATCGCACTGCAGGACGACTACTTCGTCAAGCGGAAGCTCTATCCGAACGTCGACTTCTACTCGGGCCTGATCTACCAGGCGATGGGCTTCCCGACCGAGATGTTCCCGGTGCTCTTCGCCATCCCGCGCGTCGTCGGCTGGCTCGCGCAGTGGCAGGAGATGCTGATCGACCAGGATCAGAAGATTGCGCGTCCGCGCCAGATCTACACCGGCTACGACACGCGCGACTACATCTCGAAGGACAAGCGTCAATAACGTGTTCCGGCCGGCTCTCGTCCTGGCGCTGGTGCTGCTGCAGACCCCTGCGGCAGCGCCGCGCTTCGATGCGAGCCGCGCCTGGGACCATCTCCGCGCTGTCCTCGCCTTCGGCCCCCGCCCCGCCGGCTCCCCGGCCATCGACCAGACCCGTCAGTACATCAAGACCCAGCTCGCGCAGCTGAAGGTGAACGTCGTCGAACAGGCGTGGGACGACACCACGCCTGCCGGACGCGTCCACATGGTCAACCTCATCGCCACCATCCCCGGCGCCAGCACCGACCGGATCGTCATCGCCGGCCACTTCGACACGAAGCGCTACCGCGAGTTCCGCTTCGTTGGCGCGAACGATGGTGGTTCGAGCACGGCGTTCCTGATCGAGCTCGCGCGGGTGCTGAAGGACCGCAAGCACGCGCTCACCATCGAACTGCTCTTCCTCGACGGCGAGGAAGCGATCGGTGAATGGCAGGCACCCGACCACACCTACGGCAGCCGCCACTACGTCGAGGTGGCGAAGCAGACCGGCACGCTGGCGTCGCTCAAGGCGATGCTGCTCGTCGACATGATCGGCGACCGCGACCTGCGCGTCCGCCGCGACCTGAACTCGACGCGCTGGCTCACCGACGCCATCTGGAGCGCCGCCCGCACCCAGAAGCTCGACGAGGTGTTCATCAACGATGTGACGGAGATCGAGGACGACCACCTGCCGTTCCTCGAGGCCGGTATCCCGTCGGTCGATATCATCGACCTCGAGTACGACGCGTGGCATACGCCGATGGACACTATCGAGCAGCTCAGTGCCCGCAGTCTGCAGGCCGTGGGCGATGTGCTGCTGGCGGCGCTGCCGGGTATCGAAGCGCGCCTCACGCGGCGGTAGCAGAAGGTCCGGCTAAAGCCGGACACTACCTACGGACTGGTGTAGTGTCCGGCTTCAGCCGGACCGAACCGCTTTAGCCGGACCGAACGGCTTTAGCCGGACGACGCCTTCTCATCA
>Ga0209086_10000816_pt1 | contig 25813 bp, 29 predicted proteins | sample M_130207_XF_Meta_FD_187312 | JGI IMG/M metagenome (GOLD analysis project Ga0209086, IMG submission 187312) | Freshwater microbial communities from Lake Montjoie, Canada to study carbon cycling - M_130207_XF_MetaG (SPAdes) (version 2) | ecosystem: Environmental > Aquatic > Freshwater > Lake... | reverse complement strand
CGAGCGTCGGAACACTTAATACACTCAATCTTGCCTATGAGGCTTCCTATCAAATTAATGGCACGTCGGTCTTGTCCGCGACGGCCTTGGGATCGGGAGTGACCAGCTCGTCGTTGACCAGCGTCGGAACCCTTAACACACTCAATCTCGCCTCGGGTGCTTCCTATCAAATCAATGGCACGTCGGTCTTGTCCGCGACGGCCTTGGGATCGGGAGTGACCAGTTCGTCGTTGGCCAATACGTCTTCGAACAAATTCTTGATCAATTCAGGACAAACCCAACAAATAGCGATGGATTCTTCAGTATCGAGCACGAATACTATATCATTCAAGAATGGAAGTGGTTCTCAAGTGGATGCTTCCATATCGAGCACAGGAGGAACGAATGGTACAAGCTATCAGGGTTCAATACTACATACATGCGCTTCCGTGACAGCAACGATACCGCAATTTGGCGCTGCCACTTGCTTTTTACCCCCTTCTGCATACTATTTTCAATATGGACAAACCATTTTTCCCGCAAACACTACTAATCCTGCACGTTATTTCTTTGGTTCAGCGACGCCAAACACAGGAGTCGGTATATCATTGATCGCCGGCTATAACTATGAATTTGAAATGTATTTACCTCTCTATACAACTTCCAACAGTGATGATGATATTTCGCCTATGATCGGCTTAGGAGCAGGAAGCGGTACATTCTTTGGCTCGGCCATTTTTACGACAGGGTTTCCTGCAGATCCGACGAATACGTATCCGTACGAGATGACTACTTATACCACTTTTTTACCTGCTGGCACGATCGGACCTAATACTACCAGTTCCCTTACACCGACTATACAATTGACAAATCCTCCTTATTATTACTCATGTAAGGTAAAAGGTTTTCTAAATGTTCAAACGGCTGGTACATTTAAACCTTATTTTATAACTACCAATGGCTCGTCTGTCCCTCAATTTATCATGGATAATGGCGCCTATATCAAGATATGGAACTTGGGTACGAATGCAACGGCGACCAACCAATCCTCTGGAACGTGGTCCTAATGTTTTTTGACTATAATTCCAATAACTCAATAGAGCATTTTTATTTTGTTGTGGATAACAAAAAAAAAACTATGCATGTAATAGATTCCGTCGTTTTGGGCGTTTTATGGTCTGGTCTAATTATCTGGGGATATCTGATAAATCTTAGACCTCGTATTTGTAAATACAACCTCTTGCAATCCAAACGTCCCAACCTCTTGTCAAGGATTCGTGGTGGTAACAAGAACCCCAAAATTCTCATCAGTCTATGGAATCTTTTCCATGTGTATATCTATATTTGTGTGTCATTTACTCTCCTCTTGTGTTTTCCACAACGATGGATAGAAATCATGATCGGTTTGTTGATCATAAGCTTTGTGTTTGAAGTCATAGAGATCCCGTTTCGTCAACAGGACTGGACCGACATGATTTATAATTTTGCGGGTATCCTTGCAGGATTTTCTATTAATCATGCTTGTACCATGTCTCATCCACAAGAGGCACCAGATAAGAATCGATGGACGGTGTGGCTGTTGCTCGTCTTATTAATCTTAGGAGTGTTCTGGATTTGGAGGGTTCTCCGAGATCGAGATACAAAATCATAGGAACCTTATCTCGAAATATATATAGAACTTCCAAGGGAAATTCCATGTGTCCATTTTTTAATATAATTTTTTTTTTCAAACAAACTCTTTTCCCTACAAAAAAAAACCCAACAGAATAATGTGCTTTATCGTTTTCTTCTTTCTTTGTCAATGCCTCCTACTTTTCCTGACGGTCGTGGCCTTGATCGCGATCCTCCGTCAACAAATGATCCATAACGAAGTCTGTCGCTCAAAATGGATCGACGTGGAAACAATGATCAACACGCTACAATCCGGGGATATTGTCTTTATGTGTTCTCGAAAACTGGCGTGGTACGACGTCTATGTTGCTTTGCTTAATATCATGGGGAATACGCCCTATTTTCATGCCTTTCTTGTTCTTCCGAGTCAAAAAATGTTTCATTTTGTGCACTCGAATTATCAACCCCGATTACAATCCTATTGTACTGCGCATCCCGAAAGCCATGTTCGAACCTCTTCTTTGCATGAATTTATCACCGACCGTCAATCCCTCTTTCCCATTTACAAGGTCTATCGACGATCCCCCGTTCCCGTTTATGAATCCTTTCTCTCTTCCTGTGAAAATACCTGTCGATTTAAATTCTCGGGGTTGTTGTCCACTTTCTTTGGTAGCGGTGCACAAAAACTGCATTGCAATTCCTTCGTGGGCTGGATGCTGAAAAATATAGGTATCCTTTCTATTGATAACTCGGACAACAACAAACAATTCACCCCCTATACCATGCAGACAAGACATCTCCCCGATGCAGGATATGTCTGTGTAGGTGTTTATACTACGACAAGATGAAGGCAATTAAAATACGATAGCTACCTACGATGAGGATGAAAAAAAATCAATAATCGCTCGCGTCGTCTCGGGGAGAAATTCCATGGTCCGATTACTGTAGATATGAAAAAGCACAGGTCGATGGTATCTTGCATGTTTTTCCTTGTTATTCTGAACACACTCCTTCTTGTTGAAAAAGGACTCGGGTTTCACCTGAATACCCAGTTCCTGTCCACGCATAGAAACGATGTAATCCACGGCATAATCAAAATCCTCGCTTCTTGTCGCCAATCGAATGCTCATGTCGCCGTCCATTGCCTTCAAAAGGTCGTGAATCTCCCGCACCGACTTTTCTTCTTGTCGTAACCCGCGCAACGGCGCAACACAAAACAGATTGCGCATAAAAGAGTAGCACTCTTCCATGGAAAAGATCCTTTGAGAAGGAAATTTCTCCTTGTAGGCCAAACAGGTCGATTGCGCCTCGTACAAATTCTTTCCAAAATCAGCCACTGTACCACGACTGCGCACATTACACTCGCATTGATGGGATTTGGAATGTTGCTCAATCAGTGTTTCGAGCTCCTCCTCGGAAGAAGGCCGATGATACGCGACCAACGCCATAACAGGGACGCTTTTCTCACGACTGTTGGTTTTCGCGGCCTCGTTGAGAAAATTAAGAGGACCACCCGTGTCAATACGCCTGTAAGTCATAGGTTCTGAAGAAGGCTTGATAAGAAATCGAAATAATGTCATTGTTAGATAATAGAAAAACTCTCTACCAGAACAAGAATGATAAAAGAGAAAGAAAAGCATCAGTTTTTTTTCTCAAAAAGGGATGAATAGCTTGTGCTCTAAGCAAGGAAAGAATTAATTCTGGCTTCAAAATCTTGCATATCCTGAATAATTTGTTGCTTGATCAATTCAAGCTCTATCTTGTTTTTCTGAATATTTTCCCTAATGCTTTCAATAACTTGGGCCACGTACTTTTCCAAGTTGTCGACTACCGATAGCAACACGGCATTAGTTTCATGGATAGATGAAAAGTTGGTATGTAAAACTGGAGTCTCTATCTCCTTCTGTTCGACAGCGGGGGATTCTTCCGCCTGTTCGACTTCCGTCGGGGCAATTTGGGAATCCACCACTGTAACAACTTCCTCTGAAGAAGTACCAGAGCTTGTCGAGCGTTCTTGTGTGCTAAGGTTTCTATATACGGACATTTTGTTATCTCTACAATTAATTGTAGAAAAAAAAAAATAAAACAAAAAATTTTTTTTTTCCTCATTTCGTTTTTTCTTTCTTTCGTTTTCGAGGCCAGACAAAAAGTCTTTACATTACACCACCACCACCACCACCACCACCACCACCACCGTTAACAATGTTCCGGACGCACTCACGAGACATCTTGTTGGTACAGGCCGGAGCACCATGATAGCAGAGACCTATAGAGAACATGGAACGAGGAAGAACTCCTCGGTGCAGGGTATTGATCACGACCGCCTTCTCCATTGCAATCCTGGAAGCGCGATTGGGATCACGAAGGTCAATGGCCACCATGATTCTCTCTGCATCTTCCACGCGGAGATACTTGTTTTCGGTAAAATCCAACACCCTGATGGCGTACTCAATGGCATCACAACCCATGTACGGAATATCGTGATGTTCGAGCCAATAGACACGTTCCTGGACGAGATCCGGATCCACAAAAACGTCTTCGGGTTGCTTCCCCAGGATGGCCACAATCTCATTGTCATTTAGATACAACGGGCTGGGGTTGTGGGACATCTCAAAAATCATATCGAGAATGACCTTGGGTAGAGTCGGCTTCATAAAAGAAAGGATCTTGACCGGCTTGTAGATGGAATGACGTGAACAGGTACCGTAGCACCCCTCGTTGGCAAAAAAGACACAGTCTTGTACGGAACACTGCATGTACGCCTGTGGTAAAAAAATCACAAAAAAAATTCTTTAGCTATTGGAACGGGGATGATAAAGATAATTCATTTTTTTTCTTTTAACGCCAGCCCCAACTGGCCAGGAGGAAAAAACATACGACGATGCTCAAAAAGCGAATCGGAATCATGATTCCTTCTTCTTGCTTTCTATGTCGTTCTTGTTTCCTTTCTATTTTGTGATAATCATAGAGGATCTGATTATAGAGTTCCATGTCAATGATATGGTTTTTTGACACTTCCTCCAGTTCCTTGGTCTTGAGAGCCTCCTCTTGAAGCACACGCTCTTGAATCCTGCTTGTCAACTCGCCGTGAGTAAAAAAAAGGGTCCTTTTTTCCATAGACGCGTAGAAGCATTCCCTCTCACATAAATTTCACCATTCGGCCTCGTAACCTTTAGAGAAGACTTCTTGTAACAGAAGACTACCACGACGAATTCATCGACGGAAATAGGATGAACCTTGACTTGAAGGGTTCTATCCAGCGGGAGGAGCGTGCCATCCGTAAAAAGCAAATCATGGGAAACAATGTCATCCATCATAAGCTTTATATGATCAATTGTATTGTGTTTCTTAACCGACGGGATAAATCCTTTGACGATGCCGTGATTGTCGATGCCGAAAAGGAGACATCCGCCCTTCTCCTGATTGAGAAGCGCACCAATGGTTTTGATGTAAACTTCTTTCGCGGCAGAAGAGAAAGAAACTTTGAATTCAATGTTGGCGCTTTCTGACCACGGAACCTTGGCCCCTTTAAGATAAGTGTATTCTTCCGTGATCATCATCCTTTCTTGATTTATTTTTGAACACAATAAAAAAGGTTAAAAAATAGAATTCAATCTTCTTCTTCTTCTTCTTCTTCACCTCCTTTGAGGATTAGAGGACGCCTGTCAAGATTCAGTTTTTTTTTTCTACACGGTAGTAAATCGAGCCCATTGATAAATACCTGCATATTGGTTGGCGTATAGAGTATAGGAGTATGATCGATTCTTATGTCTCTTGATATTCGTGCGCGTCGCTGCGAGAAAGGTGCGCAGACCGACACGATTGTCTTCCTCATCATAAAAGGTAAGCAGTGGAGCATCGATGCGAATAGGAAGGTAACCTACACCATCTCCCACATCGTACCAACTTTTCATATCAGGATCGGAGGATTTGCAGGGAACAATCGAAATGGTCAGGGGATAGCTGAGCACCGTCATGGAATGGTCCACGGCACAGAACTGTAGATGCATATCAAAGGGCATCAGCATATTGTTCTGATGGATTGTCTTGAGAAAGCGTTCTCCAAGAATGTGATTCTTGACCTCGAAGATTGTCTTTTCATTGTCATTAAAGATCCGCATTTGGAGAAGACCGACCCTGGAAAATCCCTGAAACCAGTTCTGCTCAAAAGAGATACGGGTAATGGGGACGGATCGACCGTAATGATCATAAAGACGTCTCAGCGAAGGGGCAAACCACACAGGAGTTTTTTTATCCTCTTTCTTGTGATAATCCACGTCTTCCACTATGGAATCTACAATGGAAGGGTTCTGTTCAAAGACCGCCCACACTTTGGAAAAATGGATACAATAGGCGATATATTCCTGGTTGAAAAGCGTCATTCTATTCATCTGCTGCAGAATTTTTTTTTCCAAGTAAAAAAAAATCATTCTGACCTCATTTTATTAAATGTAAATTTGAACCACTGTGCTAAAAATATTTTTTGAGAAGGAGGAAATAAATGAATCACGTGAGTAATATGGGCCAAAGGATATTTTTGCAATATAGCACTTAAACAATGATATAAATCAGATTTTTTTTGCAACGTCTCCTTGTAATTCTTGATAACATCCATAGTTATCTGTTCCACGGCTTCATCAATCGTTTTGTCAGCTTCCTCCGGTACCTTTCCAGTATCATCGATAGTTTTGATATAATGATCGACGAGAATAATGTTATTATTCAATAATTCGTTTAATTTTGGACGAAGCATACTGAAAAAATATTGCAACAATTGATTATCATCGTTCATGAATTCTACGAAATATGATTTCCTCAATCTTTCATTTTCATAGATTAGATATTTTATGGGTCCATTCACAATATAATCCAAATTCCACCACATAATCTTCCTTCGTTTATATCGTTGCGTCTGAAGATCTTGTGCGGAAACACGTTTTACTTTTCTTTTTACATTTGGACCCTTTTTTCTTTGTGGAACCTGTTTTCCAATATCCAGTACAAACTTGATCTTCCTCGCCTTGGGTCTTGTGGCGATGCGCCGTTTCCTCTCATCCATCATTTCTTCAAAGAGAGCATCCAGTACGTATTGAATATTCTTAGAAGCAAACATATCTTCACAAAATTCATCCGGTATGTCCTCGGGGATAATTAACTCCAGCTCCCTAATCTCTCCCGTACTTTCCCAATGGAGACATTCCATATCAATCAGGATTCCAAACTGCTCACCCATTTTATTGACGAGTTTTTGCGTCACCCAATTCTCCAAACCCAGTTCATCATCTTCCTCCTCCTCCTCCTCTTTATTGATAAATAAACGTTGCCATTCATATAGATTGATAATGAGTGGTGGATCCATCTTTTTTACATAAATCCTTGTCATTACAATTATTTATTCCATCCCTTGAAAAAATATTTTATTTATTCTTTCTGGCACGCAACGGCCCCATGATGCTCGATGGACTGCTGAAATCCTGGACACCAATGACCGGATCCGAGGTATAGAACCAGCCTTGTTCTCGTTGAAGAGGCAGCCATCTCTGATCGATAGCATTCTGGGTTTCCATCATCTTGGCATGAGGATATTTTTCCAAGAATTTGCGCAATTCCTCCGTCATGTCTGTCATCGCACCCTGAAACACATCCACCAATGTCTGAATTCTTCCGGCATTACCATCGCAGACAAGGTAGCCGGCCGTGGTTGTTGCCTGGATCACCCGTCGAATCAGCGTTGGCAGTGGCGTGCTTTCTTCTTTGAGATAATAATGCGCCAGCAAAAAGACACCTCCTTCTTCCTGACACGGTGTGTTCTGATAGAATCGAGAAAGCGTATAAAGAAATTGCTGTCGATTCACTCGGAAACGGAAATCATCTTCCAGGATTACAAATCGTTTCCATCCTTTCTGACGCGCAATGCTCAGTGCCTCGACATGGCTTTTGGCACATCCGAGATGACCACATTGTTCTTCCCGGATCGCCGGTATACGATGCATCATGGTCTCAGGAATACCCATACGTTTGAATTCACTCTGCATGGTCTGTCGACGGTCCATGCGCTCTTCCAAATTAATAAAAAGAAATCCATCGACAAAATCCTCATAGCGGAGCGAGGTGAGGGTACGAATGTGATGAGCGAGGAACTCTGCATTGGCATGTACATCATCAAAAGTGGCACGGCTGTATTCCAGAGGACTGAATTTTTGGGCAAGAAAGGATCCGACAAATTCCTGGATCTGTACAGGGTCCATCTCGGGATCAAAAAGACGACCGGTGTCTTCTCCGATGTATTTCCATCCGCCCAGGATATTCTTGTTGAGGAGCACGGGCATATCCAGAGAAAGCGATTCGACAATAATCCGAGGACTGGCGTCATAGATCGAGCTACAAAAAAGGGCTCGTGCGGAATTCATGCACTGGACAAAATCACTCCATTTTTGGAAATCGATGACATCGATGTTAGGAGAAGGAAAATTCTGGCGACGATGATTACCACAGACCAAAATCTTGAGCCCCATCTGATCGGCCATCACACCAAGCCATTTCTCGGCTACACGGATGCCACGAATATGATCGTTCCATGCACCATCCTGGATGCTGACAAAGAAATCATACTTTTTCTCGACGGTGCCCACGAGTCCATGAAGATACCGAGAATGCGGATATTGATCGGTCTCGCTGTAAAGAAGCGCGGGTACATTCATGGGGAAATAATTCCAGGGATCACGGAAACAGTGACACCATAATACGACATCGTTGCCAAACCTCTCAATGAATCGTTGAGGCGTGTAACGGGAGGTATCATGGGGATTACAGAATTGCTGGGGAAATTCTTGATAGGAACAGAGGCCGATGAGTTTTTTCTTGTAGATCCGGATCTGTTTTAAAAGACATTGCTCACCAAGCCGGCTCCGTATCTCTCCACGGACGGCAATAAACTCGGTAGGCTTTCCAAATTCATCCACCACTTCTACCAGGTTCCAGTGTTTCTGAATAGAATTACCAAAAAAGAGTTTTTGATAAGAAGAGGGGGATGTCATTAGGGGTGAAGAAAAATCTATCTCTCTATTAAGAACCAAATATAAAAAAAAAATTTATTTGATCAACGACATCACTACAAAGACCCACCGTCGTTATAGAAGAAATGCCGGACGTCTATCAATTCTTCGACTCCACCATTTTTCATAATGTCTTGAATTTCTCTGTCCACTATCACAAGCCTCTCCTCAAACGGTGGATCTTTCCTATCCAATCCCTCTTGGAACGGGTCGGGATTGATTCGGAGAAAGACGTATTTTCCACTGAAGTCCAAAAACAAATCGTTGTATCTCATGATTTCGTAGCCGTCCTCGTATCCGCGGTGTTGGTTCTCATCGATCTCGATGCACAGCCAGAACAGGCCTTGATGTGGATGTTCTACGAGGGCTCGTAGATCGATGCGTCGCTTGGATGCACAGCACCCGCCAGAGAAATCAACGTAGAGTGGCTTGTCCCAAATCCAGTCGAGGGTCGGAAACTGTTGGATGATAGCATTTACCCATTGTATCTCTTTGGATTTGGTTCGAATTTCGGCGGTCCGCGGATCGTTTGGAAACAAATTGGCAAAACAGTGGGTACAATAACCGTCGTATTTCTTCATAACGATTGTGTCACAACTTTCATGCTCGCAAGTTGGAGACTGGACATCAATCATGCCTTTGAGCTTGTGGTTCACGCAGAAACGTCCTTTCTTTTGTCCCCGAACGTTGTATACCGGTTGAGTGCCACACCCTTCATGCTCGCAAGGAGGATGTAGGACATCAATCATGTCATAGAGCTTGTGGTTCACGCAGAAACGTCCTTTCTTTTGTCCCCGAACGTTGTATACCGGTTGAGTGTCACATTCTTCATGCTCGCAAGTTGGATTCTTGACATCAATCATGCCTTTGAGCTTGTGGTTCACGCAGAAGCGTCCTTTCTTTTGTCCCCGAACGTTGTATACCGGTTGAGTGCCACACCCTTCATGCTCGCAAGGAGGATGTAGGACATCAATCATGTCATAGAGCTTGTGGTTCACGCAGAAGCGTCCTTTCTTTTGTCCCCGCAGGTTGTATACCGGTTGAGTGTCACATCCTTCATGTTCGCAAGTTGGAGACACAACATCGATCATGCCATTGATCTTGTGCTTCACGCAAAACCGTCCTTTCTTTTGTCCCCGCAGGTTGTATGACGGGCGAGTGTCACATCCTTCATGTTCGCAAGGAGGATGTTTTACATCAATCATGCCTTTGAGCTTGTGATCCACGCAGAAACGTCCTTTCTTTTGTCCCCGCTCGTTGTATAACGGGCGAGTGTCACACCCTTCATACTCGCAAGGAGGATGTTTGACATCAATCATACCATCGACCTTGTGATTTTTGCAATAAATACCCCCTTTGCTTCCACGATAATTAAAGACTGCGTTTTTCACCGTACATTCCTTTTCTTTGCATTTTTTTCCCATTTTTTTGGAAAATTTTCAACAATTCACTTGAGAATTTTTTGTCATTTTTTTTCACAATGGGTATTTTTTGTCAAAAAAAGAAAACATTTAAAAAAAAAGGTCGATTTTTTTTCTTATTTCAACAAAAATGCAGGCCCAACAACAAGAACACTCTCGACGAATCATCGATCATTGGATTCATGGATCTGTAAAAACTATTCAACGTCATTTCAAGTCTGGTCCAAAACGTTATGATGTATATTCTCCGATTTACATGAACTCATCGATTGTGATCGACAGAGTTGATTATGGAACCCAGGTGGATCGTGGTCTTTTTGTGAAATCTCCCATTCCCAAAGGCACATTGCTTTTTATGGAGACGAATCAAGATATTTATCGATACGCTACCAATGATATCAAGATTCGGGTCCAACAACGACAGGTACAATTAAATCAGGAATCGCGAATTCCTTTGCGCAAAGACCAAGAGACCAAGGATCAAGTCCGTAAAAAATTCACCTCCATTTATGGACTGGTGGGAGTCCCGGAATTGGGTATTCTGCCTCTCTTTTTTCCCATCACGTCATTCATGAATCACGATATTCGGCAGTCCAATATCATCATTCTTCCACCCATGAGCATGATTTTTGCATTATTTTCGACGGGTCAAGTACGCGAAAAGATAACCATCATGGTTCTTGCGTCCAAAGATCTTGAACCCGGAGAACAATTGTTCTGGGATTATGCGCATGGTTATGCGCATTCGCAACAAGCCTACGCTCATGCAGTCCATGATCTTCCAGTAACATTACGAATTCCCCCGACAACGTTTGTTCAATCCTTTCAACGTCTCCGGCAATTGGGCACCTTTCCTCTTTATTCTCGTTTGGAATCCATTACCGATCAACTAATTCAAAAGGGTTCTCGATCGATCACGCTTCCCGACGTAAAACGATATGGCATTATGGAAATTATTCAAAAATTAATTCCTAAATGGAGGGCCTATTATGGAGATGATCGTATCCCACAGTTTTTATTATACATTCTCATGACGCTGTACAAAGTGGGAGAGGATTCAGTACGAACTATGCTTCAACAAACCTTTTTTAGTCCTTCTTCGACCTATTATCCCGTTTCCCACCCTTCTTTCTGGACTCTTGTCAAGCTCTTGCATGTCAAGAACGATACAGAGATCTAATCAAACAATCTTTAACATCCCAAGAAATAAATCTAAAATAATGATTGTAAGATTGCAAAAAAATACGCAACATGAATTATCCCCTTCTTGCGGATGCAATATGGGTGACGGGTCATGTGATATCTGCGCTTGCGGTGGTCGTCAATCATTATCATTTCTATCTTGGGGTCACGTTTGGTGTGACCAGTCAATTGCTCATTATCATTTCACGACCGATTGGGAGGATGAAAAGCGATGGTTTTTCATAGAGCGGAGTCTTAATTTAGTTGGAGGTCAGGGTAGGGGTGAGGTCGGGGGTGCCGGTGGGAGTGGAGCCGGGGGTGGGCGAGGTACCGAAGATGGTGGCATCGTGGATACCCTCATAGATGTCTTGGAAGTACTCGCCGGAGAGATACATGCTCTGGAAAAGAGCGGTTTGCGCAGCGAGGTACTCGTCGTACTGGGAAGGCATCACGACGAACGCACTGATAGCGAGCGACTCGCGTTGTCTCTGGGAGGTGCTCTCCAGAGTGGTGCTGTAGGAGGACTGCTCGGTGGCCTGTTGGGCGACATAGGAAAGGTACACCTGGATACCGGAAAGACCGGCGAGGCTCCAGGAGGGGACGCTGTTCACTTGGGTGTTGACACTGTTGGCGATGTTGTTGAACGCCACGGAGAGGTTGGCGGCGAGTTGGAGAAGGATCTCTTGATCTCCGGCAGCAAGATTCACAATGCTGGTAGGACTGCTGGTTTGAGAACCGAGGAGCCAGTCACCAGTGTCCTTGGTATCGTTGTTCTGGACAAGGGAGTAGCCGAAAACGACCATAAGGTCCTGCACGCTATCGGCGAGCTGGTTGAAGGCGAGGTTGCTCCTGTTGAGGTGGTAGAGAAGGTTGTCGTCACCCTGGGCGGTGATGGTCGCCTGGTTACCGAGGGTGTACACCTGAGCGAGGGCGTTGGCCTCGGTGATCAGGCTGGCAGCGTTGGTGCTCACGGTTTCCAGGGTAGTGTAAAGATTGGTGCCGTTGTAAGAATCGATCAGGGTCGTCCACGAGGTAGGATAGGTAGGGTTAGTCTCGGCGGACACCATGGCTTGCATCGTCGCGTTGACGGCGGTTCGGATGGGAGTCGCGTAGGCAAGAAACACAGAGGAAGCGATTTTTTGGAAACCAATGTTAAGACATTGGTTGCTGAGGTTTAAAACACTGGATCCGGACATTTATTCTCGATATATATATCTATCTTATAACAAGATAAATTTCATTTTGAAAAAAAAAAGCACGTTCTTGAATTAAAAACACCATGACTACGACCGCATCCTATCTCGTCCGCATCCATTATCAATTTGCTCCCTTCTACACGAATCTGCAATCCATTCTTCTTCCCTGGACGGAGCTTTCTTCTGATACACTTTTACTACTGCTGGAGGATTGTGTGGAAATGCAATCCTTGATACAACCTTTACAGGCTCAGATCACGCTCGCCCAGTCCTTGCTCCCCTTGGTCCAGAAATTAATCACGATCGAGACCGCATTCACGGATCAGTTTACCATTCTTTCTTCATGGCAAAGCGGTAACACGCTGGATCCCTTTTTTGATCATTGGACGACCCTGTTTACCTTTATGCGCAACACCGTATTAACAACTCAAAATTATCTGGATGCCAACACGCTCATTAATTTTAGTCCACAAAGCATCGATATCTATACCGATTTTGTGCAATTTATAGTCCAATCCCTCACTTCCCATTCTTTACAATACCCGGATCCTAATACCAACACCCCTCTGACATCTTTATCCTCCACCGTCTACGATTTTTGCAAGACCTATGAGACCCTACAGACGAATTTTCCACTCTATCCACCCTTGCTACAAAGATCACTCATGACCAATATTGCAGGCAAACGACCTTTTCTTTATTCCGATTCTATAGAAAATGTTCAGATGCTGGCTATACTTCAGCAATGCTTAGACACCATTTCTGTTCTCCAAGACCAGTGGAAATCTATCCTATCAGGCCTTGTTTCTCCGTACGTCCAGAACTAATACCGGAAGGGGCTTACGGTCCATCATAATTTTGGTCCGTGCGATGACAATCCATTGTTCCCCACACTTGGCACGTCGTGACCATGCGACGGCGGGAAGCAGGAATCCCAGTGCTTCAGGATCCAACAAGGATTCTTCGGACAATAAAAGATAAAATTTGCCATAATCGGTCAAGGGGATAAACAGCTCGCGTAGAGAAGAAAGATTATTTCGAGGATAATAGACGGTGAACGAGGGGGAGCAGGATTTTCTCGAGGTGGAATCACCCCCCGAATAACAAGGTAATCTTTTCACGAGCGAGAGTGGTCGTGAATACCATAGATGGATGATTTCTTTCTGTGTATAAACGGGCTTGGGGATAGGCGTCGGAGAAGGCACAGTAGGGGAGGAATCGGCGAGAAATAAAGGTCCACAACTCCCATAAAAGGTTTGAAACATGTTGAGAAGAGCGCCTTGAAAGACTCCGGGGTTGGCCTCTTTTGGTACGCATCGACTTGATAGATTACCACCACCATTACCATTACCATTGCCACCTGTGGCACCACCGTAGGTACCCACTGAGATGGTTCCCGAGCCAAAATTGACAATAGAATTATTAATGTTGGTAAGACCACCATTACTGCCTGGGCCTCCATGCAAGGCCACGATAAAATCAAACGAGGAGATGGCGGATTTAAATTGAAGGACCAGCTGATTTAATGCCGTGTTTTCGTCCAAGGTAATGACCTTGCCAACGGCATCTCGTAGCGCCATATATTTCTTGAGAGAAGATACAATTCCTCCCACACTCACAGACGCCTGTTGCAGTTCCTTGAAGATATCCAGAATATTATAATCCTGAACCTGGTAGGTCTGTACATAATAAGACAAGGTATTTGACAGCGTTGTAAAAAACTGCAGGAATAGATCCAAAAAAGACAAGAGATCAATATTTTCTTGATCGGACAACCCGTAAAAAGGGATATCCAATGAAATGGCCGTTAGCAGTGTCCGAAAATAATAATTCGCAAAACCAAGCTTGATCGTGGTAATATCAGACGCCAATACCTCCTGCTGTACCGTAGGAATCGGCTCCTTATACGAGGAATCAATAAATAGAGAAGGAGGATTGCTGGAAGATAATTGCGCAAGAAAATGATAAAGAATCATACCCTCCACTTCATAAGATGCCACGATGGGAGTAGGAGTAGCAGAGGAGGACATAAAGATCAACTCAAAGACGTGCTCTATGAATAGCAATCTTTTTTTTTTTTAATTACCCAAATCTTATATCTATCGAACCTACTCCAACATTCCATAAGCAGAGCAGAGCATTGACCGGATTCAATTTCTTACAAAATAAGAATTGTTCAAAAAATAATTACAATAAAATGAGTCAACAGCAATTATTCCGTGGTGCAATGGGTGTAATTTTTGCATTAAAAGATACCGATACAAAGCAAATAAAAAGAGTCCGTAAACGAAGTTTGTCTAAGCAACGACAACAAGATACAAAATATCAATTGGAAAGCATGCGACAAGCGCGTAGAGTTGCACCCGATTACACTCCACAACTTTATAACCAACAAATGGCACGCGACCAAAAGGGAAATTATTTTGATATGCAGTACTTGGCAGCAAAAGATGGTTGGATTCCTCTGAATCAAATTCGTCGCACAGACTATTCTCAAGAACTTAAAGATGCATGGATACATCATTTAAAAATTGTAGTAGGACTTCTTCACGAAGCGGGATATGTCCATCGAGATATTAAACCTGCAAATATTATGGTCAATACGGATGGTCGTCTCAAACTTATTGATTATGGACTTGCGTGCAATAATAATCCCCATAGTGCAAATTTCTGTGGTCACGAAGATGGAATTGCGGGCACCGGTGGTTTCATGTCACAAGAAATGATGCAAAAAGTTCGACGCCATAGAGATGCCGATTTTGACTCTTATAAACGAAACGATTTATTTGTTGTCGCAATGATGGAAAATTGGCTAAAAGGTGGCAAAAATAGAAATCAACAAGGATACTTGTTAAGTCAAGTTCAATAAAAATTTTTTTTTCAATCGGAAAAAAAAATAAAATAATTCAACAAAAATGATTTTCTCTTTCTTACTATTTTCAATTTTAATAATCATTCTTGTTTTCTGTATACTAATTTTGATCAAGTATCAAGAACAGGAAGAAGATTATGAGCAGGTGGATTGTTCAAAATATAGCGCTTCCGATTGTGATAATGCAAAAGGTCCTAATGGTGAACTCCTTGGATGTGCATATACTGGAGCAGAGTGTGTATATATGGGTTAGGTTCAATCACTTGGCAAGATACAACTTTTTCTCGACGGCAAATTGGAGGAGTTCTCCCACTTCTTTCTGAAGATCGCGCACGGGTTCCAGAATAAACTCTTGATTGTCGGGATGCAGTACAACAAGCGTCAGGGATTGCACCTTTTTCCCATATTTCTGCTCCAGGATGAACTTGTAGATGTTGAGCTGAAGGCTGTAATGATTATACTTGCAATCCTCGAGACGATGCACCGGAGGGAATCCCGATTGATAAGGATTTGATTTCTTGAGCTCGGCTGTGCGTTTCCAATCATAAATATGAAGATCACCCGTCTTTGGATCGATAAATACCATATCGATGCTTCCCGCGATGTGAAAATCCTCGTAAAACACGATCCATTCGGTGCGATAGGGTTCCAGACCGGTATTTGCCAAACGATGCTTCTCAAACTCCATAAACTGTGCAAAGCCCTTCTCGATGGTAGGATCGACAGAAAAATTCACACCATTGTAATGATTCTCGATGGTGTTGTGCAATAGCGTGCCCAAACTGGCAGCGCTTTCCGCCTTGTCGCTCCAAAGTTTCTGGATCTCCGGCTTGGTCATGCCAAAATATTTGCTGTCTTTCCAATTGGCCCCCTTCATCATCTTGTTGATGATGTGATCGCTGTCAAACTTGGGAAAAAACTCCTTGATGATGGTGGTCACGGAGATGTAGTCGTCCATGCCATCAACGCTGTACTTGTGATGCTTGACATCAAAGGAAACACGAGAATCACGCTCGTGACCGTTTTTATGCTCCAATAATGTACTCGTCATAATAATTATTCTTAATCTTTTCCAACAAGATTCTTTTTGAGAGGATTCATTTTTTTTTTAATGCAGGTGACGTTTTCCAAAAAGTAAATATAAATTACTGAACAAAACCATAGATGACTGTAGGATATGATTATTTAGCCATAGGTATGTGGTTGTATAATCATTCATACAATACTTGGAAAGAGTTCGATTATAGACCCGTTGCCAAATTGGGATATATCGATTACACATGTCAATATTCAAAATGTAATTATACAACAAGGTCAACACGCATCGTTTATAATAACAGAAACAGATCATGATGACACAATGCAACAGATTCAGATGAAGTAAAGTCTGAAAATTTTTATGATACAACGTGTTCATGAACAAAATTAAAAAGAGTAGACAAACACCATCATGAACCGCCTGAATAAAAAAACTCGAGATAAATACAAGGATATTATTACGAGAATGATCCATTATTTCAGGGATGAAATACAAGGCACTGATCGCTCCCATTTTTAAAGAGCAAAAGATACTGTTCTTCATTTCTTGTACGGCCTTTTTCTTGTTAAATCATATTTCTTGGAAGATGACGATAACATTCTTCGATTTGTTGTAGGTCATCTTCGGACGGTAACATGGAAAAAGAAAAAAAAGGTGTGGCTAAAAATTTCCATCGTTTCAGGCGGTCAAAAAGAGTCCATCCAAACTCGTAATCGTCTTCCAGACCCGTCTTGATCGCGACACGTAATGTGACATAATTAGCGTGTGCTTCCATCTGACACCATGGAAGAGATTTATAGTAAGGGGACGTCGCCTGCCAGGCATGAGTCATCTCATGAATAAGCACCAAGAGGAACATGCGTACGGATCGATGAAGATCCCAGTCGGGGATAAATACCCATCGTATCATCCAAGGAATGGAGTTGCGAACATCCAGTGGATTCTTGATCTGGATACGATGTTCTCTTGAATCATAACGAGCCGCCTCACGAAAGGTGTCCGTATCTGATACCAAAACAATATCGACGGTTTTCAGAACATGATGTCCACTCGGAGGAAGAAAGGGTGCCATGGTGGTGGCACAGAATCGGACAAGGATCTTTTTATTTTTTGGAGAGAGCGTCGCTGTACCGGTTAATATACGAGTAATTAAGGATAATACCGCATCAAGAGATATCATTTTATAGTTGGGTAATAAAAGAAGAAATTGGTGGTGTTGGAAGAGATTACAAAAATTGAAAAATGATTTATTTTCAAATTTTAAACCTTTTACTTTCTTATAGATCCATTTCAAAAATTTCTCGATCTTCCTGGATCTGTTGATAAATGTCATTTCTCATCGAGGAACGACTTTCTCGCATGACCCGGGTTAGATTTCGATTGTAAACACGGTCATCTTCACGTTGCTGTAGTTTTCGAAGGCGACGAAGACGTCGTCGCATCGTACGGGAATCAATGTAGGCTTCATCAAGAGTGGCGGAAAGAGGTAGTGAGGCCGGTCTCCATTCACGTGAAGGAGAAGGAGTAAGGGTGGACTCGGCTTCATAACTAATCGCCATACGTGGCTTTTCTGGGAGATCGGGGATCCGTGCTCGACAGAAAGGACATAAGGGAGTTGTTAACAGTTGGACGCATCGAAGACAGAGGATATTATTTTTACAACAAGTCAGGGGAAAGATATCCTTTTCCTGAGTGTAATTGTAATAACAGATACCGCAATCCATCCCCTCTTTATTAAAAGGAATGGTAAAAAAATAATATAGAGATGGATGATGGAATTGGTATATTCCTCTCAATAAAATGAAAAATAAAAAATTTTATTTTTCTCCCAAAAAAAAAAAAAATTTTTTTCAATCCCATTGTTTTGAAAATTTTGTTGGGGTTGGGGATGAGGTTGGTGATGTCCACATGTTATATTTTGATATTTGTGTAGGAAAGAAAAGTTGAGGGTAAGGTTGTAAAGAAGAGATTGGTTTTTTTTTTAAATACATTTGTTTGAAATGTCGTTTAATCGCTTGAATTCCTTTGCTATTATCATCATCTGCAAAATAGTCTTCTAAAATTTGAACCACTTGGCTTGGTCCTGAAATTTTGAATCCGATAAATTCTGTTGAAAATTTCCTTGAAAACGGAACGATTGGAAGAATATTAAATTCTGCTTCGAACGTATCCTTTAAATAGTCCATAATATAGAGTAAGGAGTCGGAAATGATTCGGGTTCTCAAAAAGTCGTTGGGTATATTTTGTAAGAATTGATAGGTGAACGGAATATGGATAAACACTTCACGATTTGTTGGTAAGTCTACCTGTGGAATATATCGAAGGTATTTTGAATCCATTTTAAAAAACCACTCCTTTCTATTTTTCTTTTTGAAAAAAAAAAAAATTTTTTTGGGAAGGCGTGGTTAGATCCCTCTTGTTTGTAGGGAGCCCTGATCGATGTAAGGAGCGCGATTATAAAGACTGTTGACACCCAGCGGTGTGGAACTTACCCTTGGTAGACCCGTGTATCCACCAAACCAATATGTCTTGAGATCATCAATGTTACGAAGCACAGGCGCTGCCACAGGAAATCGTCCCGTCACCACGACATTGGGATACTTGTAATTATACGGACCTAATCGTGGATCTCCTCCTCCAAGAAGGGCAAGATAAATGGCACGGGCACCATCGGTATTTAGATTATTGAAACTCATTCTCTATCTTTCCTCCAAGATTATTTAATTATTCTTCATCCTCCATCGATACTTTTTTATAGACGCGATATTCCAGATCGTCATGGATCCATTGGTCTACCATGTCATCAAAGATGGCTTCAAGAAGCAAATGATCGGTTATCTTTGTGTTTGAAATGTCGACGATGCTTGGATAGGGATCATTATTACGAGGAAATTCCTCGCACTCTTCGATGATGAGAAGAGTGCCTTTGGGTTTCAGGATGCGATACATTTCTTCTATATGACGTTCTTTGTTTTTAAGACCAGGTAGGGCACACTTGATCTGGATCAAGTCCACAGAATCTTTGGGAATGCGCATCTCCGGTATCGTTCCATGATAAAAAGACACCAGAGGAGAGTGAAGACGACGTGCAATAGCAACATGGACGGGATTCGGATCGATGCCAACCACGCGGAGCAGATCGATGTGACGAGATCCCGACACCATCATTTCTCGTGTCGAGTTTCCAATCCCACAGCAATAATCCAAATACAACACCTCACCAAATTTCTTGTGATAGAGTCCACGGTCCATCAACAACGGACCCTGGAATGCCGTTGCCGCAAAAGAAAAAAAAGGTAGCCACTTCATTCTTTTTTTTTCTTGTTAAACAATCCATTGTTCCTATTCCATCAATTTTTTTTTGTTTTTTTTATTAATTTTATAAAAAAAGCAACCGCTAATCAACCTTTTTATAAAAAAATGGATCAAATACAAATAAAGGAAAAGGCAAATGCCGTCATGCGTCGTGAAATTTCAAATTTAAGCAAGGATCTTGATCTTCCGTTTCAAGTGCTTGAATTCAATACTGACGAGCAATACGTGATTGTACGGTTGCATTTATCTCCCAATAGTATGCACTATAATGACGAGAACCCCTATTTCGATATTCGATTCAGTTACCCAAATCGATATCCAATCAAGGCGGCTACTGTTCAATTTATTGGTGCTCGTATTCCTTATCATCCCCAAGTCGATGATGATGGAAATATGACGATGACTGCGTTTTTGCCAGATCCTCTTATAAATAGTCGTCTTCAAATAGTATTATTGCACATATGGGTCATGCTCGACGATCCTCTTTTCATTCCCTGTGGAGATGAGTCTCAAAAAAAACTATTTCAGAATGATCCGGATCAATTCCGTAGAAGAGTCGCACGAATATCTTATCAGAAACAATTGTTTTTGGAGGCGATGCGGAGGTTGCATCCCTCTGGAGACGCCACCCTGACCGCTCCCCCTGATGGTCAAGACCAAGATCCATTGATTGCGACCGTTGGCAAGATTATCAGCCTACCGGATTGTATCGCTCGGCAATTATGGGATTTGACGGCGGTTGATCGATTTGGCATACGATATGCGACCACAAAATACAAAGAGCTCCAACTCTATTTATGTTGCGCACGTGTCCTGGATCGCTATCGCGATCACCATGAAACAATTCTATCCGTGCTCGAGGAACTCCGAGAACAGATACCTTTTTCTGTATACGGATCGTTGATAACCCGATATACATAATTAGTTCCTTATCAAATGCTTCTTGTTTGGTACCAAATCTTTACATTACCTGGAACAAAGAAGAGAGCAATTTTTAATCGGTGTAAAAAAAATTATGTAGATGATTTCTAAAATTAATCATCACACAGACACTTCTATGAAAAAGATCAGAATCGGATGCATCATCACTCCCTATTTTGATGAAGAGATTACCAAAGAAGAACTTATTGACATTGATAAGAAACAAAGGCCCTGGTTGACCAACGTGCCCTCTGAATATACTATTGAACACAAGAATAAATCCTGGGTTTCGTACGATATATCTATCCTCTTGTATCTCCAGAATATTTATGGCACACAGTATGATTTTATCCCCATTATGGGGAATGACAAGAATATCTACAAAGAGGTACAGTCTTGCAGCATGGTTTTCCTGTTGATTTTTGACAAGCTCGAGGCCTATCACGTCCTGAGCAAACAGGAGTATCAACGCATCGAAAATGTTTTTTCCCGGGACAACATCTTTCCTCCCGCTGCGTTTCAGATGCTAATTAATTACAAGAACGAGTATTATGAATATCTGAAAGAAAAGAATGTATCCGTATTGCCTATGATGGTAGTCAAATCGGAGGAAATAAAGGAAGATAGAGAAGAGATTATTGAAAAGTTATCCGCGCTTCCCAAAGGCGATGACGGTAAGATTATTGGAAAGCCGATCTTTGGTCAAGAATCCATCGATTTTGAAATCTTTGAGAAAGACCGTATGTATAAAATTAACAAATATCTGGAAAGGATCGCGTCGTTGTATGAGGGATGTATCTTTCAACCGTACATCAAGGCCCTGCAGACTAATGGGGAGTGGCGTGTCTTTTTTATCGGAAATCAATTCGTGTACATGGTACGAACGATCCTTAACGAGTACAAGGCGACTCTCATCGATCCCGCCAAGGAAAAAAATTACGACAAATTATTGGCGTTTGCTAAAAAGGTTTTTCACGCGCTACCGGGATTGGAGCTTTTTGGTCGACCGGTCGAACGCTTGTTGACACGGATCGATATTGGTTGCTGTCAGGGGGATATGGATGGTGGATATTTTGTATCCGAGGTCGAATTTGTACCAAGCATCTATTTTGATGTACCAGAAGTACAAAAATTACAGATGGATAAAAAAATATCCGAACAGATTATTCACATTATCCGCCAGGTAGATTTTCCCCGATATAATATGACGATTCAAAAGAACCAAGATCGATCTCGTCTCATCCTCGTCCTTGTCCTCGTAGTAATCCTGGCGATAATAAAGATCTACCGGTCGTGGAAATAAGAGGTGGTGTTGCGTTTGCGTTGGATACGAATACAGATAGCATACGCTCTTTTTTACCCAGAGGAGATGGATGATGAAGAACACTCCATTCTAAAAGAGAGGTATAGCCAGTAAAATTCGAGTATAGATCGTGGGATAGAACGTGGATACTTTTAAAGGGGAATTTTTGTACTCCGATTCTCTGGCTATCGATGTGAAGATCAGAAATTACCTTGACGATAAAGATATCATCCATTTCATCTCCTCCCATGGAAAAAAAAGAATCCATCTCCGTCACAGGATCAAAACACGCGATGCGTATTTGAAGAGTATTCGGATCCTTGCTCTTCTCGTGAGATAGAATGGTGATCTCTTTCGTCGTGCGATTCACATGCACGTCTCCTTTATTTACCATGATCCAATAACTGCTCGACAAGTAGCCAGAATACAAAGTGCGCATCGCCTCTTCGGGAAAAAGAATGTGGATCAGATAACGATGAATCGCCGGTCGATTGCAAAACTCATTAATCTTTTTATTATCCTTCATATGGAAAGAAACACGACAGATATTCTGTACATCGACCAGGAACAAGTGCTTCTTCTGCTGACGGTACAAAAAGGTGAGGAAGGATTGACCTTTATCAAAAACAGAAAGTTCCTTCTCCAGATATATTTTATTCTGTTTATAGATGAGCTCAGATCCCTGTCGATCTTTTTTCTTTCGGATCTCCTTTTCTCCTCTTGGAGTTTTGTGTAAATAATCGTCCATGAGTAAGGGAAGCACATCGCGTGGAATAAATTCGTCCAGATAAAATACTATATTAATTTTTTGCAACAAAAAATCACGTTGTATTTTCCTTCGAAAAAGCCGAAGCATGATGGCTTTCTTTTGATCATGATCGTCACCCAGCCAGAAAAATATTTGCAAGATCTGTTCAATGTGAAAAAAAACGAGAATGATGATCTTGAAGATTATATCGGCGTGACGAGATTTCCATGCCTTTTTCTTCTCTTCAATGCTTGGAAAGCAAGCATCGATGCGAAAAAAAGTATGAAATACATGTCTTGATATCTCCCAACGAGGTTGAAGGAGTGCACCGGTACAAGATGATTTCTTGGTATCGATCGTAAGTACATTCAAGTCTCGGAGAAGAGATGAGCACGAGGGTCGATGCTGACGCGTCTTTGTCACAAGGATCTCCAGTGATTGAATCATTCGATTCATTTTCTTGGGTATCCTTTTGTTGATTGCCATGGTCATCAAAGCCTCCAGCCACATCTTGGTTTGGGGGAGCACCTCCGGAACGCTATGAGGAGGTATTGTCAAAAAAGGTGGGGAAGGGGTGCGTTTTTCCAAGGGTGCTAAAATATGATGTTTCAATGCCTCCAACAATTGTAGTGGGATAGCTTTATCCTGTATATGTCGTAGTAGGACGCTCCCCCCCTTGAAAAAAATGTCAAGGAATTTTTCTGGATCCGTTGTTCCCTCTAAAATAGTCGCGGATAGATATCGGCACAGAAAAATACAGATAAACTCAAACTGAACAATGATACAAGCCACCTGAATCTCATCATCTTCTCCGCTCGTAAAACATATCAATGGCTTCATCTGTTGAGCAATGTATTCCGTGATACTCTTAAAACGCATGAATGGGTCCGTGAGTTCCATGAATCCATCATCCAAAATTGGATCTTGAGTCATTCAATGAGGAAAAGATGATAAATTTTTTTTTTTGTTATAAAGAAGAAATAAAAAAAATCATTCCATTGCAATGTCGTATCTTGACTTGAGCAATATGATCTTTCTAAATGATGAAAGTGTATTTGAGACTATTGAATTTATTGAACATATGGTGTTGACAGAAAAAGAGAAATTTGATCTGATTCGTGTTGCGACCAAACAAAAAAGGATACCAATTGCCCTTGCACTCCTTGAAAAGGATTTATTGAAACCCGATGATTTTTTCTTGACAGACAGTTTTAGTTTTCTTGGGAAACAACAATTTAATCTCTTGACACTGGTACGTCATTATCCCATTCTTGTCCAATATCTATTGGAGGATAATTTGCAATGGGCATTAGAAGAAAACGACAAGAATCGAAGACCTCTCTTTTATATCTTGATCGATGCGGGTAAAAATTCCATCCTAAAAATAGTCGAAGCGATTTCTGAAATTGATTACCACTTTTTGACCACCCCCGACGTCAAGGGAAATACTCTACTGCATTTCTTTGCATTACGCCAAGACGAACTTATTTCCATGTACGAGATTCTACATGCGATCTTAAAGAATATCCCTGTGAAGGAGCGTGCAGAATTTTTAGGCCATAAGAATCAAGGCGACAAGACTGCATTGGATATTGCCAAAGAAGTCGGTAATCGTAATGCCATTATTTTGTTTTCTCTTTTTTTGAGCAAAGCCTTGCGTCAACCCATGAAACAAGTATTAACACTACAACAACGATTTACGCTGGATGCCTTGGCTTTGGATGAACAAGCGGAACCCATGCAACAAGAAACGCAACAACAACGAAAACAAAGAATAGCAAGACAAAAAGAACAACAACGAAGGAAAGCAATACAAGAGCAAATGAGGAGAGCAAGACAAGAAGAACAACGACGAAGGAAAGCACTACAAGAACAAATGAGGAGAGCAAGACAAGAAGAACAACAAAGGATAGCAAAACAAGAACAACGGAGGAAAGAAATATTATTTGTAAAAAAGAGATTGAATAGACTCATTAAACAAAACGACCCGCAAGGATTGGGACGTCGTAATATTACAGATGCTATATGGGAAGAAATTTTTGAAGATGTGGCAAGGATTGATAGGCTTGAGGGGGGTTCTGAAGATTGGCCAGGTCGTGATAAATATACAAAGTACGACGTATAAAAAAAATTTTATTTAGTATAGAAGTAGTTGATGTATCATAGACAAAGACAAAATAGACGAGTTATTTCTCCAAGACGTGGTCCAGTGCCTGTGGTACCCATCATAAGACAAGTTCAGAAATCGGATTCTCTTCCTCATCACCCGATCATCTTTCTTATCATCTCCAGCAGTGATGTTCCTCAGTACGCCAAGTTTCGTGAGTGTGCCACGCGCTATTATTCCATGTTCTCGTCCTTTGTGAATTATTTTTTCCTTGAATGTGATCCTCATCTGGACACCGAGGTGAAGGTCGTGGACAATCATTATCTTTACGTCCGTGGTCACGATTCCATTATTCCCGGAATCTTTGATAAGACTCTCCATGGCTTGCGATATATTGACAGCAATTATTCGTACGATCTCTTGATACGTACCAATCTTTCCACCTTTTGGGATCTGCATCGCGTCCTGGAATGGAAAGAAAACGTTCCCCGAAAATTTCCCTACGCCGGAGGATTTTTGATTTTTAACGATTTTATTAGCGGAACGGGTATCATCTTATCCCCGGAAGCCGTTGGCGTGTTGTTGCTACCCTCCTTTATGGCAACAAAGGGACGGATCAATATTCATGATGATGTTCTGATCACGCGCATTTTACAATCCGCTCACATCCCTCTCCAGCCCGTCAAGGGATATCACATGCAATATCTCATCGATGGAGATATCAATGCAACTTCCAACATGGAGAAGAATGAACCGATTCTATATTATCGCATTCGCAATAATGATAACAGGGATGTCGATGTCCATCATTTCCGATTTCTCATGAATTCGGTTTATGGCCTCGAAAATTCAGACTCATGATGAAACGCTTGACAAATTTTCGCAAAGACGGTCGCACGATGGGATAACGCGTACGCATCAGAGATTGAAAATCTTTATTCACCGCATAAAGAGTCATGACATCATTTCCTGGATGGAGATAATCGTGCAACGTTTCGATATGATCAAGCGCATGAAGAAGTGGACACGAATCCATCCTTTTTTTTTTTTATTTTTTTTTTTTT
>Ga0209086_10000815_pt1 | contig 25822 bp, 21 predicted proteins | sample M_130207_XF_Meta_FD_187312 | JGI IMG/M metagenome (GOLD analysis project Ga0209086, IMG submission 187312) | Freshwater microbial communities from Lake Montjoie, Canada to study carbon cycling - M_130207_XF_MetaG (SPAdes) (version 2) | ecosystem: Environmental > Aquatic > Freshwater > Lake... | reverse complement strand
AAATATTACAGACAATGATGTCCTTTCTATTAAATCATTTATTACCCTTCCAGAGCCCGTTATCCGATTTTCCAAAATAAATCTTCCAGGGACCAGCATATTGGAGAGAGCGAACTTGAACCAAGCGTTCCTCAGTTACTGGCAGCTGCTGAAAAAGAAGACGAATGTCAGCACAACCTTTGTTGACAATCTTGAAACCGGAATAGAGTTTAATGAGCAGAACTTCGCGAACAACATTAAGAACTTCGCGTTGAATTTGGGAGACGATGCGACAAAGAATATGACGCGCGCACAAATATACGAGAGTTTCGCAAACGCGATTATACCCAAGACAAAGGTCCTCTTCAATCTCATGAAAAAATACATTACCGGAAAGCTGTCCATTGTAGAAGTCGTGTCATATCTTGAACCCTTCTTGGTCTATGCAGACGATTTAACGTATATGCAATACAAGGAAATTGTAGAGTTTATAGATACGCGAATTTCGGAATACAACAAGAAGTTTATAGAGCGTTCCAGAATCTTCAAGATGATATATCAGTCGCGAATGATGCAAAAGACAGTTGTGCCTGCAAAAGCGTTTTCCGTCATTGATATTCTTAAAAAGATGCGAAATGAGGTCATTATAGAAGGATACGGCATGACGGACCCCGAGCAGACTTTTTCTAATTCCGAAATTCTGCGCAAGTTAACGCTGAAGGACTATACCCGCCTATACACGACGGCCCTTGCTGTTCAGAATTTCCCGCTCACGTTTCCCAGCGAATTTTCCACCCTCTTTGAGGAGGAACAACTCCAAATGGACAAGAAGCTAAAGGCGGACAATGCCGACAATAAGTGCAAAACCATAACGATCGCCAAGTACTACTCTTCTATGGATCAGCTAACCGGCGACGATGACAAGCTCATTTATTTTGATAAAAAATACGACAAGACAAATTACGGTATATTGGAGGAGTCTTACGGTAAGGAGGTCATGGTCATGTCGCCGGATGAACTACGTGGATATATAGTGCGGGACCTATTACAAAAGAAGAAGATGTCCGAGTCTGATGCAGAGTATCTGGCGAATACGTTGATTGACGGCCATAAGCGCGTTGTTGATGGGCAGTTCGCCATATTGTATAAGGGGGACAGAGGAGATCCGGAAGACCAGGTTGCGTTCTACGTCCGAAGAAACAACAAATGGGAATTGGATACGGATGTGAGTAAGGAGAATATCAACACTGATGAGTCATCTATATTATGCGACATGCAAGAACAGTGCATAAATGTCCCAGGCAAGGTGGACGACAAATGCGAGAGCATGGAGGAAAATGAATTGGGTCTGCAAGCAAAACTTCTTAAGGACGTCATGAGCGAGTTTGATACAAAATACAAAATGTCAAAGAAGGATTTAAAAGAGTACATCACAAGTAAATTTGACTATTTACGGTCCGTCATTACATCGCTGACCAAGATTGAAACCGCGAACATGTTCAAGTATAACAACCAAAAGTATAAACTCGGTACATCTGCAGATGAAAGCAGCTCTCGCCCAGTGTCTCCTTACCAACAAATCCTCAATTTGATTCTGCGGCAAACGGATTTTGTGCGCAAGCAGCACGACATTATTAAGTTCGTAAACACATACACGCGGCCATATATTAGAGGTATTGGGCCGCTGAATGAAGTTGAAACGGAACATTGGCTTTACTGCAACAAAACGAGTGTACCGATATTGCCGACGTTCAAGTTTGACTTGGCGAATGCCTTTGTGGTGAATGGCCAATATGCTTTCCGCGAATATCTTGAAATTGTCAAGTCTAAAATAGGGAAACAGAGTGACGACGGTGAATGGTGGTGCGACGAAAACAGTGGTTGGGCGATTTGTCCAACGGAATTTGATGTTGAAGAGGGCTACGACGAAGGGTTTAAAATTTCCACCCGGGCCGTCATGGAGGACGACGCTGGTAATAAAATCGTGTCCGCCCCCGCCGAAAAGAAGATTGTGTACGATACCCCGGATTCTAAGATGATTAACAATATTGTCAATACGCTGTCGTTTGCAATGGGTATAAATATTGCGAATCAAAAGGAGTTCATAATTAACTCTGTTCTCTCTTCCATTAGAGATACGGTTGATACCGAATCCGACCACAAGCGAAAGGTGCGAGAAATGGCCGAGAAGGGCAAGAAGATCCCGCAGTACAAGGAGGTGTACAATACGGCGATTCTATATTACACGCTGGGTATGTTTTTAATCGCGGTTCAAACATCTGTTCCATCGGTGAAAACAAGGAAAACCCACCCAGGATGCGTTCGTTCGTTCACGGGATATCCATTTGAGGGCGCCGGAGATATGGGGAGCTTAACTTATTTGGGATGTGTTGCATATGACATACGCGACTCCGGTGAGCCATGGAGTGTGTTAAAGGGCAAAAAGAGCGAAAACATTATCACCAAAATCAAGGGTGCAATCAACGACGTGTTATTGGCCATTCCAGACGTTAAAAGGAAGATGGAGGAGAAAACAGAATACTTGTTGAGTCACCCAGCAGACGACATACCTGAGGAGCATGCTATAGACAAATGGGCACAGTTTTTACCCCCGTTGGTCAACTTTAAGATTAAACATTTGGTGAATATTTCTACGGAATTCAAAAAGTCCTTAATGTCGGACCTAAGAACGGGTGCAATCAATCAGCGTGAAAAGTTGAGTGTTATTGAGTCAAAGATTATCCAGTTCTCTCTTGCGCTTATAGAAAGAATCCAATCCGTCGTTCAAAGCCACAAATTGCTACTTCATACATCTGCAAACGAGCCTTATTTGGAAAACGCGTGCTGTGAAAGCAACGAACTGGAATCAACCATTGAGTACTTTTCAAGACGCGACCAGCGAATTCCCGAATACAACGATATTGTTACGCAGTTGTCTAATATGATGGCCGATATTTTAAGCTATTCAACTGCTGGTCTGTTTTTCAGCACAGTCAACACGAAAAACAAGTACCCTGCAATTAGCAATGATTTCAGCGAGAAAACAATCTATCTGGCCTTTATTTCCTTTTGCAAATTCAAGTCCTTGATACCCATCCCCCCGGATTTGCTTCCGCTGTGCACGGGTAAACCAGACATTGGCCTTATTGACCCAAATGATTCTGACGAACAGATTATCCAAAAGTTGAAGGATGATGGCCGAGTTTATAACAGCGAGCATTTCCTAAGACTACTTCAGATTATTGGCCAGCAGAACATCATTAATATAGATTTCAAGGATCATGAGGTGTCCTCCATTACAAAACTGACAAAGCTTCTGGAATCCATACAGGACGAGCCAGAGGAAGTAGTTGAACAGTCGCTCCGTGATCTAATTCGCGATTCATTGGATACATACGAGGTTGCAAGTGAAAATTATACAAAAGAGGCGAAGGCGCTCAACAACTTTCTGATAAAGAATATTGAGTCCATGAAGGCGGAGATTAGCGAGTTTGTTCAAAGAAATACTGGCTCGGTTATCACAAACGGTGCAGTGAGAAAAATGACGGGTGCCATTGCAAACCTCGCAAATTGGTCGGCCGACACGTCAACCAGAAACGACGCCATTAAAATCTCCGATGATAAGTTGTATAACATTGTCGGGTTTTACAAGAACTTCATTAATAATTTCGTCAATGTGTTCCCCAATATTATTCTAAACAAGGTTCATTATGACGATACTCACATACCAAGTTACTACGGGTTTTCGCGAAATCACGCAAATAAATTGAAGAAATCTATTAGCGAGTATTATGAAGGTCTCAATCACTTTTATGGTATACCCGCTCTGCAAAACATTCTTACAACTATACAACAGTCGTGTAAAAACCTGGTTCTTCTTGCAAACATAACACCGAGCTTTACGGGTATTAAACTTGGCGAAGATAAGACCTTGAAGCCCATTTTTGATGAAAGAACGAGCCGATTTTTGTTTGAGTACTATTTGTTGCGCGTGTTTATCAATTATATTGAGTTGTCAGACGAGGACGACATGATAGTTCGGGCGGTCAAACCGACCAACACAGTGGACGACGTTTTCGCGACAGAGTATGTGGAGGAGACCGAAACCAGAGTAGACCTTGCGATGACCTCCAGAAATCAAACGGAAACGCGATTGCTAACGGGTAATAAGAAGGAGCTCAGACAAAAACTGGCCGAATTGTTTGTTGCCTTTATTGACATAATGAATACCGAGAAGAATACCATTGACACCTCATACGAGGATATTCAGGACCGTGTTTTCAAATTAAGAGAGAGAGAAAAGGACCTCGTGACGGACAGACTTAAGAAGATGACGGACGAGGCGAGAGATGCTGACACCATTTTAAAGTCAAATAAGTTGGGTATGTACAGCAAGGGAATGCAGAAGGGCCTGACTGCATTGGACAAGGATTTCTACGACGAAGAGCAGGAGTTTAGAGATGAGATGACCAAGGCGGAGAGAAACATTAGGAAGAAGAATGGCGATGCAAACGACGAAAATATTGACATTTTATTGGGCGAATACATGGAACAGCAACAGGTGGACGCTGAAATAGATGAAGAGGCGTATGATATGGAATTTATGAATGAAACGTATTTTGATGGCAATACTGATGGCGTTGGAGCGCCGGAGGAGGAATATGATGACTACCAAGAGGACAATTAGGCCCTTTAGAATTTAATAAAATTCAATAAAATTTAATAGAGTAGAATTTAGTAGAATATAATTATAAAAATTTTGTATAATTATATCATAGATATATAACATGTACAGAGGCTATATTAGAGAAAATGTTACGCTGGTGTCTGTTGTAATGTTTATTATTATTTTTGGAACAATTCAAACAATGAAACCCGCTTGTTTGTACAATCGGGATGGAAGTATCCGCGAATTCGGTATTGGATACAGAAATAAGACAATTTTTCCTATTTGGCTGCTATCGCTATGTTTAGGAATTTTGTGCTATTTGTTTGTCATGTATTATGTAGCAAATCCGCGGCTATAACCCACACATCAATTGTTCTGTCACCTTTTCTGAGCTTTTACCAAAGAACGACCCGATTTCTTTTTCTTAGCAGGCAGTTTTGTGTCGGCGACATTCCCTATAGCAAACAGTTCGCGCGTTAGCGCATTATCCGCTTCTTCAATTAGTTTTCTCTCTTGCAATTGTTTTATCCGTTCCGCACTGGGAACAGCTGAAGCCTGATTATCCTCGCACTCCCAGTCCACCCAATTGTCTGACATATAATAACTTATAAATACGCTATAATTTATTATAAGATTTTCAACGATCCAACAGACTCGCGTGATTCTTATGCGGCGATCTTGTATGTTGTGCTGGCGGCCAATTGTTTTTTCTTGTTTGCCGCCTCGCTTTCTGCTAAAAACTGTTGATTTCTTTTGGCCATGGTTGCTGGGCTACTAACACACCCACCTGTCGCAATATTCAGCTGGACAAGGGACACCACCAAGATACCGGCGTATAGGTACCACATGCACTCGCCGATTTTGTCCCTGGTAGACACCAATTGGAAGAATTGTCCTTTAAGCTCGTTTCCGCCATCGCCTCTATACTCTGGTTTCATTAACGGTTGTAAAATTCCCCAATATTTGTCAAAATTAGACGGGACAATTTGGTTAACCAACAATGAGTTATTGCTATATATTTTGACTATCATATCGGAAACAGACTGCATGTTACCATCAGACTCTGTCCCGGGCGCGGCGTTCATCAATAACGTGTCTAATATTTTTTTCACACCCCCAGAAACCCAGAAATACCCGACTACATCGGAAAATGCGGATTTAAAGCCGGGGTAAACAATTAAAATCAACGCCAACACGCCAAAGACCAGCGTCCACGGAATAAAGGTATAAAAACCGGCCGAGCTCAGTGTTTCTGCCGTTGTTCCGCCACATGTGCTATTGATGATTGCCGCATTGAGACCAAACTGTCCGAGCATTACGACAAACACATAGATAGCCAAATACGTGTAGTTATTGTTCTGCCCGCTGCTAAAGCTCTCCATGGTAGGAGACGGTACTAAATAATAATACACGAATGTTGTAAATAAAAATATTAAGATACTCCACCAGGCGTTATCCATATAGATAATGTGTATAATTTAATTTATTATTTTAACTATAATTACTATGGAGTTTTCTAAACCGGCACTTACAGAACCGGGTGTAAAATACTTTTTGCATCAAACACTCAAACAGTGTCATGCTGTGCGGGATAACTTTCACAATACCGTATTTAACATTGGTTTATTCATCGCATTCCTGCTTATTTTAGGACTGGTGCTGCTTTATAAGTATAAGGGGAAACTTACTCCTGCTGAAATACAAAGAAAGAACAAGGAAAAGCAGGAATACATTTTATCCAAGGTTCAGAAATTTCAGCAGGCAAAGCGTATTGCGCATCAGGAAATTATTACAGGTTTGCCTGAGTGGGAGAGCGAGTATGACGTTATACATTCAAAGCCGCGTTATTAGCCCGGTTACATTCGTATAGCCCTTGCTTAGTCGTATATGAGTTTATTGCCAAATAATTTATTTGGTATTATATATATGGATTCAAATACAACAGCCATAATGGATGTTAAAGAGGCCCTAAATGAATATTTCAAACTTAAATTCAAGTACGAAACGCAGAACAACGCGAACAAGAAGAAGATATTAAACAACGCCAATCTAAGTAATAGAGAGAAACGCGCCGAATTTCTGAAACTTAAGCCCAAATGTATAAATTGTAAGCGGCCGGGCGGAACATTATTTAAAACCTTGTTCTTTGAAGAGACGGACAAGGAGGAATCGTATCGCCAATGCAACGCATCATGCGGCATAATCGTTGATCCGTGTAGTTTAGATATTAAGATTCGGGTGGGAAAGGTGGAGTTACTACCAAATCTTTTAAATACAATCCAGACTGAAATGGCTGGTCTAAAAAACAACGTAATAGACGAAAAAAACAAGGCCCTATTTGGATATAATACGACGGAGGCAGCATTAACGCGATTTGAGACATTAAAGGAGGATATTTCGTTTTATAGCTCGCTATACGAGGCATACCTTGAAACGTATAACAATATTGTAGACAATGATGACAAACAACGAGAATTAAACGAGGCCATCACAAATTACTATGCGCAGATAGATGAAATAAAGGGCTGCATAAAGAAGATGAATGAAACCAACAATGTGCAATACGCGCGCGATGCGGCCACTATATATGACAATACATTGGTCCCGTTAATGAAGACAATTCGCACGCTGAAATACAATGAAATCGGCGTGTGGCATAATGAAGACACAAACACGTGTAATTTAATCCAAAACAAGCATAGTATTCAGCAGCTATCATATTCTAATTATGCTGACCGCGTTGTTTCGTTCAAGATTGGAATGGAAGAAGTAGTAGAAAAGAAACGACCCGCGCTTGTTATTGAATCTGACAGTAGCGAAGAGGCGGTTTTAATGGACGAGCCGAACCTGATAGTTAAGCCGCCGTAAAGCCCCTTAGTGTCCACTACCCGGAAACAATGGTATATAACTTATAATTAGCGCTGTTATACTTGGGTGTAATTTATAAAATTTAAAATATTGTAAATATTATAAATGTCAATTACATCTTTTTTAAACCGTAACGGGTTTCACTCTTTTGAAGGGTATAGTCAGCAAGTGCCACAACAAGTAGCGGATTTAGTACAATTAACAAGTAAACCAAACATAAATGTAATGGAGATCGGATTTAATGCAGGACATTCTGCTGAAGTATTTTTGAAAAATAATAGGAGCTTAACCCTGACTTCGTTTGACTTAGGAGCACACGACTACATTGCACCTGCAAAAAGGTATATTGATGCTACTTACCCAAATAGACATAAATTAATTCTGGGCGATAGCAGAACGACTATACCTATTTATTTAGAAAATAACAAGGACGCTAAATTCGACGTTATATTTATTGATGGTGGCCACGATTATGAAATAGCAAATGCAGATATGACAAATTGTTTTCATTTATCGCATCGTGATACAATTGTTATGATTGATGATACCATGTTTACAAAAGGGTGGGAACAGGCATATACAGTTGGACCCACGAGAACCTGGGCAGAACATATACGCCAAAATAAGATTATCGAATTAAATAGAAGGGATTATTGCGTTGGAAGAGGAATGTCTTGGGGTAAGTATAAACTGTAAATAATTATGTGTAAGTTTTGGTTATAAATAAATGGCATTTGAAATGGCTCCATAGATGTAAAAATAAATTATGTGTAAATTATATAATGCTATTAAACTATATTTCAATTCCGGTATTTTTGATAAGTTTCGCAGTCGGTCTATTTTTTATTTACGTTTTAGGTCCGGAAATGAAGACAATCTACATATATCCCAGCCCCGAAACAGTCGGAAAGGTATTGCTTAGAGATAAGGCCGATAATTGTTTTTACTTTGAAGAACATGTAGTTGAGTGCCCGGCGGACGAATCTAAAATATCCAGCGTTCCTATGCAATCCTAAAATGACCTATATCTGTTAAATTTAGCTATATTTAACAAGTATTATTACTATTAGTATTACTATTTCGTGAAAAAAGAAATTAACACAGTAATATAACAGGAATGTATCTTGGAAGATTTGTGCACACTGAAAGTGGTAAACTAATAATGTCCATCTTATTGGGGTTTGGTCTGGCTTCTCTCTTTAGAACTGTATGTAAGAACAAGGATTGTATGATCTTTCATGCCCCACCAATAGAAGAACTTAAGGATAAAATTTATAAAAATAACGGGAAATGTGTGAAATACTCACAGGTTGCAACAAAATGTGTGTCTGGTGCGAAAACGGTTACTTTTGAATAATGTTTGCGTAAACTTTATAATCAATCAATATTTGTACTAATTATGGGCGACTCAACAAGTATTTTAGACTTGCCCACCGATCCTGTTGGCGGTGGGAATGTGAGTAATAATATATCAATGTCTGCTTCTGAACATGCAGGGGCGCAACACCAAAATCACGTTATTGCTGGAACAGGTGGTGGCGGAGGTGCAGGCGTCAGTTTAGACCAGGCAACTATTAGCCAGATTGTAAGCGGCCTTCAACATGCGAGCATTAGCGGGGCAACCCAACTGCCATCACGCGACATCCCAATGAATACAAATAATATCAGCACGGACCCATATGTTCAGCCGAATTATGTGCCTCCTCCCCAAGATAATACTGATTACATCAAAAACTATGAGCAGACGTCCGACATGGTGCAAGCCCACAATAAAAACACCCGGGCGCAGGATTCATTGGACGACATGTATAACGAAATTCAGACTCCTCTACTCCTCGCAGTGATGTACTTTTTATTTCAGCTGCCATTTTTCCGCAAATTTCTATTTGGATATTTCCCCGTGTTGTTTTCTAACGACGGAAACATGAATATTAACGGTTTCATGTTTACAAGCGCCCTTTTTGGACTCCTATTCTACTTTCTGAATAAGGTTATGACTCATTTTGGTGCATTTTAGCCGCAAATATTCACTTGTAAACAAACTTAAAATTACATCATTATTTACATATAATAAATAATTATGACGTTCGCCGGATTTATAGACATGTTAACATCTACGTATGGAAATATCAGCAAAATAACCCTCTATAATTGGATGAAAACCGGTAACCCGGCATATGACACAATAGCGTCAACTCTGCTCATTGGCATATATGGATACATTCTGAATTATGTAAATAACTGTGACATCCTGGATATGCTGTCAAATATCACAGCAGACACCCTCAAGAGCCTTATTTGGCGGAAAAATGTCGTTGTCGTTGAAGGCAAAAAAATTTCCATCGTGTGCGCGTATAACCTGAACCCCAATATTTCGGCAATATATAGCACCCGATTCAAGGCCCTTTCTAATCATGTTATTTCTAATATTGACAAACTGGACACGATTCGTCAAATTAAAGAAACCTATAGCACATGCCAAGCAGCGGCAGCGGCAACAGCAGATACGCATAAATCGCACGAGATCTTCATGGTTGACCAACGAACGCCGGTTAAATTGGACGACAATATTTACGTCCGCGTAGAAATAGTGAGGGAAGAGACGGGCGACGAGAAGGACAAACAATATACGAAAACGGAAAAAATGACATTTCAGATATACTCCTATGTGCATTCAATTAGTTTTCTAAAGGCGTACGTGGACAATATTACCGAGCGATACGTGGCGTCGGTTAAAGAAATTCGCAGCAATAATAGGTTTATATATAGTTTAGATAGCGTAAATCAAAAAGGCGATGAGGGTATTTTGAGTTGTTGGCGGGAAGATGTGTTTGACAGCGCGCGAACATTTCAAAACATGTTTTTTGATGGAAAGCAGCAGTTGGTGGCGCATATTGACTATTTCTTGAAAAACAAGGACTGGTATTATGAAAAAGGGATACCGTACTCGCTTGGGATTGGGCTGCATGGCCCACCCGGCACTGGCAAGACATCATTTATCAAGGCGCTCGCAAAACACACAAATCGTCACCTTGTCGTGATTCCGCTTAAAATTATCAAGACCAAAAAACAGTTGGAGAGTTTCTTCTTTGAAAACACCTATTCGTGCTGTAATGAAAAGGATTCGGTCACTTTTGACAAGAAAATTATTGTTTTTGAAGACATTGATTGCATTGGGGACATTATATTAGACCGCAATCGTAGTCCAGCTGTAGCCGAAACGGATGTTACCGAAACCGCAAAATTATGCGAATTGATGCAGAGTATTTGTGAGACAAACGAGCTAAAAACGGCCAAATTTCCCCTTTCCGTTAGCGAAGACCCGATTACGTTGGACGATATTCTGAATTTATGGGACGGAATTAGAGAGACTCCGGGGAGAATATTGGTAATTTCTTCAAATCATTATAGTAAACTTGACCCAGCCCTGACGCGGCCAGGAAGAATTGACATAACGCACGAATTGAAAAATGCCAGCCACAAAACAATCGCGGAGATGTATAGGCATCTATTTGGGAGCGCCTTAAATAGTGGCAAATTGAAAAAAATACAGGAGTTGTTGTATTCTCCGGCCGAGTTGATAAATTTTTACGTGCAATACAAGAATGAACACGATTTTGTAAAAAGATTACTGGAGAACAAAAAAATTGTATAATAAATTTCGTTTTATTATGAAATAGTAAATACTTGACTATAATAGTTCAATGATTAATGAATTTGTTGCAAAATTAATAGATAATTTACCAGACGATATAAAAAACTCAAAGGAGCCGTTAGTTTTAGACTTGGTGTTGGACGGCGGTGCATTTAACGGGAGCTATCTGGTAGGTGCCTTGTATTTTTTAAAGGAAATGGAGAAGCGCAATTATGTGAAAATAAACAGAATTTCGGGGTGCAGTGTTGGTGCCATCGCCGGATTCCTGTATTATATTGACGGATTGCATCTTATGACAAATTTATATGAAGTAATCACGGCGGACTTTAGACAGTCATATCAGTTACAATTTGTGAAGGAGTTACACAAGTATTTAGGGCCGCATATTCCGCACGATATATGTCAACAGATTAACGGTAAATTCTTTATTACGTACCACAATATTAAAAAGGGCAAAAAACCAGTAAGGTCTAAATACACAAATGTCGCCGACATTTTGAAAACAATCGTGAAGTCGTCATATATTCCATTTTTAATAGACGGGAATGTGTTATACGAAAAAAAGTACATGGACGGTATTACCCCATTTGTATTTAACACAGAGGCGAATAAGAAGATCCTGTATTTAGACCTATTTGGGGCAGACAAAATAAGCAACCTATTGAACGTAAAGAATGAAAAGTCTAATTATCATCGGGTTTTGTCGGGCCTATTAGATATACATTCGTTTTACATAAAACAGACAAACACGCAAATGTGCAGTTATGTGAACGACTGGAGTCTCATTAGCAAGGGCGCTAACTATATTAAATGGCTAATAGAAAAACTGATTATATATTTTATATATTTTGTCGTCTTAATCAGTAAGCGCATTCCTGTGGAATTTAAAGAGAGTGTATTCGGCAAATTGGCCTCCAAGATATTATACGACATTTTTATCATAATACTTGAGAGTCGCTGTTTATAAGTTCAAATAATTTAGCATTAATATTGTCCTATAAAAATGGACGATATTGATATAACAACCCCCGGGTTTTCATTAGGTAATGTTCCTGATTTAACAGAAATTGTATCTAATATTGTTGAGACGACGGACACTGACATGCCGGATTACGCCATGTATATTCTGGGGGCAATGCTTATGGCGCTTGCGGGTATTGTATTTCTATATAGGGTTGCAAGACGCGGCCCACGAGTTACGTTTCAGGACAAACTGGACGACTGTTATGGCGACAAGTGTCATGCCTAAATTTAACGTCTTCGCGCAGTTCTTCCGCCATAAATCGCAAACGGCTTGGTCTTCTTTGTCTTTTTAGTAATGGCCTTCGTCTTTTTGGTAGGCGTCTTCTTGGTCTTGGTCTTTTTTATCTTTCTCTCTTTCTTCTTGATACCATCAGATTTCTTATTTATTAAATCGCCTGGTTTATAGTTCAAAAACAATTCCTCAAATGCTGCAGGGTCGCCCTTTTCCTTGAGTTCCTTGTATTTTTCCGCCTTGTGCGCGCGCATTTCTTCCACAGACTCTTGGTGCCCATAGCATGTGATACTGAAACGTCTAAGCAGACCCTTTTGCTCCAGACGGTTTTTCTGTTGAACGTCAAATAGGTACTTAGACATGCACAATATTCTATCCAAAAAGAGATTGTAATAGGGGCGGTCTGCATACACAAATGCCAAATAAAAACTCAACATGGTGTCTACGGTTGCAATTTTGACATTTTGGCCGCCGATGCTAAGATTGTTATAGCTGTGGCATGCGATTGGTTTGTAAATAAAGACGATTGTATCGCTGCCAACGCGGACTTCATAATGCTCAGGGATAACCTCGCCAATATTTGCATGCTTTACAATCTTTACGTTTTTAATATTAATGTCCCCCAGCCGTTCCTTGACAATTTCCGCCGTTGTTTGTGGGTCGGTGGCCAGCACATCAAAATCGGCGTAACGCTCCAACTTATGACGCAAATTCTTAGGCATGTATTGGGAGTAGAGAGAAATTGCATACCCTCCAAAGAATACGACACCCTGGTTTATGAGAGTATTTCGCACGTTGTCATATATGTGGTCCTCCTCAGTTTTATTTTCCATTTCGCGCTGAAACTCCACAGAATTGCAATTTACACCTGTAACGGGGAAATGTTTATTCAAGAGCGTTAGACGTTTAAGCACCTTTTCCCAGCGACTCGTGTCTCCGGCAGGTCTGGACAATTCAAGATACATAGACATTCTCAAATAGTTGGGGGGAGCGTATAGTATTCCACCTACGCGCAACGCATCCTTTTTGATGGCATTGTAGACGCCCTTGGGCAAAAGTGTAATATCTGCCACTGGCATAAAATTTACGAAGACCTTATATGTCCCGGCGTGTTGCCCAGATTTCGCTTCTACATCGGTGAAGCCGCTTTTAAAATAAATATCCGCCAATTCCTTCGCATCGTGCAACGCGTTCGTTGAAAAAAAATCGTAGTCGGGCACCTCAATCTCCTTGTTATAAAATTGGTCATCTATTGGCAGTATATTATTTATAGCGGTGCCTCCGTAGCAAATCAGACTCTTTTTCTTAAGGAAGTCCTCAACTATAGTAATAACTTGCTGAATTTCGCGCGAGTTAACGACGCGTTTTCCTATTTTTTCTTCTGCTTTATCAACCGCTTGGCGGAGAATAGCTAACTCACAGTCAGAGAATTTTAGTCCTCTGCATATATTTTTTTGAGCCATACCTTCTTATACATATAAGAAGATTAATTATTATACAAATTATTATACAAAATTTTATATAATAATTCAGCAGCGATTAAATCTTGAAGCTATAATAGTCGGTTTCCACCTTACGCGTGGCATAAGAATAGGCCGGGTTCTGCGGCGTGGGTGCAGGAATAGTAACAATCTGATTCCTTAAATTCGCGGGTTTTAAACAGAAGGCATACCCTCCCTCGTCAAAGAATTCTGTATTTTCAAGTAACAAGTTGTCCACTTGTTGATAGCGCATCGCCACCATTTGGCATCCATATGTTCTGCACAATAACGCACTTGGATTCGCTGGATCGCCTCCTGTGTCTGGAAATACAATTGTCATGCCAGTTTTATTAAAGTCGGTTAGCTCCTGAACGTCAGGGTTATTTTTAACGTCATAGTAGCGGTATCCTCGCATAAACACCGAGTTGCTTGTTAAATTAACGTACTCTAAAAAGGCCTCATTCTCCAAAAAGGAGGCGTTACTTTTATCAACGACCAAAATAACTTTGTTCTTAAATGTTAAGAGCGGGACTGCCCCTAAATTTGTCCCCGAGTTTTCAAAGCTATATTCCTTTCCAAGCATGATATTGTCGTATAACTTGAGTGTGCTCGCCAAGTTAGAATACATCTCTTGGTTATTACTCTTAATACGTAAATGAATTATGAGCGGGTCAGTTGGATTAGGAACAGTTCCGCTCGCAAATGCATAACCGCCAATGGTCTCCATTACTCCACTGAATGGTACTGAATTGTACGTCTCTTTAACAAAAAAACTGTCCGAGGTAGAAGTGGCGACGACCGGTTGATTATCTATTGAGTACACCTCAAAATCCAAGCAGCGAACGCCCTGCTTAAGGACGGCCTTTAGATTGCATAAATCTACGTAATCATCCTTATACGACCCACCAGAGCATGCATTGAATGCTGTTTTAATGTAATAATCGTATAGGTTGCCACTGCAATCAGAATCGTTTGCGGAAATCGGTCGGATATTTCCATTTAAACTGGGGTATAAAGTATTCATAAAATCGCATTCGTTTTGTTCCAAGTTGACGCGACGCTTTATGTAAACATATGCAAGTAGTATAAAAATGACGGCCACCGCAACACCAATCAATAGTACAATTTTGTCCATTCGTATTAATCTAATATAATATAATAAGTTATTTTTAGTAGTTACATATTACTAAAATACCTCAATTGCTACTACAAGGGCACCAAAGAAAATGTAGGATTAAGCGACTAATTTATATTAATAGCAAATTAAGAATTAAAAAATTTATATATAATATACTTAAATATGGCTGGAGGATTAATGAACCTTGTGGCTGCCGGACAACAAAATATTATTCTAAATGGTAATCCAAGTAAGACCTTTTGGAAGGCAACCTATAAAAAGTATACTAATTTCGGGAAACAGAACTTTCGGCTGGATTACGAGGGGACGCCCACATTGGGCCTAACAAATGAGTCTACCTTCGTATTCAAGGTAAAGCGCTATGCGGATCTGTTAATGGACTGTTACATCTCCATCAATCTGCCTACTATTTGGAGTCCTGTTTTGCCTCCACAGCCTTACACGGATCAGAGCGGGGCTACCGTATATACCGATTGGGCGCCCTATGACTTCCGGTGGATTGACAATATTGGCGCGCAGATTATTAGCCGCATTACCATAACATGCGGCAACCAAAAACTACAAGAATATTCGGGCCAGTATTTGTTGGCGTCCACACAGAGAGACTTTAGCGCAGAAAAGTTGGCGCTATTCAATGAGATGATTGGTCAAACCGCCGAATTAAATGACCCTGCAAACTCGGGTGCACGCGTGAATGCATACCCAAATGCGTATTACACTGACAGTCCCGCAGGAGCACAGCCATCTATCATGGGGCGCACATTGTACATTCCGCTTGGGGCATGGTTTAACCTGGTTACAATGCAGGCGTTCCCGCTCGTCGCGCTTCAATATAACGAGCTACAGATTAACGTGTCATTCCGGCCAATTAATGAATGGTTTACCATACGCGATGTGATGGATTATACAAACAATTTCCCAGTAGTCGCGCCAAATTTCAACCAATTTTATATGCAGTTCTATAGATTCCTGCAAACGCCGCCAGATGTGGCACTCGGACCGGCATCATACATAGATACGAGAACTCTGTGGAACGCCGATATCAATCTAAATTGCACGTATTGTTTTCTCTCTAATGATGAGTCTGAACTCTTTGCCAAGAACGAACAGAAATATTTGATTAGGCAGATTTATGAGACTCCGTTCTACAACATTACCGGGCAAAACAAGTTGAACTTGGACTCGCTGGGTATGGTAATTAGTTGGATGTTTTATTTCCAGCGAAGTGATGCAAACTTGCGAAACCAATGGTCCAATTATACCAATTGGCCGTACGACTACATGCCGCAGGACGTTCAGGTGGCGCCGAGCAGCGGAACATACAACTATATCAATCCGGCCTTGCCGCCTGTTCCGGGGATGGGTCCGGGTGCAAACCCAGATGGTACTTTAAGCGGCCTGTATATAACCGGCGTCTATAATCCGCAAAACATCCAGTACATTCTGGTGGCACTTGGCATACTTCTTGATGGCCAATACAGAGAGAATATGTTACCGGCGGGTGTGTATAATTTTGTTGAAAAATACGTTAGAACATCAGGAAATGCCCCTCCTGGCCTATATTGCTACAATTTTTGCCTGGATACAAACCAGATGAACCCGAACCCATCGGGGGCCATGAATATGAGCAGGTTCACTAATGTTCAGTTTGAATTCACGACCATTGCACCGCCCGTTGACCCGTATGCCCAAGTGCTAACAATCTGCGACCCGACAACAGGCGATCTTATAGGTATCAACAAGCCAACCTGGCGAATTTATGATTACAATTTTAACATGTACTTGATGGAGGAGCGCGTTAATATGGTTACGTTTGTTGGTGGAAATGCGGGACTCATGTACGCAACGTAATTATGTGGTATATAGTATATATATTTATTAAATTTGAATTTAAATATATATAAAATATACTATCTAAATGGCAGAAGAAAGCAAGGCAATTCCCGAAGAATTTACGAAGGTAATTTGTGATTTTGTTGGCGATATAAGAACAACATTTCCCGAATATGAACCGTTTATCATTAAATGGCTTAAAACCCCACAGCATTATAGTCACATTGAGGACGCTGAGGCGAGGGATGCCGCATACGACAAACATAAACAAACAGCGGTGAAGCTCCTATTCAAATTTTGTCAGAAAAAGTTACCCCCGCGATTCTTTGATATTCTATACCAAAACGAGGACATGTTCAAGGCGGACTCGGATACAGACACCGAGTTCCTTCCCAATATCCATTTCAAAAACCTGTGGCAATGCGATATCTCGCAGAAGACGCGGGAGACCATTTGGAAGTATTTGCAGTTGATTACCTTTGCAATTGTGGGAACCCTTAATAACAAAGAGGCCTTCGGCGATACGGCAAAAATGTTTGAGGCGATCAATCAGGACGAGTTCAAGTCCAAGTTGGAGGAGACACTCTCGCACATGCAGGGGTTATTTGAGGCGAAGGAGGGCGACCCGACCGATGCAGACGGAGAGAGCGCGGGAATAAACATGCCTGATGCGGAGCAGCTTCATGGACACATTACTGGGATGTTGGACGGAAAGTTGGGACAATTGGCGCGCGAAATTGCCGAAGAGACCGCCGCAAACTTGAACGTGGACTTTGATGGCGCTACTGATATGAAGGACGTGTTTCAGACGCTTGTAAAGAACCCGACCAAGTTGATGGGATTAGTAAAGACTGTGGGCGACAAGTTGGATTCTAAAATAAAATCTGGTGACCTAAAGGAGTCAGAGCTTATCGCGGAGGCGTCGGAAATGATGAACAAGATGAAGAATATGCCTGGTATGGGAAATATTCAGTCCATGTTGAGTAAGATGGGAATGGGAGACCTTGCTGGTATGGCAGGTATGGGAGGAGGAGGAGGAAAGGTAAATATGGGCGCAATGCAGGCAAATTTAGACCAACGGATGAAATTGGAGAAGACAAAGGAGCGGATCCGTGCAAAGGCCGGATCTACTGCGCGCGCAAAGGCGGAACAAGATGCTCGCGCAAGTGCGCAAATGCAAGAACGCATGCAACAACCAGTCATATCTGACGCCGAATTGTTCGGGCTATTTGGAGCCGCAGAAAAGGCGGAACGAACGCCTCGCGGAGCCAAGCCACCTCCTCAGCAACCACAACCACAACCCAACAGTGGTAAGAAGAAGAAGAATGGAAAAAAATAAATACATAAATACAAACTGTTTATCAAAATAACAACACAGTTTATTAGGAGCAGGATTCTTCAATGAATTTTGTCATGTATAGTCCATCGGGTTTATAAAATTCCATCAAATCATATGGATGTTGGTAATATTTTTGCAATAAATATAAGAGGTTCTCAAAGACGCGAATATTGTGATTTACGCTGTTGGCCTCCAGAAAATTACACGGCGCACCATATTCAGTCATTCGTCGCGAATTTGTATCAATTGCCTTCTGCAACAACTCATTTGTTAATGGTGCGTCAAAATCGGTCAGCAATTGACCAAACAGATAATAGGAGCCATTTGCCCACGGCTGCTTTGTTGTTGCAACATACTCGCTCAATGAGACAATATCAACGCCTACAAAATCGTGTTTAAATTTGCGGGTAATATAGTCATTTAGTTGCTTCAAACTGGGATGAATCGCGCCAACAAAGGGCTGACCCGTCTGAAAGTCCTCTGGTATAGTTGGTAATGTGAATGTTTCCATATTGTATCTAATCTGATGCTGTCTAATGATATGGCGCCAATGCAATTCAATTTTTATTTTTATGCTATTGTTATTATTATTATGATAGCATTATTATTTTATGCCTGCAAGTATTTGTGCAGACATAAAACAGAGAAGTGATTATATAAGCATAATTGGTACTTGGATGGTCTGGAACAGAATTTAGAAGAATCTACCTACGCATAAATGTTCGCGTATATGAAATAGAAAAATTAGGTCGGCGACTAAACTTTTTTAAACTGTTTATATATATAATGACAATTCCATTTTGGGCCAATGATCCTACTGTGTTATTTAATAAAGAGCAGATGACTGAGTTGTGGCCGTCGGCTGATATGGGCTACGAGCAAAAATTGAACGCCATCTCTCGGCTTATAATTTTGATTACGATTTTAGGGTATATCGTAACAATGTCCCCCAGAGTGTTCGGCATTGGCGTTTTAACATTGTTTGCTATTGTCGTATTGTTCAAGATGCGCAAACAGAAGGTTACGAAGGAGATGCTGGACGAGGGGTTTAGGATTCGCGGCAACGAGGTAACCGGGATGTTTGACAAGAACCCTGACTCTTATGTCAACCCAGTTACATTGGATTCGGTCTTGAAAAGTGAATTTAAGGGGGGTAACAAAAAGAATCCCTTTAGCAATGTTTTGTTGACACAAATCAGTGATGACCCGGAGAGAAAATCCGCACCGCCATCGTTCAATGTTGACGTTGACGAGGATATTACTAAGAACGTGAAGAAGGCGGTTCAGATGATGAACCCCGGTATTAAAAATACAAATAAACAACTGTACGGCGACTTGTACCAGAATTTTGAGTTGGATCAGTCAAATCGCGCATTTTTCAGCACTGCAAACACTCGCGTAGAGAACGACCAGAGCGCATATGCTCAGTTCCTGTATAACGACCTCAAATACTCTGGCAAGGAATCCACTCCAGAAGGCGCCATTGCTCGTGTACAAGACAACTACCGATACACCTTGTACTAAACGCATTAGTCATAACAATTTATTTTACGTGTATATTAAACTGCACTCAATAAAAACAATAAAAATAATTATATTTGACCTATTAAAATTTCAATTATAATTAACTGGTCCAGCGCGAAAACTCATAACCGTCTAATACGACAAATGTGATTTTGGCTGTTTTGTGAATATTCTATTTAGTAGACATTTAGAAACACAAAGACATTTAAATTCATAAAAATAAGGCATATTATTATATTATTATAGTATAAATGGCTAACGTCTCTAGTTATACCTTTGATAATATGGCGCGCATTGGAAATGACGCATGTTGCATAGACCAAAACACAATTCAAAATGTAGCATCCTGCAATTATATGACCCAAAACTACTTTGCTGCCGATTGCTCTATGAAAAAACCTATTGAATTAGCTACGACCCAGCCGGGTATCATGTACAATGGTGGTTACAACTCGGGTGCAGGTGGATGCAACATTGACAACTCATCTGAACTTTTGATTGGAACCATCCAGACCCACCCTCGCTGCCATATTGACTTGTTTCAACGCCCTTTTGCTACCGTCCCTTATTTAGGCCGTGGCGCAGTTAACCCCGTGATGGAGTCCCAGATCCAACAGGGCGAGCAAATCGTGAACAAGCGCAGCGTAAACAACCTCAGCGAGAAGAGTTACATTAAGTATCACCAAACCCCTCTTCTCCCCGCGGTTCAAGAGAGAATCAACAACCCCGCCAACCAAATTGAGAATGTTGCTTCTGATGGATGGATCCGCGGTGGTGTCCCGTCTCGCGAGTTGACAAAGGATACCGATTACGTTAACAAGCACTCCACTTATCAATACGCATAGATGTAATATGTATAGATGTAATACGTATAATTAATATTTCTACTTATTTAGATATAAATATTAGTTGAGTAATAATGTAATGTACAACACGAAGGTTGCCTGCAGTTATAATACAGTTGATGTATTTTTGGAAACCGACAATATAACTGCCAGCGAAATGGAGTTTGTAAGGGATGCACTCTATCGCCAAGAATTGTTGGATATTTTAGAATTAGAAGAATATGACGAAGAATTAATGAATGCGGCCATTCACGATCTATACGTTCGGGTCAAGGAGAGTCCAGAACTACGGAAATGTATGCTTAAAACGGCCAAGCGACTTATGACCTCCGATGAGGAGTTTGGACTGCTTGTTTTGTTTGCATATGATTATATGTACTTAACACATGCGTGTATCTGCGAATATTTAGAAACCGGTAAAATTGCCCAAACGAGCATGGATAACCTACAGGCGGCGATATCGTCTAAGTTCTCATCGGGTTTGCCGTCTATGTAAGGTTATTTATAAAATATGCGAAAGACCCAAAATATTCAAAATACTCCTATTACATTCTATCGGCAATCTTTTTTTAAAAGTATATATAAATGGCGTCTACACGTAATAAGAATACCCCCGGTAACTATTGTTTAGAACAACGGGAATACAAAAACTCAGAACAATACACACTCTATGCGAATTCGCAATATGGAGCGGCATATAATACAAGGTTGCCTGGCGATGGGCTAATGCCTGCTCAAATCCCGTGGAATAAGTTGTCATATAACGCAGCTGATACGGAGTCATTTTTGTTCGGAATTAACGCTACTAATTTAGTAAACCCCGCGCCCTGCTTTAAACCCGAAATTACGAAATTGGAGTCTTCTAATATTTACAAGAAAGGGCCGACCTTCATACCAGAGCCATTGGTGGTTGAGAAAAATCAACGCCCATTCCCCGTCCCGAGTTAAATAATAATATATCAAGTAAATTAATTTGCTATATTATTTACATGTCAAAATGCTTATACTTTTACACAAGATGTGTATTTTTTAACGGTATTTAATGACGGCGGCGGACCCAATACATACGATACATTGCCTACTTCCAGCGCATCTGCATTACGTGGCGTAGGAGCAAATGGCGCAGTTGGCTATGTTTACGCCACTTACTATTCTTCTACCGACAATTATTTATTTGTCGGAGGTGAATTTCAGAAGGTATTTAATGCTACGTCTCCTTATTCTGCAAACGCACACAATGTAGCGATTATCAACAGAGCTACAAGCAAATGGATTAATACACCATCTCCCGTTCCAAAACTCAACGGGCAGGTCCGCACAATTAAGCAATTGGGCGCAACTGATATATATGTTGGCGGCGATTTTACAAATTTAGCAACAGGTAACCAGGGCCTTAATTATATTGCACGATGGAACATTACAAATAGCCTATGGTATTCATTTGTAACTAACTCGGTTATAGGTATGAATACCAGCGGTTCTGTTTACAACATTAAGGTCAATGATACAGCGAGTTTATTCGTCGGAGGAGCCTTTACGTCTGCCGGCGCCACCACATTAAATCGCATAGGTTTATATAGTGTTACTTCAAATTCTTGGACTCAATTCACTTCGCTCGGCGGGTCGGATGTAGGCGTAAATGGCACAGTTCGTAATATATATTATCGCGGCGCGGGCCTAAACGCGTATATATGCGGCGACTTTACAGCTACTGGAACTACAGGTTCATTAAGCGTAAACCGTGTAGCAGAAATTGATACTTCAAATCAGATCTTCCAAATCAAAAATGTTTCCGGCACACATACCGGATTAAACAATACTACAAATGCAATTTTATATTCCGATTCAAAGGTATATTTTGGCGGGGACTTCACAAACACGTCACCGACATCAGATACGCCTATGTCTAGAATCGCTGTTTATAAGCTAAGCATGCCAGTTGCAGTTACTTTAACAACAACGACTGCCGGGTTCTTAGATACGAATGATTCGATAACGTACTCGCAGATAATTCTGCCAGTACAATACAAAGCAGTGACAGTAATCTATAAGGCGTCTATTAATAAATGGTTAGAAACCTATAGGTCGTCAGGCGTTACCCATTAATGCTCAAGTACATTTTCAGATGTTAATTATGCACGACCTTCAAATCAAAATCCATTTTGTCGGAATAATTTAGTGCGTTAAATATTTTAAATTCATAAGCATTTTCACAAGCATTATGGACAAATTTCATTATTTTTGTAAAAATTATAATTTTTATGCTTCCCCCGGCGATTTGACTGATCTTTGTTTTGCTCAACAGTAACACATAACGCTTTACAATTGTCATTTTGTTTTTACGCGAATATTTTAATGCACCATAATTACAAATATGTCTTTACCAAATTTTATTAAGTTTTCCCGTCTATTGTAGAAAAAACAGTTCCCGCCGGACCAAGAACATATTACTATGCTACTCGAGTAAATGCAGACACTTCTACCATATATTATGCTAACATACGCGTGTCCTCTATAAGCGTCAGTTAATAAATTCACACAGGGTTTTAGATCTATTTTGTATAATAAAAATATTAGACAAAATATTAGACAAAATATTAGACAAAATATTAGACAAAATATTAGACAAAATATTAGACAAAATATCAAAAATCCCCACGCAATAGCCTATCCATAATATAATCTATATTATTAGTATATGTCAAATCCACAATTGACTGGTCCGACAGGCCTTATTTATGTAAATACAAAGGCTCTGTTTGATGACAGTGAAAATTTTGCATTTGGACTCGGGAGCTATGCGCACTTGGTTAACACTTCAACGACGATTCAGACTTCAACGAGTAGTGCGACATTGGTTTTGACATCTAGCGATTTATATAAAACTCTCTCTTTCAATCCGTCCTCTAATAAAATTGTCCAAATGCCTAATGCCGCAACATGTAAAATCGGGTCGTGGATAGAAATTCATAATTTTAGCACAACCTCAAACATAACTATTAATGAATCCAACGGTACCCTGCATACGATTCTGTATCCAGCTGCAGCGGGGACAGTCAGCGGCATTGGTGCCCGAATGGTGGGCGTTTCAGCGGCGGGGCTGGCCGACAACGGCTTCGCCGACAATTGGGTGTTTGTGCTCATTGGTGTGGAGAAACCACTGCTGGGACTGGGTTTACAAGGTCCTACTGGAGCTACTGGAGCAACTGGTTCAACAGGCGCAACAGGATTTACAGGTGCAACAGGATTTACCGGCGCAACTGGTCCTACAGGTGCAACAGGATTTACAGGTGCAACCGGCTCTATTGGTGCAACAGGATTTACAGGTGCAACCGGCTCTATTGGTGCAACAGGATTTACAGGTGCAACAGGTTCTATTGGTGCAACAGGTTCTATTGGTGCAACAGGATTTACAGGTGCAACAGGTGCAACAGGTCCTACTGGTTCTAACGGGTTTACAGGTGCAACAGGTCCTACTGGTTCTAACGGGTTTACAGGTGCAACCGGCTCTATTGGCGCAACAGGTGCAACAGGTCCTGCTGGAGCAACATGTGAACAATGTGAACCATGTGAAACCGGTTCTACTGGATCTATTGGCGCAGCTGGACCTATTGGATCAACTGGTCCTACTGGACCCACTGGAGCTGCCGGATCAATTGGTGAAATGGGACCTACTGGCGAAATTGGTCCTACTGGAGCAAATGGCGATGTTGGACCTACTGGCGCTGTTGGAGCAACTGGAGCAAATGGCGCAACTGGTCCTACTGGATCTACTGGTCCTATTGGATCAACTGGATCAACTGGAGCAACTGGTTCTGTTGGACCTACTGGCGAAATGGGACCTACTGGATCAACTGGATCAACTGGAGCAACTGGTTCTGTTGGACCTACTGGCGAAATGGGACCTACCGGTGCTGTTGGAGCAACTGGAGCAACTGGACCAACTGGACCAACTGGTTCTACTGGTTCTACTGGCGCAACTGGTCCTACTGGACCTACCGGTGCTGTTGGAGCAACTGGAGCAACTGGATCAACTGGACCAACTGGAGCAACTGGCCCTACTGGATCAACTGGCCCTACTGGAGCAACTGGATCAACTGGTCCTACTGGTCCTACTGGTCCTACTGGATCAACTGGTGCTGTTGGTGCAACTGGAGCAACTGGATCAACTGGCGAAATGGGACCTACTGGCCCTACTGGAGCAACTGGAGCAACTGGAGCAACTGGTTCTACTGGTGCAACTGGTGCACACGGCGAAATGGGACCTACTGGTGCAACTGGCGCAACTGGAGCAACTGGTGCTGTTGGTGCTGTTGGAGCAACAGGTCCGACTGGCGCTGTTGGCGCAACTGGAGCTACTGGTCCTACTGGTTCTACTGGCGAAACTGGTCCTATCGGTGCAACTGGCGCAACTGGAGCTACTGGTCCTACAGGTGAAACTGGATCAACTGGTGCTGTTGGAGCAACTGGATCAACTGGTCCTACTGGCCCTACTGGATCAACTGGTTCACATGGCGAAATGGGTCCTACTGGATCAACTGGAGCAACTGGTCCTACTGGAGCAACTGGTCCTACTGGATTAACTGGTCCTACTGGATTAACTGGCGAAATGGGACCTACTGGAGCAACTGGATCAACAGGTCCTACTGGATCAACTGGCCCTACTGGTCCTACTGGTGCAACTGGTCCTACAGGTGAAACTGGATCAACTGGCCCTACTGGAGCAACTGGATCAACTGGCCCTGCTGGATCAACTGGCCCTGCTGGATCAACTGGAGCAACTGGATCAACTGGTCCTACTGGATCAACTGGTGCTGTTGGTGCAACTGGAGCAACTGGATCAACTGGCGAAATGGGACCTACTGGCCCTACTGGTGCAACTGGTGCTGTTGGTGCAACTGGAGCAACTGGCCCTACTGGAGCAACTGGATCAACTGGCGAAATGGGACCTACTGGCCCTACTGGCCCTACTGGAGCAACTGGAGCAACTGGATCAACTGGTCCTACTGGATCAACTGGTGCTGTTGGTGCAACTGGAGCAACTGGATCAACTGGCGAAATGGGACCTACTGGCCCTACTGGAGCAACTGGATCAACTGGTCCTACTGGCCCTACTGGATCAACTGGTTCACATGGCGAAATGGGTCCTACTGGCGCAACTGGTGCAACTGGCGCAATTGGTTCTACCGGCTCTACTGGTGATGTTGGTGCTGTTGGAGCAACTGGATCAACAGGT
>Ga0209086_10000814_pt1 | contig 25826 bp, 13 predicted proteins | sample M_130207_XF_Meta_FD_187312 | JGI IMG/M metagenome (GOLD analysis project Ga0209086, IMG submission 187312) | Freshwater microbial communities from Lake Montjoie, Canada to study carbon cycling - M_130207_XF_MetaG (SPAdes) (version 2) | ecosystem: Environmental > Aquatic > Freshwater > Lake... | reverse complement strand
CAATAGGTTCTGGGAATGGAATTATTTTAAATGGATCAATACGTGTGCCTATTAATATGTTACCTGGTTTAACCAAAATGCGTATTAGTGTATGGGGTAATGTTATTATCGACAGCAATGCTGCGTGTATACCATACATTAATGGCGAAACGGAAGATTATCTAGTTAATATCATTTCATGTTCGCCAGTTCAAATTCTTCAACAGCCTAACAATAATCGATTAGGCTGTGGAGATAGTGCGATATTTATGGCAACCACGAATCGCCTTTATCAAAGCTGTCAATGGCAAATGAAAACAATTGGCGCTTCCAATTGGATAAATATATTTAATGATTCTAATTACAATGGAGCTACAACAAATCGTCTTTTTATCAATAGGATAACAGATTCTATGAATGAAAATATGTATAGGCTTTTGATATCAAGTTGTGATTCGAGTATTTATTCAGATAGCGCTACTTTAATAGTGGATAGAATTATGGCAATTGTAGAGCCTATACAAGCATCAATTTGTGAAGGTCATGCTGTATTGTTGTCAGTTACAGGAAATAATGGGAAATGGAGCCCTACTAATGGTTTGTACATTAATAACGATTTAACAATTCCATACATTGGTACATTGCAGCAAGATTTATATGCATCTCCATCACAAAGCACTAATTATTCCGTTGTAGCAGAAAATCAAGGCTGCCAATCTGATCGTGTATTTGTATATATTGAAGTAAATAAAAATCCAGTAGTTAAAATCAACGCAACTCCCTATTTATTTTTATTCCCAGGTATACATACTACACTTAATTCAAGTATTCTTTATTCCAGTAGCTCCACGCTTTTATACCAATGGAAACTTGATGGATTAAACATATTGGGTGCTACTCAATCAACTAAGGTGGTGGATGTTTTTTCTTTAGGAAAATATTCATTAATAGTAACAGATAGCAATAGTTGTACAAGTGCTACTAGTAATGTTATTGTAATTAGCGATTCTTTCAATACTAGTTTATTCATTTATCCGAATCCAAGTAATGGGGTATTTCAAATCAGTTTTAATAATAAGTACTCAGGGGTTTCGAATCCGAGAACAATAAATATTTATGATGCAAAAGGGGTAAAAGTGTATAAGAAAATATATCAAATAAATACGCCTTTTGGAAATATGGTAGTTGATTTAAAAGGAAAAGCCAAGGGGCTGTATTTTATTGAACTAACAGATGCGGCAGAGCGAAGACTTGGTTCCGGGAAACTGCTATTATTGTAGCAATGTATTAAGGGAATAAAAAAACCCGGCTATCAATAGGCCGGGTTTGTAAGTTCATCAATAAAGATTATTCAGCTGCTGGCTGATCTCCTTCTGTAGAAGGTTCTTCGCCATCCATTTTAGCTTTAAGACTTGCTAAAACACCTAAATCACCCAGTGTAGTTTTTTCAACTTTTGATTGAATATTTTTTACTGCTTTTTTAGTTTGTTCAATTTCAGCTTTTTTCTCTTTTATTTCAACTTGTTTTTCTTCTTCTTTTTCTTGTTCCCATAAACGAGTATGACTTAACAAGATGCGTTTATCATTGCGATCGAATTCAATAACCATAAATTTAGCTACTTCATCAGCTGCAATCATTTTTTCATCTTCTTTCATCAAATGGCGAGCAGGTGCGTATCCTTCCAATCCATAAGGAAGTTGAATTACGCCGCCTTTCTCATCTCTCTTAGTTACGGTTCCTTCATGAATAGATCCAATTGTGAAAACAGTTTCAAGTGAATTCCATGGATCTTCTTCAATTTGTTTGTGTCCTAATTGAAGTTTGCGTCCTTCTTTGTCGATGCTTAAAATAATCACTTCGATTTCTTTTCCAACCTTAGTGTATTCATTAGGGTTATTGAAGCGTTTTAACCAGCTAAGGTCACTGATGTGAATCATTCCGCCAATACCGGTAGAAAGTTCAACAAAAACACCATAAGGAGTTATGTTTTTAACCGTTCCCATATGACGACTTTGTTCTGGGAATCTATTTTCGATAGTGCTCCAAGGATCTTCCGTCATTTGTTTGATTGAAAGACTCATTTTGCGTGTTTCTTTATCTAGGGTAACAACCTTAGCTTCATGCTCATCGCCTAATTTAAAGAATTCTTTAGCGTTGATAGGTGTATTAGCCCATGTAATTTCACTTACGTGAACCAATCCTTCAACACCAGGCATGATTTCTAGGAATGCTCCGTAATCTTCAATGTTTACCACTTTACCTTTGATGATTTCGCCTTCTTTTAAGCTTTCAGCTAATGTATCCCATGGATGAGGAGTCAATTGCTTTAAACCTAAACTGATACGTTTTTTATCATCATCAAAATCAAGAACCACTACATTCAATTTCTGGTCTAGTTTTAACACTTCTGTAGGATGATTAATACGTCCCCATGATATATCTGTGATATATAATAATCCATCTAATCCACCTAGATCAAGGAATGCTCCGAAATCGGTGATGTTTTTGATAGTGCCTTCTAATACCTGACCCTTTTCTAGTTTTCCAATGATTTGAGCTCTTTGAGCTTCAATATCACTTTCAATTAGTGCCTTATGAGATACTACTGCATTTTTAATAGTCTCATTGATTTTAACCACTTTAAATTCCATTGTTTTACCAACGAATTGATCATAATCAGTAACAGGTTTAACATCGATTTGAGATCCTGGTAAAAAGGTTTCCATGCCGAATACATCAACAATTAAACCACCTTTTGTTTTGCTGGTTACCAAGCCAGTAACAATTTCGCCGGTTTTGTTAACTTCCATAATTCTTTCCCAGGCTCTTGTGATTCTAGCAGATTTACGGCTCAAATGCAAGTTGCCTTCTCTGTCTTCTTTCTCAACTACCATTACTTCGATAATGTCTCCCACTTTAATGCCACCTGGAATATCTCTAAATTCATTTAAAGAAACCAAGCCATCACTTTTAAATCCAATGTTTACAACAGCATCAGTTTTAGTTAATGACTCAATAGTTGCTTGAATCATTTCTCCGTCATTGATTTGTTTGAAAGTGTTGTCGTACACTGAATCGTATTTTGCTTTTTCATCTTTTGAATAAGCAACTACGTTACGTTTATCGCGACTCCAATCAAAATCGTCGTGCGCGGTTTCAATAACGGGTATTTTTTCAGCTTTTGCTGAAACAGGTTCGTTTGTTGTCGCAGTAGCTTCTACTTCTGAAGAAGACATTGGCTCCTGTTCATCTGCGTTTAGGTGTTTGAAAATATTAAATGACATAAAATAAAATCCCGTGGTTTTTTAACGGGGTTGCAAATGTAGTAAATTTCATTGAAAAATCGAGGCAAATCGGCTATTTTACTACCCTTTTTCCCATAAATCATGAAAAAATAAAGTCCTTCAAACCTCATTTTGAGTATTTATCTACAAAATGAGCGGTATTTCATTGGTTTTTATTCACTTCTGAATATTTCATTTTTAAAATCCTCAATTTTATCCGAAATTCGCTTACAAAAAATATTATAGATGTCAATTGAAATAAAAGTTCCTACAGTTGGTGAAAGTATTAGCGAGGTAACCCTTGTGAAATGGCATAAGGAAGATGGTGCATGGGCGGAAAGGGACGAAGTGATTGCAGAATTAGAAAGTGAAAAAGCTACATTTGAAATTAATGCTGAACAAGCGGGGGCTATTAAACAGGTTGCTAAAGAAGGCGACACATTAAACATAGGAGATTTAGTTTGTACTATTGATACTAATGCTACTCGACCTAAAGAAGTTCCTGCTTCGCCTAAAAAGGAAGAGACAGCTGTTGAAGTTGCATCAAAGAAGGAAGTGGCAACATCAGATATCAAAGCAACGCCTGTTGCGGCTGCAATAATTGCTGATAAAAAGATTGATAGTAAAAAAATTACCGCATCTGGCTCTAATGGAAAAATAATTAAACAAGATGTATTAGAAGCGTTATCAAATCCTGGAAGAAAATCTGGGTCAGCGATGTTTAGCAGAAATAGCCGTCAAGAGAAGATGAGTAATTTGCGAAAAACGGTGAGTCGGAGGTTGGTAGAAGCGAAAAACACTACAGCTATGCTTACTACATTTAATGAAGTAGACATGGGTGCAATTATGGCAATTAGAAAAAGGCATAAAGATAAATTTAAAGAACAGCATGGCGTAAACTTAGGGTTTATGAGTTTTTTCACAAAAGCATGTTGCTATGCTTTACAAGAATTTCCAGCGGTGAATGCATATATCGATGGGGAAAGTATTGTATACCATGATTATTGTGATATATCCATTGCTGTTAGTGCTCCAAAAGGATTGGTTGTTCCTGTTATCAGAAATACGGAAAGTTTAAGTATGGCTGAAATTGAAGCTGCAGTTATTGACTTAGCAACAAAAGCTAAAAATAACAAGTTGACCATTGAAGAAATGTCTGGTGGAACATTTACAATTACAAATGGAGGAATTTTCGGTTCTATGATGAGTACGCCTATCATCAATATTCCTCAAAGCGCCATATTAGGCATGCATAATATCGTAGAAAGGCCAATGGCAGAAAACGGCAACGTGGTTATTAAACCGATGATGTATTTGGCGTTGAGCTATGATCATCGAATTATTGATGGTAGAGAATCAGTTGGCTTTTTAGTAAGGGTCAAGCAGCTTTTGGAAAATCCTTCATTAATGTTGTTTGGCAAAGATCCTATTGACGCACTACTTGAATTATAATCTTTTCACTTAAATAATATTATCCCGCTAATCGCGGGATTTTTTTCATGAGTAGATTTCATTCTCACTTATCTAATTCAGTTAAACTTATAGAATCCTATAACGTAGGAACTCCATTGTCGCATCATTTAAAATTATTCTTTTCCCAACAAAAAAAATTCGGATCAAAAGACAGGAAAATAATCAGTGCTGTTTGTTATCATTATTTTAGATGTGCAAAATTGTTTGACAAACAAACTCCTATCGATCAGGCTGTTTTGTTTTCTATTTTCCTTTGCGAAAGGAAGGAAAGCGAATTGCTTTTGGCATTATATCCTGAGTTAAATACTTTAATCGATTTAGATCCTTCGGAAAAAATTCGTCACCTTAAAATCGAAAATGATAGGTTGTTTGCATTCGATAATCATTTATCAGATAAAATTGACGCTATCGCATACTCGAAATCTTTTTTAATTCAGCCAGCTTTATTTGTAAGAATTAGGCCTAAGAAATATGTTGCTGTGATTAACGCACTTGATAAAGCTGCCATTAAATATGAAACAATTGCAGAAAATACTTTAAAAATTATTAATGGGGTGTCTTTGGATAAGTGCTTAAGAATAAATAAAGATGTTGTAATTCAGGATTATAATTCGCAAAAAGTTTTTGATTTTTTATCAGAAATTGATTTGCTGCAGCCTAATCAACCGAAAGTAAGCATATGGGATACTTGTGCTGCCAGTGGGGGAAAGTCAATTTTGCTCCATGATATTTTTAAAGGAAATATAAAACTAACGGTATCGGATAATAGAGAAATTATCTTAAAAAACTTATCAAGCAGATTATTAGCGGCAGGTGTAAATATGTATAAGAAATTTACGCAGGATATTTCTGTAAAATCTGGACTATCGCCCTCTGAAAAATTTGATATTATAGTATGTGATGTGCCATGTAGTGGAAGTGGAACCTGGAGTAGAACACCAGAACAGCATTACAGTTTTAGTAAAAACAAGCTGCCGTTTTTTGTTAATAAGCAAAAAGATATTGTAGCCAATGTTATTCAGCATATTGCGAATAACGGTTTGCTATTTTATATTACTTGTTCCGTTTTTAAAGAAGAAAATGAAGACGTGGTTGAGTTTTTGAAAAGTAATTATTCGGTTGAAGTGCTAAAAATGGAATACCTAAAAGGATATGAGCAAGAAGCGGACACAATGTTTGTGGCTGTTTTAAAATCACCACTTTAATACTTTTTTTGAAAATAACTTTTTATTATTTACAAAAATGGAAACAAAGTATATGCCTTTTGGAAATGGCGACATGTCAATGGATTGCCCATTGAATAAAAAAGTTTGCCCTAACATATTTTGAAGTACAATTTTCTTTTCTCCTTCCAGTGGGCATTTTATATCGATATTCAGTAAGTTTTTTACAGGATTCGGATAGATATAATTATTATCAATAATTATATCTTGATTTTCAAATGCACTATCTGAGCATATTATTAATCCATTGTTATCGTGTCTTTGAACAATATGGGTGATAAGGTAATTTCCGCAATTTCTATAATTATGTGTGGGAGCTTCTAGAGTGCTGAATTGATCATCGCCAAAATTCCAAAAATGAGAAGTCGCTGAATCATTATGGTAATCTGGCATGCAATTTATCTGACGAGTTTGGTTAGTTATTTTAAAATTCGCGTTGCAACATTTGCCTTTAAAGAGCAGGACACTATCAAGAAAATAAGTAGAGTCTGTATTGATAATCATTTTAAATCGATACCAAATATTCATGTTTTCAATAGACGATAAATTGTCAGAAAAAGAAAAATTGGAATACCCGAATGGATGATTGTTTGTTAACGAAGTAATGCTAACATAATTATTGTCTGTCGATAATTTTCTTTCAATTTCAAGACTCATTGTATTATCAACTTTTACTGAAAAGTTAAATACTGCATTGCATTGATCGATACTTGATTGAGCCGTGAAATATTTTTTTTGAAGAATAACAAACGCTTTTTTTGCATTTGGAATCCCAAATCCAATGCGATTATTTGGAGAGTTTGATTTTGATGCACTTGCTTTCAGTGTCCTCATGATATCCATATTAGTTGCTTCTGGAAATGCTTGCCATAAGCAGGTGGCCACTCCAGCCATATTAGGACAAGCAAAAGAGGTTCCGTTTCCGAAAGTAGGTGATCCATCGAATGTATTCGCAATAACAGCGTTCCATCCTACAGAGGTAACGGATGGGGCTATGCGCCCATCGCTCGTTGGGCCATAACTACTAAAGTTGGCTACGTTGCCAAGTGTATCTACGGCCCCAACAGCAAATCCGCTATCAGCGTCAGCGGGTGTGCTAATAAAATGCCATGATGAATTTCCTTCATTACCGGCCGCTATAATCATTAATAAACCTTTTTTTGCAGCTAAATTAACCGATTGAGCACTCATCGTGGTATGGCCATTTAATTCACTGTAAGTATGATCGAAAATCGGATTATCAAAAGTGGTATAACCTAAAGAGATTGAGCAAATATCAGCTCCAGCACTATCGGCTCTTTCAGCGGCTGATGATAAATTATGTTCTTCAATCGGGTATTCGCTATTTGCATCTTCTGAACGAAATAAATAAAACGAAGTTTCAGGAGCTGTTCCAACAAATACTCCTGGCATATTTGCGGCAATAGTACTTAAGCATTCCATTCCGTGTGCATCATCTTCAGAAACACTAGGTTCATTATCAACAAAGTCCCAAGTGTCTAGAATTTTATTTAATAATCTTATGCTGTCGAATGTTGGCAGTGTATTGAAATGATAAAATCCATCATCAATGAGAGCCAACTGCATACCTTTTCCTCTAAAGCCATGATTATGAAGAAAATCATTTTGATGAATTTTTACCTGATTATTAGATTCTCCATATTGATAGTAATCAGTAATGTTATTAATTCGATTAGTATAATTTAGTTGAGCATTATTATACCTGTTAGTAAATTTATTACTTGTTAATGATGAAGATAATCTTGGTGCAATGGCTATAGTTTGAACAACAAAAGGAAAATTATTTATTTTATTTAGTGCATCCGGGTCAGCTGTTGAAATTGAAATCTGGTTTAGCCATTTTGATAAATTCAGTATAGTCACGTTGCCGGATAAACGAACACTATCGATATAAGCAGGCGTAATGGGTAAATCCGTACTATCAAATAAAAGGCCATAGTTGGTTCTTCTAATGATTGCTCTATCTGAGAGGAAAATTTGAGGAGAGGTAAGAGAGTAAGGTGTTAGTGACTTGTCCTTAAATTTTATTATATATCGATTGAATTGAGCTTCACATGGAATGTAAGTTAGTAGGTATAGCAGAACGGTAAAAGCCTTATTCATGTTTACTAAATTAGGGATTGAAAGTTTTGTATAAATTAGTCCAATTGAGTATGAATAAAATAAGGGATTATTTAGTATTATAAGCCCATTTCACCCAGGTGGCACCCCAAGTAAAACCACCACCAAATGCAGCTAAAATAATATTCTCTCCTTTGTGTAATTTCTTTTCCCATTCCCATAAACAAAGTGGAATAGTAGCAGCTGTGGTATTGCCATACTTTTGAATATTGATCATTACTTTTTCTTTTGGCAAGTTCATTCTATTAGCGGTAGCATCAATGATTCTTAAATTTGCTTGGTGTGGCACAAGCCAGGAAATATCGTCTGCAGTTAAATTATTTCTTTGCATTAGTTCGAAGCTTACATCGGCCATGCCTTTAACTGCGAATTTGAATACAGATTGTCCTTCCTGATAAAGAAAATGTTCTTTAGCAGATACGGTTTCAGCAGAAGCTGGCTTTAGAGATCCTCCTGCTTTTAATCGTAAATAATTTCTGCCAGCTCCATCGCTTTTTAAGATGCTATCTAATATGCCTACACCTTCATTATTTGCTTCTAATAGTACCGCCCCGGCACCATCGCCGAAAATAATACAAGTAGTTCTATCGGTATAATCTACAATTGAACTCATTTTATCAACTCCAATTACAATGATTTTTTTATATCGCCCAGATTCAATCATGGAAGTTCCTAAAGTAAGTGAGTATAAAAATCCAGAACATGCGGCACTAACATCAAAGCCAAAGGCATTTTTCATTCCGGCTTTATCACTGATAATATTTGCGGTTGCGGGAAATGACATATCTGGAGTAACGGTTGCACATATCACACAATCAATTTCTTCTGGGCTAATGCCTCTTTTACTTAATAGATCTTTAACTGCTTCAACGCCCATATCGCTACTAGCCAATCCTTCCCCTTTTAAAATCCTTCTTTCATCGATACCTGTACGTGTTTTAATCCACTCATCGGTAGTATCAACCATAGTCTCTAGGATTTTATTAGTTAAACGAAATTCCGGAACAAATGCTCCAACGGCAGTAATGGCGGCGTATGTTTTTTCCATAAATATCACTTATTTTTATATTGTTAGATTCGGCAAATTTAAGGTAAAATAACTTGACGTGTTTTTTAACTAATTTGCTGGCATTATTTCCTTATTTTCGTTGTTGATAGATTTTGATATTATGTACGCATATTTGCAGGGAAAATTCAGTTATAAAAGTCCGGCTCAAGTATACATTGACGTTAATGGTGTTGGGTATGAGGTTAATATTAGTTTAAATACATACTCTAGTATTCAACAAATAAATGAGGGCAGGTTGTATATTCATATGCAGGTTAAAGAGGATGCTCATGTGTTGTATGGTTTTTACGAAAAAGAAGAAAAAGAAATTTTCTTATTGTTGATTAGTGTATCTGGTGTAGGTGCTTCAACTGCTAGGATGATGCTTTCATCTATTAAGCCCGAGGAAGTATCGAAAGCTATACTTCAAGGAAATGTTAAATTATTGGAAGGGGTAAAGGGCATTGGAAAAAAGACAGCAGAAAGATTAGTGTTAGAGTTGAAAGATAAAGTCGGAAAGCACCTTTCATCATCAGGATCAACTATTGTTGTAAGTAACAGTATAGATCAAGATGCATTAAATGTATTAATGGCATTAGGTATTTCTAGAAACCAAGCAGAGCAATCAATTCAAAAGATAATTCGTTTAGAACCCGAAATCTCAAATTTAGAAGTGTTAATTAAAAAATCACTGAAAGCCATTTGATAAAATTCTACATTAACTAATTCGCTGAATGTTGTTTAACATAAAATCAAAAAAAACGCTAATAATTTTATGCGTTTGTACGGCTTTTTTATTAATTGGCAGTCATTTTTCCATTTACGGAAGAAGCTCTTCAATAATAGTACGCTTTCGTCAAGATACTACTGTAAACCCTAGTCAGCAATTGCCTTATCCTATATCAGACAGAAGAGGCGATGATCTCACGGGCAATAATTACAACACCTATAATTCGTTTCAACCTAGCAATCAAATGGATTCTGTGGTATATGACTATGAATCTAAGCGTTATGTAGTATATGAAAAAATAGGGAATCGATTTTTTAGAACTCCCGTAACGTATTCATTTGATGAATATTGGGAAATAATAAATCGTAAAGCTGAAATCGATTATTTTAAAAAAAGAACGAATACCACCAGTATTTTAAATCGCGGAAAATTATTAAAACCAAAGTTATCATTAACCGATAATTTATTCAATAGATTATTTGGGAATGGTAAAATAGAAATTATTCCTCAAGGGAATGTAGATATTACGGCAGGGTATATGGGGCAAAAAATTGATAATCCCACACTTCCCGAACGTGCAAGAAAAAATGGAGGAATGGATTTTCAGATGAATGCTCAAATGAATGTGAATGCAAATATTGGGGATAAATTAAAGTTCCCAATAAACTACAACACTTTGGCTAATCTGGATTTAGACAATCAATTCAAATTAGATTATTCAGGGCAAAGTGATGAATTACTTAAAAGGTTTGAAGCAGGAAATGTTTCGTTTCCCGCAAAAGGAACATTGATTCCGGGAGCACAGCAGTTGTTTGGATTGAAAACGCAATTGCAATTTGGTAAACTATATATAACTGGAGTGCTGGCAAATCAAAAATCTCAAAGACAAAATGTAAATTTACAAGGTGGAACGGCGGCTAATCCATTTGAAATAAAAGCTGATGAGTATGAAGAAAACAGGCATTTCCTTGTTGGACAATATTTCAAAGATAATTACAACAAAGTATTATCAAATCTTCCTGCAATCATTTCTCCAATTCAGATTTTACGAATGGAAGTATGGGTAACTAATAAAAATGGAACTACTACTGAAACAAGAGATATCGTTGCGTTAGCAGATCTTGCAGAATCAAATCCTTTTTTAGGCCCACCCATTATTGATCAAACTAATACAGCTGTTATTACTCCTTTTAACGGGAGCAATAATCTATTGACAAAAATACTCAATCAACCAAATGCCAGGAATTCTGCTTTTGTATATAACAACTTAATTAGTCTTCAATTGAATCCTGTACAGGATTTTGAAAAGACCTTCGCAAGAAAACTTGATTCAACTCAATATACTTATAACAAACAAATAGGAATGTTATCATTGAGTCAGCCACTTCAAACGGATGAAGTGCTAGGTGTTGCCTATCAATATACCTATAAAGGGAAAATATATCAAGTAGGAGAGTTTTCGCAAGATGTTCCACCGGATAGCAGTTCGGCTTCACAAAAAGTACTTTTTTTAAAGTTACTAAAAGCAACATCGCAACGTCCGAATTTGCCAATTTGGAAATTAATGATGAAAAATGTGTACTCTATTGGTTATGGAACATTGTCCCCAACTGATTTCAAGTTAGATGTTTTATATCAGGAGCCAGGTCTTGGAGCTAAACGATATGTGCCATTTGGAGATAAAAATTCAGGCGCACCAATTATTTCCTTGGTAAATTTAGATAGATTGAATAGTCAGCTAGATCCACAGCCAGATGGGGTATTTGATTATGTGGAAGGGTTTACTGTTTATTCGCAATACAGTAGGATAGTATTCCCTGTATTAGAGCCATTTGGGCGAGATTTAGCTAATAACATCTACAATACGGTGCCAATAACGGCAAGCGATACACTATTCTTCGCTTTGTATGATTCTATTAAATCGCTAGCTCAGCAGCTTCCAAATCTTAATCGTTTTTTATTAAAGGGCACAGCAAAAACTTCGGGGTCTTCTGATATCAGTATAGGGTATAATATTCCAAAAGGTTCCGTTAGAGTTACTTCCGGCGGAAGGATTTTGCAAGAAGGCATTGATTATGATATTAATTACGATTTGGGTACAATTAAAATGATTAATCAGGCAATTTTAAATGCAGGATTGCCAGTTCAAGTAGATTTTGAAAACAATGCGACATTTGGCTTGCAGCAGAAAAATTTTCTTGGATTAAGGTTTGATTATTTGGCAAAAAGTACAACTAAGCAGCAATTGTCATTTGGCGCAACAATGGTTCGTTTAGGAGAAAGACCTTTTTTTACAAAAGTTAATTTCAACGAAGAACCAATACGCAATTCAATGTATGGGATTGACGTAAATTATAGAAAAGATGTACCGAGGCTGACAAAAATATTAGATAAGTTACCTATTTACAAAACCACTGCTTTATCAACCATTAATTTTTATGGCGAAGGTGCCTATCTTCAACCTGGTCATGCTCCGCAAATTGGACGCGGGAATAATGGAGTTGTATATATTGATGATTTCGAAGGAAGTAAATCTGGAATTGATTTACGATTCCCTTTGGTAAGTTGGGCATTAGCTTCTGTGCCGGCACATGCATTGAATAATAATGGAGTTGATTTATTTCCGGAAGCGACAATAAGTAATAATTTAAATTATGGAAAAAACAGGGCAAAGTTAGCCTGGTATCAAATAGAGCAAACTTTTCAACAAAAAGATGCACAGAATAATCCTATCACTGACCGAAATGAGTTAAGCGATCCAAGGGTAAGGCAGGTATATCAGAAAGAAATATTTCCACAGCGAACAACTGGCTTTGGAGAAAATCAATTAGTGACATTTGATATGGCATATTATCCAAAAGAAAGAGGCCCGTACAATTTTTTAGACAATATCGATTCATTAACTGCAGATGGAAAATTTGTTTATCCAAAATCGAAATTCGGTGGAATTATGCGTAGTATTGATCAGCCTGATTTTGAATCAAGTAACATTGAGTTTATTGAATTTTGGATGCAAGACCCTTATATACTTCCGCAATTCGCAAATTCTAATGGGGGAAAATTGTATTTTAATTTAGGGAATGTTTCTGAAGATATTTTAAAAGACGGGAAAAGGTTTTATGAAAATGGGTTAAATACGCCAAATATCCCTTCTCCTACAGACGCCACAGTTTGGGGTAGGGTTCCTCGCAATCCAATACAAGTTACAAATGCCTTTAGCAATACGCCTGATGATCGTTTATACCAAGACGTTGGTATTGATGGCATCAGTGATACGGGTGAAGTAAATACCCAATCCGTTTATCTTGCTAATTTAGCCACAAGCTTTGGTGTCAATTCTAAAATATATCAGGATGCTTTAAGAGATCCATCTTCTGATGATTATAAAAATTATAGAGACGCTGGATTTTCAGGGAGTGATGGTATACTTTCTAGATATAAAAACTACAATGGTATGGAAGGCAATTCTCCTATTTCAAATGGGGGGCAGTTTTCTTCAGCAGCTACCATGTATCCAGATGTTGAGGATTTAAATAGAGATAATACTCTGAATGAGACAGAAGAATATTTTCAATATGCTGTTGATATCAAACCAAAAGATGCCACAGAAATGATTATAGGCAATAATTTTATTGTTGACAAAAAGGAAGTGGCTGTTAATTTAGTAAATGGAAGCACTAGAAATGAAACATGGTATCAATTCAGAATACCCATCGGAAACTATGAAAGAAAAGTAGGGAATATTCCCGATTTTAAGTCAATCCGCTTTATGAGAATGTTTTTAACAGATTTTGATGATAGCGTCGTCTTGCGTTTTGGCGTTTTGCAATTAACAAGGAATGTTTGGCGTAAGTTTAAATACAAACTGGATTCAACAGGATTGTATGCCGCTACTTCCGCTACGCCTTATAATATTGAAGCGGTTAATATCGAAGAAAATGATTCAAGATTACCTCTTCCTTATCGAACACCAAAAGATATAAAGCGTGTTCAAACATTAAGTAATAATGGAGTAAATCTTTTGCAAAATGAGCAGTCGATGAGTTTGACTTTTTGTAATTTGCAAAAATCCGATGCGAAAGGAGTTTTTCAAACATTTGCTAACAGAGATATCAGGCAGTTTAGAAAATTGTCAATGTATATCCATGCTGAACAAGCGCAAAATCCTGCCAATACAATTGCTAATAAAGATTTAACTGCGGTAATTAGGTTAGGTACTGATTTTGTTAGTAATTATTATGAGGTAAGAATCCCTTTAATGCTCACTCCTTTAAATTCCGGATTAAATCCAGACTCTGATGAGTATAATGACTCTTTATGGTATCCATCTAATTCGATGGATTTGGATTTGGAAACTTTAACGAAAATTAAGCAGGCAAGAAATTTGTCTAGCACAAGTATTGGAAATATATTCCGCCAATTACAAGATAACGGTCAAGTGTATTCGGTGATTGGAAATCCAAATCTTGGAGAAATAAGAGGAATTTTGTTGGGCGTAGAAAATTCAACTTCACAAGGGGCCTGTGGTCAAGTATGGTTTAATGAATTAAGACTCTCTTCTATTAATGAACAAGGAGGCTGGGCAGCACTTGGAAGGGTAGATATGAATTTAGCTGATCTTGGAACGGTATCTGTATCTGCAAATACACATTCAAGGGGATTTGGAACAATAGAACAAAGAGTAGCAGAAAGATACAGGGATGATTTTCTTCAATTTGATGTAGCTACAAATCTTGAATTAGGAAAATTATTGCCTACCAAAACCGGACTATCTATCCCCGTTTATGCAAGCTATTCTCAAACAACAAGTGCGCCTCAATATGATCCATACGATATGGATATTAAGCTAAAAGAAAAAATACGAACAAGCCCAACAAAAACTATAAGAGATTCCATCAGAAATAATGCCATTGATTTTACTTCTATCAAAACGCTCAATTTTACCAATGTTAGAAAAAATAAAACCAATGGCAAATCACCTAAGATATACGATGTTGAAAATGTTGACGTAAGTTATTCATATATAAAAACAGAAAGCCATAATCCTTTAATTGAAAGAAATGAAGTTACAAAACATAGGGGGGCACTAGGGTATAATTACTCATTACAGCCTAAGTATATAGAGCCTTTCAAAGGGTTGTTTAGAAAATCAAAAACAAAATGGTTTAACTTGATTAAGGATTTCAACTTCAGCTATCTCCCCTCTCAATTAAGTTTTAGAGCGGATGTCAGCCGACAATTTGGCGCTATACGTCCAAGAACAATTGGGCAGACATCCTATGCGATTCCTGAAACATACGATAAGTATTTTACTTTGCAGCGGGATTACATCATGAGATGGAATTTTACAAAATCATTAAATTTCGATTACAATGCAACTAATAATTCTAGGGTGGACGAGCCTGCAGGAAGGTTAGATACTAAGGAAAAGAAAGATACGGTATGGACAAACTTTTCAAAAGGAGGTAGAAATACTGTCTTTAATCAGACAGCTAATTTTTCATATGTGTTGCCAACTAATAAATTTCCTTTGTTAGATTGGACTACTGTAAACATAAGGTATCAATCTGTATATAAATGGATTGGCGCATCTCGTCTGGCTGTTGATTTAGGCAATTTTTTAGAAAATGGTCAACAAGAGGAAGCTACTTTGCAAATGGATTTTAATAAGATATACCAGAAATCAATCTGGTTGCGCCAGTTGGATCAACCTTCTGATATTGAAAACAAAGAAAGATGGAAAAATAGAGTTACTAAAACTAAAGACTCAGTGTTAGTTAGATCAGGTAAAAAAGTTTGGAAAACAAAAAAGACAATTGATAAAGGTGCTATTCCTTATTTAAGTGGAGGGGCGAAGGTTTTCGGAAAACTATTAACAAGTTTAAAGCAAGCCAATATTTCTATTTCTGAAAATGCCAATACACGTTTGCCTGGGTATATGGATAGTACAAAGTTTTTTGGACAAAATTTTAATAGCAAGTCACCTGGCTTTGATTTTATTTTAGGAAAACAACCGGACACGGCATGGCTTAATAGAAAATCTGCAGAAGGGATAATTACCAAGGATACGAATTTTAATTCATTGATTCAGCAGAATTATGATCAAAAAATATCTTTTACTGCACAGCTTGAACCAATTCGAGATTTGAATATTACCTTAAATCTGAGTAAAACATTCAGTAAGAACTATAGCGAAACATTTAGGTTCATAGATACATCCGGAGGTCAAAATTTAAAATTTATGCATTTGAATCCTTATGCTGGTGGTGGATTTGATGTTACGTATATATCCTATAAAACACTATTTGGTAAGTTTAATCCGAACAGGGTTTCTGAAACATTTAAAACATTTCAAAATAATAGAGTTATACTATCTGAAAGATTAGGAAAATTAAATCCATATAGTGCAAGTCAAAATGTGGGGGCAGATGGTTTTTATTATGGGTATGGGAAATACGCAGTTGATGTATTGGTACCATCATTTATTGCTGCCTATACAGGTCAGGATCCTCATAATGTTTCACTTATCAATCAGCGCAATGAAAATCTAAGATCAAATCCGTTTAAATCAATTTTGCCAAAACTAAATTGGAAGTTGGATTATAATGGATTAAATAAAATAACCCCATTTGATAAAATATTTTCAACACTTACATTGTCTCATGGTTATACTGGTAACATAAGTATGAATGGGTTTACTTCTGCATTATTATATCAGGATGTATCCAGATATGGTTATCCTTCTTTTTATGATACAGGGTCCAAAAATTTCATTCCGTATTTTTTGATTCCTAATATTTCAATACAAGAACAATTTTCTCCTTTGGTTGGAATTGATATGATGTTTGTAAATCAATTTCAAGGTAAATTCGAATACACAAAATCAAGGCAATTGAGTTTAAGTTTGAATGATTTTCAATTGAGTGAGGTAAGAACAACAGAGTATAGTATAGGGGGAGGGTATCGCAAAAAAGGGTTGAAACTATTTGGTGGATTAAGACTTCCTGCTTTTTTAAGTAAAAGCAATTCTTCAAAATTAGACAATGAGATAAACTTCAGAATTGATTTCAGGATTAGAGATAATGTTACATCAAATAGTCATCTAGATCAGGATAATAACTTTGCGACAGGAGGAAGTAAAGAGATTTCAATCAATCCTACTATTGATTATTTTTTAAATAGCAGGGTTAATATTAAATTGTATTTTGATCAACGTAAAATCAAGCCGTACATTTCTTCTAGTGCGCCATCAACCAATACGAGAGCAGGTGTTCAAATAAGGATTTCTCTAGCTCAGTAACATAATTATATATTTTGACTATAAGTTTTTATGAAAATTTGTAGCATTAGCTTGTTCTGTACATGTTATGATTAATTCATTTATACAAACATGCTTAGGTAAATTTGCCGTATAGAAAATACTTTCTGCAACATCTTTTGCTTGTAATGGAGTATATCCTTTGTACGCCATGGCTGCTTTTTCTTCATCTCCATTAAATCGAACAATTGAAAATTCTGTTTCTACAGCGCCAGGATGAATAGCGGTCACTTTAATTCCATATTTCAATAAATCAATTCGCATAGATTTCGATATTGCATCAACGGCAAATTTGCTTGCACAATACACGTTGCCATTTTCATAAACTTCCTTGCCGGCTATTGACCCAATATTAATAATGTGCCCAGCGTTGCCTGTGATCATAAATGGGACTATTTTTTTTGTCACATAAATCAAGCCATTCACATTCGTTTGCAGCATTGTTTCCCAGTCTTCTACAGAGGCATTTTCAAAGCTGTCTCTTCCAAGAGCAAGACCTGCGTTGTTTATTAGGATTTCAATTTTTTTCCAATTTTCAGGCAGGCTATCTATTGAAGCAGAAACTTCATGTTTGTTTTGAATATCAAAATGAAGTTCAAGTACATTAATATTGTATTTATTTTCTAAATAATTTTTTAAATCAGCCAATTTTCTTTTCCTTCTGCCTGTAATTATTATATCAAATTTATTGGATGCAAATATTTCGGCACATGCTTGTCCAATTCCTGATGTGGCGCCCGTGATTAGTACTATTTTATTCATAAATTAATTAGTATAAAGCAATGTATTTTAATGATATAATAATGAAACTAGCGGATCAGTATGATCGTACCTTTTCTTTTTAGATGGATGTTTTTATAGTCTATACCATTTGCTTGCCATACATAAGTGCCAAGTTCCTGAGGCTTGCCTTTAAATATTCCATCCCATCCTTTCCCGATTTCAGCAGTATAAAATACAAGCTCACCCCAACGATTAAATATTTTAAAGGATTCGATACTTTTTAACCCTAATGCTAACGGTGTAATAATATCATTTAGTCCGTCATTATTTGGAGTGAATGCGTTTGGCATAAAAAAATCTGGCAAAACTGTATAGTAATGTACATTAATGGAATCTTTATTGGTACACCCAATATTGCTTTTTACATTTACATAATAGGTAATGTCGCCTTGTGGATAGGCTATTGGGTTTGGAATATTTGTTGCATTTAACCATAAGGTATTGGGGCTCCAATAATAAATAACGCTACTTAATGCACCATATACTGTTGAATTTAATTGTAATGGCTGACCGCTAACTATAGATGTGTCTTGAGCGCCAGCATCTACAATAATATTTTCTATATTAACTCTTACAGTATCCTTGCTTGGTTTTGGACAACCCATGGTATCATACACATAAACAACATAATCAACATAGTTCCCTATTGGACTAATTGAAATCGGATTTGAAATAGTGGAAAAATTTAAAAACAAAGCAGGATCCCAAGTGTATCTTACTCCGCCACTCGCATGTAAATAGGCGGAACTGCCCCTGCATATAGTTGTATCGGCCCCTGCATAAGCAGTAGGGTAAGGAATAGTTTTAACCGTTATTGATTTCGTAGAGAAGCAACTTCCGATATTTCCTTTAACCGTATATATTGTTGAGGTGCTGGTTGGTGCAGCTAAAGGACTCTTGATAAATGCATTATTTAAACTGCTGGTTGGAGACCAAGTGAACTGAAGTGCATTTCCTGTTGTAATTAATTTAACGCTATCATTCCTGCATATAGTAGTATCCTTCATTGTAAATAATGTAACAGTATCAACTACACGAACTTTTACAGAATCTTTTTTCGAGCAATTAGGATAATTGTTATTTAGTAAAAATGTTACATAGTAAGTTGTACTTACAATTGGCGAAACAAATGGGTTTGAAATATTTTGGTTGTTTATAAAAAAATTGGGAGACCAATTGTAGATGCCATTTGGTATTGAACTTGATGCATTTAATTGCAATCCATCAATTTTACAAATTAAAGTATCATTGGTTACGGTGATAGTGGGGCGATCAACTATTTGAATAGGCAATGCTATTGAATCGTAACAGCCTTTATTGCTAGTAACTAATAATTTAACCAGATAAGTTCCAGTATCTTGGTATGTAAAAATTGGTTGAGACAAATTACTGGTGTCAGATGTAGTTGAGTTAATCCCAAAGTCCCAATGCCATAAAGAAGGAGCACCAAATGCAGCATAAGTATTATCACTAAAATTAATTGGAACACTTTTGCACATCGATGTCGGGTAATTGAATCTGGGAATAAATCCAGGGAATACCCTAATGATAGTTTCAGTTGAATCTGCACATGCAGGATCGTCTTTATTTACAATTAATTTCACACGGTAAACTCCTGTGTCTGAAAAAGTATGAGAAGGTGCTGCTAATGTGGAAGTGTTATTAGTTAGAGAATTAGGGTCGCCAAAATTCCAGAAAAAAGTACGGTTTAATGGAGAGTTACTAAGATTGTTAAATGAATAAGATAGGCCATTGCAGGTGATATATTCAGGATTAAGGGTGGCGCTAGCAAAATTACAGGATGCGACTGTGATGATAAAGTCTTTTCGATGCGTTGAAATGTATTGACCATTTCGATAGGATGAAACGCATACGGAAACGACATATTTTCCAGGTGCAGGGGCTATCCCACTTATAAATCCGGTTCTTGAGTTTATAGTAACAGTAGCACCAAGTGGAGCATTTCCGGAGAAAGTAGTTTGATAGGTTAAATTAGTATAGGGGGGTGTGCTAGGAATTATTGAAGCAGCATCTGTAGCGAGACCTCCATTATAGCCACCGCAAAAATAATATACTAATGAATCATTGTCTTTGTCTTTTGCACTAAAATCAAATGAAAAGTTGTTATCAAAACAAACCACAGAAATAACTCTTGAAAATTTAGGGCTATTGTCCATTAATGAGTTACCTAATTGATTGTTGCCTGGAATATTCGTTGAATAGGTTGCACCCTCGCCATTTACACCAGCACTTACATTTTGAATGTTATTAATGTTAGAAATTCTGCAGCATGTTTGATAGGCCGCAGTATATCCATTTCCATTATTAGGCAGGGTTATAATAACGGAGTAAAATCCTGCATAATAATTAAATGTAGGAGCGTTTATGATGCAGGTAGGCATATTAGCATCTGTTTCAAGCGGACCCCTTAATGAATCTCTCGGTATGGTGAATGAATTTACGAGGCTTGAATTATCATTATTGAATATCCCGATTAATACACTAGCTGGCATTGCTGCACAATTTGTGCAATTTGCAATTGAATCTTTAAATAGTATTAATGTAATTCTGTATGTCCTCGAGGTACTATTACTACTAATCGATTCATAAATCATTTCACCTCCAATAATATGCTTTGCAAATATTAATTGAGAGCAGCAAATTGATAAAAATAATATTAATATACTTTTTTTCAATGGGTTTATATATTTACAATCTGAGCACTAAGATAATTAATTAAGCGGCTAATTATATGATATTAATATAGTTCAAAAAATTAGTTAAAATGATAGTTGATTTTTCTGTTTCTTCAATCATTCCCATATGGCCAGCGTTTCTTAATATATATAAGTGTGTTTGATTAGGTAAGTAGGATTGGCTAATTAGTTCTTTGAATGGCATGGTTTTGTCATGTTGTCCAATAATTAGCAAAACGGGTATTTGGGCCTCAGATAGTTCTAAAATTGTGGGGGGGCGCATTGCCATAGCTTTATAATATTGTATCAGTGTTTTTTTGTTAAAAGATTTCCCATTTTGTAATAATAAAGCCATTGCATGATTACATGTTGGCAGGTTATGAAATAATTCAGGGGTACTCAGTTTTAGAAAGGCACTAACTCCATTTGTATTAATAAAACTGATTGCTTTTTTTCTGATTGTTATTTTTATTTCAGAATCAGCAAATGCATGTGAATGAAATAAGCCCAATCCTGATAGATCTTTCTGATATTTCTTTAAGTAAGCTAGTGCAATATATCCGCCCATACTATGCCCAATCATTACGAATGATTTTATTTTTTCTTGTATAATGATTGCTTTTATACATTCGGCATAATCAGAAATTTGGATATTATCCCCTTCGAGTAAATCACTTTGGCCTGATCCGGGCAAATCTGGTGTAATGACCAAATGTTTTTTTTGCAAACTAATTACTTGATCCTTCCAAATGTATTTGTCTTCACCAAAACCATGAAGCAATAATACAGGCTTTCCGTTACCCTCAATTGAATAATGTATTATTTTTTTTCTAAAAGTTACTGTTTTATCCATTTTTAAATCCGATGATGTATGATCTATACAACAGAAGTATAACAAAAGGAATTAAGGAAATGTTTAATTTTTGGGGTAGAAAAAACCAAACAATCAGTAGAGCTAGGTATAATATAGTTTGAATGGAGAAATATTTTTTTGAAAATGCATTTTTACTGGACACGAAAAAGCATGCCATTATATTAGTGGGTAATGCCCATAAAAGATTGTAGTTGTTTTTTGTCATTGAATGGTCTGTTGAAGTCCACATCAAAATTAAAAGAATTCCAAGTGCTCCTGTTGAGAAGAAAAGAGCTCCATCTAATACAATGGCAATTTTTTTTCCACTGGGCGATTTTATTAAGTTGATAAAAATGAAAATTATCAGTAAAGCAATGAAAAAATTAGTTGGAGTAAAAGCCGTAGAATCTATTGTAGGTTGCTGATTAGGAATAATAATTTCCTTTGAGGTTACAATTGAAGTACTATTTGAATGGTCTAAGCAATTCATTAAATTATCAGGCAGGAAGGTTTGCTCTAATGGGGTCATGATCTTATCAGTAGGCAATCCTAATAGTATATCTATCCCAAGTTTGCTCCAATATTGTTTCCCTTTATCTAGGTATTCGTGTATGGCCTCTCGGAAGGTAGTATTTATAGGCATCACCGCAGAGATAACTATTTTAGGAGATTTGTATTTTAAAATAATATCTCTAAGTCTTGAAGTGCAATTGTCTAAGAAAAAATCATATTTATAAAATTTATTTTCATCTTTAAGATTTTCAATTAAGGCATATTCTATTTGTTTTTTTTCTTCGGCAGAAAAATCCAACACTTGCTCTGTTATTCCTCTTCGCATTGAAGAATAATCGTAAATGAAATCTTGTGATTGCTCAACACTCAAAAAGTAAAGCAATTTTCCACGAATGAATTTTAAATAGAAGCCGTCGTCTTCAAAATTAAAAGTGCCATAATTAAAAACGTAATCAGTAACGCTATTGCTGTCAATAATTCTAATGGCGCTATGACCAAAAATTGAATATAGTTCATCGCCTGGTGTGCAAGTTAATAATGAAATCCTGATTCGAGAACTGTCTTGTGCGAATGATCTGTGAGTATGAACGCTAAATAAAAACAGGAGTACAAATAATAATAGGGTAGGGCTTTTCATAAAACATTTGTTTGAATATCGCTATAATTTATCTACTATAGTTAGGCGCTTCTTTTGTTATAAAAACATCATGTGCGTGACTTTCACGTATACCTGCATGTGTTATTTTGATAAATGTGGCGTCTTGTAATAGTTTTATATCTTTCGCACCACAATAGCCCATCCCTGATCTTAAACCTCCAGTGAATTGATAAACCACTTCTTTCAGATTTCCTTTAAAAGCTACACGACCTTCAATCCCTTCGGGAACAAACTTTTTAACATCTGCTTCATTATCTTGAAAGTATCTATCGCTGCTGCCTTGTGACATCGCGCCTAAAGAGCCCATGCCTCTATACTGTTTAAATTTTCGACCTTCATATATAATTGTTTCGCCGGGGCTTTCTTCTGTTCCAGCAAACATATTTCCAAGCATCACACAGTTTGCGCCAGCAGCTAAAGCTTTAACCATATCGCCAGTATATCTAATTCCACCATCACTAATTATCCCAATTCTTTTATTTTTCAAAGCAGCAGATACTTCCATTACAGCAGTAATTTGAGGAACACCAATACCAGCAACAATCCTTGTTGTACATATTGACCCAGGTCCAATCCCAACTTTAATGGCGTCTGCACCGGCCTCGGCTAATGCTAATGCCCCTTCGCCTGTAGCAACATTGCCTGCGATTATCGAAATTTGCTTAAATGAACTTTTTATCTTTTTTATATTATCTATTACACTTTTGGTATGTCCATGAGCGCTATCGATACAAATAACATCAACGCCTACATGATGAAGCGCTTCCACCCTTTCTAAAATATCTTTTGTAATTCCAACCCCCGCTCCAACTAATAATCTCCCAAAAGTATCTTTTACACTATTTGGATGGCTCGTTAATTTCAAGATATCTCCAAATGTTATTAATCCAATTAATTTTCCTGATTTATCTACAACCGGTAGTTTTTCTATTTTATTTTTTTTAAAAATTAACTCGGCCTTTTTAAGATCGGTTCCTTCTGGCGCGGTGATGAGATGCTGACTAGTCATCACACTGCTCACTTTTTGTTGATTGTTTCTTTCAAATCGCAAGTCTCTATTAGTTAAAATCCCAACTAATTTACGTGCTTTGTCTATAATGGGGATTCCTCCAATTTTATTTTCTTTCATTAAGAAAACAGCCTCCCCGATAGTTGAATCAGGATGTAAAGTAATGGGGTCAATAATTAATCCGCTTTCACTTCTTTTTACTTTTCGAACCTGATCGGCTTGCTGTTGAATACTCATGTTTTTATGAAGAATGCCTAAGCCTCCTTCTCTTGCTAGTGCAATGGCTAAAGATGCTTCGGTTACCGTATCCATTGCGGCACTCAGCATGGGTATATTTAATTTTATTTTTTCTGTTAATTGAGTAGAAATATCTACATCGCTCGGAAGAATTTTAGAATAAGCTGGTTTGATTAGCACATCATCAAAAGTTAGACCTTCTTCAATGATTTTAGACACATGGTTTTTTATAGATTTCTTATTTTTTAATGCCATATGTAAAATTAAGCCAAATATTTTAAATATGACAAGGACTAAAATTAAGTTTCTACATCATAATCATCCAACCATATGCGTCCGAATGAATTTATACTCTGTTAACATTACTAGCTATTAATTTATTACCTATACTATAATGAGGTTTAAATATACTCAAATTGATTTATATAATTTCCCTGGCAAAGCGACAATCAGATTATTTATTTCTAAATGTAATAGAGCGGTAGCTATAGCACTATTGCTACACATGCTTTTGTACATTATTTCATCAAGGGAAATTGGATTATTTTCTGATATAATTGTATAGATTTTATTTTCTTCATTGGTTAATTCTATAAATAAGGACCGTTGTATATTTTTTCTAGTAATGGTTGTATTGTTCCAGCCCATTTGTTCTATAATGTCAGCCGAACTTTGTACAATTGATGCTTTGTGAGAATGGACTAATGAATTACAGCCTTCACTCTTTAGGTCACCAATTCTTCCAGGAACTGCAAAAATATCTTTGTTATAACTATTCGCTATTTCTGCGGTAATTAACGAGCCACCTTTTTTGCCAGATTCAATAACAATTAGTGCATCGCAAATTCCAGCAGTAATTCGATTTCTTTTCGGAAAATTTTGTTTGTCTGGCTGATGGCCACTATGGAATTCGGTTAGTAATCCGCCTTGCTCAATAATTTCTTTAGCAAGATTAGTATTGGATACAGGGTAAATCTTGTCCAGCCCATGAGCTAAAACCGCAATGGTTGGAATATTATTTTGTATTGAAGTCTGATGTGCTATAGTATCAATGCCATAAGCAAGACCACTAACCACGATTATATTATATTCTTTTAATTCTCGGATTAATTTTTGACAAACAAATTTTCCGTATTCCGAGTTATTCCTGGTACCTACTACGGAAATTATTTTTGATTTATTTAAATCTGCGGTTCCTTTAAAGTATAGTAAAACCGGGCAGTCGGCACTATGCAATAATTTTTTCGGATAATTTTCAGAACTAATAAATATTGGCTGAATATTATTTTTCTCAATAAATTTTATTTCTTTTTCACAAAAATTAAAATTGTTGAAATTTTTTATGCTATTTGCTCTAATGCTGCCAATACCCTCAATTTTTTCAAGTTGCCTTTTTGATGTTTTAAAAATTGCTGAGGCAGAATTGAAGATGCTTACTAAAGTCTTAGCGTGCACATCGCCAATATGGGGAATTTTAGAAAGGGCTATTTGAAAAATAAGTTCATTGTCCATAATCGTGAACAATGATAAATAAATAGTTAGTTTGAGAGTACGTGAATTTCCGTTCTTCTATTGTTGCTTTTCCCCTGTTCCGTTTCATTGCTATCAATAGGTTTGTTGTCGCCAAAACCCATTGCTTTTAACCTAGTAGCACTTATTCCTTTGGCAGTTAAATAGTTAACCACAGCTTTGGCTCTATTTTGACTTAATAAAATGTTAGCTTCTTTATTGCCTGAATTATCTGTGTGTCCTTCTATTTGAAATTTCAATATTGGATTTTCTAATAGTAATGAATATAGCTTATCCAGCTCACTGAAAGAAATAGAAGTAATTGTATATTTTTCTTTTTCAAAAAAGATATTCTTTAGTATAATTTTAG
>Ga0209086_10000812_pt1 | contig 25829 bp, 29 predicted proteins | sample M_130207_XF_Meta_FD_187312 | JGI IMG/M metagenome (GOLD analysis project Ga0209086, IMG submission 187312) | Freshwater microbial communities from Lake Montjoie, Canada to study carbon cycling - M_130207_XF_MetaG (SPAdes) (version 2) | ecosystem: Environmental > Aquatic > Freshwater > Lake... | reverse complement strand
GCTGCAGGAACCGGTTGTCGGGCGGCACGGGTTCGACGTCGAAGGTCTCGAGCATGGCGCCCTTGAGCTTGCCGGAGACCAGCGCCTCGTAGAGATCGTCGTAATTCACCAAGGGCCCGCGCGCCGGTCTGCCCTCAGTGAACACCTGTCTCATTTGTCATATTGCTATCGCCACCGACCGGCCCCGCATCCAGCAGATCACGGCAATGCAGGAAAAGGGGATCGACCTCGCCTGGCAGCGCGTCTTCGGCTATCCGGAGACGGCGCATGTCCGCTTCAACCACGCGGCGCACATTCGCAACAACGTCGAGTGCGCGACCTGTCATGGCGACATCGCCCACCAGACCGTGGCGCAACGCAACGTCGACCTGCATATGGGGTTCTGCGTGAACTGTCATCGCGAGAAGAATGCCCCGAATGATTGCCTGACCTGCCATTACTGATATATGGACCGCCGTACCTTCATCAAGCTCACCGCCGTCTCGACCACCGCCACCCTCGGCGGCTGCAGCGTGCCCGGGCAGCAGCTCATCCGGTTCATTCCGGAGGAGGAGCTGAAGCCCGGTCTCGCTGAGTGGAAGCCGAGCGTCTGTCCGCTCTGCAGCGCGGGCTGCGGTCTCACCGTCAAGGTGATGCAGGCTGACGTCGAGGTCGTCAAAGACGGCCAGCATGGCGTCGTCACCCGCGGCGTTGCCAAGAAACTCGAAGGCCACCCGGCCCACCCAGTCAGCCAGGGCGGCCTGTGTGCGCGTGGCCAGGCGGCGATCCAGGTGACCTATCATCCCGATCGCCTCGTGCAGCCGCTGATTCGCCGCGGCAACCGGGCGAGCGGCACGCTGGAGCCGACGACCTGGGACCAGGCGATCACGGAGCTGGTGGCGAAGCTCGACGCGCTCGCCGGCAACGGTCACCAGGCAGCCCTCACGATCCTGGCCGGCGGACGTCCTACACTCCGGCGGGCGCTGTTCGACCAGTTCGCGGCGAAATTCGGCGCCGCCCCAACCGTCGTCCACGAGGTCTTCTCTGACGACCTGCTGCGCTACGCCAACGGCAAGAGCTTCGGCGCCGCGCAGCTGCCAACCTACGACCTCGGCAACGCCGGCTTCGTGCTCGGCTTTGGCGCCGACTTCCTCGGGACCTGGAACGCCCCGGTGGCCCACGCGGCGGCTTACGGGCGCATGCGGCGCGGCCGGCCTGGCAAGCGCGGATACTTCGTCCAGGTGGAAGGACGGATGACGCAGACTGGCGCCGTCGCCGATCAGTGGGTCCCGGTGCAGCCTGGAACGGAAGGCGTGCTGGCGCTGGGCATCGCCCACGTCCTGCTGCGCGACGGCCTGCGCCCGGCGACGACCGGCCGGGCCGGCGCGCTCATCGACGGCTGGGCGAGCGGACTGCCGGAGTACGCGCCCGAGCAGGTCGCCGCCATCACCGGGGCGAAGGCGGAGCGGATCGTGAAGCTGGCGCACGACTTTGCCGGCCGAGGACCGGCGGTCGCGATCGTCGGCGGCACCCCGCTGGCGCACACCAACGGGCTGTTCACCGCGCTGGCGGTCAATGCGCTCAATGAACTGTCGGGAGTCGTCGGCCGCAGCGGCGGCGTCCTGTTCACGCCGCAGCTGGCGCTGCCGGTCGCTGCGCGGGGGTCGCTCGCGCAGCTCGTCGCCTCACCGCCCCAGTTGCTCATCGTCGACGGTGCCAACCCGGTGTTCAGTGCGCCGGTGGCGATGAAGGTCCGTGACGCCCTCGACCGCATTCCCTACATCGTGTCGTTCACCAACTTCCTCGACGAGACCAGCGCGCTTGCCGATCTCGTTCTGCCGGATCACACGTTCCTCGAGACCATCGCCGAGGCGTTGCCAGAATCCGGATCGTCCAGCGCCGTCATCAGCATCGCCGGTCCGGTCATGACGCCGCTCTTCGAGACCCGCGGCGCCGCCGACGTGCTGATTGACGTCGCCGGAAAGCTGAAGTCGCCGCTCGACCTGCCATGGGGCAGCTATCAGGAGATGGCGCGCGCCTCGCTGGCGCCGCTCGGCGACGAAGCGTGGACCACCGCGCAGAAGCAGAGCGGCTGGTGGGGCGAACTGCCCGCTGCCGCGACGACCAGGCCGACGGCGGCCGAGCCCAAACCGCGGCCGGTGCGTTATGCCGCCCCGACCTTTAGCGGCGACGTCGGCGATTTTCCCTATCACTTCCTTCCGTACGCGTCGGCGGCGCTGCTCGATGGCTCACTGGCGCACCTGCCGTGGCTGCAGGAGATGCCGGATCCGTTGACGTCGGCGATGTGGAGCAGTTGGGTGGAGATCAATCCGAAGACGGCGGCCCAGCTCGGTGTCGCTCTCGGCGATGTTGTCGAGGTCACCTCGACCGCCGGCACGCTGCGCGTGCCGGCGTTCATCAACCCGGCCATGGCGCCCGATATCATCGCCATGCCTGTCGGGCAGGGACACCACTCGTACACGCGCTACGCCTCGGGCCGCGGCCAGAACCCACTCGAGATTCTCGCCCCAGTGGCGCACCCTGAGACCGGTACGCTGGCCTGGGCGGCCACCCGCGTGAAGGTGGCACGCGTCAGCGATCCGGACGGTCGGCTGATCATGTTCTCGGCGCTCGGCGAACTGCGCGAGAATCCGCTAGAAGGGGAGACACGGTAATGGCGCATCGATGGGGAATGGCGGTCGATCTCGACCTTTGTACCGGCTGCGGTGCCTGTGTCACCGCCTGTCACGCCGAGAACAACATCCCGACGGTCGGTGACCTGCAGGCCTCGCGGGGACGCGCGCTGCACTGGATGCGCGTCGAGCGCTACATCGAGGGCGAGTTCCCCGACGTCAAGACGAAATACCGGCCGGTGATGTGTCAGCAATGCGACGCCGCGCCATGTGAGCCGGTCTGCCCGACCTACGCCAGCCACCACAACGACGAGGGGCTGAACGCACAGGTCTACAACCGCTGCATCGGCACGCGCTATTGCGCCAACGCCTGCCCGTACAACACGCGCTTCTTCGAATTTTTCAACTCGACGTTCGAGAAGCCGCTGCACCTGCAGCTCAATCCCGACGTCTCGGTTCGCGAAGTCGGCGTGATGGAGAAGTGCACGTTCTGCGTGCAGCGCATCACGGCCGGCAAGGATGTCGCCGCGGCCGCCAAGCGCGAGGTGAAGGACGGCGACATTGTCCCCGCCTGCGCCCAGACCTGCCCCTCGAAGGCGATCACCTTCGGCGACCTCAACGACCCGGAGAGCCGGGTATCGCAGCTCGCGGAATCGCCGCGCGGCAGCAAGCTGCTGGAAGATCTCGGCACCAGGCCGAAGGTCACCTACCTGGCGGGAGCCGAATTCGCATGATCCGGCAGGACCGTCTCACGCGGACGCTGCTCAAACCGCTCGAACGGCCTGGCGTTGGCTGGATGCTCGTCGTCGGCGTTCTCGCCGTCGTCGTCGCCTTCGGCGGCTTCGCCTGGAGCTTCATGATGTGGGAAGGCTTCGGCCTCACCGGCAAGCGCTGGCCGGTGTTCTGGGGTTTCCTCATCACCAACTTCGTCTTCTGGATCGGTATCAGCCACGCCGGCACGCTGATCTCGGCGATCCTCCGCCTGGTCAACGCCGGGTGGCGACGCCCGGTGACGCGCTGCGCCGAGGTCATCACCGCGTTTGCCCTGATGATCGGCGGACTGTTTCCGCTCATTCACCTTGGCAAGCCGTGGCTGTTCTTCTGGCTGGTCCCGTATCCGAACCGCCGCCTCCTCTGGCCCAACTTCCGATCGCCGCTGGTGTGGGACTTCTTCGCAATCTCGACCTACCTGACCAGCAGCCTGCTGTTCCTGTTCCTGCCGCTGATCCCCGACTTTGCGCTGATCCGCGACCAGTCGACCGGTCTGCGCAAGACGATCTACGGCACCCTGGCTCTCGGCTGGCGCGGCACCACACAGCAGTGGCACCGCCTCGAAACGGCCATGCAAATCATGGCGGTCGCAATCATTCCGGTCGCCGTCTCGGTGCACACCATCGTCTCGTTCGACTTCTCGATGGCGCCCGTGCCGATGTGGCACTCGTCGATCTTTGGTCCCTACTTCGTCGCCGGCGCGATTTTCAGCGGCATCGCCGGCCTCATCATCGCCATGGCGGCGCTGCGTCGCGTGCTCGGGCTGCAGGAGTATCTCGAACCGATCCACTTCGAGAATCTCGGCAAGCTGCTGCTGACAATGAGCCTGCTGTGGGGCTATTTCACCTTCAACGAGCGGCTGACCGCGTGGTACGGCAATGACGTCGCCGAGATGAACACCTTCGCGGCCACCCAGACCGGCAGTTACTCGCCGCTGTTCTGGACGATGGTGACCGTCAACTTCGTCATCCCGGTGATCATCTTGAGCATCCGCCGGTTCCGGACAATTACCGGCTGCGTCATCGCCTCCGTGGGGATCGTCGTCGGCATGTGGCTCGAGCGCTTCCTGATCATCGTGCCATCGCTCGGCCACAAGTTCCTGCCGTACTCATGGGGCACCTACAGTCCGCGGCCGGTTGAGATTGCGATTACCGTCGCGACGTTCGCCGCGATGGCGCTGCTCTACACGCTGTTCGCCAAATTCGTCCCGATCATCTCCATCTGGGAAATGCGCGCCGGTGCCCACACGCAGGAGAGCGCGCCGACGCGTGAGTCGGTCCCGGTGGACGCCCGCCTCGGGGAGAGTCACTCATGAAGTCGGTGTATGCCCTGTTCGACACCGGTGAGGCCGCCCAGCGCGCCGTCAACAGCCTGCGCTCGGCCGGCTACGGCGAACGGGACATCACCGTGATGACCGCCGCGCCGATGGAGGAGTTCGAGTTCAGCCACATCGGCCGCCACAGCTACCAGTGGTACATCGCGTGCGGCGGTGGCCTGCTCGGCCTGGTCCTCGGCACCTGGCTCACGACGTACGCCGAGACGTCCTGGCCGATTGTCGTCGGCAACATGCCGATCGTCCCCTGGTACCCCAACATCATCGTGATTTTCGAACTGACGATGCTGGGAGCGGTGCTGTCGACGGTGGCGACGCTCATCGTGACCGCCGGGCTCGGCCGGCGGACGCCGGCACTGTACGACCCCGAGGTGACGAGCGGCGCGATCCTGGTGGGAATCGGGACGCCCCGAGCGGACGGCGATGTCGAGCAGATTCTCGGCGCGGTCCCCGGCGCGCGGGTCAAAACGGTCTGAGCCGTCAGAGGGGAGGGTGGCGATGCCGCCCGAGGAGGCGTGATGATCGACCTGAAGCACATTCTTGTCGCCGTTGACTTCGACGAGACGTCGGACAAGGCGCTGGCCTACGCCCGCAGCTTGGCGAAGAACTTCGGTGCCCACCTCCATCTGATGCACGTCATGGAGAATCAGTTTCTGCGCCCGATGGCCAACGACCCGCACGACATCGAAGTCGGGATCGGCCGCCGCCTCGCCGATCGCCTGACGGCGGACGAGCGCGCCTCGACCCACGCGGTGGCCGTCCTGCGCAAGTCAGATGCCCCGGCGGAGGAGATCGTCAAATACGCCGGCGAGCAACCGATCGACCTGATCGTCATCGGCACGCACGGCCGCTCTGGCATCACGCACTTGCTGATGGGCAGCGTCGCCGAGAAGGTGGTGCGCGGCGCCCCCTGCCCGGTACTCATCGTTCGTCCGGGCGGCCGCGAGTTCGTCCACGACACGCCGGCGTCGACCTGAGCCGGTTCGGGCCGACGCACCGCCCACCGCCCAACCAAGGACCAATGACCAACGACCACCGGCGGGAACCGCCGGTCGCCGCCGGTCGTCTATCATGAACAGCTATGGCCCTGATTGAAACCGTCGATCTCTGGAAGTCCTACCAGATGGGCGATGAGCAGATTCATGCTCTGCGCGGCGTCTCGATTCAAATCGAACGGGGCGAATACGTCGCCATCATGGGGCCATCGGGCTCGGGCAAGTCGACGCTGATGAACCTGATCGGCTGCCTCGATACGCCCAGCAAGGGGTCCTACCTGCTGAACGGCAAGCAGGTGAGCCAGATGGACGACAACGAGCTGGCCCGCATCCGCAACGAAGAGATCGGGTTCGTCTTCCAGACCTTCAACCTGCTGCCGAGGGCGACGGCACTCCGGAACGTCGAACTTCCGCTGGTCTACGCGGGTGTGTCGGCGAAGGAACGCGAGCAGCGGGCGAAGTCCGCTCTCGACAAGGTGGAACTATCGACGCGCATGACCCACCGGCCGAACGAGCTCTCGGGCGGCCAGCGCCAGCGGGTCGCCATCGCCCGCGCGCTCGTGAACAACCCCTCCATCCTGCTAGCCGACGAACCGACCGGCAACCTCGATTCGAAGACCGGCGTGGAAATCATGGGCCTGTTCGAACGCCTCCATGCCGCCGGCAACACCATCGTCCTTGTCACCCATGAGCCGGAAGTGGCCGCCTACGCCCGCCGCGCCATTCACATCCGCGACGGCCAGGTCGAGCAGGACGTCACGCGCGCCGCCTGACCAGGCGCCCTTGGCAACGCGTCATCGATCCCGATGTTTCGCGCAATCACGTGAGCGTCGGATGGCGCGTGGCGCAAATTCCCGGGCTATCATCCTCAGACACTGATGCGGGTTCGCTTCTGGGGAGTTCGGGGATCGGTGCCGTGGGCCACACCCGCGGCCATCGGATTCGGGTGCAACACGCCCTGCGTCGAAGTGCGCGACGACCGGCGCGGTTCCTACCTCATTCTCGATGGCGGCTCAGGCCTGGTCGGCCTCAGCGACACGTTTGCCGGCGAGCCTCGCCCCACACCGCTCCTCCTCTCGCACTACCACTGGGATCACACGCAGGGCCTGCCGTTCTTCGGCCCGCTGTTCAGCCCGGGCTGGACACCGGAGATCTTCGCGCCGGCGCTCGCCGACGTGCCGGCCGACTGGATCGAGACGCTGTTCCAGCCGCCGAACTTTCCGGTGCCGTTCGCGGGCCTGCCGAACCGTCCAACGGTGACGTTCATCAAGGCGTCCCGCCACGACATCGGCGGGTTCTCCGTCAGCGTGCAACCGCTCACGCATCCCGGCGGCGCGTTCGCGTACCGCATCCACGGCCGCACCGGCGACTTGTGCTACGTCACCGACCATGAGTTCGGCAACCGCGCGGTCGACGAGCCGCTGCTCGAATTCTGCACGGGGTGCGCGGCGCTCATCTCCGACGCCCACTTCACCCCGGACGAACTGGTCAGGCACCGCGGCTGGGGCCACGGCGACTGGCGGCAGGTGGCCGAGTTCGCCTCGCAGTGCAATGCGGGCCGCCTGTTCCTCTTCCATCACAAGCCCGGTCGAACGGATACCGAACTGACGCAGATTGTGGGAGCCGCGCGTCGCGTGTTCCCATCCACCGACGCCGCCTGCGAAGGGCTGGCGTTCGACATCTAGGCGCAACAGCGCCGGACAAGCAGGCAGCGTGCGCAAGGCGATAGCAGGGCTGGTACTGGGACTGGGCGCAGGCGCCCTCGTGCTGGGGCTCGCGCTGGTGTTTGCACGACAGTCGGCCGGCAGCGTCGATCCGCTCCAGTCGATCGAGTTCCGCACCTACGACTGGCGCCTCACCCGCACCGCCAGGCCGGAGACGGCGCGCCGCGATCTGGCGCTGGTCGAGATCGACGAATACTCCCTCAGGAACCTGCAGCCGAATGCGGGGCGGTGGCCGTGGCCGCGCGCCGTGCACTCGATGCTCATCGACTTCCTGCAGCGGGCGCCGGCGAAGGTCATCGCCTATGACGTCAGCTTCGCCGAAGCCGATACCCGCGAAGGGTTCGCCTTCGGTGGCGACACCGTGTCGGGCGCCGAGTCCGACCAGGCGTTCATCGACTCGGTGAAGAAGTCGGGCAACGTCATCATGCTGGCCGACGCCACCTACGAAGGCGAAGCGGCCGACGGCGCGGCGGTGGTGCCCGATGCCGGCTTCACCCTCGACTCGCCGTTCGTGGCCGAGCGGAAGATGATCTTCCCGCCGTTCGCGGCGCTGGCCGATGCCGTGGCCGGCTTTGGACACAACCTGTTCGTGCTCGACCCCGACGGTCCGTTGCGGCACACCGTGCCGTTCGTGCGCGTCGGCACGCACGCGCTGCCGTCGCTCGGACTGGCCGCGGCCCTGAAGTCGGCGCAGCTCGACCCGGCGACGATTCGCACCGGGCGCGACACGTTGCACCTCGGCACGACGCCGATGCCCGTGCAGATGCGCACGGTGCGCACCGCGGACGGCATCCAGGCCTACCAGTGGGGACTCGTCGACTTCCGTGGCCCGGCGCTGCTCGCCGACATGAAGAGTCGGCCGTACCCGAGCTACGCGTTCTTCGACCTGCTCTATTCGGAAGAGCAGATCCTGGCAGGCGAGAAGCCGAACGTCGACCCCGCGATGTTCAAGGACAAGATCGTCTTCGTCGGCGTCACGGCGTCCGGGTTGTACGACGTCTTCGAGACGCCGTTCGCGGGCGGCAAGATGCCGGGCATCCAGGTGCATGCCGCCGTGGCCGACGACGTCCTGTCGCGACGCTTCCTGGCGCCGGCGTCCGACGCCGCGCGCGTCGCCACGGTGCTCGGCGTCGCGCTCGCGGTGGGCGTGCTGGCCGCCTTGCTGCCGGCGTGGTGGGCGAGTGCGGCGACGCTGGTGCTGCTCGCCCTGTTCGGCTGGGCGGCAACGCGCCTCTTCGCCGGCGGCACCTGGCTGAACGTGACGCAGCCGGTGTTCGCCTCGTCGGTCGCGCTGTTCGGCGGGGTGGCGTACCAGTACTTCATCGAGGGGCGCGAGAAGCGCAAGATGAAACGCCTGTTCGGCCAGTACGTCTCGAAGGACGTCTACGCGCAGCTGGTCGCCAATCCAGACCTGGCTCGCCTCGGAGGGCAGCGACGTGACATGACCGTGCTGTTCTCCGACATTCGCGGCTTCACCACCCTGACGGAGAAGGGCCAGCCGGAGGAGATCGTTCACATGCTGAACGAGTACTTCACGCGCATGGTCGAGATTGTGTTCCGCCACAAGGGCACCGTCGACAAGTTCGTGGGCGACATGGTGATGGCGCTGTTCGGCGCCCCGCTCGACGATCCGCAACACGCCGACCACGCGGTCGAGGCCGCGCTCGACATGCTGGCCGAGCTGCGCCAACTGAACGAGAAGTGGGTGGCTGATGGGCTCAACGTGCAGGTCGACATCGGCATCGGCGTCAACACCGGGCCGATGATCGCCGGCAACATCGGGTCGGACCAGATCATGAGCTACACCGTCATCGGTGACGCCGTGAACCTGGGGTCGCGGCTCGAATCGCTCAACAAGCAGTACTCGACTCACATCATCATCAGCGACGAGACGCGGCAGCGGCTGACTGGACAGTATGTGTTCAGACCGTTGGGCGACGTCGTGGTCAAAGGAAAGACCAAGCCGGTCGCGATTTTCGAGGTCATCGGTCGATCCGCTCCTGATACGATCGCCGCCATATCCGACGCGACACCGGTGGCTACCAAAGAGGCTCGTGTATGAAGAAGACAGTGCTCGCGCTTACCCTCCTCGCCTTCAGCACTCCGGCCTTTGCGCAGTTGGGCGGGCTCGGCGGCGCCGTCCGGCGCGCCCAGCAGGTGCAGGACACGAAGAACAAGATCGACGACCTCACCTTCACGGATGAAGAGGAGCAGGCGATCGGCGCCGACGTCAGCACCAAGGTCCGGCAGCGTTTCGGCGTGGTGCAGGATCCGGCCATTCACAAGTACGTCACGCTCGTGGGGATGACGCTCGCGAAGGCGTCCGACCGCCCCGACCTGCCGTGGACCTTCATCGTGCTCGACACCGACGGTGTCAACGCGTTCGCGTCACCAGGCGGCTTCGTCCACATCACGCGCGGCGCCCTCGGCCTCATCCAGAACGAGGCGGAGCTGGCCGGGGTGCTTGGTCACGAGATTGGCCACGTCACGCGCAAGCACACCATCAACGCGCTCAGGAAAAACAGTGCGGTGAAGCTGGGCACCAGCGCCGCGTCCAGCCGGTCGTCGTTCCTCGGCAGTGTCGGGAACGCGGTCTATAGCAACGTGCTCGAGAACGCCTACGATCGTGGCGACGAACTCGATGCCGACAAGGTGGGTGTCGACCTGCCGCAGAAGGCCGGCTACGACGGCAAGGCGCTCGGCGCCTTCCTGCAGCGTCTCGCCGACCGCAACAAGGATCAGGCGGAGAAGAACGGCCTGTTCGCGTCGCACCCGGAAACCACCGATCGCATCGGCAAGATCACCAGCCTGGCGACGGCGAAGACCACCGCCACCGTGCAGCCGCGGTACAAGTCGAACGTCAAGTACCAGCCGGCGTCGATCACGGCCATCGCCGTCGTCGCCGACGGCGCGTCGGGCCTGGCCGGTTCCAGCAAGGACGAGAAGAAGGACGAACCGAAGAAGAAGGGGTTCGGGCTCGGCTCGCTGAAGCAGACCGTGGCGCCTGAAAAGCAGAGCAGCCAGGTGTCGGCCTCAGGAGGCGCCCGAGGCGTCGGTCCCGACCGCGCTGCCAAGGGCGGCGGCAACTCCGCCCTCGTGAGGGCCGCCGTCACGGCCGGCGAATTGGCGGAGTTCAAGAAGGGCATCTCTTAGTCGTTAGTCGTTAGTCGTTAGTCGGTAGTCGTTGGACCTGCCGAAACGGGTCCGAGCGTGTGCTCGGGCCCGTTTCGCTTCAGCCGCGTTCGCGCCGGTCCTCACGCCGCAGGTGCTGCATCAGCCGGGTAAGTCGCTTTCCCAGAGCCGTGTACCGCGCCGACAGCGTCCGCCACTCCTCGTCGTTCAAGTAGCCCCGCCCCCGCGCCACCGTGAGGTGTGCCTGCAGTTCGTTCGCGGTGCCGCGTGCGATCGCCAGGTAGTGCGCGAAGTGCCGATCGGTGAGCTGCCCGTATCCCTCAGCGATGTGCGCGGCTACTGCGGCCGACGCCGCAGCGAGCTGGCTGCCAAGCTTGAAATCCCTGGCCACCGCTGGCCGACTCAAGATCGCAGAAACGGCATCGGCCGCGTCGAGCGCCTCCCGAAATACCTGAAGATCCTGTAAGGACGCGATGGGCATGCCTCAGCCCGAGCACGCGCTGTACCGCCCGCGACTAACGACTAACGACTAACGACTAACGACTAAATCGCCGCCCAGTGTCCGTCGGCGACTGCCTTGAGCGGCGCAGCCGCGTCGAACGACGCGGGGTCGAGCGGCGTGCGACGGCGGTGGGCGTCGGGGTCAAGTGAGGGGACGGCTGACAGCAGCGCCTGCGTGTAGGGATGCTGCGGCGCGCCAAAGATCGCGGCGGTGTTGCCGAGTTCGACGATGCGGCCGCGGTACATGACGGCGATGCGGCGGCAAACGTGTTCGACCAGCCGCAGATCGTGGGCGATGAAGAGATATGTGAGGTGGAGGCGTGCCTGCAGCTCGAGCAGTAGGTTGACGACCTGGGCCTGCACCGACACGTCGAGGGCTGACACCGGTTCGTCAAGCACGACGAACTGCGGGTTCAGCGCAAGCGCGCGTGCGAGACCGACGCGCTGGCGTTGGCCACCGCTGAACTGATGTGGGTAGCGTTCGAGGTACGCGGCGTCGAGTCCGACCAGCTGGAACAGATCAGCGGCGCGCTCGCGCCGCTCGTTTCTGGTGCCGATCCCGTGGATCACCAGCGGTTCCTCGACGATCTCCCGCGCGCGCATCCGCGGGTTCAGCGACGCGTACGGATCCTGGAAGACGATCTGCATGTCGCGTCGAGCCTCGCGCAGCCGCGCTGGCGCGAAGGCCAGCACGTCTTCATCCCTGAAGCGCACGGCGCCGCTGCTCGGTTCGATCAGCCTGAGCAGGCACCGGCCCGTGGTCGTCTTGCCGCTGCCCGACTCGCCGACGAGGCCGAACGTCTCGCCCGCCTCGATGCTGAAGCTCACATCGTCCACCGCGCGAACCGTGCGGCCGGCGCCGAGCAGACTGCCGCCACGCGTGAAGGTCTTCGTGAGATGCCGGACGTCAACGAGCGGCATGGTCGTCGTGCAGGAAGCAGCGGACCGTGCGGTCCGGACCGGTGTGGAACGCGCCCGGGATGGCCGCGTCGCACGGTGCGAACCGGTCTGGGCAGCGCGGGTGGAACGTGCAGCCGGTGGGGAACGCGCCGAGGAGCGGCACACTCCCGGCAATCGGACGCAGCGGCTGGCCGTAGGTCGCGCCCGGCCGCGACGTCAGCAGGCCGCGCGTATACGGATGCTGCGGGTCGCGCAGGACATCGCGAACCGGGCCCTGCTCGACGATGCGGCCGGCGTACATGACGGCAACGCGATCGGCGGTCTCGGCCACGACCCCGAGGTCGTGCGTGATGAGCAGCATGGCGAGGCCGAGCTCCTGGCGCATGGCGCGCAGCAGCTCGAGGATCTCCGCCTGTATCGTCACGTCCAGTGCGGTCGTCGGCTCGTCGGCAATGAGCAGCGCCGGACGACAGGCGATGGCGATGGCGATGCACACACGCTGGCGCATGCCGCCCGACAACTGGTGCGGGTAATCGCGCAGGCGGCTGGCGGCGTCGGGGATACGGACCGCGTCGAGGAGTTCACGCGCCCGGGTCACCGCCGCACGGCCCGAGGCGAGGCCGTGGACACGCAGCGCTTCCATGATCTGGTCGCCGACCGTGTAGACCGGGTCGAGGGCGGTCATCGGTTCCTGGAAGACGAAGCCGATGGCGGCGCCACGAACACGGCGCATCTCGGGTTCGGAGAGCGACCGCAGGTCGCGCCCCTGGAAGCGCACCTGACCACTGGCCACCCGTCCGGGTGCGCGCAGCAGGCGAATGAGCGACAGGGCGGTGACCGACTTACCGCTACCAGATTCGCCGACCAGGCCAAGGGTTTCGCCGGCGGCGATCTCGAAGCTGACGTGATCGACCGCCGTGGCGGTGCCGCCGGGAAGGTCGAAGACGGCGGTCAGGTCTCGGACGGAGAGGACCGGTTCAGGGAGTGAGGTCATCTCGCCCGGTTAGAGGGTGGTCGTCTCTTCGTGTTCGCCGAAGACGCGGCGCATGGCGTCGGAGATTTCGCCGACCGTTGCCCGGGCTTCCACGGCGGCGATGATCACCGGCATCAGGTTGCTGCCGTCGCGGGCCGCGGCGCCGACGGCGTCGATCGCCTGGCTGCAGGCTGCGGCATCGCGCGAGGCACGGAGGGCGCGCACGCGGTCCACCTGCTGTCGTTCGATGGTGGGGTCGATCTGGAAGACCTCGATCGGTGTGGCGTCTCCGCCGGTGAAGCGGTTCACGCCGACCACGACCGTGTCGGCGGCATCGATGGCCAGCTGCGCACGGTAGGCCGACTCCTGGATCTCGCGCTGGATGAAGCCGGTCTCGATGGCGCGCAGCGTGCCGCCGGCGGCGTCGATGCGGGCGATGAGCGCCGTGGCGTCGCGTTCGATGCGGTCGGTCAGCGCTTCGATGACGTAGGACCCGCCGACCGGGTCGACCGTGTTGGCCACACCGGTTTCGGCCGCAATGATCTGCTGCGTGCGGAGGGCGAGGCGCGCGGCGTCTTCCGTCGGCAGCCCCAGTGCTTCATCGAGCCCGTTGCAGTGGAGCGACTGCGTGCCGCCGAGGACGGCGGCCATCGCTTGCACGGCGACGCGCACGATGTTGTTGTTCGGCTGCTGCGCGGCAAGCGTGCTGCCGGCCGTCTGCGTGTGGAAGCGCAGTTGCTGCGCGCGCGGGTTGGTGGCGCCGAAGCGGTCGCGCATGATGGTGGCCCACAGCCGGCGGGCCGCACGGAACTTGGCGATCTCCTCGAGGAAGTTGTTGTGCGCGTTGAAGAAGAACGAGAGGCGCTGGCCGAAGTGGTTCACGTCGAGGCCGGCGTCGAGCGCAGCCTGCACGTAGGCGATGCCGTCGGCGAGGGTGAAGGCCACTTCCTGGACGGCCGTCGCGCCAGCCTCGCGGATGTGATAGCCGCTGATCGAGATGGTGTTCCAGTTCGGCAGGTCGCGTTCGCAGAAGGCGAAGATGTCGGTGATGATGCGTAGCGACGCCCGGGGCGGGTAGATGTAGGTGCCGCGCGAGACGTACTCCTTGAGCACGTCGTTCTGGATGGTGCCCGAGAGTTTGGACAGCGGTACCCCCTGGCGCCTGGCGACGGCGATGTAGAGCGACAGCAGGATGGCAGCGGTCGCGTTGATCGTCATCGACGTCGAGACCGTGCCGAGCGGGATGCCGTCGAAGAGCGCGGCCATGTCCTCGACCGAGTCGATGGCGACACCGACGCGTCCCACTTCGCCTTCGGCGAGGGGATGGTCGGAGTCGTAGCCCATCTGCGTGGGCAGGTCGAAGGCGACGCTGAGGCCCGACACGCCCTGACCGAGCAGGTAGCGGTAGCGGACGTTCGACTCGGCGGCGGTGCCGAAGCCGGCGTATTGCCGCATGGTCCAGAGCCGGCCCCGGTACATGGTCGGCTGGATGCCGCGCGTGAACGGGAATTCGCCGGGGAAGCTCTGATCGGGCATGCGCGGTCGGTCGATTGTAGCGCGAGCAACGATGCGCAGTGCCTGTCACTCCTTGACAGGCCTTACGGTTGTTCCTAGACTCGATTTCGAGCAGTCGGAGGATCAACGATGGACGAGCTCGTTAAGCGCCTGGCCCGTGAACTGGCCGATGCCATCTCCGCCGCTGTCGGCCGCAGTCCCGAGGTGGAGGGCTGCCGCCAGAAGGCGCGCGAGGCCGGCTACGAGATGAAGGTGACGCTCGAGGCCGTGGTCGGGTTTGCCGCCCGAGGTCAGCAGGCGTCGCAGGCGCTGACCCGCGTGTCGGCGCCGTCCAGGTCGGTCTCGGTTCGCCGTGGCTTCGAAGTCAGCGCGAACGACCGCCGGTTCCTCCGGTCGCTGCGCATCGCCGCCGACGAGACGACGGAGCCAGTCGAGTAGCGCGCCCCTGCCGATCGATACGAACCCGAGACGGACCGCACAAGTCCAACCGCTGCGCTCGCGCCGGTCCTTTTATGCGTGCCAGGCGCACAACCGGGGTTGTTGCGGAAAAGTCACGACGTTGTGGCTAACTGAGTATCACGCGTCGGCGACGTCTCGGAATAGCCATTGATTCGAAACCCGCTTCACGGAATAATTTGGCAGCGCACGGTGCGGACCACCGGTGCCATTCCTCAGGGCCGTGGGGCCGGTCCACGCAGGACTCGCATCTGGTGGACGAACTGATGGTGAAGGCGCTCGAGCAGCGCCTCCGCCGCTACGGCTGGTAACACGCACTTTGGCGGGTGTTCGCGGCGCGTGGGCGCCGTGAGCACCCGTCTTTCGCTTCCCTTCCGAAGACAGGCCGTTTCACATCATGGGTCACAAGACCGGACATTTCGCGATCATCGAGCAGTTCCTCGCTGACGGCATCACGCATATGTTCGGGAACCCTGGCACGGTCGAGCAGGGCTTCCTCGATGCGCTGCGGGCATACCCGCAGATGAAGTACATCCTGACGCTGCAGGAGTCGATCGCGGTGCTTGCCGCCGACGGCTACGCCCGTGCCACGCAGAAGGTGGCGCTGGTGCAGCTTCACAGTTCTCCCGGCATTGGCAACGGTGTCGGTGCGCTCTATCAGGCCAAGCGCGGGAATTCGCCGCTGGTCGTCATCGGTGGTGACGCCGGTATCAAGTACGCCGCGATGGACGCGCAGATGGCTGGCGATCTCGTCGGTATGATGCGGCCGGTCACGAAGTGGGCGACGGTGGTGCAGCACCCCTCGTCGCTGCTGCGGACCCTGCGCCGCGCCATCAAGATTGCGTCGACCCCGCCGATGGGCCCGGTCTACGTCTGTCTGCCGCAGGACATCCTCGATGCCGTGTCGGAAGAGACGGTGCGGCCGACCTCGATTCCCTCGACCCGCGTGGTTCCGGCGCCCTCCCTTGTGGAGCAGGCCGCGGCGATCATGGCGGCGGCCGAGCGGCCCATGATCTTCGTCGGCGACGGTGTCGCCTACTCCGGTGCACAGGACGAGCTGGCCCGCGTGGCCGAACTGCTCGGCGCCGAGGTCTGGGAAGCGGATGCCGGTGAAGTGAACATGAACCAACGTCATCCGCTGTATCAGGGGATGACCGGGCACATGTTCGGCGAGCACAGCTTGCCGATCCTCAAGAAGGGCGATGCCAACCTGGTGGTTGGCACCTACATCGTTCCTGAAGTGTTTCCGGAACTGGGCGACGTCTTCGCCGACGACGCCAAGGTCGTGCACATCGACCTCAACGCCTACGAAATCGCGAAGAACCACCCGGTCGACCTCGGCATGGTGGCCGATCCCAAGCTGACGCTGGCGCTGCTGGCCGAGGCGCTGGAGCGGCTGCTGCCGCAGGCGAAGAAGGACGCGGCGACGGCGCGCGTCGAGCAGGGCCGGGCCGAGAAGGCGGCGAAGGGTCGCGCCGACCTCGAGGCCGACCACGCCGTGCGCGATAGTCAGCCGGTGAAGATGACCCGGTTCATGGAGGAACTCACGGCGCAGCTGAAGGGCGAGGTCGTGGTGTTCGACGAAGCGCTCACCAACTCGCCGGCGGTGTCGCGCTACCTGTCGCCGTCGAAGACGGGTGAGTACTTCATGACGCGCGGCGGCTCGCTTGGCGTCGGGTTCCCCGGTGGCCTCGGCGTCAGCCTCGCGAATCCGGACAAGACCACGCTGGCGTTCAGCGGCGACGGCGGCTCGATGTTCACCATCCAGGCGCTGTGGACCGCCGCACGCCACCACATCGGCGCCAAGTTCATCGTCTGCAACAACGGGTCGTACCGGCTGCTGCAGTTGAACATCGACCAGTACTGGCGCGAGCAGGGCATCGAGAAGCACGACTATCCGCTCAGCTTCGACCTGTCGGAGCCACCCTTGAAGTTCGCGGAACTGGCGCGCGCCATGGGCGTGCCGTCGGTCCGCGTCGAGAAGCCCTGGGAGGTCGGTCCTGCCATCGCGCAGGCGCTAGCCACACCGGGGCCGTTCCTGATTGACCTGGTGCTCGAGGGTGACTCGCATCCCGAGCGGGTCGGCAATACCTGCGGCCAGTAGTTTCCCTGGGGAGAAGACACGACATGGACATCCGCATCATTAACGAGTTCGTCGCGGCGTGGTACCTCGCGCTCGACAACCACGCACCGACTGAAGAACTCGCATCGCTCGTCACCGACGACGTGCAGATGATTTTCCCGGAAGCGACGCTGCCTGGTGTCAGCGACTTCCTTGCGTGGTACTCGGGCGGCACCTACAAGAACGGCACCGTGGCGCCGGGCGTCATCAACATCTTCTTTGACGAGAACCACAACGTCGTGTCGGTCGAACGCACGGGCGGCACCGATGACGCGCCTGAGTTGACGGTCGTCGTGGCGTGGCAGGCCAGCTGGTTCGTGAAGCCGGCCACCAAGGCGAAGCGCACCTCGCTCGATGCCACCCAGACATGGACGGTCGTGAAGTCGAACAAGAACAAGTTCGGTATCGCCATCAGCAAGTACAACGCGGTTGCGGCACCGTTTGCCTATGCCCCCGGGTTCGCGCGCCTCTAACCTTCCAGCAGCGGAGCAGACACGATGGTCAAGGTCCCTGATACGAAGCTCGGTCGCATGTTCCAGCAGCACATCCAGTTCATTCTCGACAAGAACATCGATGCGCTGCTCGACCAGTACACCGACGACTGCCTGCTGATCAGCAGCTTCATGAAGACGCCGAACTACTACCGCGGCAAGGCCGAACTGCGCGAGCACATGAACGGCATCCTCGGCATCCAGGGGCTCGAGGACGAGATTGTCTTCTGGGCGGAGTCCGAGAACCCGGAAACGCTGATGATTACCGAGAAGATCACGATGAAGACCGCCGATGGTGAAGCGAAGATGCGGTTCGCCGACAGCTGGGTGCTGCGCGACGGCAAGATCGCGATTCACTTCGCCGGGATGGTCCAGCATCCCGACGGTTCCCTGGCCTAACCGCCGGAAGGCAGGACAACATCAATGGCAGCCAAGAAGAAGGTCGGCGTCCTCATCGAGGGCGACTACTACGAGAAGGAAATCTTCTACTACGAGCATCGCTTCCCCGAAGAAGGGATCGAGCTGCACTTCCTCACGCGGATGTGGGGACAGAGCCAGCTCACCTTCACCGGCCATGAGTGGAAGGTGCCGTTCGAGGTTCGCGAGAGCTTCGAGAACATGTCGGACGAGGAACTGCGGACCTACTCCGCGATCATCGTGCCGTCGGGCATCGTGTCCGATCGCCTCCGCTACACCGAAGACGTCAACACGGTGCCGCCGGCAACCGAGTTCCTGAAGCGCGCCTTCGCGGAGACGCAGATCATCAAGGGCATCATCTGCCACGGCATGTGGCTGGTGGCGCCGGCGACGGAACTGGTGCGCGGTCGCAAGGTGGTGGTGCACAACAACCTCATTGGCGACGCGAAGGCCTACGGCGCGATCTACACCGACCAGGACGTGGTGGTGGACGGCGACCTGGTCACCGGCCGGACGGGTGGCCACTGCCACCTGTTCGCGCGCAAGATCATCGACATGCTGGCGGCGGCTCCGGCCTGATGCAATCGCTCACCTGGGATCGCGGGATGGAACTCGCCGCGCACAAGACCTTCACCGTGGCGACCGACGTCCAAGTGTACTTCTGCGACCCTCACAGCCCGTGGCAACGCGGCTCCAACGAGAACACCAATGGCCTGCTTCGGCAGTATCTCCCTGATGGCACCGCCCCCCGGGCGTTGACGCAGCACGACCTCGATGCGATCGCCCAGCAACTCAACACGCGCCCGCGCAAGACCCTCGGGTATGCCACCCCGGCTGATACACTGGCCGCCGGCGTTGCATCGACGATTTGAATTCGCCAGTACGGAATCGACATGTTCGAGTTTTGGAACGGCAAGATTCGCGCAATCAACGTGGTCGCGAATCAGTTCGGGTTGACCAACCAGATGCGGGCCACGCCCGCAGCGAAATAGCGAGCAGGAGAATCCAATGTCCGCCACGATGGATGCAGTCATGAAGTTTTACCAGGTCTACAACGATCACAACCCGGCGCTGTGGAACGAGGCGATGTCCCCGTCGTACGTCGGCCACGTCAACGGCGCGACCATTCCGAGCCGCGACGTCGGCGCCGGATTCATCACCGGGCTGCTCACGGCGTTTCCCGACATCAAGTACACCGTCGACGACTCGATGGAGAACGGCAACAAGGCCTCGTGCCGGTGGAGCGCCACCGCCACGCACACCGGCGATCTGTTCGGCATGCCGCCGACCCAGAAGAAGGTGACGATGCTCGGGATCACGTTCTTCCGCGTGGAGAACGGCCAGGTCGCCGAACTGTGGGACGTGTGGGACGAGTCCGGCCTGATGAAACAGCTCGGGGCAGCCTAGTGCCGACGATTGGGCGGGTCATTCCACGACTTTCGCGAAATCTCGTGTTCTTCGTCTGCGCGGTCGCGATAGCGGCCGGCACCGGGACGGCCGGTGCGCAGGCGCTGCTCCCGGAGGTGTCGGCGCCCGATGCCTCCGTTGCTGCGGGCGGGGACACGCAGGCGGCCGCGAGCGAGGAGTTCCTGCCCAATCCGTTCGGCCTGAAGCTGCCGGCCAAGGTCGACCCGCACAACTTCAGCCAGGCGAAGCACTGCGACGTCCTGCGGCACCTCAAAGTACCGGTCACGACTCGCCGGCTCGACGCCTACATGCGGCCGGAGTTCATCCTGCCGCGCGGCGACGACTCGGTGGCCAATCGCGACCAGGTCGTCTCGTTCGCCGGGCGGCAGAAGCTGTATGACAAGGGGATCGACCTCTACGGCTGCTCGAGTCTCAACTACCTCCACGATATCAAGAGCAATCTGTCGGACAATCCGGTGATTGCCGGCACCGGCCCGTGGCACGACTGACAGCTGAACGTCAACCAGGTATTCGGCGGAGACATCTACTCGCGACTGTTGAGCAAGAGGCCTGACCGGGTTCCTGAAGCTGAAGTGGAGCCCGTGGGACTACAAGGGAAACAGATTGCGCCGGGGCTCGCCTACGAGGGGCTGTTCGGCCGCGAGCACGACGTGGTGTTTTTCGGCTATTCGCACATGATGGTCAACAAGGGCGTCATCCTCAGGAGCGAGAACCAGTTGGTGTGCACCAAGCTCCCGGGCTGCAGTGTCGCCAATTTTCAGTCGGTATACGAATCGGGCTACTCGGCGCGGCTCACCAAGTTCATGTTTGTCAATCCCAAGTTGTATTGGGTGCACTATCCCAACGTGCGGCGCGACCTCGGAGACATCGTCTCCTTCGGTCTCGAAACGCGCGTTTCCTCCTGAACCCGGCAGACCTGAATCGGAGAGACCATGGCGGGATCTGAATTCGACTACATCGTGATCGGGGCCGGCGCCTCCGGCGCCGTCGTCGCCAACCGGCTGAGCGCGGGCGGCGGGCACAGCGTGCTGGTGCTCGAGGCCGGCGGGGACGGCTCGCGCGACGACATCCGCAATCCCGGCGGCTTCGTCAGGTTGTGGGGCTCGGACGTCGACTATGGCTTCCAGACCGAGCCGCAGGCCGGGATGGCGGGCCGCGCGATCACGATCAACCAGGGCAGGGTGGCGGGCGGCAGCACCGCGATCAACGCGATGATGTACGTGCGCGGCAACCCGGAGAACTTCAACCAGTGGAACGCGCTCGGCGCCGACGGCTGGGGCTACAAGGACGTGCTGCCTTACTTCAAGAAGTCGGAGGACTTCGAGGGGGGCGCGTCGGCGTATCACGGCGCCGGCGGCCCGCTGTCGATCCGCGTGTGTCCAGACGACGTCATGCGCCGCGATCCGTTCCGGCAGGGCGCGACCGAGCTGGGTTTCGACGGCCCCGAGTGGGACTACAACGGGGCGCGCCAGGAGAACGGCGCGGGCCTCCTGCAGTTTCACATCGGGCGCGACGGCCAGCGGGCGACCTCGGCCAGCGCGTTTCTCTCGCCCGTCGCGGACCGCAAGAACCTCACCGTCGAGCTCGGTGCGAACGTCGAACGGATCCTGATCGAAGGCGGCCGCGCGGTCGGGGTCGCCTACCGGCAGGGCGGCCAGGTGCAACAGGCCCGCGCGGCGAAGGAAGTGATCGTCAGTGCCGGGGCATTCCTGTCGCCGAAGCTGCTCATGCTGTCGGGCATCGGCCCGGCGGCCCACCTGCGCGAGGTGGGCATCTCCGTCGTGGCCGACGTCCCCGGCGTGGGACAGAACCTGCAGGACCACGTCCAGCTGCCCCTCGTGTACCGCTCGAAGGTCGACATGGGCCCGACGACGCTGCTCACCGGCCAGGTGATGTTCGTCAAGACCCGCGAGGGCATGACGACGGCGCCGCCCGACCTCCAGCTCAACTTCACCCCGAGCGTCCCTGGGCCGTTGCAGCCGCTGCTCGGAGATCTGGGCGGACCGGTGTTCATCTTCCTGCCGATCATGGTCCAGCCGTTCAGCACCGGGCAGGTGCGGCTGCGATCCGGGAACCCGCAGGACGCGCCCCGGATTGACCCGAACTACCTGGGCTGCGACGCGGACGTTCAGGTGCTGGTCAAGGCGGTGAAGTTGGCGCGCGATCTCGCGAAGACGAAGGCGTTCGCAGGGATGAACGGCGGCGAGCTGGTCCCCGGCCCCGACGCCGACATCGCCGCGTATGCGCGCGCCGCGGGATCGACGCTGTGGCATCCGGCCGGCACCTGCAAGATTGGGCACGACCGGATGGCGGTCGTCGACCCGCAGTTGCGCGTCCGCGGCATCGACGGTCTGCGCGTCGCCGACGCGTCGGTGATGCCGACGGTGACGAGCGGCAATACCGTCGCCGGCTGTTTCATGATCGGCGAGAAGGTCGCCGACATGATCTTGAGCGGACAGGCCAGGGCGGCCGCGTCCGCGTGATGACGTTGAAAAGGAGCAGTATGACGACGGCGAGAACGACGACCCTGGTGCACCGCCTCCTGACCGGCGCGGCGATGACGGTCCTGGCGACCGCCATCGGCGCCGCGGCGCCGCAGGACAAGAAGGCGGCCGCACCCGCGATGAGCGGATCGGGAGACGCGGCATCGGTCAAGAAGACAGCCGACGGCATGGTCGGGCATTGGCTCAGCACCGAAGGGGAAACGCGGCCCAACGGCCAGGGCGGCCAGAACTATCTCAAGCGCGACTTCACCAACACCCCCGCACTCGCCAAGGCGGCGCTGATCTTTTTCAAGGACGGCGCCTACAAGGACAAGACGTTCACCCTCGTCGCATCGGGGCCGTACAAGTTCGTGAAGCCGTCGGCCGCAGTGGCGGGAGCGATCGAGACCGATTTCTCGTTCTCCGACATCCGGATCACCCCGCACAACGCCGACATGGTCGGGATGCTCAACTCCGGCAAGACCGGCAGCTGCGGCCCCGCGCCCTGGAAGCTCGACGTCGAGCAGAGCCTCAAGGCGACCGACGGGTGCGCGGTGTTCGGCATCAAGTTGTCGACCTACAAGGAATTCGACCTGGTGAAGGTCGAGGGCGATAAGCTGTACTACGGCGCCCGGCCGGCCGACGGCTCGGTCCCCGACACGACGGCCAAGCGCGCCACGTCACTGCAGGTCCCACTGGTTCGCGCCAAGTAGGAAGAGAGCATCAGGAGAACAACGGCACGCCCTGGTTCATCAAGCTGGGCGTGCAGTTTGACACGGGCGCGATCTTTCAGAATAACGTCGACATCAACGGCGACTCGGCCGGGCTCACGGGGTTCGTCAAGGCGGGCACCGGGTTCCAGAACGACCGCGTCGTGCTGTATGTCGGTTGGGCCTACGTGCAGGCGACGCCGGCGGTGTATCCCAAGACCGGGTATTACCCGACGGCCATGCGGGTCGGCTGGGACGAGTCGATGAAGGCCTACGTCATCGCCCTCGAAGGGTTCAAGCAGTTCAAAGCGCCGGCCGCCGCGGCCAAATAGCCGGCCAAGAAGTCAGCGCCGGGCTTGTTTTGAGCAGTGAAAGGGATTGACCGTATCAGGCAACCGAAGTGAGAAAGCCCCGGAGCGCGCTGCGGGGTCCGGGCGGACGAAGCGGACACCCGTACCTGCGCCGCCGGCGATCGAATCCCTGAGCGATACCGACACAGGCCGGCGCACCGCGCGCCGCAACACGGCCCCCGATGCAGGGCTCGCCCCGGAAGTCATGGAGTACACGACGCGTCCGGGGCGGGCGCATCCGCTCGGGGCGACGGTGCACGCCACCGGTGTCAATTTCGCGTTCTTCTCGTAGCATGCGACGGGCGTCGGGGCGTCTCCGCGGCGGAACACCACCGTCGAGACGCCCCGAATCTCGGCTATCGTCCCGGAGCTCGCGGGCATTTGGGCGCGATGCACTGGGCTCGTGCGCCGCGTCGCGGGAATGACGAAGCGGTGGGCATCCAGGACGTCGTCGGAGGTCGTGTCGCCCCGTGCTGCCCACCGCCAGCTGGCCGGCGCTATGCCGCCTTCGTCGCCTTCACCGGCGCGGGCTCGGTGATCGCCAGCGTCCGACGCTTCTCCTCGACCTTCACCATCGGCACGGTGATCTCGAGGACGCCGTCGTGCATGATCGCCTTCGCCCCCTCGGACTTCACCCCCTCTGGCAGCGGCACCATGCGGAAGAAACTGCCGTAGGTCCGCTCGGTCTTGAAGAACCCGTCCTTCTTCTCCTCCTTCTCCTGCTTGCGCTCACCGCGCAGCACCAGGTGGTCGTCGGCGATCTCGACGGTGACCTCGTCTTTCTCCATGCCAGGCATGTCGACCTTCACCATCAGTTCGTGCGCCTTGGTGATGATCTCCATCTCGGGGTTCCACATCGACGGCATGGGTTCGAACATCGGCCGATCGAGACCGACGCGACCGAACATCGAGTCGAACTCATCGCTAAACCTGGCGAGCATCGGGAATCCGAACGCACGCTCCCACGGCGCCATCGTCTTCGGCGTCGTGTATCCGACCTTCATCGGCTTGTTGCTGGACATGACCTGCCTTCTTTCGGACCCGCTGCGTCCCTCCCGAATCTCAGCGTGCATGACGAATCAGGGATAGATGCGTTGGACGCCGGACCGGCTCGCGACCCGGAGTGAGTCCGGTGCGAGCGGAAAGCACATCCTGGATGGTGCGCCCGTCGTTGCGCGGATGAGCGGTCGCTGGGGGATCCGCGACGTGCGGTCGATTCCGTTCAGACGTCCACCGAAGACGAAAGCATGGGGCGCAACGGATGCGGCCCCACACGGGCGCCGCGCCAACGAACAGATGTGCAGGGACTTACGAGGGAGCGACTCGAACCGACGCAGCTACGCCGCCGACCATGCCGCAGCGCCATCGCCGCCGATTCGGCGAGTTGTCGACGAACCGGCGCTCGACAGGCGTCGCTGCGGACCTTCAGGTCCGCCGTGGAAGCCGGCGTGAAGGTCGGCAGCGCCGACAATCAGCGACTGCCCATCTGCAATCGGCAATGCCCTACACCTGCTGCAGCCGGATCGTGGCCGGCCTGGCGCTCGCGGGGCGGGGCTCACCATCGGGCTGGTAGAGGCAGAACGGCTCCCTCCGACATGACGTTGCCGGTCGCCGCATAGGCGCGCGTGCGGCAGCCACCGCAGATCGACTCGTAGCGGCAGACGCCGCACTTGCCCTCGTAGGCGTCGGGGTTCCGCAGTTGCTCGAAGACCAGCGACGAGTTCCAGATCTCGGAGAACGGCAGCGCCTGCGTGTCGCCAGCGCTCACCGGCAGGTAGCCGCACGGAAAGACCTTGCCGACGTTCGAGATGAAGCAGACGGCCGTGCCCACGAGGCAGCCGCGCGTCATGGCCGACAGATGCTGGCCGTGCCCGCCGCCGTGCAGCAACTGCGGCGCCGCCTTGGCCCTGGTGCCGGCGGCGATGAGGTGTTCGGAGTAGTCGCCGTGGTTGCGCGCCTCCTCCGGGCGCTGGGCGCGGATGCGGTAGTAGTGCGGCGCGTACGTCGCTTTGAGGTCGATCGGGCAACTCTTCGCCTGCTCGTCGCACCCTTGCAGCGCGTCGGCGCCGAGCGACAGCGCCAGGTCGAGCATGCGCGGCAGTTCGTCGACGTTGTGCTTCGCAATCGTCGAGTTGATCTGCACCGACACGCCCTCGTCGCGCAGCAGGCGGATGCCGCGCAGCGCCTTGGCGTGCGACCCCGCCATATTGCGGAACCGATCGTGCGTCGCAGCCACGGCGCCGTCGAGGCTGATCGCCACGCGCGAGATCCCGACATCGGCTACCTGCGCCGCAATCCGGTCGTCGATTAGCGTGCCATTGGTGGCCATCTCCATGCGGAAACCGCCCGAGAGCACCATCACCGGCTTGGACACCTTCCCGATCGCATCAATCAGGTCGAAGGCCTGCCTGGTACTGAGTTCCGCGGGGTAGTTCCTGGCGTGCGCGTGGACGACGTGACGGGACATTGCACCGCTGACCAGGGCACGCGCGGTGGGGGTTCGGCAATGTCACTTTTCTCGTGGGTTTTTCGTCGCCTTACGGGAATCCGACGCGCGGGTCCGGGGAATTCTCCACGGCGGTCGCGAGAAAACTTCGGAAGCGTGACGGGAGTCTGGAGGCCGCGCCGGAAGGACGTCGCCGTACAAAACGAACACCCGTCTGCACAGCGCGAAGACGGAACTGCGAGATCCGCCGCCGCACCTTCGATAGTCATCAGACACGCTGCATCAGGAATGCCAGATGGTCATTGGTCGTTGGTCATTGGTCATTGGTCGTTGGTCATTGGTCATTGGTCGGTTGGTCGGTTGGTCGGTTGGTCTCAGCGTGACAGTCGTGACAGTCGCGACTAACGACCAATGACTAACGACCAATGACTACTGAATGTCATGACACGTGTCGCATTCCTGCCCGATCG
>Ga0209086_10000807_pt1 | contig 25926 bp, 24 predicted proteins | sample M_130207_XF_Meta_FD_187312 | JGI IMG/M metagenome (GOLD analysis project Ga0209086, IMG submission 187312) | Freshwater microbial communities from Lake Montjoie, Canada to study carbon cycling - M_130207_XF_MetaG (SPAdes) (version 2) | ecosystem: Environmental > Aquatic > Freshwater > Lake... | reverse complement strand
GAAGCGGGGCCCCAGGATGCGCGAATAATTGGAAAAGGGTGGTTATCCAAAGCACCAGGCTGGGCTTTCGAAGCTGAGCACAGGCATTTCATTTCCGTCATGGGCGATGGCGTAATCTATCGGCGACCCCACTAGTTTCGGCGAGTTCCATGGGAACATTTGAGGCATGTCGTAATTGGCGTTCGATCCCCAATCACCCAGACCGAGCTAGGCAAGTTGCATCGCAAAAATCCCGCAATTGAGAATTTCAGCATTACCCTTCCCATTGCGAAAGCAGTGGTCGACCCAACTGGAAATCGGATCGACGCGCGATTGCCAACGCCAATCACGAAACGATGATTCGTCGGACGCACTGGTCGTTCCAATACGACGCTTGGGAGCAAAGGGTTACTCACGCCTTCGCGTAAACCTCCGCCCCGCCCTCGACAAACTCCTTCGATTTCTCCTCCATTCCCCGCTGCAGCGCTTCCTCCTCAGAGATCGCCTGCTCCGCCGCATACTTCCGCACATCCTCCGTTATTTTCATCGAACAGAAATGCGGCCCGCACATGGAGCAGAAGTGCGCGCTCTTTGCGCCCTCTTGCGGCAAGGTCTCATCATGAAACTCGCGGGCCGTCACGGGATCGAGTGACAGATTGAACTGGTCTTCCCAACGGAACTCGAACCGCGCCTTGCTGAGGGCGTTGTCGCGGTATTGGGCGCCGGGGTGGCCTTTGGCGAGGTCCGCGGCGTGGGCGGCGAGTTTGTAGGTGATGACGCCGGCTTTGACGTCTTCCTTGTTGGGGAGGCCGAGGTGTTCCTTGGGCGTGACGTAGCAGAGCATGGCGCAGCCATACCAGCCGATCATGGCGGCGCCGATGCCGCTGGTGATGTGGTCGTAGCCGGGGGCGATGTCGGTGGTGAGGGGCCCGAGGGTGTAGAACGGCGCCTCGTGGCACCATTCGAGCTGCTTGGCCATGTTTTCCTCGATCATGTGCATGGGGACGTGGCCGGGGCCTTCGTTCATGACCTGGACGCCTTTGGCCCAGGCACGCTTGGTGAGCTCGCCCTGGACTTCGAGTTCGCCGAACTGCGCTTTGTCATTGGCGTCGGCGATGGAGCCGGGGCGGAGGCCGTCGCCGATGGAGAAGGAGACGTCGTAGGCGGCCATGATGTCGCAGATGTCGTCCCAGTGGGTGTAGAGGAAGTTTTCCTGATGATGGGAGAGGCACCACTTGGCCATGATGCTGCCGCCGCGGCTGACGATGCCGGTCATGCGGGAGGCGGTCATGGGCACGAAGCGGAGGAGGACGCCGGCGTGGATGGTGAAGTAATCGACGCCCTGCTCGGCTTGCTCGATGAGGGTGTCGCGGAAGAGTTCCCACGTGAGGTCTTCGGCTTTGCCATTCACTTTTTCGAGGGCCTGATAAATCGGCACGGTGCCGATGGGCACGGGGCTGTTGCGCAGGATCCATTCACGGGTGGCGTGGATGTTCTTGCCGGTGGAGAGGTCCATGACGGTGTCCGCACCCCACTTGGTGGCCCAGCGCATCTTTTCGACCTCTTCCTCGATGCTGCTGGCGACGGCGCTGTTGCCGATGTTGGCGTTGATTTTGACGAGAAAGTTCCGGCCGATGATCATCGGCTCGAGCTCGGCGTGGTTGATGTTGGCGGGGATGATGGCGCGACCGGCGGCGACTTCCGAGCGGACAAATTCGGGGGTGATTTCTTTGGGGATGCGCTGGGGGAAGCGGCGGAAGATGGAGGGGGTGTAGTCGGTCTGGACTTGGGAAGAGCCGACGTGCTGCTTGTCGAGGTCGTTGCGGACGATGTCGTTGGTGAAGTCAGCGATTTGAGGCCACACCCCGGTGGCCCCCTTCGGGCTGCCTTCGGCAGTCTGTCTCGCTCCGCTCGGCTGGGCGCGCTTCATGTTTTCGCGGATGGCGATGAACTCCATCTCCGGGGTGATGATGCCGGCTTTGGCATACCAAAGCTGGGTCACTGGGTGGCCGGTGGCCTTGAGCGGGCGGCGGCGTTTGCCATTGAGGCCGGGGAATTCGACGAGGCGGTTGCGCTCGGCGGTACTGGCAAATTCGGCGTGTTTGCCGCTGAGGTAGCCATTGTCCTGCGGCTTCACTTCACGGCCGTCGTAGGCGATGACGTCATTGCGCGCAGCGATCCATTTTTCACGCAGGGTGGGGAGGCCTTCGGAGGAGTCACCTTTGAAAGCAGGATCACCCCAGGGGCCGGAGCAGTCATAGACGCGGACGGGTTCGTTTTGCTCGATGCGGCCGTTGAAGGCTTTGGTGGGCGAGAGAGTGATCTCGCGCATGGGCACTTTGATTTCTGGATGGATGACGCCGGAAAGGTAGACGCGGCTGGAGGCTGGGAGTTGCTCGCTGGAGTGGGCTTCGAAGGAGGTTTTGGGGTCGGCGATCATAAACTGGATGCTAGTTGCTGGATTCTCGATGCTGGATGGAGCGCTGAGCGCAAGAAACCGAGATACCTCCGAGCGAACTCCCTTCGGCGGCATGACCCGCATCAGGTTCGGAGGGTTCTTTCCCTGCGGAAAGTCTCAGTCCCTAGCGCGGGACGCCCCTGTCGTGACGGCCGGATTGTCCGGCTGCAACGGTGAACGTCAAAGGCAATTTCAAAGGAGAACGGCTGCCGACGAAGAAATACTTAACAAAGTAAAAGTAATTGATGGATCGTGGTAATTATAGTAGATTGAGTGCATATAGACTCAGATGCAGATCTGCACCCCCCATTTCCATCGCCTGCTGGCAGCTTTATGCCTGCTGATGACACCGTTTGCGTTGTCACGGGCGGATTTGGTCACGGACTGGAATACTCTGGCGCTGACGACGATGCGCACGAGCACGGAAGCACCGATGATGGCACGTGATCTGGCGATACTAAGCACTTCGATGTTCAATGCCTCCGAAAGCATTCGCGGCATCTACCAGACCTATGGATTCGGCAGTTATGCTGCGCCAGGTTCTGGTCCAGCCGGGGCTTCCTATGAAGCCGCGATGGCCTCCGCCGCCAATACGGTGATGCAGAGTCTTTATTCGGGATCGAGCACGGCATTTACGACCCTTTATAACACGCAACTCGGCGCGATTGCCAACGGTCAGGCGAAGACGGACGGCATCGCATGGGGCACAACGATTGCGAATAACATGCTGAGCTGGCGCTCTACGGACGGTGCATCTGTAGCGGCCATCACACCCTACTCACCGGTGGGAACCGTCGGCTACTGGCAGCAAACCTCCGCTGCTGGTGCCATGCTACCGGGTTGGGGAACAGTGGGCACCTTTGCGATAGCAGGCACGGGACCCTACATGAGTTCGCTGTCGCTTGGCTCACTAGCGTCCTACGTGCAGACGAATCAGTATGCTACAGACTACAACCTCGTGAAGGATTTGGGTTCAGCGTTCAGCATTACACGCACCTCCGATCAGACGAACCAAGCCTACTTTTGGACAGCCGGCGCTGGCACAGCAAAGATGACGGACATGTGGAATAAGGTGGCGCAAACGACTGCCGCTGGAGCCGGGCTCTCTGTCACCGATACGGCACGCTTAATCGCGGCGGTGAACACCGCGATGGCAGATGCAGGCATCGTCGCCATGGCCACCAGCTATGACACCCAGTTTTGGCGGCCTGAAACCGCCATCGCGAACGGCGATGCCGATGGCAACATCAACACCGATGTGGATACTTTTTGGGCACCGCTCATTAACTCACCTTCTCTGCCAGAGTACGTCTCGCTCGGTAGTGCGCTCAGCAGTGCCGCCGCCACAGTTCTCGCCAATTATCTCGGCAATAGCGTCTCTTTCAGTCTGGGTAGTGATATCAATGGCGATGGCAGCACGGATCTGACGCGCAATTTCACCAGCTTCAGCCAAGCAGCGAATGAGGCGGCACTCAGCGGCATCTATGCTGGCACGCAGTTTGGCACCTCGGTCACGGATGGTCAGATAATCGGTGCCAACGTGGCGAATTTCGTAGTGAGCAACAACTTCGCCCTCGTGCCGGAGCCCTCAGGTGCGCTGCTGGTGATGGTTGGCACGGGTATGTTTCTATTCGGCAGGCGCAGGCGCCGCTAGATCAAGACTGGCGCAGGCGTTTGTTCGCGATGCATCTGATCGCACGTTCTGTTGTTTCCGCCCTCGTTCTGCTCCCCGCTCTGCTTCATGCTCTCGATGAAACAAAGCTCGCAGCTATTCATTCCGCTATGGAGACAGCGGTCAAATCGAAGCAGGCCGCTGGCATCGTCACGCTGGTGATGGAAAAAGGTAAGATCGTCCATCACGATGCCGCAGGCATGGCCGATGTCGCTAAAGGTCGCGCGATGGAAAAAGACGCGCTGTTTTGGATTGCCTCAATGACGAAATCCATCAACGCCAGCGCCGTGATGGTGCTCGTCGATGAAGGCAAGCTCGCGCTCGATGAGCCAGCCTCGAAATGGCTACCGGAGCTGGCGAAGGTGAAACTCGCCGATGGTAGCGCTCCGGTAAAACCGATCACCTTGCGCATGTTGCTCAGCCATACTGCTGGTATTGCGTTCCCCAAACGTGCGCCCTCAGATGGAGCGGTAGCGCTCAAGGCTTACGTGGGCTCGTTGCTCAAGACACCGCTCGCCTTCCAGCCGGGCAGTGCCTACGAATATGGTTTCGGCCCCACCGTGGCCGGTCGGATCCTCGAACTCGCCTCCGGCATGAAGTATGAGGCGTTTTTGCAGGCAAAAATCTTCGGACCGCTTGGCATGAAGGATACCATGTTCAATCCCGACGAAGCGCATCGCGCCCTTATCGCCCGCACCTACAAGATGGACGACGAAACGCACGAGCTGGTGCCCAGCTACAATCCCTTCGTCACCAGCGATGTGACTGTGACGCATATGGTTGAACCCTCTGGAGGTTTATTTTCCACCGCGACTGACATGGGGCGTTTCTATGCCATGATCGCAAATGGTGGGGAACTCGATGGCGTGCGAATTCTCAGCGAAAAATCTGTCCGTGACATGACCACGCCCGTCACCGCTGGTGGTAAACAACTCAACTACGCCTGCGGCTGGCAGTGCAACATCGAGACACAACGCGTGAACTCACAAATGCCAGTAGGCAGCTTTGGGCATGGCGGCGCGTTTGCGACGAACGGCTGCATCGACCCACAGAGCAAGATCGTCACGGTGTACATGGTGCAGAACGTCCTTGTGCCAGACAGTGGCAAGCCGAAGGATCTGTTTCAGCATCTCGTGATGGAAGCAGCGGGAATCAAGGTTTCGCCACCACCGGCATTGAAGCCGGGCAAGTAACAGCCCCCAAATCTCAGTGTTTGAGATACAGTTCCGGCATTAGCAATGGACGGAGCACCACAGGCGTGAGATCACGCGGCAGTGGCTTCCAGGGATGACCTTTGTCGTCGCTGAGTCGTCCCCACCAGAGCCGGCCGCCTTTGCGCCAGGGATCAATCACGAGGCCATCTTCAAAACGCTGGCCTTTAGCAGTGACGACGATGGCGTTGTGTTCACGCATGGTGGCTCGGCGTGACGAGGTGAGATGCAAAGTGAGCGTTTTAAGATTCAAGCGGTGTAGATGCGGAAACAAATCATCACGCCACTGATAGCAGAGACCACGTTTGCGCAGGCCAGTGTTCACCAGGCCGTTATTCATCCATGGAAAGCACAACGGGTTGAAATCGTCTGAGAGCTTGGCGGATTCCTCAATGGCGGTGAGTGCTAGTTTGTCGGCCTCAACAGCTTGAACAGTAGGACTGAGCTGTTGGAGATCGAGGCTGAGCTGACGAGCTTGCACGCGGCGTTCATCGGCGGTGCCGAGGTTGACGCAGGCAGTCATGAAAAATGGAAGAAGAGGCAGAAGAAAACGTGAAACGGCTGACATGCGGAATTGAAGAGTCAAAGGGGACCGTGGGCGGCCTCGTGCAGTGCGCGAGCCTGTTCCCGCCACATTTCGCGGGTGGCGCGGTTTTTGAGGGCTAGAAGCTCATTGATCGCATGGAGTTCGTCATCATCCCACTGTGCGATCTGTTTCCAGCTGCGAATGCCGTGGGCTCGAAGTCGCTCATTAATGATTTTTTTGATGCCTTTAATCTGCGTGAGGTCGTCATCAGCCACTGCCGCGAATGTGGCGGCTTTTTCTTGGAATGCGGCCAAGATTGCAGCATTCGATATGGCTTTGGGCGTTGCGGTGCGCTTGCCTTTGGGTTTGGCCGAAAGCGTGGGTGTGACGTCAGCAGCAACTTCTGGCTCCAGCGGCTGAACTTGGCGATTGGTGGGTTCGGATTGCGCAGCGACGGCTTGATCGCGTTCCTTGCGCAGAAGTTCGAGTTCACCCAGCAGCTTGGCCGTTTCGGTTTCGAGGGCGAGGCTGGCTTCTCGGGCCTTAATGGCCTGTTCTTCGTGAAGACGTGCTGCGTGTTGCGCCGACTTTAAATCTTTACGCAGGGTGCAGAGTTCGTTCTCTATTTGCTCATTGAGTGTGTTGGCAGGAACTGCGATGGCTTGGCGCTGCGCGGATTCGCTGTCAGCTTGAGCAATACGCAGGGCATTCAGGGTGTCGTCCATTTGGGCCTGCAATTCGGCGATCTGCTTTTTCAAATCGCTGCCACGCCATTGCCAACCAAACCAAGCGAATACTGCGGCGGTAAGTCCGAGCAGTGGAGCGAGGTAGAGCAAGAGCCAAAGGGAGGAGGACATCAAGGAATCGATTGGAGATGGATGCGAAGCTGCTCAATAGCTTCGGCAGAGAGCTGTTCAATGAGGGCGGCGGGTGTGCCAGTAGGAAGTAGTTTAGATTTTGCGATGCCGCCTGCTTCAACTAGCTCTCGCGTGACAGGAATGAGCGTCCAGATGCTATCAGGTGTGGCGATGGCAAAGATACCGGCGCTGTCGGCAGGAGGGGTGAAAGGCAGGCTTTTGAGTGTATGAAAGGCGCCGCCAGAGGAACGGCAGTTACCGTTGATACGCAGTTCGTCGCTCAGGACAAGGATGCGCGGTGCGTAAGCCTGACGGACTGCGGCAACGAGCTGTGCATGCAACGATTCTTCGGCGATTTGACCGGAGAGGATGGCTTTGGAGCCGAAGAGAGCGAGGGTGATGATGGCGGGCTGAGGTTCAGCGGGAGCAGGCATGACTTTGTCAGCGCCTTGCAACCAGTCGATGATTGTGGCGCTGTCGTTTTGCAGTTTAGCGGCATCGAGTCCTACAGGCAGGTCTGTTTTCCAAGGTTGTGCCTCACGCGCAATCTGCCAATCAACAGCTTTCCAAGCCTTACCACTCAAACCGAGATAGAAGGATTTACCGTTCGGTTCTTTTGGCAAAGGAAGCAAAGCCGTGGTGATGGGACCAAAGTCACCGGTGGGCCGCCTTTCGCTACTGATGCGGATTTCATCGACCAACCGTCGTGGTGAAAAGACGCTGATCGCATCATCGAGAATGGCGCGTTTCATCGCAGCTGATCCGATTTCACCACGCAGAATGAGCTGCTGATCACGCACGGCGATGAACAAATGACCTGCTGCCAATTTGGCGAGGCGGTCGTTTTCAGTCTCAGCGGCACGTTGCTGCTGCAAAGTTTCACGCAGTTCGTGCAGGGCAGGAAGCATGCGTTGCTGCCATTCGGTTTCGCTGATGCCAAGGGAGAGAGCTTCAGCCCGCAGGGATTCGTCTGGTTGTTGAAGTGAAATTTCCCGCCAAGTCTGGCCGATGAGGGCGAGATGAGCCTGCGTGGTCTGCTGCGGTTCGGGAACGCTGCGTAGAGTGACAGAGACGTTGACTGCTTCGTCGTGGTTTTCTCCGTCGGTGCCGAGAGCGCCTTCTGCCACGCCCCCTTTCACACTCCAGCTTTCCTGGACACTGCGTGCGAGATCGCGTGCCTCGTATTCACTCGCAGCAGTGCCGAGCAGCCGCGCGCGTTTACCGCTGGCGGCCAGCAGCATCCAACCGGTCGGGTAGGGGGCCACTTCGATCTCGTTTTGCACGGCGCATACAGGATTAAGCCGCAGGCCGAGGCTGGCACTCAGTGGCGTAGGCGCACGCACGAGATTACGCATCGTTGCTTCGATGGTTAGGCGGTCCTGAATCGTACGCACGCTGCCACTGAGGTGTGCCTGCTGGCCGTCAAAGGCTAGGCGCAGCCGACCAAGCCGTTGCGCCAGCGTGGATTGCTGCGCAAGTGTCTGCTGCGCGGCTGTTTCAAGCTCATGCTCCATGCGTGGCAGCAGTAGGAACGCACCGATGAGCCAGAGCGCCAGCAAGGTGACAGCGGAGAGGGTCCAGCGCGCGTGCGTCATGTCGGGAGGATCACTCTTTCTCGGTGAGCATGCGCACCTCGTCGAAACTGAAGCGCCGCACCTCACCACGCTGACTGGTCTGCACCAAGGTTTCCGTGCCGACTTCGAGCGCGGTAAGCCAGCCATCGCCATACACCCAAGTGTCGAGGCAGATTCGAGCGGGCAGAATGCGCGGCAGACCGTCTTTTTGTGCTGTGTGACCGCAAATCAGAGTCTTACCGGAGAAATGGGGATGAGAGTCATCAAACCGCCGCCAGAACAACCAGTCATCACTTTGATCCGGCAAGGGCAGCATGGCGTTCACATTCGCGTGGGCAAAGATGTGAGTCGGCGTCGCATGCCAGCGTCGCAGGCGCTGGCTTAGAAAATCCCAGTGCTCCTGCGGCACAGTGTTCCAATCCGGTGTGTCCATACAACCATAGGACTGCATGGTCTGGCGGCCTCCCACGGCATACCAAGAGCCGGAATCCACCATGCTATTCCTGGCGTCGAGCATGAGAATCTCGTGGTTGCCCAGCAGCGGGATGAGTTGGGTGCGCTTTTCAAGTTCCAGTAATATATTAACCACACCGCGAGAGTCTGGACCGCGGTCCACGTAGTCACCTAAGGTCACGACCTGATCATCTTTTTGCGGGGCCAATTCCTCCAGCATCAAATTCAGAGCGGTCGAGCAGCCATGGATGTCACCGATGACCAGCGTACGACCACGGGTGTTTTCTCGTGGGGTCAGCCGAACCCTCGACGTATGGATGTCGGGCGCGTCATCGCTTACCAGAATGGGCATGGCCTATTAATTGCGCGTGGAACGCCGGACGCAACCACCGATCATCGTGATGGCGCAATGAGTTTAGCCATGCAAGTTGGGCAGATGCCCCGCCGCCCGAATCCCAGCAAGCAGCCATCAGCAGACCCAATTCCCCCTCCGGCCAGCCAGACAATTTTTCAGGCTCGGGGCCTGCGGAAGGTGTATCAAACCGGCGAACTCGACGTGGTAGCGCTGCAAGGGGTAGATCTGGACTTCCACATAGGCGAACTGGTGGTGCTCCTCGGCGCTTCTGGCAGCGGAAAATCCACCTTACTGAACATTCTGGGCGGTCTCGACGTGCCTACCGCTGGCTCATTGCGCTACAAAGGCTGGGACCTCAGCGGTGGCGGTGAACGCACACTCACGCAGTTCCGCCGCAACTGCGTCGGCTTCGTGTTTCAGTTTTACAATCTCATCCCCAGCCTCACCGCCCGCGAAAACGTGGCGCTCATCACCGAAATCGCTCCAGACCCGATGAAGCCCGAGGACGCGCTGGACCGCGTCGGCCTGAGTCACCGCCTCGACCATTTCCCTTCACAACTCAGTGGCGGTGAACAGCAACGCGTCGCCATTGCCCGCGCCATCGCGAAAAAACCCGAGGTGCTGCTGTGCGACGAGCCCACCGGCGCCCTCGATGTGACCACCGGCATCACGGTGCTGGAGGCCATCGAGCGCATCAATCGTGAACTCGGCACGCTCACCGTCGTCATCACACACAACGCCGCCATGGCCGCCATGGCCGATCGCGTGTTGCATTTGTCCGACGGTCATATCATCAAAGAAAGCCACAATGAGCAGCGAGTGGATGTGAAAACCCTCCAGTGGTAACGATCAGCCCAGCGCCTTGATGCGCTCCTCGTGCTCGGCCTTGAGCTTGGCGCACATGATCTCGCAGAGCTGATGAATCGAAGGATCGGCGATGAAGCAGATGGTGCTCAGCCCATCACGGCGGGTGGCGATCATGCCGGCGTGCTTGAGCACTGAGAGATGCTTTGAGACATTCGCCTGGCCCGTGCCCGCCGCTTCGACGAGCTGGGTCACGTTGCGCTCTCCAGCCATCAATGTACTGAGCAAGCGCAGCCGCACCGGCTCGGACAAGGCACGAAAACGGTGGGCGATCATCTCCAATGCCGAATCCGACAGAGGCTTCGGAGTGGCGGGCTTTCGATTGCGCGTGGTGGGTGATTTCCTGGCCATGGCTTGTTATGGTTTGACTCTATATCGTTATATGGCGATATAGCAACATTATTGATACAACAAAAATACCCCCATCCCATGAAAACTGCCGCCGAATCTCCTTCCCTCTCCCCGCACGAGCTTGCCGAACGCCTCAAGCTCGATGGCTGTCAGCTCGTTGATGTGCGTGAACCCGTTGAGCATGCCGAAGCGCATGTCTCCGGTGCCAAACTCATCCCCTTGGGCCAGATCGAGGGCCGTTCCAGTGAAATCGACCGCAAACGCCCGGTGATCGTCATGTGCCAGGCCGGGAAGCGTGGTCAGGCGGCGGCAGAAAAGCTGCGCGCACTCGGATTCACGGATGTTTGTAATCTCGCGGGCGGCTTGAATGCCTGGAAGGATGCCGGCATGCCATGTGCAGCCGGATCTCGCAAGGTGATGCCGCTGATGCGTCAGGTGCAGATAGCCGTTGGCTTCTTTGTGCTCACGGGTTCGCTGCTGACCGCCTTTGTGGATCCCCAGTGGGTCTATCTGACGATGTTCTTCGGCGCTGGCCTGCTGTTTGCCGGTTTGTCCGGCTTTTGCGGTCTCGCGATGATTTTGGCGAAGATGCCGTGGAATCGAGTGGACGACAGCTCGTGTTCGAAAACCTCCTGCTGCTCCTAACGCCATGACTGAGTCCAAAAAAGTCATTATCGTCGGCGGCGTGGCCGGTGGTGCTTCCTGCGCTGCAAGGTTGCGCCGTCTTGATGAACGTGCGGAGATCACGATCTATGACCGCGGCCCGTTTGTGTCATTTGCCAACTGCGGACTGCCCTACCATGTCGGCGGCGTGATCCCGAACGAGGCCAGCCTGCTGCTCGCTTCACCGCAGTTGTTTCATGACCGCTTCCGCATCGGCGTGCAGGTGCATCATGAGGTCGTGGCAATTCATCGTGAAACTAAAACTGTCACGGTGAAGAATCTCCTCAGCGGCGAGCAATTCGACGACACTTACGACTCGCTCGTGCTGTCGCCTGGAGCCGCTCCGTTGAAGCCGGAACTGCCTGGGCTCGATTTGCCCGGCGTTTTCACCGTGCGCAGCATTCCTGACACGCGGGAGATTCGCGGCTGGATTGCCAAAACAAAGGCGAAGCATGCCGTCGTGGCCGGTGGCGGGTTCATCGGCCTCGAAATGGCCGAAAACCTCCGCCACCTCGGCCTAGAGGTCGTTTTGGTGCAAAACGGGCCACAGGTGATGATCTCGATGGATGCGGAGATGGTGTCGCCGCTGCACACGCATCTCGAAAAGCATGGCATTCAGCTCCGCTTGAACACGCCGCTCAGCGGAGTGACGCAGCGTGATGGCAAACTCGTCGTGAATGGCGACATTGAAACCGATCTGGTCATTCTCGGCCTTGGTGTGCGGCCAGAAACCGGTCTCGCGAAAGCTGCGGGACTCACGCTCGGTGCGCGGGGCGGGATCAAGGTGGATTCACACATGCGCACGAGTGATCCGACCATTTTTGCCATCGGTGATGCCGTGGAGGTGCATGATCTCATCACCGACTTCGACATCCTGCTCGCGCTGGCCGGTCCAGCGAATCGTCAGGGGCGCATCGCCGCCGATGTCATCGCCGGACGTGACAGCAACTTTCGTGGCGTGCAGGGCACGGCCATTTGCGGTGTGTTTGATCTCGCCATGGCGCAAACCGGTGCCACGGAGAAGTCACTGAAGCGTGCTGGCATCACTGATTACGAAAAAGTGTATCTGCATCCGAAGCACCACGTTGGCTACTATCCCGGTGCGCAGACGCTGCACCTGAAACTCATCTTCGCGAAGCCTGATGGCCGCATTCTCGGTATGCAGGCCGTGGGCACCGTCGATGTCGCCCGTAAGGTTGATGTGGTCTCCGCCTTGATTCAAAAGAACGGCACTGTCTATGACCTTGAAGAAGTGGAGCTTTGCTACGCACCGCAGTTTGGTGCTGCGAAGGATGCGCTGAACTATGCGGGCTTCATCGCCGCGAATCATCTGCGGGGTGATCTGCCGCTGTCGCAATGGAATGCGCTGCCTGCCGACGCCTTCCTGCTTGATGTGCGTGATCCCGACGAATTCACCGAAGGTCATGCAGATGGAGCCGTCAACATCCCGCTGCCTGAGTTGCGCGACCGCCTTGATGAACTGCCACGAGATCGCGTGTTGCACACATACTGCGGTGTTGGTCAGCGTGCTTACTATGCGGTGCGGATGTTGAATCAAAGCGGCTTCGATGCACGGGACATCTCGGGTGGCTGGATCACCGCAGGCATGATGGCATGATCTGGACGCTCGCCATCTTCATCCTTATCGTCCTCGGCTGGTATGGGTATGAGGGAAGCTGGGATCGGCAGTTGTTCAAGACGGAGTCAGGTCGTGTCTGTGTGAATGTGCATCCGCAGGAAGCGAAAGGGTTTCTCGATGCGCATCCCGACACGCAGGTCCTCGATGTGCGCTCGGATGCCGAGTTCAGCCGCGGAGCTTTGCTGGGTGCGATTCACATCTCACTCGGTGACACCGCATTTCAGGAGAAACTGGGCAAGCTCGATAAGGCAAAGGCGGTGCTGGTGTATTGCGCGGGCGGTTTTCGTAGTCGCAAAGCGGTGGCGGTGCTGAAAGCGCAGGGCTTCACGAACATTCAGCATCTGCATCGTGGGTATCACTCTTGGCGGCTTGCCGGGATTGGTGTGGTGCAGAAAGCCGACAGCACTGCTGAGAAAACTTGATTCAATGCGAGCAAAAGGACAAAACAGATCGGCACCTCATGATGAGGTGCCGATGTGAACTGACGGAACCTCCGTCATGGTCTCAGACCAACTGATCCTGGCAATCAGTCGTCAATGATGACGCGGCTGATCACACGGTTGGTTCCTTCGGTGAGGTAACGCACGCTCACGGGAAGGCCCACCTTAATGCGCTGCCGCGCTTCTGCATTGGTGAGGAGCTTGCCGGCCTTCGTGGCATAGACCACGGTCTTGCCATAGACATAGGTCACCGGGCCGGTGGCTTCCTTCATGATGAAGGTGGTGCCGTCCACATATTCATTGATGGTGCCCGTGCTGGTCGTCGTCTTGACGGTGGTCGTGCTTGAACCATCGGGCTGCACGGTGGTGGTTTTGACGGTGGTGTCCGCTGCGATGACTGCGGAGGCGGTCATGATGGCGAATGCGATGCTGGTGAGTTTAGTTTTCATTCTTGGTGGGTTTGTTTGGTTTTTTGTCATCGCGTGATGACAAGCGTTGATAGCTCCGTGCGTTGGCGACTGGTAGGAGGTGAAACCCTACTTCTGGTGGCATCATCCCTCGTGCTTCTCGGATCACGCACCTCGACGAGATTTTGACCCACGCTTAGCTGAAACGAAAAAGCGGCATCCCGTTGCCAGGATGCCGCCGTGAGTTGTTTGGTTTTGGAGTGTCGGGTCGCTTAGTAGCGACCGCCGCCACCACCGCCGCCGCCACCGGAGTAGCCGCCACGGCCACCGCCGCCGCCACCTTTGCCGCCACGGCCACCGCCGCCACCACCACCATATCCGCCGCCACCACCGCCACCGCCGTAGGCAGGACGATCTTCTTTCGGACGAGCTTCATTGATGGTCAGGTTACGACCTTGGAAGTCTTTTTCATTGAGGCCACGGATGGCTTCATTCATGGCAGTTTGGGAGTCCATGGTCACGAAAGCAAAGCCACGAGGACGACCGGAGTCGCGGTCCATGGGCAAGTGGATGTCAGTAACGGTGCCGTAGTCGGTGAAGAGAGCGCGAACGTCGTCTTCGGTGGCGGTGAAGGGCAGATTGCCCACATACATTTTGGTATTCATATCGATTTCTTGGGTTCAGTCAGCCTGCATGAGGCTGAAATAAGCTCCGAGATCGGATTTAAGAACACCAAAGAAACAACCTGATGAACGACTTAGCTTCGCCTTTATCAGGTTAACTTGCGGCGGTTATGTCGGCGTCTTCGTGGCAATAGCAAACGTTAGTTTGGATTGTTTGCCCTTACGGGGTCAACCTTGCTGCGACGCCGTGCCATCGATGATCAACCCTGCGGGTGGGATCGGGCCGACCATACCCACCTCGCCATTGGTATCGGCAGTGCTTGATACCGGCTTTGCGCCTGTCCCACGCATATTGATGATTCTCTTCATTAAATCGAACCAGAATTGCGCCCCAAGCGCTGCTGCCGCACCAGCCATGAGCCAGCCAAGCAAGCTCTCGAACAACGTGCCAAATGGATGCGTGGCCCAAGCTTTGGCTGTGGTCTTGTTCCAACCGACGGGGAAACCAGCGTCAGCGAGTTCTGTCACGGCTTCATCAAACACGGCACGTGCTCCCTTGGATGCTTCAGCGCCCATCTTCGCGGCGAGTTCGCTCTGGGCTTTCACCGATGCCTCAGCCTTTTACACAAAAGCATTGCGCAGATCATCATTCGTCGAGAGCGCCCGCGTGATGGCGATGGTGTTCAAATTGCAAACCACGGCGAGCACGATGCCGACACCAAAGTTCCAGACCTGCGAGAGACGCTTGTACCAACCCGTGGTGCGGTCCATCATGCCGTCATACCACTGGCTGGCGAGAAACTGAAACACTCCCATCGGGTCCTGCCCCGGCAGTAGATTGCGCTCCGCATCGCGACTAAGAGCCTGCAGCGGACCACGCGCACCTTCGCCAAGACTGCCAATGCCAGCCTGGATCTGCTCCCAGCGCGTCTCCCCCTTGGCCTCGGTGCCTTTGGTTTCGAGAATATCCATGAGCACCTGGCTGAACTGCGTGTGCGGCAGGTAAGATGGAAGATGTTTCGCCAGACTGCCATCCGCATTGGTGGAACGATGCACCGCTGTCATCAGCGGATGATCCACAAACTCATTCAGCGGCTTCGCATCCGGGCCGTGCCCGTTCTGCGGCAGCATATGTGACAGCGCTTTCCACAGCATCTTGCCGCGTGCATTTGTCCATGAGAGGAACATCTCGCTGGTCGTTGAAACCAGTACGCTGAACAGGAAGAAGATGAACGAGAGACCGAGGGCAACGTCGAGTGTCTGGAGCATGGCGCGGAATGTGAATCATTCGCCGCAGAGCGGCTGTTAGTGCATTTCCACCGCGCATTGGCCTAAGCCACCGCGGAAGTAGTTGAACTGCACATTCGGGTGATCAGCGAGCAGCGACATCGGCACCGCTGAGTCGGCGAGGCGCTTGGAGATCATCATCGCGGTCAGGCGCTGGCCCAGAGGGTTGTCATGTACACCTGCGTGCCAGATGCTGACCTTCTCAGCCATCCAGGTCTCTTTCGGGCCCACGGTGATCGCCATTTGCGGCACCATGGTGATGTTGCCGCCGCCGGAGGTGCGCGCATTCTGCATGAGCGTGACTGGATGCAGTTCCACGACGCGCGTGGTGAGTTTGCGATACTCCGCAGGTGGTGGCGGCTCGTTCTTCCATTTACCGGTGCGCTTCGGCGGGTCATTGAAGGCCCAGTGCTTGATATCCCCCTGCCCTCCCTGCATCACCGCGCAGCGCACGCCGCTCTGCCAGCTCTTGATGTAGGCTGCCGTATCCGCCTTCGGGAAATGCAGCTGCGTGTCAGGCATGCAGAGCTTCTTTTGCATGCGGTCAAAGCACATGTCGCGATCCGCCTTCTCAAACGACAGCGGATGCTCCATGGAGACTTCCTTCTTCGTAGCCTCGTCATACCACTCGTCCATGCCCCAGAAGTGGCCGTCTTTGATCGAGATGCCGAGATCGTTCACCAGTCGGGCCACCAGCGGAAGTTGCTCTGTCGGTCCGATCGGGCCGCAGATGCCCGCCGGATTGTCCGGCGTAGCCTGTTTCCATGCGTGGATGTATTCCAGAGCCTCGGCCAGGTAAAAATCCTCCAATGTGTCATACATCACCACCTTGAAGCCGGGGCGGGAAAGCTGCCTCAAATCACGCTCCGTGAGCCGGGCGGCGTCATTGATGAGGTCGTTTTCTAAAGTGGTGTAGTCCCACCAGTCCGGTGCGATGTGGCTGAGTTTGCGCGGCATGGTTCGTTTTGGGTTGGTCCTTTACAATCATGGAGAACGCCCGTTTTGCCAAGCTCTCATCATGAAGCGTGAAAATTTTCTTCGCGTGCGCCTTCCCCTACGCTACCTGCACGCATGGATGACGCCACCATGCTCAATCACCCCGACGCCCTCACCCGCCTGCGCTATGTCGTACACCGCCTGCGCGCGCCCGGCGGCTGCCCGTGGGACATGGAGCAGACGCACGAGTCGCTGATCCCGCATGTCATCGAGGAAGCCTACGAAGTGGCCGATGCCATCCGCAGTGGCGATTCCGCGCAAATTTGTGATGAACTCGGCGACATCCTTCTCCAACCGATTCTACACGCCGAGATCGCCAACGAGACTGGAGCCTTCGATCTCGATCAAATGGCTAACGGTTTGACCGACAAGCTCATCCGTCGTCATCCGCACGTCTTTGGCGACACCACAGCCAACACCTCCGCCGCCGTGCTCAACCAATGGGACGCCATCAAGCGCACCGAAAAAGGCACCGAGAACGAAGGCCTGCTCCATGGCACCGGCAATGGCCTCCCCGCGCTCATGCGTGCCCAAAAGCTGCAAAAGAAAGCCGCCCGCGTCGGCTTCGACTGGCCGGACGCCACGCCCGTCTTCGCCAAGATCCGCGAAGAAGCCGCCGAACTCGAAGAAGCCATAGCCAGCGGCAACAAAGCCCACATGGAAGACGAACTCGGAGATCTGCTCTTCAGCGTCGTCAATCTCGCGCGTAAACTCGGCATTGAATCCGAACCCGCCCTCGCCGCCGCCAACGAAAAATTCACCCGCCGCTTCCACGCCATGGAAACCCATCTGCGCGAGCAAGGCCACGAACTAGGCAAGCTCTCGCTGGAGCAGATGGACACGGCCTGGGACTCGGTGAAGCACAGTGTTTGACGGCGCGTTCATGGAACTCGGTCATTTCTCATTTCCCAAGCTCTGGGCGCAGGTGCGCTCGAAGTCATGGTTGTGGCTGTTTCGACGGCAGCACATCGAAGAAGCGGGGCGCTTGCTGAAGCATGGCGATGTGGGACTGGCGGGAGTGCATGTGTGTGCGGAGAATGAACTGGAGATCATCGCGGGAGTCGGCACGGGCTTGTTCAATTCGGCTTCCGTCACGGTGCATCTGCGGCTGCGCGACGATGACAGTCTGGCCATGACTTCCCACTGCACCTGCGCGGTGGGCACGCTATGCCATCACGCGGCCACGGTAATGTTGATGCTCGATCACGATGAAGGCAAACGGCGCATCGAAGGCATGGCACGCGTGCAGGAGCGTGCTTCACCTACGCCGGAGAACGATGCGACGCCGAAGCCTGAATCGGTCGAATTGCCACCCAGCGAGCCGATGCCGCTGCTCCTCGTGCGCCGCATGACGGTGCAGATGCCGCAGATCACTGCGAAGCGAAACATCGGCGGCTGGGCAGACAAGAGCATCGCCTTCATCCAGCCTTGTGCCGAATATGAAGGCTGCCCGCTACGCTTTGAGATGCTGGTGCGCAGTCCAGCGCATGAATGGAAAGATGCGGATGGCGAGCGGCACACGGTGGTGCGCAATCAACGCTCCGAGCGCCTGCTGCTGTCCGATTTGAGCGGCCTCGGCTTCAAATCATTCTCTGAGGCACTGCCCGGCGCGAAGGCTCCCGAGTCCACGCTCGGCTTCATGGCCGTTCCGGGTGATCAGTCGTTGTTTTGGTCGCAGTTCCTCAAAGATCAGGTGCCAAAGCTGCGCGAGAGCGGCTGGCGCGTCGAGGTGCCGGATGACATCGGCTTTCAAATCCATGAAGCAGATGAAGACGCCTGGTTCTCGGACCTCACCGGCGATCAAGGCGGCAAAGATTGGTTCGCGCTTGATCTCGGTGTCGAGATTGAAGGCCGCCGCATCTCCATGGTGCCGCTGCTAGTTGATTGCATCGATCAGGGCCTCACCGCATCCGTGTTGGAGAAAAATCTCGATCAGCGCTTCCTGCTCTCGCTCGGCAGTGATCGCGGGGACGTGCTCTCCGTTCCTGCAAAGCGACTCGTCGTGTTACTGCGTTTCTTTGACGAATTGCTCGCCACACGGCCCGTGCGCAAAGACGGCAAGCTCCAGCTCGACAAATTGCGCGCCGCACAGCTCGCCACGCTCGATGGCATGCCGATTCGTGCGCCAGCGGAACTCACCGTGCTCAGTCAGCAACTCGGCAGCTTCCGTCAAATCGGGCTCATCGACCCACCAGCAGCGTTGAAGGCCAGTTTGCGCGATTATCAGCGCGAAGGCGCCTCCTGGATGCAATTCCTGCGCGAGTTCGGCCTGCACGGCATCTTGGCCGATGACATGGGTTTGGGCAAAACGCTGCAAACTCTGACCCACATCCTCATCGAGAAGGAAAGCGGCCGCATGCAGCATCCCTGCCTCATCATTGCTCCCACCAGCGTTTTGCGGAACTGGATCAATGAATCGATCAAATTCACGCCCACGCTCAGTTTGCTGCTGCTGCGTGGTCAATCGCGCAAAAGCGACTTCAAGCATCTCAAGCAATACGATCTCGTCGTCACCAGCTACCCGCTGCTTGTGCGCGATGCCGATGTCATGCAGGCGCAGGAGTGGCACATCGTCGCGCTGGATGAAGCGCAGAACATCAAGAACCCCAAAAGCCTCGCTGCGCAGACATGCAGTGGCTTGAAGGCCAAGCACCGCCTCTGCCTCACCGGCACGCCGATGGAGAACCACCTCGGCGAGTTGTGGAGCCTCTACAACTTCCTCATGCCCGGCCTGCTCAGCGACGCCGACACCTTCCGTCAGCATTATCGCAATCCCATCGAGCGCGATGCCGATGCGGAGCGCCAAAAGCAGCTCACCACGCGCATTCAGCCGCTGCTCCTGCGCCGCACCAAAGACGCCGTGGCCAAAGAACTGCCGCCGAAGACCGAAATCCTCCACAGCATCGAGCTCGGCCAGGCACAGACCGATTTATACGAGACCATCCGCGCTGCCATGGACAAACGCGTGCGCGAAGCCATCGAGGTCAACGGCTTGGATCGCTCGCAGATCATCGTGCTCGATGCGCTGCTCAAACTCCGCCAAGTCTGCTGTCATCCGCATCTCTTGAAGCAGGAAACCGCCCGCGATGTCACCGACTCCGCCAAAACGTCCTTCCTCATGGACGATCTCCTGCCCAGCCTCATCGAGGAAGGCCGCCGCATCCTCATCTTCTCGCAGTTCACCGAGATGCTCGCGCTCATCGAGGCACGCTTGAAAAAAGACGGCACGCGCTATGTGAAACTCACCGGCAGCACCAAAGACCGCGAGACGCCGATTCAGGAATTCCAAGCTGGCCAAGTCCCCGTCTTTCTCATCAGCCTCAAAGCCGGCGGCGCAGGCATCAACCTCACCACCGCCGACACCGTCATCCACTACGACCCCTGGTGGAACCCCGCCGCCGAAGCCCAAGCCAGCGACCGCGCCCACCGCATCGGCCAAAAGAATCCCGTCTTCGTCCACAAGCTCATCTGCGAGAACACCATCGAAGAACGCATCCTCAAGATGCAGCAAAAGAAAGCCGCCCTCGTCGAAGGCCTCCTCTCCGGCCGCACCGATAAACTCCAACTCACCCAAGCCGACATCCAGGCGCTGTTCATGGCGGAGTGAGATTTAGATCACCAAGAAGCCATCTTCATCAAACTTCACTCCGGCGATGGTGATCACACGGGTGTCATCTGGCATCAAACCACTGATGCGAACGCCATCGGTGGTTGATTCGATATTGAAACCAGGTAACAAGCGACCGAGAGAGCCAGATTTTTTGCCGAGTTGGAGACCTTCGTCACCAGCGGCCATCTGTGGGTCGGGGACTTCGGTGCTGAGCAGAATGCCGGTAGTGGCGTCGATGTAGCCGCGCAAAGCGGCGGTGGCGGGCAGGGGCGGGAGATCACTGTCGAAGCAGAAGGCGAGGCGTTCGTGGCCGGTGAATTTTTCGAGGCTGGCGCGAGTACCGAAGGCGATGATGTGCGTGGCGTGGGCCTCGTCGGCGTGATCAATGTATTTGGAACCGGGGATCAACTGCGTGAGCGCTTTGACGGTGCGATGAATGATCGAGCCTTCGGGTTCGAGGCTGAGGAAGACATCACCTGCGCGATGCCATTCGGCTTCGCTAAGACGCAGGGCGTTGGCGAATGCGACTTTGTCCTCACCGGCATCGTCCCAGATTGAACGTGAAAGCAGCGCATTGCTGCTCATGGCGAGAATGGAATGACGCACGGCTTCTGCGGTGCCTTCGCGCGCGGTGTAAGGTTCGCCGAAATGCACTTCCACGGGATAGCGCAGGTGCTTGGGCCGTTTGGTGAAAAACTTGCCGCCCTGAAACGAAAAGATGCTGCCGTAAAGACTGGCGAGGCATACGGGCACGACCTGGGCATCCCCCTGGCGGGCCATGAGTTCGAAGCCTTTGCGCAGATCATTGACCATGCCGTGGCGAGTGATCTGGCCTTCGGGGAAGAGGCAGACGACTTCGCCTTCTTTAAGTGCGGCGGCGACAGAGCGGACGGCGTCTTTGGCACGCGTGGGTGAGATGGGCACGGTGCCGATGAGGCGCAGGAAGCCATTCAACCACCACAGCCGATACAACATATCCCAGATGACAAAGCGCACCGGTCTGCGACAAGAGGCGGCAACCACGAGGGCATCGACGTAGCTGACGTGGTTCGGCAACAACAGCACGCCGCCAGTGGCGGGCACACGATCTGGATGAAAGGGCTTCACCTTATAGATGAGTCTCACGGCGGCGAGCAGGAGCAACTTCACCAAATCCTGCGGCAGCAGGCGCATGATGTAGAAGGCGGCGAAAAACGTGGGAATAGCGAGCAGGAGGAACTGCGTGGAAGAGCTGAATTCCAGCCACTTCATCAAGCCGACGATGGCCACGGCGACGAGCGTGCCGAGGCAGTCCATCAAATTCATGCCAGCATGGATGCGGGCTTTCTCATGCTTTTCCGCTTTGTCCTGCGCGAAGGCATAAAGTGGTACCATAAAGCAGCCGCCAGCCGCACCGGTGAAGATGATGCCGGCATACATCCAACTGCTGCCGAGTGTGGCGAGGCCCGACCACAGCAGGCCGACAACGAGGCCGAAGCCACCGAGGGGAATGAGGCCCATCTCGATGCGATTCTTGCTGACGTGCGAGGCGAAGAAGCTGCCACTGATGACGCCAATACCGAGAATCCCTGCGACCTTGGCGAGTTCCATTGGTCCGTCACCATGACCGGTGTCGGGATGCAACTCCTTGGTCAGCGTGACGAGGATGAAGCTGATGGAGTTCGAGATAAACCAGAAGTAAGTGACACCTAGGGCCGCGAGTCGAATGGAACGACGACGAAAGACAATTTTGACGCTCTCGAAATGCTCCAGCGCCATGGATTTGCGCCAGTGCACTTCGGGATGCGACGGCGTCTTCTGAATGCAGAGAGCCGCGATGAGTTCGCCGAAACCGAAGATGCCGATGATGATCAAAGGCCAGAGCGCGGACATCCATGCATCCCCCGTTTTTTCATACTCGGTGCCATACCAGATACCACCGGCCCACATGCCACCGAGAATGCCTGCCAGCATTGTAACCTGTAGCCAACCAGAGACCTGACCGAGCCGACGAGAACCAGCGAGTTCCTTCATGATGCCCATTTTTGCTGGGCTTAGAATGGCTGCCTGTATGGCGAGCACAAAAAAGCCGACGAGGCATATTTCAAGCGAACCCGGCACACGCTTCATCCACAGGGCGAGTGCGAGCCAGGCGAAGCAGATGATCTGCATCACCTGCATCCAGATGATGACATTGCGTTTCGAGAAACGATCCGACCAGTAGCCAGCAAGCGGGGCAAAGATCATGTAGGGCAGCGAAAAGATCGCGCCGAGCCAGAGCTCCATGTGACGGCCGACCCAGGAGTCTTTAGCGATGATGATCGACAGTGCGATCAGCAGCATTTTGACAAAGTTGTCGCTGAACGAATTGAGCGCCTGCACCAAGAGCACCAGCACGATGGAAATCCAGTTCCGGCGTGGCAGTGCCGTTGCGTCGTCGAGTGCGGCGGAGTCGGACATGGTGTCGTTCAATCAAGGAAACGCTGCGCCAGCAGAATGTCTGCTGGAAAGGTGATCTTTGGGTTGGGATCGGTGTTTTCGACGACAAAGACGGATTCGCCAAGGTGCTGCACGGCGGAGACTTCATCGGTGACGAGTAGGCCGTCGCGCATCACAGCGTCATAGGCACGCACTAGAAGTTCGCGATTGAAGACCTGGGGCGTTTCCATGATCCAAGCATTGGCACGGTCGATGGAGTCGGTGATGCGGCCATCGCTGTCACAGCGCTTGAGCGTTTCAGTCATGGGTCGTGCACAGGCAACGGCGGATTGCGTGCGGGCGGCCTCGATGCAGCGATTGATTTGTTTCACGGAAATCAAGGGGCGTGCACCATCATGCACGGCGACGATGTCGCAGGCCGGATTCACGACTTTAAGACCGGCAAGTACGGAGAGATGACGCTCAGCACCACCCGTGATGATTTTAACGATCTTGTCGAAGCCACTGGAGCGCCAGACGTCAACCTCCATGCGCAGCGCAGCGCTGGTAACGACGATGATCTCATCAACATCTGCGCACTTTTGAAACACACCCAGAGTTCGTCGCAGCACAGGCTCGCCGCAAAGTTTAGCCAGGAGCTTGTTGAAGCCCATGCGTTTGCTACTGCCAGCGGCGACGATGATGGCGGAGGTCATGAAGGCCGATGAATCAGTTACGCGAGGCGTTTCGCTACTTCCGTGGAAATGCTCTTGCTATCAGCACGGCCGGCGACGCGTTCTTGCAGCGCTTTCATGACATTACCCATCTCTTTCTTCGAAGTGGCCCCCAGTTCGGTGATGACGGTCTCAACGAGCTTTGCGAGTTCTTCCGTGCTCATGGCAGCAGGGAGATATTTTTCTAAAACGGCGATTTCGGCCTTTGCGGCTGCCACGGCTTCAGGGCGTCCGGCTTTCTCCGCACCTTCCACGGAATCCTGCAACTTCTTGATCTCTTTGCGCACGACGGCGAGGGCATCCGTGTCACCGAGTTCACCTTCCGCGCCGAGTTTTTCGATAGCTGCGTATTTGAGCGCAGATTTGAGATTGCGGATAACGTTGAGAGCCACGGTGTCCTTGGCGCGCATGGCGTTTTTGAGGTCTTCGGAAATGCTGGCGATGAAGCTCATGGGATCGTGATTTTGGGTTGGTTAAATGAGTCCACGATCATGGCGTGGCGGGGGGCTTTGTCCAGACGATAGCCAAGGGATGCTGGGATAGCCTTTGCGCTGCTTCTCCGCCCGTGCATGATCTTTCACTGTGCAATTTCGACATCCCAAACACGACCTCTACATCCCTGACGAAACCGACCCTTGGACTGCGTTGCGCCGCGTAACACACTTGGGCATTGTTTCCCATCAAGATGACCTCGAAATCGCCGCGTATCACGGCATCACCGAGTGTTTCCATGACAAGGAACAGTGGTTTGGCGGCGTGGTGGTGACCGATGGCTCCGGCAGTCCGCGCAAAGGACCGTATGCCAGCTACACGGACGAGGAAATGCAGAAGGTGCGCCTCATTGAGCAGCGGAAGGCCGCCTATGTGGGTGAATACAGCATCATGGTGCAGCTAGGCTATCCCAGTGATGAAGTGAAGAAACCCAGCCATGCGCCGATGGTGGAAGATTTGAAGTTCATTCTCGAACACGCTCAGCCGAAGATTTTGTATCTTCACAATCCCTGCGACCGCCATGACACACATATCGCCACGTTTCTGCGATGCCTGGAGGCAATTCGCCTGTTGCCGCCGGAGATGCGGCCTGAAAAAGTCTATGGTTGTGAAGTTTGGCGTAAGCTCGACTGGCTGCTCACCGAGGACAAGGTGATGCTATGGGTGGACAAGCACCCGCACATGCTGCGCCCATTGCTGGGTGTGTTTGATTCGCAGATCAGTGGCGGCAAGCGATACGACCTCGCCGAAGAAGGACTGCGTCACGCCAATGCGACTTACTTTGACTCCCATACGACCGACAAGACCAGCCTGCTCACCTTCGCGATGGATCTAACACCGCTGACCAAGGACGACAGCCTTTGCCCAGTTGAATACGCTGTGAATTATGTGAAACGCCTCGAAACCGATGTGCGTGATCGCGTGAAGAAATTCATGTGATCAACAAAAATGCCAGCCGGAGTGACCGGCTGGCATTTGAGAGTTTGAATCGAGCGTCTGCAGGAAATTATTCCGCGATCTTGGCGCTCTTGATGATGATCGGCTCCACCGGCACATCACCGTGCGGGCCTTTACGACCGGTGGCGACAGTGGCCATGGCTTCGACCACATCCATGCCTTTGCTCACCTTGCCGAACACACAGTAGCCCCAGCCGTCTTGTCCTGGATAATCAAGGAAGCTGTTGTCCTTGAGGTTGATGAAGAACTGCGAGCTAGCGCTGTGGGGAACTGAGGTGCGAGCCATGGCGAGGGTGCCTTTGACGTTTTTGAGGCCATTTTTGGCTTCGTTCTCGATATTGGCGTCGGTGGCCTTCTGCTGCATGTCGGGGGTGAAGCCACCGCCTTGGATCATAAAGTCAGGAATAATGCGGTGGAAAATGAGACCATCGTAGTGGCCTTTCTTCACATAGCTGACGAAATTGGCGACGGAGATCGGGGCCTTGGCGGCGTCGAGTTCGAGTTCGATGGTGCCTTTGGAGGTTTCCATCACGATTTTCACAGGTTTGGCATCACTCACGGTTTGTGCAGGGGTTGTGCCGGTCAGGACAGCAAACGTAAGAACGAGGGTGGCCAGAGTCGGTGCGATTAATTTCATAGGTGGTTGGGTTGGGGGCCGCGAATGAGCCACGAAGCCTTTGATTTGCAATGATCAAATGAGCCCCCGGCGTGTCAGCCGGGACCGAGTTGTCTGAAAACAACTCGGCCCGGAAGGACCCAACCAAAATCCTTCCGGGCCTTTAGGTGACCAGAGAGACCCCAACCATGAAGCGACTCTCCAGCTCGTTGTGTTTTTCCCCCAAGCGAACCCAGGGAAAGTTTGTGAAGCTTGCGCCCCAACTGAGTTCTTGATAGAGCAGCCGTCGGGCCAAGTTTGGCAACGAAATTCAGTTTTTTTCAAGAACCGCAAAAAAACGCTCATCTGCGCATTTGAGGCCGCTGAAAAATCACTTCGGCATCACGCGAACGATGAAGGCTTTCTTCTCACCGAAATATTTGGCAGCGACGCGTTGGATCTCTCTGGCAGAGATGTCGGCCATGATGCCGGGAAGTTTTTGGAAGTGGTCCCAGCCGAGTCCGTTGACTTCGTTCCAAGCGCAGATGTCGGCCATGCCGGTGTTGCCCTGCTGAGCGCGGAGCCAGGAGGAACGCCAAGTTACCCGGGCACGGTCGATTTCATCAACGGTGAGGCCGTTGGTGGCGAGATCGTTGATCTGAGCCATGAGTTCTTTCTCAGCGAGCTTCATCTTCTTGGGATCAGTGCCGACGTAGAAGTAGAAGGCACCAGCGCCCATGGCGGCGAAGTTTTGCGCGCCGACGTAATAGGCGAGGCCGAGGTCTT
>Ga0209086_10000806_pt1 | contig 25981 bp, 17 predicted proteins | sample M_130207_XF_Meta_FD_187312 | JGI IMG/M metagenome (GOLD analysis project Ga0209086, IMG submission 187312) | Freshwater microbial communities from Lake Montjoie, Canada to study carbon cycling - M_130207_XF_MetaG (SPAdes) (version 2) | ecosystem: Environmental > Aquatic > Freshwater > Lake... | reverse complement strand
TGTCCACGATGAACTCGACCGTGCCGGCATTGGTGTAACGGGCGACCTCGGCGATCCGGACGGCGGCCTTGCCAATCTTCTCCCGCAATTTGCGGAATTTGTTCTCCAGCAGGGGCGACGGGGATTCTTCGATCAGCTTCTGGTTGCGGCGCTGCACCGAGCAATCGCGTTCCCCCAGATGGATGATGTGGCCCTTGTTGTCGCCGAGGATCTGGAATTCGATGTGGTGGGGGTTCTCGATGAATTTTTCGATATAAACCCCGGAATTGCCGAAGGCTTTTTCCGCCTCCGTGCGCGCCGTGTGATAGCCTTTGACCAGCGAAATATCGTTATGAGCCACGCGCATGCCGCGCCCGCCCCCGCCCGCCACCGCCTTGATCATCACCGGGTAGCCGATGCGCTTGGCGATGACCAGCGCCTCCTTTTCATTTTCAACGATCCCCTCGGATCCGGGCGGCGTGGGCACGCCGGCCTTTTTAGCCAGAGCACGGCTCATGGCCTTGTCCTCCAGCGCGCTCATCGCCCGCGGACTGGGGCCGATGAAGCGGATATTGCAGCTTTCACACACCTCGGCAAAATGGGCGTTTTCTGAGAGGAAACCGTAGCCGGGATGGATGGCATCCACGTCGGCGATCTCCGCCGCACTGATAATGCGATCGATGCGCAGGTAGCTTTCGGAGGCGGGCGCCTTGCCGATGCAGATGGCTTCGTCCGCCATCTGGACATGCATGGAGTTGACATCGGCCTCCGAATACACCGCCACCGTGCGGATATTCAGCTCTTTGCAGGCGCGGATGATGCGGACGGCGATTTCGCCGCGATTGGCGACCAGGATTTTTTCAAACATGGGCTTTCAGCGAAAGCAGACAGGGTTCAGGCGACGGGCGATTCAGTTCGGACGGACTTTGAACAAGGGCTGGCCAAATTCCACGGGCTTGCCGCTTTCAACCAAAACTTGGGTGATGACGCCCTTAACCTCGGATTTGATCTCATTCATCACTTTCATGGCCTCAATGATGCAGACCACCGTGTCAGCGCCGACTTCCGTGCCCACTTCGGCATAATTTCCGGCTTCCGGGGACGGAGCGCGGTAAAACGTCCCAATCATGGGGGATTTGATCTCAATTTCACCCGTGGCCACCGGCGCAGCGGGTCCCGCAGGAACGGCGGCAATGGTTTGAATAACCGGCACCCCGGGTTCATCATATTGAACCGCGGACGCACCCCCGCTCAATCCGCGCTTTAACTTGATTTTTGAATCCTGCCGCTCCAATTCGAACTCCGTGATGGAATTCTTCTTCATCAAATCAATGATGGCTTTGATATCTTTTAGGTCCACAAGTCGTTCTCGTTAAAGTGATTTTTTAAAATGTTTTCCGCCCCAATTCCAGCCCAAAAACCGACCTCAGTCAACTTTTTTAAGGCGAGAACTACTTTAGAATTTTCAGCGATCCCCGTCAAGAATCAAAAATAGCTATTTAAAAAAGAGATTTAAACGATGTTTTTATCGATTTATTTAGTTTCGTTAACGTAAACTGCCGCATCCAGTCCTAAAATATAGGATTTTTGTCCGAAACCCGTGATTTGGCCGCAGCAGACGGGGGCCAGCAGGGATTTATGCCGGAACTCTTCGCGGGCGTGCACATTGGAAAGATGGATTTCAATGGTAGGCACGCCGCTGCCGGCGATGGCATCGCGCAGGGCAATGCTGGTGTGGGTGTAGGCAGCGGCGTTGAGCACGATGGCTTTGAATTGGCCCCGGGCCTGTTGAATCCAGCCCACCAGTTCCCCTTCCACATTGGACTGACGAAAATCGATCTGGACCCCGAGTTCGGCAGCGCGCGCGCGGACGCTGGCCTCAATCTCCGCCAGTGTCGTCCGGCCGTAAATATCCGGTTCGCGCTGGCCCAATAGATTCAGGTTCGGGCCGTTCAAGAATAGGATTGCCATGGTGTTCGGCAGATTAAGGGGCTGCCGCCGAGTTGTCCATTTGATTTCCCAAGGTCCCCAAGAGCCCCCCCAGCAGGGTGAATGCCGTCCACGCCAGGGCCGGCACATAGAGGCCAAATTCCCCCATCCCCTGAAGATACCACCCGACCAACCCGGCAAAAATGGCGAGAAGGAACGCGTTGCCCCCGCTCCAGGCGCGCCGCCCCACACTGACCAGCGCCAGCCATATCCAGGCTGCATAAAACAAGCCTCCCGGGATCCCGGAATCCGAAAATTGCTCCAGATAATCATTGTGCGTCAGGCGCGCCATCTCGGCCGACGGTGATTTCAGCCGCTGATAAGGGCGCTGAAAAGTGCCCGGACCGGTCCCCTGCAGAGGATGGTCCAGGGTCGTTTGGGCGGCTGCGCTCCAATAATCCAGCCGCGCCCGGGCGCTGGTGGCGCCGGCGGCAAAATAATGATGAAAGCGGACCGCAAAAAAACCCAAACCGCCCAGCACCACCAAGATAATCACCCCCCATTTCAATCCCGCCGCCCATTTTAGGCGAAACAGGCCCGCCCCGCCGAGCGCAATGGCAATCAGCCAGCCGAACTTGGATTCCGTCCATAAAAAACCCGCCCCGCCCAGAAAGAGCGCCAGCCCAATCACCAGAGCGCGCAAAACCGGCCGGAGCGGACCGGTGCGCTTGAAAACCAGAACCAAGGACACGGGAAACAGGAGCAGAATCGCGCCCGCCAGCGCATTGGGATACACCAGAGTGCCGTAAACCCGCCCCTTCTCAAATTTGGCCAGAATGGCGGGATTGGCCACGTCCACGCCGTTGGTGGTGAGGATCACCTGCTCGCGCCTCATTTCCAGCAGCGTTTCGGGCGGATAATTCGTCCAGCCGGAACGCTCTCCCGCCAGAAGGGTCTGGCGGTTTTGAGGAAACTCAATAAGCCGCTGATTCACGGCGCGCACCAGGCAATAGGTGAACACCGCCAGCAAGCCGACCAAAAGCCAGGTAAGACGCCGCGGGCTATCCAGCAGGAATATCCCCAGAAAATAACACGCCAGACAACCTGAAAACTGCCAGAGCACCGATGCCGTTAGGGCGGCATCCACGGTGGCGCTGGCTGAAAACAGCTGCCACCCGAACCAGAACAGCGGCAGCAGCCAGAGCCAGCGGTGGAGAAAAACACCCCTCCCCTTCCAGCGAGGCGCGCCGGCCGATTGCCCCTGGAAAATCCGCAGCATCCCCAGTCCGGCCAGCGGCAGAAAAAACCAGGGGGCCCAGCGCGTCGGCCAGGGGTCGTTCCAGTAATCAGCAACCGACGACGGCGACGGAATCTTGCTGTCCAGAATGACCGGGTTGCCAAATTTCCAGAGACACAGGCCAAGGAAAAGCCCGAACGCCAGGGCGTAACCCTCGATCCCATTGAATGTCCCCTTGCTTTTCATGCGCAGCTGTTTCAGCCCGGGCGCGGGTCAAAAGTGCAACTTCAACAGGCCGACCTCCAGGGCCAGGGCCTCCTGCACATTGGAGTGCAACAGCCGCTGCGTTTGCTCCAGTGTTTGAAGATTTTCCAGGGCCTGATGGGGCCGAAGACGGCGGGCGACGGTCTCCGTGCCGGTCATGTCCGGAAACCGGAGCAGTTCCCTGCCGGCGGTGAGGGTGTGCAACCAGACATCGCGGCACCACCATTGGATCAGCAGCAGCAGCTCCGCCCGTTGCCGCCGGTATTCAGCCTCAATGGCGGCCGTCAGTTCATCCTCCCATTTGTCCCGCAACCGCTTTTCAAGGTCGTCATGTTTTTCAAGCGGCGAGCGCGCGGCGAGAGTGTCCCCGACCTGCGCCCGGATCTCGCCGAGTTTCTGAAGCAGCGCGTCCAGCAGCCGGTAGCGGCCCAGCAGACTGTTCTGTTCCCCCGCGGCCAGCGCGCCAAACTGCCCCAGCCAGTCCGCCTGCGCCGCTTCCAGCGGACGCGCCCCGTCACCCGAACAATTGAGGCGAAGGCAGCGGGACACGATGGTTTCAAGAATCCGCCCGGGCTCCGTGGAAAGCAGAATGAAAACGGATTTGGCCGGGGGTTCCTCGAGTGTTTTAAGGAAGGCGTTCGCGGCCTGCGCGTTCAGGCGGTCGGCGGCGGCGATGATGGCCACCTTGCAGGCCGCCTCGGTCGGCTTGAGCTGGATCTGCTGCATCAAATGACGCATCTGATCGACCGTTACAACCCGCGACTTGGATTCAGGCCGCACCCATTGGATGTCGGCGTGGGTTTCGCCCTCAATTTTTCGGCAGCTCAAACAGGCGTCGCAGCAATCGGTGGCGACGCCGCCCACCCGGACCGGGTGTTGGCAGTTCACCGTTTTGGCCAGCGTGCGGGCCAGCAATTCCAACTCTTCCAGCCCGTCGCCGGTGAGGAGGTAGGCGTGACCCAGCCGTCCGCGCGCCAGAGAACGCTGGAGCAGCGGGACGCCCCGGGAGGGGTTGGGGAGGTTTTGAAAGGCCATGCGTAATTAAGTGAACCGGCGACCCCGGGCAACAGGCGAACCGCCAGGAGGGCGAACCTACCAGATAAGCAACCTCCCCTGAGTCGGCGCCGGCTTTTGGTTCATGGCGATATTATCTTTAAAAAAACCGCCTCTTGGAAGACTGACGCAGTCACGCCAAGGAAATCTGCCAGGAATCATCCGGGAATTTTCCAGCCAGACTTCCCGAAACTATAGGCAACCCCTCCAGAAGTTCAAGCCTGCCTTCCAACGTGCTCCTGAAAATGAAGAAGGATCGACAGGCGACTCAGGGCGTGGCCCATACGACTCCCCACGTCAGGCTCTGGCGATACGAAGACCAGCAGGCTTTGGGCTTACCCGTTCTTTTTTTTCAGCCGCCGGAGCTTTTCCCGGAAGGCGCGGTAGATGGGTTGGGCGCGGAGTTTCTTAAGGTCAGGATCCTTGGCCAGCCATGCAAAATCCCGGTAACCGAGGTTCATCGCTTTTTCCAGGGCCGCCAAGGCGCGATCGTACTGCTCGGTGAGCGAGCAGCTGCACGCAAGATTGTAGAACACCAGCGAGTTCTGCGGCTCAAGACAGGCCAGACGCTCATCCACCCGGAGCCCCTCGGGAAACCGTCCGCGCTGGGTGTAGTCGTCGCCAAGCAGTTGGAGTGCGTCCACATAGTCGGGATCCCGGCGGACGATGCCTTCCATGAACTCAATACGCGTGTCGAGATCGCGGCGGGTGGCGCGGCTCATCTTTTTTCTGGAGGTGCTTTTCGGCGGCATTCGACGCTCTCATTTTTTCCGAGCGGCGCCGCCAAGTCAAGCGGTCGGGCGTAATAATTTAATGGAATTCCCCGGGGGGTTCCGACAGAGTTGGCCTCGGTTTAACGCCACTATGAAATGCTTTGTCACGGGCGCCTCCGGCTTTGTCGGGGCCAATCTGGTTCACGAACTCCGCGCGCAGGGGCATGAGGTCAAGGCGCTGCTGCGGCCGGGAAGCGACGACCGGGGGCTCCGCGGGGTGGATTTCGAGCGCGTGACCGGCGACCTCCTCGACCGGCAACAGCTCGACCGGGGGATTTCCGGCTGCGACTGGTGCTTTCACGTTGCGGCGAGCTACCAGCTGTGGCTGCGGGATTACCGGCCGATGTATCAGGCCAATGTGGAGGGCACCCGCAACGTCCTGGAGTCGGCCGGTCGCGCGGGCTGCTCGCGAATCGTCTATACCAGCACCGTCGGCTGCATCGGCCTCCCGAAAAAAGTGAACGGGCAATTCACGCCCACGGAGGAACGGGACCTGGCCACCGAGGCGCAGATGACGAACCATTACAAGCGTTCCAAGTTCCAGGCCGAGGCGGTGGCGTCGGAACTGTTCCTAAAGCGGGGGCTGCCCATCGTCATCGTGAATCCCACGGCACCCATCGGCCCGCGCGACGTGAAGCCGACCCCCACCGGCCAGGTGATCGTGGATTTCCTGAACCGCAAACTGCCCGCGTACCTGGACACGGGCCTGAACTGGGTCCACGTCCGCGACGTGGCGCGCGGACACATCCGGGCGGCGGAAGCCGGGCGGCCGGGCGAGCGCTATATCCTTGGCCATGCGGAGGGAAACTGGACCATGCGCGAAATGCTGCTGGCGCTGGAGGAGATCACCAGGCTTCCCGCACCCCGGATGCGTGTGCCGTACTGGGTCGCCCTGGCGGCGGCGCACGTGGATGAAACTGTTTCTCGGATCACCGGCCAATCGCCCCGGGCCCCGCTGGCCGGTGTCCGCATGGCGAAATACAAGATGTGGTTCAACCCGGCCAAGGCCATCCGCGAACTGGGCCTGCCCCAGACGCCTCCCCGGCAGGCGCTGAGCGACGCCGTGGACTGGTTCCAGTCCAACGGCTACGTCCGCAAATAAAGCCCGGCGTCAAAAGCTTTGGCTCGCCTTCGAACGGACACCCCACCCCTCAGCCGGACAACCCTGCCGCGCAGGGGAAAACAGGCGCTGCTCCCGCCGCCCCAAAAGGGAAGGACTTGTCGCCTGCTCCGGTTTTGCTAGGCTCATGGAAATGCGCTCTCTTATTTGCTGCCTCTTCCTCATGGTCGCGGCCACCGTGCCGGGCGCTGAAATCAGAATTGATTTCAGCGGATCTCCAGAGGGTTCCATCCCGACGAATTTTCAAACCGCCCTTGCCGGCTCCGGCCGCCCCCCCGCCTGGCAAATTGTCATGGACACGGTGCCCCCCCTGCTCTCCCCGCTCACCGACCAGGCCCCGGCAGTCACCCGCCGCGCGGTGCTCGCGCAAACCAGTCAGGACACGACCGATGAGCATTTCCCGCTGTGCCTCTATAAGGGGGAAATATTCAAGGATTTCAAGCTCACCGCGCGGTTCAAACTCGTCAGCGGAATGACCGAACAGATGGCCGGCGTGGTCTTCCGCTATCAAAACACCTCCAACTTCTATGTCCTCCGGACCAGCGCCCTCGGACATAACATCCGCTTTTATAAGATGGTGGACGGCCTCCGCTCCGACCCCATAGGACCCGCGCTGGAAATCCCGACCAATGTCTGGCACACGCTCGCCGTCCAATGCCAGGGCAACCAGATCACCTGCTGGCTCAATGACCAGCCCGTGATGCCGCCCCTGCAGGACAACACCTTCACCAGCGGGCAGATCGGGTTTTGGACCAAATCGGATGCGGTGAGTTATTTTTGCGACCCGATCATTGAATACACCCCGCGCATCCCCGCCGCCCAACGCCTGGTGAACGGCATTCTGGAAAAACAGCCGCGCATCCTGGAACTGAGGATTTACGCGCTCAACTCGCAGGGCGTCCCTCGCGTCATCGCCAGCAAGGTGGAGAAGGAAAACGGCCAGCCCGGCACCGATTCGGAAAAAGAGGCCATCATCGGCGGGAAAACATTTTACGGCAAGGATCACGGCACCGTGGTCGTGACCCTGCCCTTTCGCGACCGGAACGGCGATATCGTGGCCGCCGTGCGGGTCCGGCTGAAATCATTCTTCGGCGAAACCCAGAACAACGCTCTCACCCGCGCCACCCTGCTCCTCAAAACCATGCAGGCGGAGGTCACCGACGCCGACGACCTGCTCCGCTAGAGCAGCGCCATGGAAAACGTCGGGCCGTGTGCCTGAAGAAAATCGAAAGGACTGGGCAGGAGCTGTATTTCGGCTCACCCAAGTCTGAACTCAGGGCATCCCCGGCCCGGACAAGTCATTGGGTGATTTCACCATCGGCATCGGCTCGGGCTGGACCCGGCGCACGCCGCCGTAAACCGTCACGGTGCCGTCATCGGCCATGCTCAGCCGCGGACGCGGACCCGACGACGCATAGTCATAGACCTCTTGCCGCAACAGGGCCCCTTCCGGGCTCACCACCGCATAGGTGAAATGGGCCGCCCCGCTCTGCCACACCAAATGGAGGTTGGACAGCCGGTCCAGCTGGATTTCCGGGGTGCTGAAGGAAACCGTCTTGCCGATGTTCACCACTTTGAACACGCGCGACTCCGTCGCATCGCTCACCTCCACATACAGCCGCAATTGGGCGCGCAAATAGTTCGCCTTCTGCAGGGTGTACTTGCGCACTTCCGGCGGCCGGTTGGTCGCGCCGGCCGACGGCGGCATCCCGAAATCCTGCGACCAGATCCTGGCCCCGGTGATCACATCAAAGTTTTTGACGGGGCTCGCTATTTCCGTCCCCCAAGCCTTCACCCGCACCGTGGCCGTCACATGATAACGGCCGGGCTGGGTCATTCCGAAATACGGCGCCAGATCGACCCGCTTGGTCGCCACCTGCGACGAGTTCAGTTCAAATTCGCCCACCACAGGCACCTCGGCGTTTTTCAGCACAATCAGGCCGTCTGCCCCCTCCACATCAAAGGTCAGCCAGTTCGCTTCCGCACCCAGGTGCAGCGGCTGCCCGGAACGGTTCGTGATCCGGACGGCCACCGGCATGGATTCGCTTGGCAGAAACTGCTCCTGCTCGAGCACCACTTCCACCGCGACCTGCGCCGGGGCGCGGAGACTCACCGAGATTGCCAACCCGAGGGCCAGAAAAAATAGTTTCATTGGATGACAGACACTCTAAACCGCCGCGCGTTCGAGGCAATCTTAAATGGTACACAGCAGGGTCACTCCACCGCAGAGCTTACGCACCCGGGCTACACGCGTTTGCCAAGGGCATCCGTGAGCCGCTTGAGAGCGGGGCTGTAAGATCCCTTGGGCACCTGGACGCGAATGATGGCAAGGGTATCGGAGGCGAAGGCTTCCCGAAGAGCCGCCACCAGCTGATTCTCAGTGGTCGCCAGCCAGCCTTTTCCAACCCCAAACACCTCCGTGAGACGCTCGCTCGCCATCGGGGCAATGTCATTGAAGGGACCGTCCCGCATCGGCCGCTGGGTGCCATACCCAGAATTATCCATGACGATGATAATGGGATGGACGCCGTGAAAGGCACACCAGCCCGCTTCCAGCCCGGTCATGGCAAACGCGCCGTCCCCGACCAGCACCACCGGACGCCGACCCGGATCCGCCTTGCCCGCACCCAGCGCCGCCGGCACCGCATAGCCCATGGTGGCATAGTAGGCGCTGGATAGACACCAGTTGGGGACGCGCAGCTCCACCGCGGCAAACATACAGTCCCCGGGATCCACGATGAATCCGTGCCGGGCATCCAGGCAATGGGTCAGCGCGGCGATCAGCCTCTCCACATGAATCGGAACTTCACCTTGAGATACGAAGGGGGGAGGATTCGACGACGGGAGGACCACCGCCGGTTTTTTGGCCAGCTCCTCCTGCAGAGCCGGAAGAAATGCCGACAGCGGAACATTGCGGTAGGTGCGAAGTCCGACCGTAACACTGTCGTCCGTGCACTCCACGAGCAGCGTGGGGTCGATCCGGGCCGTGAACCCACCAAAGTTGAGGTCGGTGGGAAGGACCCCAAAGCTAAGAATGGCCTCCGCGTTTTCCACCTTATCGACCACGGCAGCCGGGCTGACCACGCCCTGGTACACCCCCAAAGAGAGGGGATGTCCTTCAGGGAACACCCCTTTTCCCAGAGAGCTGGTGGCAACGGGGATGCCTGAATGATTGGCAATTTCCAATAGAGATTTTCCCAGAGCGCGCCGGGAGACCTGCGATCCAGCCAGGATGACGGCCGACTTTGCGGAGCCCAGCAGAGACATCACATCAGCGACTGCCGCCTCCAGCCGGAACGGGTCCACCCGCTGCGGCTTCACCAAAATCGGACCCCCCGGGGTAGGAATCAGGCCATCGATCAGGTCGCGCGGGATTTCGAGATAACCCGGCCGCTGAGTCTCCAATACCCGGGCGATCACATGGTCAATCTGGGCGGCCGCCGTCACCGGATTATCCAGCAGGGCCTGAGCCACCGTGAGATCGCGGAAGACGCGGTATTGCGTGTCAAAGTCCTTGATTTTGTGGTGCAGCATGGCCCCGCTGGCTCTCTCAGCAACCCCGGGAGACCCGGACACCACGAGCAGCGGCACCTGTTCGGCCCAGGCGTTGGCCACCGCGTTGGCCAGCTTAAGCCCCCCCACGCCGTAGGTGCAGCCGACCATTCCGAATCCCCGCAGCCTGGCAAAGGCGTCCGCCGCAAAGCCGGCCCCCTGCTCATCCGCGGTCACCAGCATGGGCAGCCCGGCATCGTTCAATGCCCCGAAAAGCCGGAGCGCATAGTCGCCAACAATCCCGAATCCCATCTCCACACCGTGTTCGGACAGGCGGCGCACCAGATGCCGGGGGATGGTCGTTTCAGTCAAGGATGAGGGCACAGAAGACATAAATGAGGGTCTGGGTTGCACGTTAAAGATTCAAAGATGTCAGGGGCAGAGGACTTGGCAAGATATTACAAGATGACAAAAAACCTTCTTCAACCCAAATTCCGAAATGGGATACAAATGGCGCGCTGCGGGATGGCGCGCTGCGCCGGCCGGCCTACAGGCGATGGAACGAGTGCGGTGGCGCGTGAAACCTGGCACACTTGGTTCCGCCCGCTCCGTGCGGGCGAGGACAGCGCCGCGCGCTGTCATCTACCAATTTCCGCAACGACCCGCTTCGGGATTCGGGTTGAACTCGATTCTTGAGTTGAGCTTGTGACGTGGTTCGGCTGCCTTTGATCCCTCCCTTCCATGAAATGGAGGAAAGGGCGGAGAGAGGAGGCCCGGCCCTGCTCAAGCCCACCAAGCATTCACGCGGGCGAGGGGGAGGGCCTGCGCGGGATCGTTGCTTCGGAGTTGGGGTTCAACCGGCCTGTCCCCTGCCCATCTGGGATTCGACCTTTGAGGAATGATCCGTCTAGGGCGAGCTCACGCGGTAGAATCGGGCGGCGCTGTTTGCGGACGGGGCATCCGTGAACTGATACGTGCCTAAGGGTCCTTCCACGGGGGCGCCGAGGACGGTCCAGCCGGCCAGCGGCAAAGCCAGGTTGGTGCTGCCCAACACGGTAAAGGGCAGCCCACTGAGATTCGTGAAGCTCAACTGGAATAATCCACCCGCCAATGAAGAGGCGGCCAGACTGAAAGCGACCGGCTGCTGACCTGCACCCGTGGTAAAAGTCAAATCCGCACCCGCCGTGATTCCTGCGCTGTTGGTGCCCACCAGCCGATAATGATAGGTCGTGCCCGGCGACAAACCGCCCATGGCCCCGACAGAGGTGTAAATTCCCCCGCCCGACACGCCGGCCGCCAACCGCGTCCCAGCGGTTGAGGAGGCGATAGAGTTCCAATTATTGCCGGGCGCACTAGTCTGCGTCCATATCCCCCCGCCATTGGTGGAAGTGTAAATACCGTCTTGAAAAGCCACAGCTGCCAAGCGCTGACCATCGGACGAGGAGGCAATCGACTGCCAAACCATAATGGGCGCACTGGACAGCGCCCACGTCCCCCCACCATTCATCGAAATATAAATACCGTCGTACGAACTCATGGCCGCCAAGCGCAGGCCGTCCGCCGAGCCAGCAATGGACTGCCAGCCGACCAGGGGCGCGCCAGATTCCGTCCACGTCGCCCCGCTATCCGTTGAAAAATAAATGCCGCCATCGCCATAGCTACTGTTATCCACGGCTGCCAGGCGCGTGCCGTCAGCGGAACAGGTGACGCACTGCCAGTAGGCGTTGGTCGCGTCCGACCCCGCCCACGTCGCGCCGCCGTTGGTGGAGATGCAAATACCGCCGCCATAGACTCCCGCCGCCAGCCGCAGCCCGTCCGCAGAGCAGGCGATGCACTGCCAGTAATCATTAGTTGCACCCGACTTCACCCAGGTTGCCCCGCTGTTCGTCGAAGCATAGATCCCGCCGTCATAGATCACGGCCGCCAGGCGCGTGCCGTCCGCCGAGGAGGCGAGGGACGTCCATGACGCATCGATCGCGCCGGACCCCGTCCACGTGACACCGCTGTTCGTCGAGGTGTAGATCCCGCCGCCATAGATCCCGGCCGCCAGACGCGTGCCGTCCGCCGAGGAGGCGAGGGACGTCCATGACGCATCCGGTGCATTGGCGGACCGGATCCAGTCCGCCCCCGCCGGGCCGGTGACGGAACTGACGACAAAGGGGGGCATGGTCAGCACGCCATTGGTAGCCAGCAGATTCGTAAAGCCCCCCGTATCTCCGTAGGTAATGTCCAAGCCATATTGGAAATATGCCGAGGCGGCGATTCCGCTGGGATTCACCGTGCCATTGAGAGTGGCATTGGTCGCAGTGATATCGCTCGCAGCCGAAGTAGTGACGATGGGTTTCTGGGGCACGGGCGGCGCGTACAAGGCGGAAGGAACGAGGGAATAAAGAATCAGCGCAGCCGCCAAACAGGATAAAGAATGACTTTTTTTCATGATCTAATCGGCCCCTGTGCCAGTCTGGACATCCGCATCCCGGACGCTGAGCGCCCCAAACGGCAACCCAAAAAGCAAGCGACAGGGTTATTCTAGGGTGATGGCAGGGGCGGAGCAATTTTTAAAACGGCACGTGAAGTGGGGATAAGAGTCGCATTCCCTATTTCCAGCAATCGGGGCGCGGCATCCGCCTGGGAGTCAGGCATCCTGACCGGACGTCAGAGGCGGCTTCCCGACGCACAACCCAAGCGCGATCCCACACGGACCCGGGAGTTTTCAAACCCCCTAGGAAGGGGTGAGCGGCTTCTCCGCAGGGCGGAAAAAACCGACGCCACCGCGGGCCTGAAAGGGAGACCAACCCATTCGGATCCACGCCGTTAAAGGGCAGCGACGGAGCGATAGAACCTCTGGCTGAACTGACCGGCAGCGGGGTCCGTGAAGGTGAAGGGGGCCACATTGGTCTCAACCGACACCCAGTGGACCAGATCAGTGGAAGCCTCAATGACGTGCTGGATGCCGGAAGCACCCGTCATCCTCAGCGTCAACTGCCCGCCGGCGGGGATCGACAGCGTCAACTGCGCCGGAGTGGCCACAGAGAAGGCCTCGTTTGAAAGCGGGCTTTCCAGCCCGGCGCTGTCATATGCGGCGGCAGCAAAGTAATAGGTCGCCCCCTCCACCAATCCGGAGATGACCGCATTGGTCGCATTGTCCGTGGAGACCCGATTGGTGTACACGCCGCTCATTCCGCCGTAGTACACGTGGTAACCGGCGACATTCGACGAGGTGCTGGGCGTCCACACCAGAGCCAGACCCGTGACGGCCAGAGCCCGCATCGGCTGCATGGCAAAAACCAAACCCATGGTGAACACAAGGACGGCAAGCCGCCCATACCGGTAAACGATCGCTGTTTTTTGAATCATACCGGTGGCTAACGCAATCTTCTTGCCAACCCGGCGACGGGCTCCTTTTTATCGCTGCACGAACCGGTGAAGAAACCGGACTGGAGACTGTCCGGAAAAATGAACGGCAGAACCCCTTGATAGGCTGGGGCTTTTAAGTTCGAACACTCTGAAAAATCCCTAGGTTGTTCGACTGTCCTGATGGATGACGGGCGCTCAGATGCCCCAAGCACAACACGGCAGGAAGAGTTTCGGGACAAGACTGTCTTAAAATAAAAAAGCTAAGCGCCGGACGGAAATAGGGACGCCCTATTTTTCGCCCGCACATACCACGCCCGCGCTAATAATCATCCCGGAAGGGAGAGGGCGCGGACGAATGACAGAATCGAGGGAACCGGGACGCAGGCAGGGACTGATTTCGGAGAATCGCCGCCCGATATCAGGGAGCGACCTTGATCGGGGCAGATCAAAAAAAAACGGGCGGCGCTTTCGCGCCGCCCGTTACGCACCAACGATGAACTGCCCGTCAATGCTTGGGCTCTTCCATGCCCGGAGTCGCTCCGCCGCCTTTTTTCATGAGGCAACAGTTGACTTCCTTGCTGCCGCAACTGTTGCAGGTGTGCACCAGTTTGCTCGCAGCGTGCTTGCCGGAACCGGTGGTCTTGATGGTCGTGGCACACGTCGGGCACAGATGTTTCACCATCGTTTTGACCTCTTCAGGACCGACCCCCTTGAAGGTCTGGGTCACGCTCACTGCAAACGCATCCTTACATTTGGGGCAGGACATCACAATCGTGTCCCCGGCCTCCACCTGCTGCAAATCCGGCAGGGTTTTCAGGGTGAGCAACTTGGTGGCACCTTTTTCCTGGGCCATTATCTGACAAGGCAGCCATGTCAGAATAGCGAGCGCGGCGATGAACAGAATACTTTTTTTCATAGGATCTCCTTGGTTGTTTTGATTTCGCGAAGGGAATTTTTCCCGTCCCAGTCCACGCTCCCGCAGAAAATAGGCTCTGTCAAATCCAGCCATCCAGCCCGGCCGAATTTATTCATTCTCTTGCACCTATACCTTCAGGCTTATCCGGTCCGCGCCGCCCGCTGAAGTACGGCACCCGCATTGAAGGCGGGATTGCGGAAAAACCTAACGCCCGGAAGAATCAAAAGCGGCAACGGCCGACTTGCATGGGGAAAACCAGCTTGAATGGCATCAGACCCCGATCAAGGCCGCGCCGATGACCCCGGCGGAGTCGCCAATCTGATGTTTGACGATGGGGGTTTCCAAGCGGTCATTGAAAACAAATTGAGCCACCTCGGCAACGCCTTCCGTGTAGAGCGCGTCAAACTTAGACACCCCGCCGCCGAGCACGATCAGGTCCGGATCCAGCACATCGATCAGGTTGGCCACCGCCCGGCCGAAGTGGCGGAAGAACACCTTCATGAACGCCGCCGCCTCCGGAAGGCCGGCGCGATAGTCCTGCTCGATGTCGCGGAAGGAGCGCCGGACCCCGAACTGCTCCGCATACCGGTTCTCCAGGCCGCCGCCGCTGATGAATCCCTCCACACAGCCCGACTGGCCGCAGTAACAGACCGGGCCCTGGGGATCGATGGACATGTGCCCCCATTCGCCCGCAATGCCCTGAGGCCCAGCAAGCACCTCCCCCTTGTAGACGATGCCGCCGCCGCAGCCCGTGCCGAGAATGATGCCAAAGACCAGTTTTTTTCCGCGCCCCGCGCCGAGCTGCGCTTCCGCCATGGCGAAGCAATTGGCGTCGTTCTGAATCGCGATCTGCCGACCCAGCCGCTGCTCCAGATCCGCCCTCAACGGCTGGCCGTTCATGCAGACCGTGTTGGAATTTTTCAGCAGGCCGGTCCGGGGCGATACCACCCCCGGCGTGCCGATGCCGAAGGTGTGCGGCGCCCCCTCCAACCGCCCCACCAGCGCGTCATGCACGGCTTGGATCCGATTGAGGATGTGGGCGTATCCTTTTTCACGCTCCGTCTCCACGCGCTGCCGGAACAGTTCCCGGCCGTGGGCGTCCAGAACAATGCCTTCAATTTTCGTGCCGCCGAGGTCAATGCCGATGCGAAACATGATTTCAAAATCATCCATCAACGGAGCCGCCCCTACAAGCAGACAAAATTCACCGCAGCAGAGGATTCCGGATAGCGACGAGGACTTCATTGCCCTGCCTGCAAGGGAGGGATGGCGGCGAGTTCAGTGATCGGACGCCTGCCCCCCAGGGCTTCTCCCTGAACATTTTAAATTTGAGCCAACGGGCGCGCTAAAAATTGCGCGCGGCAAAACTTGAAATTATCCGGGCGTCACGGCAGAATACCCTCTCTGTGAGAGGCGGCGGGGTAGCCAAGTGGTAAGGCACGGCTCTGCAAAAGCTGCATCGTCGGTTCGATTCCGACCCTCGCCTCCAGTCCAAATCGTTGGTTTTTTGGAGGATAATAGCCGAAAAACAGGCAAAAAGGGGCCGAGTTTCAGTGAAATCTTCAGTGACTTTACTATGCTGTCACTATTCAGATTAAACTGATTTAACTCGCTCAGAACTCGCTAACGCGGGCGGATCGTGGTGGTTCATGCTCACAACATGAATCCAACAATGAATAACCGTTACCGTGTCTTCCGTCGGGGCTGGGGCACCTACTACTGCGAAGACCTCACCACCAAAAAACAGGAATCCCTCAAGACCCGCGACAAGGATAAAGCCTACCGGCTCGTCGCTGCCAAAAATGAACATGACGCCGCACCTGCTTTCAGCGTGCATCTGGCGCGCGTGTATTGGAAAGCCGGCGATGCCGCTGCCGCCAAGCGGACCTGGCAACATGTCATGGATGAAATCCCCAAGCTGAAAAAGAGCGAGACCAAAACTCGCTGGCTGACTGCCATTAAAGACAAGGCGCTGGATTCAATCCGAAACCGGATCGTGCTGGAAACTCAAGCCGAACATTTTTTAAAAGTGCTGGAGAACGGCTCCGTTTCCACAAATATCTACCTGCGCCGCATTCACAACTTCGCCATGGACATGAGCTGGTTGCCGTGGCCGGTGCTGCCAAAAAAATGCTGGCCAGCGATCAAGTTTAAGGAAAAGCGCGGCATCACTCTGACGGAACATCTGGCCATCGTCGCCCGTGAATTGAATCCCGAACGCCGGGCGTTCTACCGGCTGGCGTGGCATCTGGGAGCTTCGCAATCGGACATCGCCTTTCTGACTGCGGAAAATGTGGATTGGGAAAATTATGTTATCAGCTATGCGCGCCGGAAAACCGGCAGCATCGCCGTCATGCGGCTTGACGAGGACGTTGCGGAAATTCTGCGGGACTTGCCCGGCACGGGCCCGCTGTTTCCGTATCTCCGCACGGTTCGCGCCGGTGACCGGGCGACCGAATTTCACCAGCGCTGTGTCGGCTTGGGTATCAAAGGCGTTTCGCTCCATAGCTATCGTTACGCATGGGCTGAACGGGCGAAGACTGCCGGCTATCCCGAACGGTTTGCACAAGAAGCTTTGGGCCACAACAGCAAAGCCGTGCATCGCGCTTATGCCCGCCAGGCAAAAGTCGAATTACCATCGCTGGGCGAATACGAACGTCAGCATAAAGGCCCAGCCAAAACCGGGGCCGGAGTGCGCCGCCACAATCCAGCACCTAACTCGTGAATGCTATGAACGATTTATCAGCATTAAAACAGATTCCCATTATTGATGTGGCCAAGCGGTTGGGCATTTCGGTTCGCGGCACAAAAGCCATGTGCTTTATGGGACACGACAAAGCTTCCCCTAGCCTTTCATTCCTAAAAAGTCGAAACACCTGGCGTTGTTTTGGAGCCTGCGGCAAGCACGGCGATGCCATTGCGTTAGTGATGGAAAAAGAAAATATGGACTTCAAATCCGCGTTAGCATGGTTTGCAACTAATTACGGCGCGGATGTCCATCTGCACGGTGAAAACCGGCGGCTAACATTTAAGCCCCAAACAAAAATTACAACGGTGGCCGCTCAAAATGAAAACGAGTTTGCGGCGGATGCCGAACTACACGACTGGCTGATTAATCATTGCCCTGCGGTTTCAAGTCCGCAGGGAATTAATTATCTAACGGACCACGGCATCACGCTGGAATTTGCAAACCGAGTTAAAATTCGCGAATTAAAAGATCCAAAGTCTATCATTGATCAAGCGGTTGAAAAATGGGGCGGACGGCGACTGTATCGCAGCGGTCTTGCGTGGGGAAAAAACGAAAAGCCAGAACGCCTCATTTGGGATTCGCCCGCGTTAATATTTCCATTTTACCAAAACGGTTCCGCCATCTACCTCCAAGCCCGGATGTTTGCGGGCGACCGAAAATATTTGAATCCGCGTGGAATAGCCAAGCCGCTATTTAACGCAGACCGTCTTGCCGATTTGCCGACAGGGAATTTGATACACATTTGTGAGGGGGTGCCTGACGCATTGGCTATGGAAGCGCATGGCTTAATGGCGGTGGGAGTGCTTGGAGCAACGTCCTTCCGGCCGGAATGGGTAGATCAATTTATAAAATTGAAGGTGGCGGTGGTTGGGCAAGGTGACGAAGCTGAACGCGGCGACGGGCAGCGGGAAGTGTCGCGGCAAAGCACCGCACAAGCCGCTGCTCCTGCTCTGCCTGCTCGACATGGCCGAGGCCGGCGAACTGGCTGGACGGACTTTCATGCGGACCGCCGGGCTGGTGTTGAGGTTCAAAACCTATGGAGCGCTGGTTTCCGAACGCTGGCCGACACGGCTGGATTTACGGATGCCGTTTTTCTACCTGCGCACGCAAGGCTTCTGGCAGGCGTTCACTTTGGAAATGACCACCGCGCAATCGCCTGAATCTGGTTTCGTCAACGAACTGCACGATGAATTTTTCGACTTGCTCGGTGATGCGGACTTCCGTTTAAAGGCGCGGCTGCTGTTGGTGTCCCGCTACTTTGAACCGCGCGAGCGGGTGGCGTTGTTGGTGAGCCTAGGCTTGTGTGTGGACAGGGCGGACAAAAGCGAACCAAGCATGGCCGCACTGAACAAGGAGGCCGATGAAGCAGCGCGCAAGAAAGGCCGGAGCGCCCGGTTCGCGGTGCAAGTGGTGTCGCGTTACAAATTCACCTGCGCGCTGACGGGACTGTGCTGCCTGACAGCGGACGGCGCGGCAATTGTGGATGCGGCGCATATCGAACCGTTTGCGGAATCGCAAAATGATGACATTCAAAACGGGCTGGCGCTGTGCAAGAACGCGCACTGGATGTTTGACGAAGGATTGTGGTCAGTGCGCGGCGACGGGCGGGTGGTGCTGGCACCGCAGCGATTCACGGAAAACGGGCCGGAAGGTTTGCGGCTCCAGCCGTATGCCGGGCGACTGCTGCAATTTGCTTCCGGAGTGACGTCACGGCCGAACGGGGAATATTTTGCGCGCCACTGTAAATTTCATTGCCTGTAAAATTCTGAGCAGACCGATTTGCTCTCGCTCGCCACCTTGTCGCGCTTAATCAACATCAAAGCTTGAAACGACGGGTTGCGGATTCTAGTCTTGGTTCGCCCATGATTGATAGGAACATCGGTCTCGCTGAAAAAACGAGGCAAGAATTCCACGCGCTGAGCGCAGAACAGCGTGGATTCATTTATCGCCGGGTCGCAAGCAGAGAACATAAGCACCAATTCTTCCGAACAATCTTTAAAAATCTTCATATTGTGGGCTTTAGCCGCCCGAATCTTGCAAATTCCTGGGTGGGCAAATATCCGCAACAACGGATCGATTCATTTCTGGCAACCCCGGAGGGCGAACAGCGGCTCAAATTCTTGCTGGGTGAGTTTTTCGTGGAAGCGCACAGGCAGTTGAATGATCGATTTTTCGAGGTGTTCGGCGCTGACGCGGAAGGAGCATGCGCAGCTGCGGGTGAGCGCAGCCTGGAAAAGGTAAGAGAAGAGTCAAAGCAAGACGTTTATTGGCCACTCTATGAGGCCGGTATGCGGTGGTTTATTTTGCCAAAGTTACCAGAAAAAGCTGCCAATCCAATAACGGAAGACGTGGGGACTGTGCCGGAGAATTCAGATGGTGCACCCCTTGGGCAAAGCCAAGAGGCAGCGATATCTGCAAATATCGAATTTGTGGCGCCGGTTGAAAAAGAACATTCCCAAGAGGGAAAACCTGAGCCGGAACCCGAAATAAGGGCAGCGGAAAAGGTCGTCGTGTTAGCGCCGCAATCAGAACACAGCACAGAATTATCATCCGGATTCTCGGCGGATGATTCACAAAAGCTTAATCAGCTCCTGAGGGACATCGAAACCTTGTCAAAACAGGCAGCCGAGCTTAGGGTTGCGGATCTCACCACTGTCACAAAGCGCCTTCAAGCCGCACTGAATCCGCTTCCAGACCTCGAGGCCAAAATGGCCGGGTTAAGCGAGCGTTTGGTAAAAAAAATCGCGCAATTAAAATTATTTGAATGGCTTGACGGCTATAAACCCGCCGAGTCCGTCGAACTACAAAAACAGGGAATCGTAAACCAGGAACTGAACCGTCTCCAAAATCTTGATGGCAAGCTGGGGCAATTGCTTCAACTTGGCGAGCAGCTCGCAACACTGGAGAGCCGGCTGGAGGAGCCGTTGCCGAAATGGTTGTCACCACAGGGTGCAGGTATTGATGAAATCGTCGAGGCTTGCGAGCGGCGGATTACGGAGATCAATCGGGGGATGGAAACCGTCGCAGAACAAGAGAAAACATTTGTCGATTTTATTGAGGCGTTTGGCACAACCAACGACGATACGGGGGCGCTTTTGCTGGACACTGTTAGGGCTGAAGATTTTCGAAAAATCGGGCTGGAGATTTTGAGGTGTCCCATCAAACCAGAGGCCAATGAAACCATTGCCAAGGTGCGCGGGCGGGCTGACTTGGCTGGACTGATTCTTGCCTATCTTTGGAAGCTAGACGCAGCGGAAAGCCTAACTCTGGCAAAATTAAGCGCGAACTCAAAGGGATTCATATCTGACCAGACCAGTGTGGCGAAGTTCCTTTGTTTTCTGAATTACAGCCAATTACGAGAGCTTGCCAGCCATGTTCCAGAATATGGCCCATCCATATCAGAATTGCTTTTTGCCAGCGCAATATACCATGGGAGGAAGGAATTATTGGAATATCTGGATCCACTCTTGGATAATGCAGATCTGCATCCACTGTGCGTGACGTTTTATCGCGCCATCATTGATGGTTTTCATAGAGGACAATTGGGTTCGCCGCAGTCTTGGCTGGGACTAAATACAGGGCATCGGCCTGATGCTGACAACCAAAAGATGGTTGAGCAATGTCGTAACGACCTACTTGATTACGTCCAGCGTCAACCGGGGATGGCCAAGACCTACCATCGAATGAGGGTATATGCTCGCAGCCAGTTTCTAAGACCACTAGAAGCAGCGATCGAATCACGAGATGTGGCACAAGCCTTAAGCCTGTGGGAGGCACATGGGACAGTAGAAAGCATGGTGGATGACTGTGCAAAGGCGTTTGATGGGCCGAGCCAGCTGGACCAAACACATTACCAACAAATTCGACGTTATATTTCAGCCTTCGAGGAAAAACTACGCGGCTGGCAAGTTCTTATCAGGCAAGTCCGCGGTTCATCAAAAGAAGGTGGTCCAATTCGAGATGCGGTCTCAAGCTTGCGCCGCGAAGTCAACCGCGGTTCACAGGCCAACGTCTGCTGCCGTTCACTATTGAAATTGCTGGAACAAATGGCAAGTGGTGAGACCAATGGAAGCATGCCAGCCAAGGATTTTGGTGAGCGGTGTGACAATGACATGCGAGTGCATGTCGATCCAGGGGCCAAAGACAGACTTGTTTCCCCATTCATGACACGTAGTTGGCCGGCTGCCGTGGCACAGGAGTCTGTGGCGATCAGCGACCTGCTCCATGATTTCCTTCGTGCGGCTATTAAGTCCAAAGAAAGCTCCGCACCTGATATAATCCGCGATTACATGCAGAGGGGGCACATTGAAGCCGCGAGGCGGATGGGGGAATTACGACCGGAATGGGCCGAATTTTTTGCCCGCGAGGTTGATTGTATTACGGCAGCGTTTCGGCTCAAAAACGCGAATCTGCTTAATGAGGCGGGGGAAGCGCGCGAGGCTGATCGGGACATTTCAGACTGTCTCGTCGAGATTGAAAATACGTTGGCGAACGCAAGATTCGGTGAAGCAGAAGATTGGTTGAATTACTTGGGTAACCTAGTCGGGGTATACCGAAAACGGCGGGATCCGTTAAGCACATCTTTACGCGAGTTCTTGGCTGAGGTTGGACAAGTTGTAAACGAGGATACAGACCAGGAAACATTGCGAGAAATGGTGCGACAAGTCCGTTCCCAGAACAGTTCTCGCAGAATCTTTATTGACGCCTTATCCGAGGCTTCTCAAGAGTCTAGTTGGCCGACGGGATTACGCACGCGATGGAGCGAGATTGCAATACAGATTGATAAACCGCGGTTCTGGCAGCATCCGGAGTGCGCCACCAAGCTGGCCGATGCCCTCGGAGTGTTTCGCAAATATATCACTGGCAAATTGAAGTGGCGAGAGTCAGATCCGGCAACGACCGACATGATAGTGGAGAGGCTGGGTGAGTGGGTAACGGGCAGACTGATTGAAATCGTGAATAAAGATGGTGCGCAGCGCGAAGATTTATTAAAGCCATTTCTGACACTGGCACATGACGTCCGGGACGATTGCCCTTCTGCGCATGTGCTGCTATGTGTAGGCGCTGCCAAGTCGCCGCCACAACCGATTCCGCCGGTGCCGATTGGTGACGAAGTTCCCACCGCAATCGTTGAAAAGCCAAACCCATTTGTTGCGCCATCAGCCACTAGCGATCAGTTTGTGCTGGAATTGCGCGCGGAGATGAGAACGCATCTCCCAAAATCACAGGGCAAAACCGGAGGTGATACGCGGGCACTAAAGGCCGCGCTTGCGCGCAAAGATTGGATCGCAGCTAGTAATCTGGCGGCTGAGTGGCTCGACGGACACTCCAAACAATTGACAGGCAATTCATTCAACGACACCGAAGGCGTTTGCCTGCTTTGCATCGCCGGGACCGGGTTGTCGCGACCTGAAAATGTTAATGACCGAATCTGGCTACTCGGCTGCATTGGGCTCGGAGTCGCAGATCTGGCCTACTATCTATCCCCCGACGCACAAGAGGAGTTAGCCGGCAGATTCTTTAGCCTTTTGGCAGGGAAAAAAGGAACTGATGGCACGGCTGCGTTGCAGTTGAAAGGGGCACTTGAACAACTTGATGATTTGCCCCCAACCGAACTCAGAATGCTTCCGGTTGCGGACCTATTCCGCGTAGGTGCGCAGTTGGCAACGGAAACCGGAACAAGTGCGGCAGCAAGATTAGCGCGGATCGTGTGGAATGGGCTTCGTATGGATGATAATTACAAGTCGCGCGCGGGCTTGCTCCATCTTTTGTTCAAACTTGGCCAGATGAAAGTCATTGAATCCCTTGCAGACACAGGCAAGCCACACCAGCAGTTGGTAGTAAATTGTGTCCGCGCTTTTGCCCATGCGGAATCCAATCCGGAAGCGCGCGCGCATGGTCAGCAATTGAGAAAAGCGCTAGAAACCATTGGGGGACTCCGGCCCTGGCAAATTCTAATAAAGAATTTGGACCTGGGACAATCGACACAGGATGAGGCGGCGATTGACTGCCAGCTGGAGTCGGAGTTTGTAACTCAGCAGCCGGGTGGGCGAAGAGTTGTGGAAATGCGTTTGAGTCCTTCGCTTGTCAACCCGCCAAAGAAGCTTGAGATAAAGTTGGGAGGGGAAAATGCAAAATACGGGAAAGTCCTCCTGGTAGATGAACCGCTATTGAGTGAGCGGACACTCTCGCTAGTCATTCCGCCGGACTTTCAGCCCGAGGAAGGCGGCGTTGTCCGCATTCCGTTCGAGATGACAGGTGAGACGATTTTTGGCAAGGCGATTGTCATGCGCGGTGCCTGGGATGTGAAATTTGATGATAAGCCAGCGGTGCCAATCCCGATTGACATTATAATCCGGGCCTGGCCAGGAGCCAGTGGCAACCCTGTAACGCGAACAAAAGGGTTTCACGGCCGCGAAAAAGAATTGGATGCCATTTGCGCCTATGTAGAGGCTACTCCCCGTCCACGAAGCGTGATGGTTTTTGGACAAAGAAGAATCGGAAAAACGTCGCTGGCCAGAGAAGCCGTTACCCACTTTGATTTGGACCGGGATGGGATTGCCGCCGCCTTCTTTGACGTTAGCGGGCTCAAACTTACTGAGGACGGGAGTGGGATGGCCACGAAATTCTTTCAATACCTAGTCGAACAACTAGGTGGTTCTGACAACTCGCACTTGAGAACGTGGTTTGGCCAGGGAGCGCAGGAACGATTGGAACAGCGCCTTCAAGGACTCAATCCTGAATCCTCTCTACTCGACTGCTTTGATTCCATGGCACAGCATTTGGGTGAGATCTCCCGTGGGAAAGTGCGGCGTTTTGCCTTTGTAATTGATGAATTCGACCGATTTGTCGAACCACTGCTCGGAGGTCACAGGGCAGCTGTCCATCAGTTCTTATGGAACCTTCGGTCAGTGGTGCAAAGATCTGAGCGGGTTTCGTTAATACTGGCCGGCTCGGGTTTGCAAAAGCTTCTCGTTCAAGGTTACGAAGATGCCCTGTTTGGTAGCATCGACGAAATCCACCTCGATCCATTCACGTGGAAAGAAGACGCCGCGGCAGTTATGGATACGGTTTTCCCCGCAGAACTTCGAGCCCGACTTTGCCGCGCACAGGATGCGGAGAAACTGGCGGAGCGGGCTTGTGAATTATGCGGAGGTCACCCTATGTTTCTTGCGTTTTTAGGGAGCGCTGCAGCGGTTCTTTCCGGCGGCCGCCGCCTTGGTATCGACACTTTGAATCGCGTAGTTGACCGTTTAGTCAGAGAGGGGGTAAACGAACCTTGCCTTCAAATTGATCGCAAGAGATTCTACAATCCAACGTTTCAAACCCTTTCGGCCCTGCCCGTGAAAACGCAAGCTTTGGCAAAGCTCATTCTGGTTCACATCGCAGAAAGAACCACGCCAGAATATCCCTGGGAATTGGTTTCCAATGCGACAGAAACAGAAGCCTTGCCGCGCAGCGTTACTCGCAATGATGCACTGGAGGCGTTGAAACGGCTAGAAGAAGAACGTGTCGTTAGCCGCGACAAGAGTAGAAGTCGTGTTCGTATCACTGTCCCTCTAACTGCGGCGGCGTTACGTCAAGAAATTGTGCCGTTGAGAGAAGAGGCCATTCAGTCATTTGAATCCCACTAATACTATTGAACCAACTATGATTGGCGTGCGACTGGAAAACGAACTGGTGGAGCGAATAGCTCACGGTTTACTCCATCCAGAAAGTCCTGTTTGCTACAATCTGGTTGTGCCCCCTGGATTCGGTGAAGACCGGCTGGCAGAGGTTCTTGCAGCAAAATTAAAAAATCATCCGCAAAATCCACTGGTCGCAATCATATCTGCGGATCAAATTCGCAATGTTGATTCCTATGCTTGTGAATTATTTGACCAATGGAATGCCTGCGGGGCAGGACTTCCGTCTGCGCCACCAAACACTGCCGCCAATAGAATAACACAATTTTTTGACCTGATACCCAAAGGGCGTCCGGCGATCCAGATTCTGACACGATTTCACAGGATATTGGATGTTTTCGACGCTTCTTTCCTCGGTGATCTACGAGACCGAGAACGTGCTTATTTGGTTCGTTCTGTTTGCATCTCGCCACATGGTTATGACGAGCTGCGTCAGCGCTGGCGGCAGCGGGGCCATTTCTTTTGCAACAGTGACTACGGCTGGACTCACCATGTGGAATTAGTGGAACCCGTCGATTTAGATGCCGCCGTCAAGGTCGCAGCGAACATGGACGTGCCTGAATACCTAGCCAAACTCATCGCTGGCTGGACAGGTAATTATCCGGAGCCTTTCGCAACCGTGGCAAATTGCTGGATACGAATGGGACGGCCAAACCCCACGACAAAAGTCCAACTGGAATTGAGACGTGAGGCACAAAAATCACTCAGGCGGTTCGTTAAGTGGATTGATCCGGGCGAAACCTCGACCTACCGCGACGCAGTGCTAGCTCTTGAAGTCGATCCCAATGAACAAGAATCAATTCTGCGGCTGAATCGGCACCCATGGAGGGGTGTATTTTTAAATAATAATCGAGTTCGCGCCGATCAGTTAGCCGCCGCCATTGTTGCGGAATATTTGCTGCCAGCAGGAGAGAAAACTCCACACAAAATAGGCGACGTTGACCTGTGGACAAAAGGAGCAGCGCTTTACCGTGGGTGGAAATTTGCCCTTGCTCAAAGACTCCTAGCCATCCGTTGCGAGTCAGGCGGTCTGCCGGGTTATCTAGCAATCTTGGCATTACATTCCCAGATAATGGCGGAAGTATACGGTGGAGAGGCAGAAGCCCCAATGACTGACTGTAATTGGGATACAGCCTGCAATGCTCTCAGGAAGGCACGCACCCAGATTGATGGCCTTCGTCTGGGACAAGAAAACTCCGAAAGACTGATCGACCGTTACGAAGAATTTCTGAAGTTTTGCGAAAAAGTCCAGAAGGCCAGAACCGATAATTCAAGGATCGTGGATGTGCTGCTAGGCATCTGTAAACGGCGGCTGAAAAGTGCGGCGGGGGTCATGTGTGTGACGGGGCGGTTCAAAAGTGCGGCATCTTCATTAACAATGAAGCATGTATCGCAATATGAATGACTGGACCGAGATTCGCAGAAGA
>Ga0209086_10000804_pt1 | contig 26006 bp, 19 predicted proteins | sample M_130207_XF_Meta_FD_187312 | JGI IMG/M metagenome (GOLD analysis project Ga0209086, IMG submission 187312) | Freshwater microbial communities from Lake Montjoie, Canada to study carbon cycling - M_130207_XF_MetaG (SPAdes) (version 2) | ecosystem: Environmental > Aquatic > Freshwater > Lake... | reverse complement strand
GGGCCGGTTGCGGCGCGCTGTGGTCAAGGATACGCACCACGACAATGCTGTCGGCATGCACGTCCAGTCCAAGCTTGATCGCTTCATGCTTTTTATTCGCGGCTTGCTCCGCGCGAACTTCAGAGTTATTTAGTTTTTGTGAGTTCATACGTTGGTGGGTGTAGCGCTTCGGCGCTCACTTGCCAACAACTCATGTCATCTACCCTATTTCGGAATTTGGGTTCAGCCCGAATTCCGAAGTGGGCCAGGCTCTCGGAGCCCTTCGAACGTCTCTAAGCACCTCCTCTCCCCAGCCCTCTCCTCCATTTCATGGAAGAGAGGGAGTGAAGGCAGCGGCGCCTTGCCGTTGCATTCCCATCTTAATTTCAGAATGGAGATTTAAATTAAAACGTTCACCCGCCGAATGAGGCGGGCCAAGCGCAGGTCCTCCCCCTCGCCCCGCGAAAGCCTCTCGCGGCCCACTTACAGCAACCCTGCGAACCAAGAGCGTCTTCAAGCACCTCCCCCCCGGCCCTCCATTTCATGGAAGAGAGGGAGCAGGCCGTTGAACCGCGCCGCTTCCTTCCCAGCTCCACTCCAGAATCGAGTTTGAAAGAACCCCTTTCACACGGCGAAAGAGGCATGGGCTTGATCTCGGGCAGGTCCTCCCCCTAGCCCCGCGAAAGCATGAGCGGGGCAAGGGGCACCAAACGAATCCGGAGCTATTTTTAGGCCTCCTCCCATGGGATCGCCCAAAGATTACCCACCCGTGAGGAAATCCTACAGTAATCCAGTAGGATTGAGTTCTGCAAGGAATTCACACATGGATGGGTGTCTTGTTGAATTCGGCCGGCCTTGCCACTCAACTGCAGGGTTCCGGCTCAGACGTTGTAGGTGCTGCTGGAGGTGGTGCCGCCGCGGCCGGTCCAGTTGGTGTGGAAGAATTCGCCGCGGGGCTTATCCACGCGCTCGTAGGTGTGCGCGCCGAAATAATCGCGCTGCGCCTGCAGCAGGTTGGCGGGAAGCACGGCGCTGCGGTATTGATCGTAAAACGCGAGGGCGGTGCTGAAAGCGGGAACGGGAATGCCCTTTTTGGCCGCCGTCGCCACGATGTTGCGCCAGCCTTTTTGCGAGCGCTTGATTTCGCCCCGGAAATAATCGTCCAGCAGCAGGTTGGAGAGCTTGGGGTTGCTGTCGTAGGCCTCTTTGATCTTGCCCAGAAAACGGGAACGGATGATGCACCCGCCGCGCCACATGAGGGCGATGCCGCCGTAGTTGAGGTTCCACTTGTATTCCGCCGCCGCCGCGCGCATCAGCATGTAGCCCTGGGCGTAACTGACGATTTTCGAGGCGTACAAGGCGTCGCGGATGTCGGCGATAAACTGTTTTTTCCGTTCCGGATTCCCGGCGATGCTGGTGAGCGCGGGCCTCGGGCCCTTCAGCTTGCGCGCGGCCTTCACGCGCTCGTCTTTCAACGCGGAAACGCAGCGGGCATAGACTGCCTCGGCCATCAGGGTGATCGGAATGCCGAGCTCCTGGGAATTGATGACCGTCCATTTGCCGGTGCCCTTCTGGCCGGCCTTGTCGAGAATCTTGTCCACCAGCGGCAGCCCGTCCTCATCTTTCTTGGCCAGAATATCCCGGGAAATCTCGATCAGATAGGAATCCAGTTCGCCGGTGTTCCATTCGGCCAGCACGGCGTGCATCTCGTCGGCGCTCATGCCCAGCCCGTTCTTCATGATGTTGTAGGCTTCGCAGATGAGCTGCATGTCGCCGTACTCGATCCCGTTGTGAACCATCTTGACGTAATGTCCCGCGCCGCCCTCGCCCACCCAGTCGCAGCAGGGGACATTGCCCTCCACCTTGGCGGAAACGCCCTGGAAAATGTTTTTGACGTGCGGCCACGCAGCCGGAGATCCACCGGGCATGATGCTCGGCCCCTTGCGCGCCCCCTCTTCACCGCCGGAAACACCGGTTCCCACAAACAGCAGTCCCTTGGACTCGCAATATTTCACGCGGCGATTGGTGTCGTCGAACAGCGAATTGCCGCCGTCGATGATGATGTCGCCGGGCGACAGATGCGGGACCAGCTGCTCGATGAATTCATCCACGGGCTTGCCGGCCTTGACGAGCATCATGACCCGGCGCGGGGACTTGAGTTTGGCCACCATCTCCTCGATCGAATGAGCCCCGATCACCTGGGTGCCCTTGGCTTCATTCGCGAGAAAGTGATCCACTTTTTCGGTGGTGCGATTGTAGGCCACGACCTTGAAGCCGTGATCGTTCATGTTGAGGATCAGATTCTGGCCCATGACGGCCAGACCGATGAGAGCGATGTCAGCTTGGGGTTCCATAAAATTAATTCGTATGCGGTCAGAATAACAACCGGGCGCGGCAGGGCGAGAGATTTTTCAATCGCCCCGCGGAAGCGGGATGCCGGAAGCGCGAACCTCAGGCATGGCCGCCCACCTGCAGACGCGGATCATTTTCAAGCATGCTTTTCAAATTAGACCAGCTGGCTGCATTCATGTCGTTGAAGGCGTTCAAATACACGGCCACCACTTCGGGCGCATGCCGGGCAATCAACCCTTCCACGGCGGCTTTCAACACCGCATCGTCAACCGACCCGGGCAGGTCGTCCACCACGCCCTCGTTGTGCGGGATGCCAAGAGCGCCCAGGAAATCCACGAGCAAGGCCTTCTGCTTCTTCACGAGCCAGGCGCGAATCAGGCTGCCGGCCACCTGATCCATGCCGGGGCGCGACAGGGTGGCCACCATCAGGAGATGACGCTGGGGGCGGGGCTGGCGCTCAAGAAACACCGGACGCACCTTGCGCGCCTCGGCAATGCCATTGAGCACGGCCTTGTAGGTCGTCTTGTCGGATTCAAATGCGTCGTTCAGGATGTCATTGGCCAGCGCGGGCGACATGAAACCGAGGAGTTCGTGGGATTTAAGCATGGGGATTGGATTATAACTGAGGTTAGAGAATCAGGAAATAGTGGTGACGGAGATTTTGTTTTGACGGGCGAACTCCGCGCAGGCCTCGCGGTCCAGCAGCAGCGTTTTGCCGGATTCCAGCGCCAGCACCGCAATGCCTGAAGCGGCGCAGGTCTCCAGCGTCTGTAAGCCGATGCACGGAATGTCGAAGCGCAGGTCGTGACCCGGCTTGGCCACCTTCACCACCACCGCGCCGCCATCCTTGCCCGCCAGTTCGCCGCCGCGCCCCAGGCATCGGTCCGTGCCTTCAAAGCCTTCCACCGCCAGCACCGTGCCCCTTTTAACGACAACGGTCTGCCCGATTTCGAGACGGGAGATTTCCTTGGCGATGCGAAAGCCGAATTCGACATCGGCGCGCTGCCCCTCGGAAAGAATGGGGCCGAGCTGAAAGCCCGTCTGCGGCATGAGCGGAGCCAGCCACGGGGTCGCTTCAATCAATTCCACGCCGTCCTTTTTTAACTCGTCGGCGATGGCCCCGAAAATCGTGTGCGCATTCCTCTCCTTCAGCCGGAACAGGATTCCCATCGCCCGCACGTCCGGGCGAAGATCAAACAGGTTCTTGGGCGCGACCTGCCCGGCCATGACACACTGCGTCACCCCCCGGTCTGTGAACGCCGAAATCATCCGGGACAGCTGCCCGACCTTGAGCCAGACGAGGTCGTCCACCAGACCGGCCAGGGCGGGATCCGTCTCGCCTTCCACGGCGGTGGCGACGATCCGCTTCACGCCGGCGGCGCGGGCCAGGCGGGCAAAATCCAGCGGCAGCGAACGGCTGCCGGCAATCAGGCCGATGGATTCAAGTGCAAGGTTCATTTCAATAGGAGCGCACAGCATAGCGAACCGGGCCAAAGAATCCAGTCCGGGATTGGGCGGTGATCGGCCCCGCCCAATTCAACAAGCCGAGCGGGGCGAGGGAGAAGTCCTGGGATCGTGGTTAGCGCGGCAGAGCCTGGCCTGCCTCGTTCGGCGGGTCTAAGGGGATTATTTCAAACTCGATTCTGAAGTTGAAATGGGGATGTAACGGCAAGGCGTCGCTGCCTTCGCTCCCTCTCTTCCATGAAAATCGAGGAGAGGGCGGGGCGGTGTCGCTCCAATGAATTCGTGTTAATTCGTGTTAATTCGTGTAATTCGTGTCTCAGTCTTGGTCTTCGTAGTGAGGGTCCAGCGTCACGCTGGCTTGGCGTGGTGGCGGTAGGGCGTGCCACTCCGTGCGCGCCGTCGGGTTAAACCCGTACGCGCGGGTTGGCAATCGCGGCGTGCAGGGGACTGCCCGCCCTACCCACGTAAAGAGGTTAGACCTCGTTTTTGACACATTTCCCTAATTCGCGTTAATTCGTGTAATTCGTGTCTCAGTCTTTGTAGTGGGGGTCCAGCGTCACGCTGGCTTGGCGTGGTGGTAGGGCGTGTCACTCCGTGCGCGCCGTCCCTGCCACGCTTTTTTTCGCGTGGTTCGCGTGGTTCGCGGTTCATCTCAACTCCTTCTTCGCCTCGGCCGGGGAGAGGGCCGGGGAGGAGGCGCGGCTTTATCTGTTCGAAGGGCCGCAAGAGCCGGGCCCACTTCGGAAGTCGGGTTAAACCAGCTTTTTTAAGCGCGGATCCGCCGCCAGCTTCTTGACCAGCTCCTTGATTTTCTGCGCCTGACTTTTATGCGCCAGCAACACCGCGTCATCCGTCTGCACGAGGATCGAATCGCTCAGCCCGACCACGGCAATGGGCGTGCGCTGCTTCGTGCGGGCGTCATAGATAAGGTTCCGCGCGGCGTCCACATGGATGAAATCCCCCACGGCGCAATTGCCTTCCGCGTCGGCCTTGAGATGGCGGGCCAGCGCGCTCCAGGCGCCCAAGTCATCCCAGTCAAACGCCCCGTCGGCCACCACGACATTCCGGGCCTTTTCCAGCAGCGCGTAATCAATCGAAACTTTTTTGAGTGCCGGATATTCCTTCGCGAGCACTTTGGCAAGCCGGGCTGGCTGGGCGGCCACCTTGAACCAGCGCTGGCAGGCGGCGAACATTTCCGGCTGATGCTGCTCCAGCCCGTTGGTGACCGTGATGAAGCTCCAGACAAACATGCCGGCATTCCAGCGGTATCCCCCGCTGTTCACATAGTCCAGCGCCGTCGCATAATCCGGCTTCTCCACGAACCGCTCCGCCTTGAAAAAAGTGGTCTTCGTCTTGCGCGCGCCGGGCGGCGTCGGCAATTCCGCGCCCATGCGGATGTAGCCATAGCCGGTCGCCGGCTCGGTTGGCTGAATGCCGATGGTGACAATCGCCTGCCCCTGCGCCGCCACATGGAAGGCATCCGACAGCACCTGCTGGAATTTCTTTTCCTCGGGAATGACGTGGTCGGCCGGCAGCACCGCCATGACCCCGGTGGCGGAACGCGCCCCGACCAGCGCGGCGCCCAGGGTGACGGCGGCGCAGGTGTCGCGGCCCATGGGCTCGGCCACAACATTTCCAGCGGGCAATTTCGGCAGCTGCCGGCGCACCGCCGCGGCCTGGGCTGCATTGGTGATGATGAAAATATTTTTCAACGGGACCAGCGGCTGTACCCGGTCCACGGCCTGCTGGAGAAACGAGCGCTTGCCCAGCAGGGTCAGCAGCTGCTTGGGCATCCGCTCGCGGCTCAGCGGCCAGAACCGCTCGCCGCGCCCCCCGGCCAGGATGACCACAAAACGGTCCCGGAGTTCAGTGGAAGTCTTCATGATTTTATAAGTGATGGCATCCGGATTCCGCCCGCGGGAGCCACCCCGAACCGGGCCAGACTCGGCTGTTGCGGGAGCCTAGCATTTCCGGAAAGCGCCTGGCAAGCGGCGGGAAAAACCCGGACCCATTTCCGGCAAGCGGCGGACCCATCCCCACTTCTCCACCCGCCCCGCCAGAACCCAGCCGCGTAATCCCAGCAGCCCCTCCCGGCTGCGGCGCCCAGGGCATGTTCCCGGCTAAACTTTGACTCAGACCGGCTAAACCCGGCACCAACCCGGCGAGAGCCATTCCACCCATTGCCCTCCATCTCTCGGATGAGCAGAGTGACAGGCAACCGGTCGGCGCTCACATGAGCCGTTGAGGCTGAAGCGGACAAGGAACAGACACGGGAAACAAGAAACAACTACAAAAGCAATAAAACTATGAAATCAACCACTGTAATAATCGGATGCGCATTGGCCGCCGGGCTGATGACGTTCGCCTCCGGCAAGGTTCAAGCGGGCACGGTGATCGACAACAGCCTTTACTCAGCTTTGAAAGTAAAAGCGACCCTCACCTTTGTAGACAGCAACGATAAGTTCAAAAAGATGAGCTTCAGTAACAAGGACATTCTGTCCGCATCGGGCACCAGCGGCGCGGGTCACAAGCTGGCCTTGAATGACGGCGACGTCTATGTCATCGACAAGGACGCAGTGCTGGACAACCTCACGCAAGAGGGCTACACCGAAACGACCATCGACGAATATATCTCCGTCGACACCACCTCAAAAAATGGTCTCACGGACAAACACACCGGCCAAGGGTACATCGATTCGTATTTTTACGACTCCCCCACCACCCCTAGCAATGTAGTCAATCTCTACGGGGTGTTTTCCGATTCCCAGACCGACAAGTACAACAATAACAACAGCACCGACAACGTCTCCTCTTCTTTAAAAGCCAACACCCTCGCCGCCGAGAGCTACACCGATACCGGGGAGGGTTTGGTGGATTTCATACCCGGCAGCGGCAGCCTTTCTGCCAATGGCAGCGGCAAGCTGAATCTGCCCTAATCATTAAAAATATCAGCCCCATCCGTGGCGATCTTCCTCCGGTCGCCACGGATGTTTTTTGTTTCTGATTTCGAAAAAAAATCCAAAAGTCGTTTCCTATACACTTTGAAACCGGCCTGGCATCCGAATGGAGCGCGGCGAAATCCCGCGGCAGAATAAATCCAGCGGCGGAATCATTCCGATTGTTTTTTCTTTTTTCCAAAGGCTCCCTTATCCATTTTGGTTCCATGCGATTAAAAATCATCCTCCCGTTGGCACTCGCTGCCGCCGTAATTCCCGCTCTTCTTTTTTTAAAGCCAGCCGCCACGCCGATGCCTGGGGAGACAGCGGCCCTGACCGCTCCCGCTGACCCCGCCCCGACCGCCCTGCCGGTTCGCCCGATAGCCTCCCCGGCGACGCCAGATCCCGTCCCGACGGTCGCAGCGCCCCTCCCTGCCACAGCGGACGCGGAGGCGGAAAAAGAAGCCGCTGAAATTCAGGCGAAAATCGACCGGCTGGAAGATCTCCAAGCCAATGATGACGCCGAATCCCTGCACGCCATCCTGAACGAGCTGACCGATTCCAACCGGGTCATCCGCCATGCCGCTATCGAGGCCACCACCCAGTTCCGCGACCGCGCGGCCATTCCGGTGCTGGCCGATTTGGCGGCGCGCACGACCGATCCTGAGGAGAAACAGGAACTGCTGGATGCTGTGGAATTTCTGACCCTGCCCACCTATACCGAGGTCATGGCCGAGAAAAAAAGGGCCAACCGCGGCGTCCATTAACCTCGATTTTCAGGGCGCCGGCTCTTTTCCAACCCTGACCACCCGGGCGATGGATCAGCGCTCCTGCCGGAAATATTTCCGCCGTGGCCGCCTTCGCTGCGCTGCTGAGACCACCCAGTCGAGCCAGCTCTCTGGCAAAAGAGCGTCGCGCCATCCCTGGCCCGCCGCACCTCAAAACCGCAGGGATGTCACCTCCTAAAAAGCACAGCAGGGGCCTCGGGAGCCGATTCATCCGGGGAGCCGCCCACTCGGCAGCGGCCACACCAGACAGCTCATTTTTTTCTGGTCTGCATCGCGGGGCGGGTTTAGTGTCGGAGCTGGCTCACAGAAAACCCTTGAACGATTATGGATATTGTTTTTGATTGCCCCCATTGCGAGCAGGAACTCGCGGTGGACAGCTCCGGCGCCGGCTCAGAAATCGAATGCCCTTCCTGCCGGGAACCCATCCAGATTCCAGCGCAATCCAAGAAGACGAGGGCGGCCGCCGTGCCGGCTGAGACGCATTCCCCCAGCCCCATCCCCAGCGCCATCAACTCCTCCGCCGCCGCCCGGGTGGAGAAGCACCTCAAGGTGCCGGTGCGCAGCACGCCGGGCGAACCGCTGATCGTCAAGCCCCAACCGCCCCTGCAGGCGGTAGCCCGGGGCGCGGGCAGGCAGATCCTTTCGCACACCATCCGGAGGGCGACCTGTGTGGAATCCGGCCATGACAAGTTTGACGAGGTGGTCTCAAAATTTTTAAACGAGGTGGGCGAACCGAACATCATCGCCACCCACCCGGTTTCCTACACGCATCTGGACATCAGCTCCCAGAAGTTGCTGAACGATTACGGCCTGCTGGTGATTTATCGCGGATGAAATCCCGCGGTGCCCGTCTTGACTTGCCGATTTCCGGCCGCTAACGTCACGGCATGAATCGCCGGTCCAGTTTCCTGCTGCTGCTGTCCGCCTGCCTCTTGTTGCTGGCATTCCGGGCGCCGGCGCCTCTCATCTATGCGCCCGGCGAGGGCTGGTATTACGAGCCGGCCGGCACTACTGCCAAGTGGACCCGCACCCGCGCCAAAGACCAGCTGGAAGTGGCCGAACAGGCCTTCACCAACGGCGATTTCACCATCACCCAGCATGCGGCGCGGCGCGTCATCAAGGTCTGGCCGCTCTCCGACTACGCTCCCCGGGCGGAATACCTGATTGGCCGCTGCCTTGAGCAGCGCGGGCGCGACGAAGCGGCTTTCAATGCCTACCAGAACCTCACCAAGAAATATCCCCGCAGCCAGAACTACGAGGACGTCCTGTGGCGCCAATACGGCATCGCCAACCGTTTTCTCGGGGGCGAATTCTTCCGGGTGCTCTGGGGTTACCTGCCGCTTTACCCGTCAATGGATGAGACGGCCAAGATGTATGGCAAGATCGTGGAAAGCGGCCCGTACAGCAGCGTGGCGCCGCATGCGCAATTGAAGATTGGCGAGGCGAGGGAGAAGCAAAAAGATTTCGAACAGGCGGTCAAAGCCTACGAAACCGCCGCCGACCGCTATCATAACCGGCCCCTCATTGCCGCCGACGCCATGTATCGGACCGCCCTCAGCTATCAGAAGCAGGCGACGACTTCCGAATACGACCAGGGCACGGCCGCCAAGGCCATCGCGGCCTACGCTGATTTCACCACCTTTTATCCCGAGGATCCGCGCGTGGCCAATGCGCAAAAGGCCACCCTCCTGCTGAGGGCGGAGCAGGTCCGGGGCAATTTCAGCATCGCAAAATATTACGAGAAAAACCGCCAGTGGTCCGGGGCCGTGGTGTATTACAACGAAGTGCTGCAGATGGATCCGAACTCGCCCTACGCCACCGAGGCCCGCCAGCGCATAGAAATGCTGAAGCCGCGGATACAAACCCCGCCCGCCAGTTAAGATGCGTCTCCCGGCACTCATCTCGGCCTGTGCGGTGGCCCTGCTCACCGGTTGCGCCGGCTACCACCTCGGCCCAGCCCAAGGCGGAGTCGCCCGCGAAAAAACCATCGAGGTCCTGCCGTTTAACAACCAGACGCTGCAGCCGCGCCTGGGCGATGCCGTCACCCAGGCGCTGCGCGAACGGTTGCAGGCGGATGTCACCTATCGCCTCGCCCGGCCGGGCGATGGCGAGGTGGTCGTCTCCGGCGTCCTCACGCGCTACCATCGCCAGGGCTTGAGCTATTTCAACCAGGACGCCACCACCACGCAAAATTACCGCGTAGATATAGTGGCCCACGTGATTGCCCGCGATCGCGCCACCGGAAAAACTCTTCTGGATAAGGATGTGACCGCCTATGCGCTGGTCAATGTCGGCACGGACCTGGCCTCATCCGAGCGGCAGGCGTCCCCGTTGCTGGCAGAGGATCTTGCCCGGAACATTGCCGAGCGGCTCACCAACGAGGCGTGGTAAAAGGCCCCGGGGGCTTCCCGGGCCATTGTGAATCAATCCCCTGATTTTTGACTGGGCGCAGGGCCCACAAATCCCAAACCATTCGACGCCCTCAAAAAAAGCCGACGACGCCATCGTCATTCCACTACCGCCGCCACCAACTGGTAAGGCCTTTGGCCTTGTTCGCGCTTTGGATTTGCGGCGCACTGGACCGTTCCCGGAGCAGGAGGCTGCGGGCCGCCTCCAGGGACATGATGAATTCATCGTAGCTTAAAAACCGATCCGATGGATTTTTCGCCATGGACTTGACCAGCGTTTCACTGGTGGGCTGCGACACTTCCGGAACCACCAGATGCGGCGGCGTCAGGGGCGTCTGCACCTGGGCGGTGATGACCTCCTCAACCGTGGGGGCGTCAAACGGAACATGGCCCGTCAGGGAGTGATACAGCGTGGCCCCGAGGCTGTACATGTCGGAGAGGAATGTTTCCGGCTCGCGCTTGATTTTTTCAGGGGCGACATAATAGGGCGTTCCTTCCGTGACGGAAGACTGCTCCTGTTCCGCTTCGGCGCTGCGCGCCAGACCGAAGTCCACCAGCTTCGGTTCGTTGTCGTAATCAAATAGAATATTCCCGGGCTTGATATCGCGGTGGATCAAATTGTGCTTGAGTGCGAGGTCGAGCGCGGAGGCGATTTTAATGCCGATGTCCAGCACCGCGAGCTCATCCACGCGCACCTGCTTTTCAATGCGCGTATCCAGGCTGCCGCGGTCGGCCAGCTCCATGACGAGGTAACGCAACCCCTCCCACTCGTCGAACGTGTAGATGTGAATGATGTTCGTGTGGTTGAGCCGGGCGCAGGCGCGGGCTTCGCGGTAGAATCCCTCGAGCGCCGCCGCGTCTTCCATCAATTCCTTCTTCATCAGCTTAACCGCCACCAGCCGCTCCAGCACCGTGTCCCAGCCCCGATACACCGTGCCATTGCCGCCCGAGGCGACAAAACTGCGCAGCTCAAACTGCCGCAGCATCATCGGCATCATGATCGGCCGCCCGCATTTGCTGCACGGCACGGTTGCCAAGGGCGCCAAATCCCCAGGGATGAACACCTTGGTCTCACAGGATCCGCACGTCACCATCTTTAAGGCTTTGTCGCTCATGCTTTGAAGCTAGCATTCCACCGGAATCCGACAACGCATTTTTCGCCCGAAAAACCCCATTCAAACCCGAACGCTGGACCCCACTTATGGGGAAGGGGACATTGAACCACAGAGAACGCAGAGAACGCAAAGATCAGCCCAGCGTGACGCTGGACCCGTGGAACCGGGTGGCAGGATGCCGACGGCAGATACAGGGCTACGCTGTCCCCGCCCGGCAGGGCGGAACGAACGGAGATAAGATATCCGCCTGACCTGATCGTTTTCCGTCGCCTGACGCTGCGCTCGGCACCGGGGACGCCGCAGCGCGGCGATCCCTACCTGGAGTGGTGTGACCACCATTGAACCAGAATCCTGCAGTTGAGTTGCAAAGCTGGCTTAATTCAATAAGACACCCTTCAATATATGCACCTCTTGCGGAACTCAATCCTAATGCATTGCAGTAGGATTTTCTCATGGTGGGTGATCATTTGCTGATCCAATTGAAAGGGGATAATAATAGCGTCGGGTTCGTTTTGTAAGCGGATGCCCATCAATGACGCTATGAACTCGGCTCTGGTCTTGCCCCTTGGCGGTTCATTCGGACTGCAGGGTTCAGGTTAAAGCCGGGCGATGACTATCCGGGCGCGATGGGAGTAATCCTCCTTCACCGCTTCCACAACCCACTTTTCTCTCTCGAGTATTTCCCGGATGGCGTCAGCCTGGCCATCGCCGAATTCCATCATGAGTTTCCCGCCCGGCTTCAGGTGCGCCCCGGCCTGGGACGCGATCAATCGGTAAAATGCCAGCCCGTCCGTCCCGCCGTCCAGCGCCCCGGTGGGGTCGAAATCGCGGACCTCCGGCTGCAGCGTCGGGATCTCCTGGGACGGAATATAAGGGGGATTGCTGATGAAGAGGTCAAACTGCCGGCGGACGCCTTCCGGCCCTGGCGCCAAAGCCGCAAAGCCGTCGCTCTGCAGAAACTCAATCCGCTCCGCGACACCGCTGCGCGCGGCATTTTCCCGGGCCACCCCGAGCGCCAGCGCCGAAAGATCCAGGGCGGTGAGGGCGGCGGTCGGACACTTCGCCGCCAGGGCGATGGCGATGCACCCGCTGCCGGTGCCGAAGTCCAAAGCCGTGGCGGGAGGCGCGGGGACGGCGGCGAGAAACTGCCAGCCGCATTCGGCGAGCAGTTCCGTTTCCGGACGCGGCACCAGCACATTCCGGTTTACTGAGATTTCGTGGCCGCAAAAAGAGGTGGAGCCGGTGATGTGCTGGAGGGGCTCGCGATGGCTCCGGCGCCGGAGACATTCCCGCAGCGCGTCCACCTCCGCGGGGGCGAGAGCGCGCTCGAAGTTCAGATAGAGCTTCATGCGCGGCATCGCGAGCACATGGGCGAGCAGCAGCTCGGTTTGGAGGCGCGGGGATTCCACCCCTTTTTTACCCAGGAATTCCGTGCTCTTCTGAATCGCTTCTAGAACGGTCACCCGGACAGCTTAGAAGATGGAAAAAATCTGTCAGGCTTTAATCCTCCTACTTGCCGCAGGAGCGCCGACCTGTTCCCTTCACTTCGGCTTCAACTGGGGGAACAGGATCACGTCGCGGATGCTGTCCTGACCGAGCAGCATCATGCACAGGCGGTCAATGCCGATGCCGATGCCGCCGGCGGGCGGCATGCCGTGTTCGAGCGCGACGAGAAAATCCTCATCCAGCTTCTGCTGCTCGCCTCCGGCCTGATGCTCCAGCGTGGCGCGCTGGGCGATGGGATCATTTTGTTCAGTATAGCCGGGCGAAATTTCCTGGCCGTTGATGCAGCACTCAAAGACCTCAACGGTGGAGGGGTCTTCCGGCGAGAGCTTGGCCAGCGGCACGAGTTCCTTGGGCAGATGCGTGACAAAGGTGGGATGAATCAGCGTCGGCTCGATCAATTTGGAGAACACGGCATTCGTGACTTCAAAATCTTCAAACTCCTTGCCGATTTCCGCGCCCAGGTCGTGCGCGCGCTGACGCCGTTCCGCGGCGGAAATCGTGAACCAATCCGCGCCGCCCTTTTCCCGGACCAGATCATTGTATTTCGCCCGCCGCCAGGTGGTCAGGTCAATCGTCTTGGTGACCTTGCCCTCGGCGTCTTTGAATTCAATGATGAGCGTGCCGAGAACTTTCTGCGCGACGTGTTTGATGAGCGACTCGACCGTTTCCATCATCGTCGCATAATCCCCGAACGCGCAGTAGGCCTCGAGCATGGTGAATTCGGGGTTGTGCCGGCGCGAGAGCCCCTCGTTGCGGAAGTTTTTGCCGATCTCAAACAGCTTGTCGATGCCTCCCACCAGCAGCCGCTTATGGTACAGCTCCAGGGCGATGCGCAGGTAAAACTCGCATCCGAGCGCATTGTGAAAGGTCTTGAACGGCTGCGCTGCCGCCCCGCCGGGAATCGCCTGCATCGCGGGGGTCTCCACCTCGACATACTGGCGTTCATGGAAAAAACTACGAATCTCATGGAGGATGGCGCTGCGCTTGAGCATCACATCCTTCACGTCGGGATTGGCGATCAAATCCAAATAGCGCTGGCGGTAACGGATCTCGGTGTCCTCCAGCCCGTAATACTTGGCGGGCGGCGGACGCAGGGCTTTGGCCAGGATGACAAAGCGGGTGAGCTTCACCGAGATTTCTCCGGTCTTGGTGGTGAACAGCGTGCCGTTCACGCCAATGAAATCGCCCAGGTCCAGATGCTGGAAAATCTGAAACGCCTCGTCGCCCAGAACATTCTTCTGCGCATACACCTGGAGGCGCCCGCTCTGGTCGCGGAGATCGATGAACATGGACTTGCCCATGTCGCGATGCGCCGTGATCCGGCCGGCCAGCGCCACTTCGCGGCCCTCGACGTAATGGTCGCGGGCGGGCTGGCAGGATTCCGTCGGCGTGAATTTGTTCTGGAACGGGTCAATGCCCCGGGCGCGCAGGGCGGCGAGCTTGGCCTTGCGCTGTTCGATCAATGAATTGGTGTCTTCCATAATGGCGGCGGCGGACAATCAAACACTAAACCCGGCGCGAAACCAAGAAATTGATTTGGTCACAACTTGCTGTTTGGCTCATTACTCAACAAAATCTATTTTTATTGACCGGCTCGTCGTTTAGATTCCGCCCATGAATGGCAACCGCTTATCTTGGCGCGACCAGCGCGCGGCAATGATTATCGCACATCCCGGCCATGAATTGCGCGTGCACCACTGGATGGAAACCGCCAAGCCGGGGGTGTTGGTGCTGACGGATGGTTCAGGGCGGACCCTGAAGTCGCGGCTGGATTCCACCGCCAAGGTATTGCGCGAGGCGGGCGCGTCCGCCGGCCCTGTATTTGGCCGGTTCACGGATGCAGATATTTACCAGGCCATGCTCCAAGGGAAGCCGGAACCCTTTTTGGAGCTACTGGAAGAGATGGCCGGATGGCTGGTGGCCGAACGCATTGATTATGTCGCCGGCGATGCCTTGGAAGGCTACAACACCTCACATGAAGTTTGTCGCTTTTTAACCGGCGCAGCCTGCGAGCGGGCGTCGCGACGCAGCGGCCGGCAAATCCGGAATTATGACTTCCTGCTGACCGGTCGCCCGGATGAATGCCCGCCGTCATCCCAAATGGATGCAATCTGCCTGCGATTGGATGCGCCGGCTGTTGCGCGGAAACTGGCGTCCGCCCAAGGATATTCCGAGCTCCAGCCCGAGCTGGATTTTGCCCTGAAAGAATTTGGGCAGGCCGTGTTTGCCGTGGAGTGGCTGCGGCCGGTGGCCAACGATGCCGGGCTTCAACCGGCGGCGTTAAAACCCTACTATGAGACCTACGGAGAGAAGCAGCTGGCGGCGGGTCATTACAAAAATGTCATTCGTGAACAGGAGCATTTGCTGCCATTGGCGCGAGCTCTATGGACACGGGCCGTGGGCGGTAATTAATGCATTATGCGCATCCTGATCACCAATAACACATTGCTACATCGTTCGGGCAGTGAGTTGTATGCGCGCGATGTTGCCTGCCGCCTGCGCGAACTGGGTCACGAAGTGGCCGCGTTCAGCACCCAGATCGGCGCGGTGGCGGACGACCTGGTGGCGGGAGGCGTGACGGTGGTGGACGACTTGAGCCGGCTGCCGTTTCGACCCGACATCATCCATGGACAGCATCATTTGGAGACGTTGACCGCTCTATGGTATTTGCCCGGTGTGCCGGCGGTTTATTTCTGCCACGGCGCGTTGCCCTGGGAAGAGATGCCGCCATTATTCCCGCGCATCCGCTGTTATATTGCCGTGGATTTCGCCTGTCGCGAACGCGTGGTGCGGGAGGCGGGCATCCCTGAAGCGGCAGTGCGCGTCTTGCCCAATTTCGTGAATCTCCAGAAGTTCGCAATGCGCCCACCCTTGCCGGAAAAACCGCGGCGGGCACTGATTTTCAGCAACGGAGCCACCGACGAGAATTACGCGAAAGCGATCCGGGCCGCGTGCGCAAATCTTGGCGTGCCAGTGGACACCATCGGCCTGCTGTCACAGTCCCCGGCCGCACACCCGGAGGAATGGCTGCCTCAATATGACCTCGTGTTCGCCAAGGCGCGCGCCGCTCTGGAGGCGATGGCCGTGGGCTGCGCGGTGGTGGTATGCGATACGCTGGGCTGCGGACCGATGGTATCCCCGGATAATTTCGATGCGTTACGGCAGCTCAATTTCGGTTTCCGCACCATGACGCAGCCTGCCACCGTTGAAAATCTCACTTTTCAGATTGCGCGCTATGACGCCGCGGCGGCGGCAGCCGTCTGTCAACGTGTGCGCGCTGAAGCGGATTTGCGCCCGACAGTGGACGCCATTGTGCAGCTTTACCAGGAAGTGCTGACCTCACATAAAAACAGTCCGGTGGATGCGGACGCGGAAATGCGCGCTGCGGGAGAATACCTTCAATGGTTGAGTCCGGTCATAAAGCGGGCCCTTAAGGATCCGAACATGCCCAGTCTAAAGGGGACGCGACGCACCGACCCTCCCTAAAGCCGAACGCCCTGCAGCCGGTGCTTGCGGAATCACGGCGGACCCGCGATTGACCCCTTCATGTGAGCGGGCTTATGGCAGGCCTTAAGAATTTCAATTCCGCCCACAACGCACCCAAAAGGTTTGGCGCGACGCCCCCGGCGTCAAAGATGGAACCAATTGTATTGGCTGAAGAAGACCGGCCAGTCGGTGGCAATTTCAGCCGTCACCAGGAATAGAATCAGCCCGGCCAGCGCCCATCCCTTCCCCCTCCCGAGGCCCACCTGCTCCAGCAGCCGATCCAAGCCGCAGAGCACCAGCAGCAGGAACGGGATCAGCGCGCCCAGCATCAACCGGCCCGAAGTGAAATAGGGGTGCTCGCGCGACGGATAAAAACAATCATGAAAATCATAGAGAAGAGACAGCCCGCCCAGAAAGAGGACCGACGCCGCGACCATCCCAAAACAAGCCCACACTTCCCACGGGCGCCCGGCGGGGCCCGCGCTTCCGGAGCGGCGGCGCTTCAGGAGCGCCAGAGGAATCAGCGTAACCGAGAGAATCACATACACCGCATTGACGCCTTTCAGGGCCAGTGGCTGGCGGAGCCACATGAATTCCCCCTGCCAAAAAGTGCCCAGCAGGCCGGAGAGAAACACCCCGCACCCCGACGGCGTGAACAGGGGATGATCCAGCCACTCCGCCAGGGGCTGGTGCGTCCACCCGAGAAAGGCGATTTTTGCCGCCGATCCGGTGACGTCGCCGAAGTGATACCGGCACCAGGCCATCCATCCGGCCATGGGAATCCCGGCGGCAAGGGCCAGGGCGGCCAGCGCGGGCCAGGCAGCGCGGCCGTTGCCGGCGCGCGCGAGCTGCCACCCCTTCCCTAAAACCAAAAGCGCGGAAACCGCCAGCAACGGCAGATTGCTGAGCTTGGTGAGAAAAACCGCCGCCAGCGCCAGACCGGCGACAGCCCCACCCTTCACGCCGGGAATATCCGCCCGCAAAAATTTCAGGAGCAGGAGAAACGCCGCCCCGAATGTCACCGGCGAAAGCACGTCGTTGGAGATTCCGTAAAAGGCCGTCTGCGGCAGAAAAGCAATCAGGGCCGGAACTCCCAGCCGGACCAGCTGGCTGCCGGGAAATATCTGACACGCCGCGGCGTAACCGAGCCAGACCAGTCCGCCGACAAATAAAAGGTTTAAAAACCGCAGGCCATACAACGCGCCCAAGCCGTCCAGGCCGCAGAACTTTTCCATCCCCCACCACCCCCCCGCCACCAGATAATAGAGCGGTGGCTGCGATGACTCATGGTTGATATTGCGCCAGCCCGCTTCCCGGAATTGCAGGACCGGGGCGATTTTTTCCGGCGGCAGCCGCCAGAGCGGAGGCGGCATCCGCCCGCCCGGAAAATCCGTCTCCGAGGCCAGGAATTGGAGGGAACTGTAGACCGCGAGGTACTGGAGGGATTCCTGGGATAAGTAGCCCAGGGAACGCGGGACTTCACCGTGAGAATAGCTCACCGCCAGATCAAAATGGGCCGGCTCGTCCACGTTGTTGAAAAACGGAAAGGCCGCGGCGTAAATAAAAACGTGCCCGGCAGCGATCAGGCAGAGCAGCCAAACCGCGCTGCGCTCGTTAGCTTGGAATGGCACCATGTCAGCGGGATGTTATCCAGACCGGCCGTCCTCGGAAAGCAGACAAATTGCCCCGCCGCCCCGCCCCCACCGGGCGCGCTGTTTCCCAGGGGGTTCATCGGGAACATTGTTTGACTCTGCCGTGCGCTTGACTATCGTTTTAGCGCATGGCCGATAAACATTACCGCAGCTTGGTGAAGGCAATCTCCTGGCGGGTCACCGGCACCGTCGATACTCTAGTCATTTCCTACCTGATCACCGGTCAAATGAAATACGCGCTGACCATCAGCGGCGTTGAGCTGTGCACCAAGATCGGCCTCTATTACGTCCATGAGCGGGTCTGGGAAAAACTCACGTTCGGACGGATCAAGCCGGCGGCAAAAGATAAAACGAACTACGAAATCTGAAATCGCCTTCCGCGATTCCCTCCCCTCTCAGGCAATGGTCGCCAGCTTGCTCTCGGCGGCCTCCCACTCGGGCGTGGCCTTGGCCAGCCGCTCCTGGACGTGCCCCAGCTCGCGGTTGATTTCCTGAGCGCGGCCGGGCTTGTCATAGGTCTCCGGATTTTCCAATTCCGCCGTCAGTTCCGCCTGCTTGGCTTCCAGCTCCTGGATTTCTTTTTCCAGCTTGTGAACCACCTGCTGCTGCGCTTTCTTTTCGCCGGAACGGGATTGCCGCTGCAGCGCTTCCAGACGCTTCTGTTCCTTCCGATCCACTTTCACCTTTGGCGCGGCCGGCGACGGCTCCGGCTGAGGCGTGAAATTACCCAAGCCGCCCCCCTTGCCACCGGACGTCAGCGCCGCGCGCGCGGACGTCGCCCGGGTCTTATCCAGATAATATTGATAGCCGCCGGGATAGTGCGTGAGCTGGCCGGCATTGACATGGACGACGTGGCCGGACAGGGCGCGGATGAAATAGACGTCATGGCTGATGAAGACCAGCGTGCCCTGGAACTGCTTGAGCGCCCCCACCAGCGCATCGATGCTCGCCATGTCCAGATGGGTCGTCGGCTCGTCCATCAGCAGCAGGTTGGGCGGATCGAGCAGCAGCTTCACCAGCGCCAGCCGGCTTTTCTCGCCGCCGCTCAGGACGCTGATCTTCTTGTAGATGTCGTCGCCCCGGAACAGAAAACTGCCGAGCAGCGTGCGGATGAACTGCTCCGAAACGCGCGCCGGCGTGTCGGACGCCTCGTCAAACACCGATCGCGACTCCTGCAACATCTCGACCCGGTACTGGGAATAGTAGCCGGCCTTGACGTTGTGTCCGAGCGTGCGCAGGCCGGATTGCGGCTCCAGCACGCCCGCGAGAATCTTCAGCAAGGTGGATTTGCCTGCGCCGTTCGGGCCGACCAGCACGATGCGCTGATCGCGCTCCGCCGTGAAATCCATGCCGCGATAAACCACGTTCGCGCCGTACGCCTGATGGATGTTTTCCAGCTTGATCACTCGCTGCCCGCTGCGCAGCGGCTGCGGAAAACTGAAGCCGATCCGGCTCTCGTCATTCACCGGCGCCTCGATCTTCTCCATGCGCTCGATCTGCTTGAGCTTGCTCTGCGCCTGCGACGCCTTGCTGGCCTTCGCCCCGAACCGGTCGGCGAACTCCTGCAGCCGGGCGATATCGCGCTGCTGGTTTTTGTAGGCGGCCAGCAACTGCTCCTCGGCGGCGGCGCGCTGGACGAGAAACTCATCGTAGTTCCCCCGATACCGGTTGAGCTTGCTCGATCGGATTTCCACGATGCCGCTGATGATGTGGTTGAGGAATTCGCGGTCGTGGGAAATGACCACGATCGCGCCCGGATAGGTCGTGAGATATTCCTGAAACCAGATCAGCGCCTCGAGGTCGAGATGGTTGGTCGGCTCGTCCAGCAGCAGCAAATCCGGCTCCTGCACGAGCAGCCGCGCCAGATGCGCGCGCATGACCCACCCGCCGCTCAGCTCCCGCGCCTTGCGGGTGAAATCTTTTTCCCGGAAACCCAGGCCGGACAGGATTTGCTTCGCCTTCGCGTCCAGCTGATACCCGCCCAGCTCGTGAAAGCGGTTGTGCGCATCATCGTGGATTTCCTCGACGTGATCCGGCGCCACCTGATGGTCGGAATCCCAGGCAAGAATGATCCGCCGGAGCTTGGCAAATTCCGGCGAGACGGCCGTGGCCAGCTCCAGCACCGTCTCCTCGCCGACCGGCGCGCTTTCCTGCGGGAGATACCCGAACACGACGTTGCGCTCCTTCATGACCTGGCCGGAATCCGCCTCCTCCTCGCCCAGGATAATCGAAAACAGCGTGGACTTCCCCGCGCCGTTCGGGCCAACCAGCCCGATCCGGTCCTCGCGGTTCAACTGCAATGTGACGTCGGCAAAAAGCACCCGCCCGCCGTACGCCTTGCTGATTTCTGAGAGTGTCAACATTCGAAACGGCAGTCTAACCCAAATTCGGGCGCGAACACAAGCAGATGCGGGAAACACGCGCCGCGGGGCGCCCGCGCGGCCGGCATCCCTTGAACCAGCAAGCTGCCAAGAGCACCCTGGAATCACCCCGCGCCAGCGCATCTCGACCCGTGTGAAAATATATTTGAACACTTAGCGGGCGGCGTGGTCTCATAAGCGTTAGGTTTCATGTGTTTGGGTTTGGGTTAAAGAGTCTGGCTAATGGGTTGGCCAGGCTCTTTTTCTTGCCAGAAACGCCTAGGAGGGAGAAAACGGCCTGCGAGAATTCGGACAATGCCGGATGCACGGCATTTTCGGGGCTCATTATTAGCATTTAAAGGAGGGGATTCCTTCCCCATGGGAGAGGGTGTCCCATTTGCCATTCCCACCATAAATCGTCCGCGAAACGCCAATAAACTTTTGATAATTAAGGGTTTAAGGCCACTATGCTTGCCCGCCTTTAATCCATAAAGATTGGCCTTAATGAGGTCTAAAAAGCCAGTTTTGGCAACTGCTGGCAACCATTCGAGGGTTATCGTCCGCAGCAGGTCTTGTATTTCTTGCCACTGCCGCAGGGGCAGGGATCGTTGCGACCCACTTTGGGGCCGGTGCGGACGGGACGGGCCTTGGCCTGAGCTTCCGCAGCCGCGGCCGCTTCGCTGACCACGTCGCTGGCCTTAGCGGTTCCTGTGGCGGTGCCGCCGCCAAAGGCGCTGGCATTATGGTGCAGGGTCTGCTGCGGCACATTTTTAAGGAAGTTTTCAAACGCCAGCATGGAGGAGGCGCTGCGGAAGATGTTGTGGCAGATCTCCGTCTTCACATTGACCATGAGTTCGTCGAAGATTTTGAACGCCTCGGCCTTGTATTCCAACAGCGGATCGCGCTGACCATGGGCGCGCAGTCCGATGCTGTGCCGCAGGCTGTCCATCTCATACAGATGTTCCTGCCACAGCTTATCGATGGCGCTCAGAATGGTGAACCGCTCCACCTCTTTCAGGGCCTCGGGATTCTCGAAGCTGATCTTGATGTCGTAGGCCTTGCGGATGCTCTCGGAGAGGAACGTGCACAGGGCAAACTGGGCTTCGCTCAGGCCGTCGTAAAGCGAGTCGGCGACCGGTTTTTCACGGCCGGATTCGGCGGCCTTGAGAATTTCCGCCTCGGGCAGCCCCATCGGGAAATTCAGGTTGATCCAGTCGGCCAGCGGGCGGACTTTCCACTCGCTGAACTCGGATTCAGGGGTGGTGAATTGCATCACCTTGTCCACCACAACTTCCTCCATGATGTCCATGAGCCGGTCGCGGACGTCGGTGGCGTTGATGATTTCGTTGCGGAATCCGTAGATCACGCCGCGCTGCTTGTTCATCACGTCGTCGTATTCGAGCGTGCGCTTGCGCTGCTGGAAGTTGTGTCCCTCCACCCGCTTTTGCGCCTGCTGGATCGAGCGGTTCAGGAGCGGGTGCGTCAGTTCCTGGCCCTCCTCCAGCCCCATGCGCTCCATCAGCTTCACGATGCGGTCCGAGCCGAACAGCCGCATGAGGTCGTCCTCCAGCGAGATGAAAAAGTGGGATGACCCCGGATCGCCCTGGCGCGAGCAGCGCCCGCGCAGCTGGCGATCAATGCGCCGCGATTCATGGCGCTCCGTCCCCAGGACGTGCAGTCCGCCCACCTCGGCCACCCCGGGCCCGAGTTTGATGTCCGTGCCGCGGCCGGCCATGTTGGTGGCGATCGTGATCGCGCCGCGATGCCCGGCGCGCGAGATGATTTCCGCCTCCTGCTGGTGGTACTTCGCGTTGAGGACGGAATGGATCAACCCCTCCTTTTTCAGCATTCGCGACAGCATTTCGCTGCTCTCGACGCTGACGGTGCCGACCAGGATCGGACGGCCCAGGGCGTGCATCGCCTTGATTTCTCCGGCCACGGCGTTGAATTTTTCGCGGCGCGTCTTGTAAACCGAGTCGTGCCCATCCTTGCGAATGTTCGGCCGATGGGTCGGGATGGTGAGAACGCCGAGCTTGTAGATGTCAAAGAACTCCGCCGCCTCCGTTTCTGCCGTGCCGGTCATGCCGGCGAGCTTGGCGTACAGGCGGAAATAATTCTGGATCGTGATGGTCGCGAGCGTCTGCGTCTCGCGTTCGATGGCGACGCCTTCCTTGGCCTCCACGGCCTGGTGCAGGCCGTCGCTCCAGCGGCGGCCAGGCATCAGGCGGCCGGTGTGCTGGTCCACAATCAGCACCTTGTTGTCTTGCACGACGTATTCCACGTCGAGCTGGTACAGGCTGTAGGCCTTGAGCAATTGGGAGAGGGCGTGGATTTTTTGCGCCTTGGCCTCGAAGTCGGCCTGCAATTTTGTCTTGGCCTCCATGCGTTTGCGCGCGTCTTCCTCTGCGCCAGCATCCACGTCGTGCAGCAGGGTGTTGAGGTCGGGTAGCACGAAGGCGTCGGGGTCCTTGGGGCTGATAAAGGTGCGGCCTTTTTCCGTCAAATCCGCCTCGTGACTTTTTTCGTCGATGGCAAAAAGCAGCTCCTCTTTTTCGCGGTAGAGATCGACTTTTTTCTGGTCCTTGTGCAGCTCCAGCTCGGCGAGATTCATCAGCTTGAGATATTCCGGATTCTCCAGAATCTTCATCAGACCCTCCGACTTCGGCTGGCCGGTCTTGACGCGGAACAGCAGCAGTCCGATTTCGCGTTCGAGCTCGCCGGCCTTGACCGCCGCCGCCCCGTCGGCAGGATTCAGCTTCTGGATCAGCGCGCCGGCTTCGGACAGAAAGCGGTTGCACAAGCCTTGCTGGGCGCGGACGAGGGATTCCACCAGCGGCTTCCACTGGGCGAACTGCTCATCATGCGTGCGCATGGATGGGCCGCTGATGATGAGCGGCGTGCGGGCCTCGTCGATCAGGATGGAGTCCACCTCGTCCACGATGGCGAAATAGTGACCGCGCTGAACCTGCTCCTCCTTGCGCGAGGCCATGCCGTTGTCCCGCAGATAATCAAAGCCGAACTCGGCATTGGTGCCGTAGGTGATGTCGCAGGCGTAATGCGCGCGGCGCACCGCGGGGGGCTGGCTGTTCAAAATGCAGCCGACCGTCAGGCCGAGAAATTTGTAGATCGCCCCCATCCACTCCGAATCGCGCGAGGCCAGATAATCGTTCACGGTGACGACGTGGACGCCGCGTCCGGTGAGCGCGTTGAGGTAGACCGGCAGGGTGCCAACCAGGGTTTTTCCCTCGCCGGTGGCCATTTCTGCGATCTTGCCGTTGTGCAGGCCGATGCCCCCGATGAGCTGCACGTCGAAGGGGACCATTTCCCAGCGCAGCGGATGCTCGCGCACGAGGACATCCGTTTTGCGGTCGGTCAGGCGGCGGCAGGCGTTTTTGACGACGGCAAAGGCTTCCGGCAGGATCTCCTCCAGTACCGCGGCCAGCTCCGCCTTGTCCTCGATAACGGATAAGCGAGCCTTCCAATCCGCAGTTTTCCCACGAAGCTCATCATCGGACAGCGTCTGCAATCCGGCTTCCAGCTCGTTGATCTGGCGGACACGCGGCCAGAGTTTTTTGACTTCGCGATCGTTGCGCGACCCGAATAGTTTTTTAATGAGGCCAATCATGACTTTGTTTGAAAATAGAGGGGAAACGCTACGCGAGGATGCCTCAGGCGTCAAAACGAATCGCCGCGACAAGCGAATCGCGGGTGCAGCAGGAAGTGCTTTCAGGCCAAGGGAACCGGGTTATTGGCGACATGAGTCGTTCCCGCCGGGGAACTTGTTCATCCGCCGGCTGGAGGGGATGCCGTTAAACCCGAATTCCGAAACAGAGGCTCGCCCATCCTAGCAGCGACAGCGCCGAAAAAAACGGCCCCCCCCGCTCAAGCTTTCGCAGGGCGAGGGGGAGAACCTGAGCTTGGCCCGCCTCATTCGGCGGGTGAACGTTTTAATTTAAATCTCCATTCTGAAATTAAGAGGGGAATCCAACGGCGAGGCGTCGCTGCCTTCACTCCCTCTCTTCCATGAAAATGGAGGAGAGGGCTGGGGAGAGGAGGCGCTGGGGTTCGAAGGGCTGCGAGAAGCTGGCCCACTTCGAAAGTCGGGTTTAAAACCACTTCGGCGAACCAAGCAGGAATCAGGCCTTCGGTGAGGCCTTTGGTGCAGACATTTTCATTTCAGAACGCCATCCGCGGCAGAACCTTTTAACCATGGAACCGTTCCAGTTCATCACGAACGCTTCCCACTGCGCGAGGAGGCTCCCTTTTCTGCTTCATATCAAAACAGACATGGCAATAGGCCGAGATGTAGCTCAGCTCGTCCTCCTTCAATGCATCCACCCATTCCCACCGCGCAGCGGTACCCAGTAACCGGAACGAGTGCAGCGGGCATTCCATTGGATGACACCCCTCCACGGGACAAGCCTCAGCAACCAGAAGCACGTTGGATCGGAGCGCGTCTCGGGACTTTTGAAGATTTTTTTTCATAACCACAAATCCAATACATCCAATGAATACAACCTGCTGCCGGAATCGTTGGTCCAACCTCCAGCAGAACCAGGAACCTGTCAAGCGGCAGGGAATCAATCAGGGAATCAAACAGGTTGGACAGGGCAGGGATTCCACCCTTGACTTCCGGACGGTGTTTTCCCAACTCTTCAGGGGAACAGGGGCAAGTCTGATTTCAGAAACGGACACTCCCACGTCTTCCTCCCAATTGGAGCGTGGAAGGTTGTCTTCTGGAACAGTCCGCCCCGAGAAACAAGGAGTCATTATGGCCAGCGGAAAAATCAAGTGGTTCGACAACAAGAAAGGGTTCGGCTTCATCTCCCAGAGTTCCGGGCAGGATGTTTTCGTGCATCACACCTCCATCGCCGGACAGGGATTCAAAACCTTGAACGAGGGGGACGCCGTCTCCTTCGAGATTGTGACCGGCGACAAGGGGCTGAAAGCCGAAAACGTCCAGCTCGTCCCGGCTCCGTAGCGCCGGCGCCCCAGAGGTTCGGTTTAGTCCGCCGCGCGCATTTTCATTCGCCAGCGGCAATCTGGGACGTTACCCTTGCGCCATGCCGAATCCCGACGCCGATCGCGTCACCAGCCTTTACGTCCACGTCCCGTTCTGCGCGCAGAAATGCGTGTATTGCGCCTTCTATTCCGAGGCCTCCAGCGGCGAACTGGTGAATCGCTACACCGCCGCCCTGGTCCGCGAACTCGAACTCGTCCACCATGATCTCCGGCCTCAAACCGTTTTTTTTGGCGGCGGCACCCCGTCGCTGCTGAACCTGCGCCAGTGGGAATCTGTACTGCGGACCATGGAAAAGCTGAACCTGCTCGGCGCGGACGAGTTCACGGTGGAATGCAACCCTGCCACGGTCTCCACCGACAAGGCCAAGCTCTTCCGCGACTTCGGCATCAACCGCATTTCCATGGGCGTGCAATCGCTCGACGCGTCGCTGCTCGACCGGCTGGGCCGCATCCACTCGCGCGAGATGGTCTTCAAATCCTTCGACACCCTGCGCCGCGCCGGCTTCGAAAACATCAATCTCGATCTGATGTTCGCAATTCCCAGCCAGACGATGGACATCTGGCGGGCGACGCTGAATGAGGCGATGGCGATGCAGAGCGAACACCTCTCCAGCTATGAGGTGATCTATGAGGACGACACGCCGCTCTATGAGCAGCTCAAGGCGGGCGAATTTTCCGTGGACGAAGATCTCGCCTGTGAGATGTACGAGGAACTGGTTGCGCGCGCATTGAATGGCGGTTTCCACCAGTACGAAATCGCCAACTTCGCCCGCCATTCGGACCCGTCAGCCCCGAACTCAGAATCCCAGCCTCTCATCCCGTCCCATGCCTGTAAGCACAATGTGAACTACTGGCGCGGCGGCTCCTACCACGGGCTCGGGCCCAGCGCCACTGGGTACGTGCGCGGGGTGCGGACAAAGAACTGGTCCAACACGCAG
>Ga0209086_10000803_pt1 | contig 26021 bp, 20 predicted proteins | sample M_130207_XF_Meta_FD_187312 | JGI IMG/M metagenome (GOLD analysis project Ga0209086, IMG submission 187312) | Freshwater microbial communities from Lake Montjoie, Canada to study carbon cycling - M_130207_XF_MetaG (SPAdes) (version 2) | ecosystem: Environmental > Aquatic > Freshwater > Lake... | reverse complement strand
CCGGGAGATGTTGGAAAGCCGGTCGTGAGTGGCGACCGTCCACCATCGCACCCTGCCCGGGTAATCGAGACGTTGCGCTATCGACGGAACGGTGAAGGGTTCATTGATTCGCGTCGCCAAATCTGCGTGGTTGGGGTCGGCTCGGACCGGCAGAACTTGAACACAGGTCAATCTGCCGTGATCCAATTGACGCACGGTGATTTTGACCACACCGATCCGGCGTGGACCCCCGATGGCAAGCAGCTCCTATTTGTATGCGCCCGACACGCTGCTCGCGATGTCGACAACTGCTCAGATATCTGGGTCATGGACGTCGGTGACCTGACGGAGACTTCGTCGACAACCGAACGGCCTGAGCGCAAAGTGACATCGACAACTGGGCCTTTGGCCATGCCTGTTCCTTCACCAGACGGCACGCACGTCATGTATTTCGGGCACGCGCACCCAGTTGACACCGGGCGACAGACGCGCGCGTGGGTGCAGCCGATTGGCGCGGAACAGAAAGTGCCGGACAACGCTTCCGGACCTATCGACCGAAACGTCGTTGCCAGCTCCCAGATGCGTCCCGCCTGGCTCGCTGGGACAGAGCGTGTGGTCTTTGCTGCAGAGGACGATGGAGCCACCGTCATCACCTCCGCCCCCTCCGGGGTAAACGAGAGCCCCATGCAACGGTCTGCAGGGAATCGGCAGGACATCGTGAGTGGTAGCCGTGACGTTTCGGGTTTCCACGTTGCAGGCGACGGAACGCGGATCGTGTTTGTCGCCAGCGATGCAACCACCCCGCCCGAGTTGTTTGTCACGGAACTTGGGGATGATGGCACCTGGCGCGAGAGGCAGCTGACAAACCTGAACGCTCACTGGTGTCGACGGACCAAGAGGGTCGAACCCGTTCGCCACATGATCACCCGGGACGGCCATGATGTCGTCTACTGGGTCATGCTTCCGGCATCGGACGAAGGTGAAACGCAGACGCTGATACCGGCACTAGTGAACATCCATGGCGGTCCGCACGCTCAGTATGGTGACCGCTTCTTTGACGAGTTCTTGGTCTACGCGGGTGCCGGATATGCGGTGATCTACGCCAATCCGCGCGGAAGCATGGGTTCGACCGAAGCGTTTTCGAGGGCCGTTACCGGCGACTGGGGAGGGGGCGATGCTGCGGACATCCTCGCGGTTGTCGATGACGCGCTGTCCCGCTACCCGCTGATAGACCCGACCCGACTGGGAATCATGGGTGGAAGTTATGGCGGCTACCTCACGAGTTCGATTGTGACCCAGACCGACCGGTTTGTTGCTGCATGTTCGGAACGTGCCCTGAACTCGTTTGCGTCGTTTGCCGGCACGTCAGACATTGGCTTCTGGTTCTCAAATGGTGAGCTTGGCACGTCACCGTTTGATGATGCGGACACCGCTGCGCGCCACTCCCCATTGACCTACGCGTCCAGGATCACGACACCGATGCTCATAATCCACTCGGAACAAGATCTCAGGTGCCCGATTGAACAGGCAGAGCAACTGCACGTCGCCCTCTTGCTAGCCGGGAAGGTGTCCAGATTCGTGCGGTTTGCAAACGCGGACCATGAACTATCCCGTACGGGACGTCCAAGACAGCGGCTTGAGCGGTTCAGGCATATCTTGGACTGGTTTGAGCCGTACCTGCGTCCGAAGGGTCGCTAAAGTGGCACGGTCGGGAGTTTTCCCGATCCAGAACAAGCTGACCGTCCACGTTTAGGGTGCACCGGATTAGTAGGTACCGTGAGTTGCCCGGTAGGAGACCACCGAGATGTGGATGGATGCCCATGAATACCTGTCCGCTTTAACGTCACCGCTTGGGTCTCTTGTGACCAATCAGGGCTTGCTTGAGCTTGAGGGGTCTAAGAACCACTTTGCGCATCTGGTCCGGGCGATTGTCGGCCAGCAACTATCCACCAGCGCTGCTGCGACCATCGGTGGTCGCGTACTGGAGGCAGTTGGAGGCAATCTGTCGGTATCAACCATCAGTCTCGTTCCGGACGAAACCTTGCGCGGGTGCGGATTATCGACGGCGAAGCTGAGATCGGTTAGGGACCTCGTGCAGAAGGTTCGCTACGATGGACTTGACCTAGAGAAGATCGACCAGTTCTCCGACGAAGAAATTGTCAACCGGCTTGTCGAAGTTCGGGGAATTGGTGTATGGACCGCACAGATGTTCTTGATCTTTGCGCTTAACCGCCCGGATGTCCTTGCAACGGGAGACTTGGGTATCCAGAACGGCGTTGCGCGCTTGTTTGGACTCGGAACCCGTCCCAGTCCCTTGGAAGTGAGCTCGGTGGCTAAGGACGGGCGATGGCACCCATACGCAACCGTTGCCTGCCTCCATCTCTGGAGAAGCTTGAGTTCCTGACTGAAAAATTCCTCGCCCCTGTCTTGGTCAGATTCATCCGTATCGTGCACGGAGGTGAGAGCCTAGGCGATCGAGCGCACTTGGGAACGACTTGCGACCGAGACCTACTCTGAAATTGTTCGTCATCGCAGCCCGAGGATTGCCATGCCGGAAAACGGATGATGGCAAGACCATTACGCCCGCTTCCTGAACCGCGTTCTCTGCAAACTTGTCGACGCTGCCTTCACCTAACCACTGCGGGAATCCAACGGACCCTCCAGTGGGGCGCACCCAGCGACACAGCGATTCATGATCTGACATGAACGCTTCCCAAAGATTGAGATTTGCAGTGACAATCGCTTTCTGGCCGGACACGATGCTGGACCATTTGGTCAGCGCAATTATTGCCAAGATTTCCGCCGGCGCACTGGCGCAGATTGTGGTGTAGTCCTTGTACGTTTCAAGTGAGCGGAAGATCGCTGCGTCGCGCGTGGCAATCCATCCGATCCTCACTCCGGCTAACCCAAACGCCTTGCTGACTGACCCGAGGCTGATAGCTCGCGGAGACGAAGTTGCGGCGGCATTCAGAGGCACGGCGTCACCGTGTTCGAGGAGACGGTACACCTCGTCGGCGAAGAGGATGGCCCCGGAGTCCTCGACCGTTTTTACGATCGTCCTCCATGTGTTGTGGTCCGGCATCGATCCGGTTGGATTGTGAGGCGCATTGATGATGACCAGTCTCGTGTTCTTCTGGATTGCGTATTCAATTTCTGAAGCGGAAACCGCCCATCCGGCCTCTTCTCGCAATTCCACCAAGGTGACGTCGGCGCCGACGGACCGTGCAACGTCATAGAGTGATTGATAAGACGGCCACAGACAAACGACGTGGTCTCCGGTCTTCAATAGTGCGCGCATTGAGACGTAAATTGCCTCTTCAGCGCAGCTGAAAACGAGCACATCAGCACTTGATATGGCGTGGGGCGGTTCACCACCGTCGTCGGATGCAGTCTGGGTGTAAAGGTCTGCGATCGCCTGGCGCAAAAGAGGGTGACCGGTACTTTCCGTGTAGCCGAGAGATAGGTTGGCCCAAGCGTCGCTCATCTCCGGTGACGCAAGGCGGAGAAGTTCGGACATTGCAAGGGGTTCGGTGTCCGACGCCGAAAGTAGGAATGGCGCGGTGAACTCCCACCGCGCGAAATAGCGTTCAAGTTCGAATGGGTTCATCATCGGCATGAGTATTGCAAGACCGGTTGGCGTGAACCCGATTGACCAGTGGCCTCTAACGGTGCGCAACTATCGGTTGGCAATCTCGGTTGGGTCGGTTTGCGGGTGAACCCCGGCGACCGGCAGCGTGCAGGGGTCGGGCTTCTCAATGGCATCCTGATTCAGAACAGCAGGGTCACCCGCGCGACGGCATGCATTCAGTGGCGATATCCTCGACGGAGTCGGGCACACCACGGCAGGAGAAGGCGAACAACCAATGTCGAACCTGAGGCAGTCGAACAGCGTGAATGCCGGGGTCGGGTCTTCATGGAGGATTGTCACGGGTGCTTTGCTGCAAGAGTCGAACAGTTTTTCGCCTGTGCCCACCGATCTTGCATACTTCGAAACAGGTATTTTCCGGACTGGCCCAGAGTCTTTGCGCCGTGCAGCGGGGACTGGCAGTGAGTTGGGCGGCTTCATAGATGAGGCAGAGGCATGGGGGGTGTCACTCATCCCGACGGTGCATGCGTGCGCGGCGACCGGTGGGCCAATTCTTCCAACGGATCGTGACGTCCTGTTTGCGTCGTATTTTGCCCGCTTGGAGGCAGCCCTACGCGGTGGTCCTGTAGACGGTGTCCTCCTTTCCTTGCACGGTTCATGGGTCGCTGCCGACGACGAGGATCTCGATGGTCGGCTTTTGGAGGAGACGCGTCGGCGTGTTGGTCCGTCCGCTGTAGTGGTGTGCACCCTGGACTTGCACGCGAATATCACGTCGCGTATGGCCATCAATGCCGACGCACTGGTTGGTTACGCGAGTTATCCGCATTTGGACATGCGTGAAACTGGGGTCAGGGGTGCCAGACTGCTTTTTGGTGCACTTTCGGGCGGCCCCCGCCCTCGCACAGTGTTCAGAAAGCTGCCGCTCGTGGTGCCACCAGAGAACTCCCAAACGACTGGCGGGCCCGTTGCCGTGGCGAAAGCTGCTGAGGCGGAGGTTGGCAAGCTGCCGGGAGTGCTCTCGACTTCGCTTTTCACCGTTCAACCGTGGCTTGATGTCAGCGACCTTGGTTGCAGTTGTGTCGTGGTTCTGGACCGGTCGGCCACCGCAGTTGAGCTTGCGGGAGCAAGTGACGGAATGACCAGCGTACTGCAGGCCCTTTGGGATGTCCGTGATGAGGTTCGAGTGGATCTTGTTGACCCTGGGGTTGCCGTTCGCGAGGCAATTCGGGGGAATTCTGCGTCGGTGATCACCAATTCGCGCAACGCGAGTGGCACGGGTCCTGTCCTGCTGGTCGATTCTGCGGATAGCCCGTCTGCTGGCGCGTGTGGAGACTCATCCACACTTCTCCGAGCAATCATTGAAGCCTCTCCAAGCCGCGAGACAAGGATCCTACTCACGCTTGTTGATCCGCAAGCAGCACGCATCGGACAGTCGCAAAATGGGTCACGTGTCACGGTGGATCTCGGTGGTTCGTTCGATCACAGACTGTTCGAGAAGGTTCGGTTCGGCGGTATCGCACGACATGTCGAGGACACGACCGTTCGGTTTGGCGCCGGCGTGGGGGATGGGCTGACCGCCGAACTCGGTGATGTGACCGTTATTGAGGGGGACGACGGACCTGACAGTGCCCCCGGATTGTCGGTCATGGTGATGTCTCGTCCGGTAGCGTGCTATGACCCGGAAATCTACCGGGTTGCGGGATTGTCGCCCGAAAATGCTTCGGTTGTAGTGGTCAAATCTGCGACAAACTTCCGGTGGACTTACGGACCGATCGCTCGGGGCTGGATCTATGTGGACACTCCAGGCGCGGCTACTCCCAATTTAAAGTCGCTGCCGTTCACGCGCATTTCTCGACCCCTTTCACCTTGGGATGAGATTTCTGAGCCGTTGCCGAGCGACCATGAAGCGTTTGGGGATCCCCATAAGCGCGCATACGCCCGGGCCAACGGATCCTTGCCTGGCGGGGTTACCGCGGGCGCGCGGGCGAATGCGTCTCTCGGATTTCCGTTCTACGTGTCGCGGGCTTCCGGATCTACCGTGTTCGATATCGGTCACCGGCCCTACATCGACCTTGTCACGTCGAATGGTGCCGCGCTCGTCGGGCACGGGCACCCCCGAATTAACGAGGCGGTCACCCAAGCACTGAACGAAGGAATGGCGTGCGCGTACGACGGGCCGGCGCAGATTGAACTTGCTGAAAGATTGTGCGACTCAATCCCGTCATTTGAGCGCGTGCGATTTACGACGTCAGGTACTGAGGCGACGTTCTACGCCATCAGGTTGGCAAGGGCGGCTACCGGACGAACCCGAATCATTAAGTTCGAAGGTCACTTTCACGGCTATAACAACCCACTTGCATTTAGCATGTGGCCGTCACCCGATCCTGCTATCAGTGGTCCCCTTGGGTCACCGCGCGCAATGCCTGAGACAACCGGACTGCCACCGTCCTCGGTTGCCGAGGTCACTGTCGTCCCCTTTAACGAGCCCGAAATACTGCTCAAGACCCTGGACGTCATCGGCCACGAAACGGCCGCCGTGATTCTTGAGCCGATCAACTACGATGCCGGATGCGTTGTTCCCGATCCGGGGTACTTGGAACTCGTTCGACGCGAAACTGAAAAGCGGGGCATCGTCCTGATATTTGACGAAATCCTGTCGGGCTTTCGCACTGGCGTCTCAGGTGCGCAAGGGTACTTCGGTGTTACTCCGGACTTGAGCACGGTCGGCAAGGCCTTGGGAGGTGGGGTGCCGCTCTCGGCCTTTGGAGGTCGTGCGGACCTCATGTCAGTGCTATCGCCAACTGGACCCGCGATCCATACCGGGACGTACAACGCACACTTGATCCCGGTCCGTGCCGGGATTGCGTTCCTCGATGTCATTTCTGGTCCCGACTTCTACCCTGAAGTTCTCAGATTGAGCAATATATTGCACACCGAGCTTCGAAAGGCGTTTACCGCTGCCGGTTTACCTGTGCGGGTTCAGGGCTTGGGAGCCAGGTTCGCGATGTACTTTGGCCTGGAGCCGGATGTGGAGGTCACTCGGTATCGCCATGCAGCCAGTTACGATCGCATCCTCCACCGAGCTTGGGCGAAGGAAATGGTGAAGAGAGGCGTCTACACAACGCCAGTTTGGCACCACGGGATAAGCGCCGCGCACTCCGAGGGTGACATCTTGGAGATTGCCTCAAGAGCGTTTGACTCGGCGAGGGCCGTCGTGGGTTCGAAAGTCGCGCAGTCCAATTGAAGTCTGGCTACAGGCCCGATACCGCTCGAAGTCCAGGGATCACTCCTGAAGCCATGTCGATAATTGCGTTCGCGACCACGGACGCTGAGACCGCATCAGACAGGGTTACGAGCCACGTGAAGTGCCGAAAAGGAAGCACAACGATCGCGCCGATGATCGCTCCGCGTGCAAAACCAGGTACGGCACCGAGCAGGGTGTCGACTGACCCAAGGACAGGAAGTCGGCCTCCAGTCGACCGCCACACCGATGTGATGACCATGGTGACGACCCATGCCGCCATCCTGACCACCGCAAACGCCACTACGAACGCTACGGTGTCGGCCACGGGTCCCACAAGGAACCATGCGCCCGCGTCGCGGACCGGTTCGATCAGGCGGGTGTACTCACTTGCCGCAATAACGACGCTCGCGCCGAGGGCAATCATCCCTAGAAGCGCGGCGATAAATCCTCGGCGCATGCCCCCGATTGTGGTGTAAAGCAGCCACGTCAGAAGTGTCACGTCCACGGCATTCAGGGTCCGCAAACCGTCAACGACTTGGATGAAAGCCGGGAAGCCGCTTTGACTGCCGTCCATGAATGCTCTCGCCCAAACCGATCAGCAACGCTCGCAGGAGCAACGTTCCCGAACCACCCCCGGATGCTGCGTCAGGATGGGTCAGCCATTGGTGAGCAGGTAAGAAAGGTACTCGATCTCGATAGAAAGGTCTACTCTCGAGAGGTGTACCCCGGCGGGCACGCGCACTTTAACCGGCGCAAAATTCAGGATCCCCTTGATGCCGGCGGCGACCATGACATCAACGACAGTTTGGGCTTCGTTGCCTGGAACGGCTACGATGGCCATGCTGATGTTTTCGTCTCGGACGGCAACCGGAAGGTCTTCCATTGGTCTGATAATCAGGCTGCCGTACGCGCGCCCGTGCTTTGTGGGGTCTGCATCGAATGCGCCGGCGATCACAAATCCCTGGGCCGTGAAGTTTCGGTAGCTCAGCAGGGCAGTTCCCAGATTGCCAACACCCACAAGGGCGATACGCCACGGGTGGTTGATACCAAGGATGTTCTTCAGGCTTTCCTGCAATTCGCCAATGTCATACCCCACGCCGCGCTTTCCAAAATTGCCAAAGTACGCGAGATCGCGGCGCACCTGTGCAGCGGTGAAGCCTGTGAGGTCGGACATCCGGTCGGATGACAAGGGCTCAGCGTCACCCGTTGCTTCCAAAGTCCGGAGTACTCGGTAGTACGTAGACAATCGACGTACAGTCATCTCCGGAATGCGAGGCAATCGGGCGATATGGGGGATTGCCGGCACCGGGAGAGGCCGCGATTCTGGGCGACGGTTCGTCGAGGCATCCCAACCCGGATCCCCCGCCTCGTTGCGCTCATCGATCGGAACAGTCATTCGTTTCGGGTTCCTCCGGGCTGTTGCGGATCGATCATCGGTGTATTGACGTGTTAGAGAGCCGCTCTCCCGGAGAATTGGCCAAAAGTGGCAGGATCCTAATCCAAGAGGATTAAGGGTGCCCATGGTCACCAAGGGTCAGCCGGGTAGTCGGCCCAGTGCATTCTGGCCCTTTGTCAACACTGACTTAGACAAGCGTACCGTTTGGGCACGTCCTGACTGGACACGAGAACAGCTTAGAAAACGCGGCCGCCCAACGGCACATCGGCATCGGGATGGAGCAGGATCACCCGACCAGTGTCATCCGGCACTCCCAGCACAAGAACTTCGCTCATGAACGGTCCGATCTGCCTCGGCGGAAAGTTGACTACCGCGATCACGAGTCTTCCGATGAGAGACGCCGGTTCGTAATGCGCGATCTGTGCACTCGATCGCTTTTCTCCCAATTCCCCGAAGTCAATCGTGAGGCGAAGTGCGGGTTTCCGCGCTTGGGGAAACGGTTCCGCGCCGACGATACGTCCAACCCGCATGTCAACCGAGGCAAATACGTTGTAGGTGGTCTGAGGTTCGCCTTGTGCAGTTGTCATGAGCGCGCTTCCCGGTCCGGTGTATTTGAAGATTAGCGGGCGAAAAACAGCGTTCTTGCCTGGTCAATTGCCGTCCGCGGATCCATGCCGTCCCGCACCACCGCACGGCGCACAGTTTCGATTGCCCCGAGCCAACGACGAGACCCTGCCTGGAATGGCCAGACATGCGCGTGCCGGAGTTGCTCTAGCGCATGGTCGTTAGCCTCGTCGATGATCTTGATCCCTGAGCGGTAATTCTGGGTCATGAACCTGTCGAGGGCGAGACGGCCTGAAAACGGAGGAAACCACCTGCGCGGTCCACCTGGGAGGTCAGATGGTTTCCGTGACCTTGAACCGGGGTCCGAAACCGCTGGAAGGAGAGAAGCAACTCCTCGCGCGCTTGCGTACGCCGCATCTTCGCCCGTCAGATATTTAAGCAAGTCCCACCCGTCGTCGGAACCGCCCCGGAGCATGGAATAGCCCCATACGTCAGCCCAACCGATGACGCTGGAACCATCATCGCGGCGCGGTGTTTCTACGACGCGAAATGGCAATCCGTCTTCGTGAGAGAGAATCGAAGACACGAACCGAGAGCTTTCGATGCAAATGCTCGCCTTACCGGAGATGAACGGATGCCGGGACATGTCATCGGGCAAGATGCCGGCCAGTCCTTGCACTGAGGATGAAATGCCAGTCCGCGACACCGACGGCCATGAGATATTCCGGTAGGGCAATTGCGATCCAAGTTCGCGGGCGATAGACGCAATCCATGAAAAGGCCTCAGTTGAAGCCCGTTTGAGGGATTCTTGGCGTGGCAGTTCTGTCGGGGTCGGTACGGTCAGATCCGGCGCGCCCGACTGCCACGCCAATACGATGCCCGTAAGGGATTCGTGACCAGGATCAAACGGAACCCTAGAACGGGCTGCAGGCGCACCTTCCAAGCTAATTGCGGTTCTGCGGAGAGCTTCCCACGTGATCGCGGGGCGTTCAAAGTCGAATCCTGTGCGCCGGTAGTCAAGTCCTGCCTCGGAGAAATGGTCAGTACGAAAGTAGAGCTGCCTACCCGCGATTTCCTCGGGTAAGGCCAAAAGGCCGATGTCCGGAGATATTCCTGACCGGAGTGCCTGTGGCATGAAGGCCTTCAGATCAACGTGGTCCCGCTTGACGAGGTCGTCCAGGGTTCTTAGGCGTCTGCCTAGGTGGAGGTCCGCGATATCGATGTGTGGTGTCCAAATGACGTCGATTGGCGTCCCGCTTGCCAGGACGCGCTCGAGAGCCGACGTTCGGTCGGTATCGTCGGCGGTCCAACTGTTCGGAGCATCCGGAATCGGAACGGTTTCAATAGTGACGCCCGGACGCAACGCTTCGCCGCGCAACAGCTGAAGTTCGAGGGCTCGCTGAATTCGCGTTGCATGCGCTAGGTCATTCGGCATGGCGACCCGCACAGTCACGTCCGAACGCCGGGCAGGACGAGCCTCTGACGCGCACGAGCTTATGACCGACCCCAGCCAAGCAAGACTCGGGGCTGCAAGTATGGTCCTGCGGGTATGCTGTTTCATCAATTATCTAGTTGGTTTTGGATCGAGGTACCGGGGCAGGTTGGGGGCGGGTACTGGGTTCGACCTCTGGAACGTATTGACTTCAACTCGCGCAGGGCTCAGTCGTTCAATGCAACGGCTAAAGCGTAAGGGCGTTTGCAAATGCAAGAGTGTCCGTCAGGGCGGAACGTAGTGGCCACCGGCGAGTAGACACTCTAAGTCCCCCGTGATTTGCAGTTTGCGTTGCGTAGAAACCGCTTTGCCACTGAACCGAACTTCGTGATTCGGTATGATGGCAATACCGGGTAAGGAGGCCTCCTGGAATGTTCGGCAGTTTGGGATCCACGGAACTCATCGTCATTGTTGTGCTGGTGCTCATCGTCTTTGGTGCCGGGAAGTTGCCAAGCGTGATGAAAGATCTCGGCAAGGGTGTTTCGGAGTTCAAGAAGGCGCAACAGACCGATGGTGAACCGGTTGTGAGCGCCGCAGGTACGACGGCTGCGGTCGCGCCGGTTTCGCCTCAAACGGCCGTGGCTCAGCCCGCTCCTGTCACGTCGCAACCGGTTGCGGCACGGACGGTGGATTCCGCGCCCCGCGCTTGAACCACTTTGCCGCAGGCAGTCTCCTAGCACGGAGATAGAGTTGGGCCACCGAACAGTTTCGGTGGCCCTTTTTTGGTTTGGGATGTCAGTGTAGGCTTCGACTATCCGGTCACCCAGTGGTCTATGGCACGCGTATACGTCACGACCTCGCCATCGCGGAAGTACAAGTCAATCTCTTCCGTGGCAGTCTCAGGAGCATCGGAGGCGTGGATCAGGTTTCGGAGACCTTCAACTGCAAAGTCTCCTCTGATCGTTCCTCCCACCGCTTCATTGGGGCGCGTCTTGCCGATCATGGACCGAACGATTTCAATGACCTTGGGACCTTCGAGCACGGCGACGACCACCGGACCAGATGTAATGTACTCCACGAGCTCGTCATAGAAGAATTTTCCGACGTGGACGGCGTAGTGCCGTTCGGCAAGCTCGCGATCGATCTGCATCAATTTGAGGGCAGCAATTTTCAGTCCTCGACGCTCAAATCGACCGAGGATTTCCGACACTAGGCCGCGTTGGACCCCGTCCGGTTTGACAATGATCAGTGTGCGTTCAGCTGACAACGAAGTTCTCCTAATTGCTCAATCGCCCGCAACTTGGTTGCGCAAGCGCGCATGACCACCAGATGTCACAAGCACAAGGGTTGTACCGTCTCCAGCCGCTCTAGGGCGAGGACCGGGGGAGTTTCCGCAATTCAAGTCTGATCAGGCCGAGGTTGGCCTTTGCCTCAGTGACCACGACGGCACCGATGTCTTCGCCGAGTGATCTGGCAACAATTGATCCGTTCAAGCCTTCGATCATCGCCTCACTCAGCGCGCCGACACCGGTCCCCTCACTCGCTTGGCCGAGGGCGCCTACGAGTGCTGACAAGAGGCTCAGTTGCGATGCCTCAAGGTCTCCCAAGCCTGCCACTGACGTCGTCGGGGTTAGCAGATGTGCCGACCGAACCCCTGGTAGGCGCCGCACCGTCGCGAGCACGTTCTCGTCCATTGTTCAGTCTCCGATGTAGCTACGCGAGAATTGAATTTGTTGTCTGCTGAACCAGTTGATTCGCTTAAGCGAAAAACTACCGACGTCCCGTACCTGCTTCGGCTCGAATTCGGGAAATGGCGATGGCGTAGAGACGAATTGCCTCGGTGAAGTTCCGTTGCTGTGACGCAAGTGCGCCGGCCTCTCGCAGGTCTCCGATCGTTAGCCCGTCGATATCAGTGATTGCAACGGCCTTTTTGATCCCTACGTTTTGGTCGTTAATGATCAATGCCTGCCCATCCTGAAGGACGTTCGCCTGGCTTGCGGTGACCGGAACCAACGTTGGCGACCGATCGGGATGCTCCAGGTCCACGGGTGACCCCGGTGGTGAGGTCCCGAGACTGGGGGTCGCTTCACCCTCCGGAATGTCAAGGGGATGGCTTGATGCCGGCTCTTGCAACGGCGCGATTGTGTCCCCCGAGGTCTCAGACTCGTGCTGGTCATATGTCGCGGAGATCACACTGCCGATCACCGGTGCGTTGTCGGGTTCGGCAGTGTTCTCCGGTGCACTCACGCTAGGCATCCCTGCCTGGTTCGGCAAAGTTGGAGGAGGTGATTCAGTTGGCGCGTCATCGTTTGAGGTTGTTGCTTGACTTGGCGCTGCAGGTTCGGAAGTCTTGGTGCCGTCACCGGCAGAGACCAACCCTACTGCTTGTGCCGGGGTTTCTTGCACGCTCGTAGGTGTTGCCGAATCTTCGGACACGGATTCTGCAACGGGGGGATAAACAGATACTGCAGGGCTCGACATCGAAGCAGGTTTAGGCTGTTCGGGTGCGGGCGCTGGTAACGCCGGGACATTCGGGATAGGCGATGCAACTGCGCCCGCTTGGAGCACCGGTTCCGACTCTGGAGACGCTGCAACCCCTGTGGAAACCTCGGCAATCGCCGGGGCGTCATCTTTTTCGAGACCCACTTCCGCTGGATCAGGAGCTTCATCACCGATACTTGGCAACTTTTCGATAAGCGGAGCGGGCAGCGCCATGATGGCATTCCCGTCCGAAGCCAGCGGTTCGGTTAAGGGTTGATCAGGGACGTCCTCGGCTTTCTTCATCACCGGTCTGGCTTGCGAGTTGCCCATCACCACCGGCCAGGACCCTGTCGCCGAACGGACAGTCGACCAAGAGCCGTTGACCGGTTGATCGTCAAATAGCGGGGGTATGTCCCTGCCCATGAATAGCGAAGAGGCAATCCGGTCGAATGGATCGGCTTCTCGCGTCCGCTCAATTTGCTGTCGCGGGTCTCTGGAAACGACCCGCCGGTGAAGGGCGACCAGTAGGTTTGCCACTACGCAGAACGGGAATTTCTCGAGAATTGACGCCGCAATGCTGTGGGCAATTTCCGTCTCACCAGACCTCCACCATGCTTCGGCAAGTAGGAGTTGCACATCGGTACGTGACTTGTCCTGTGTGAGCGCGGTCACCGCTTCCAGCATGGCGTGTTCGAAAAGACCGGAACGCAGGTGCGTACGGACAATCGATGCGTGTGTATGGGGGATTGGTCCATCAATCTGGCCCTCGATCCCATACGCCGCCGCCTGGCCTTCACTCGCTATTCGACGCTGGACCTCACGGAGCCTCGATGCGATTGTTTCGGTGCCCGGTTCAATTTCCCAAGCCCGGCGCCATGCGCGCAAGGCAACGGCAGGGCCTTCAAGGGCTTCCTCGACTTCGGCAACGCCAACCTGCGCCACGAGGTCACCCGGGTCGCCCTCGAGCGCAATGTCGAATGCCCGTCGCGCGTTGAAGTGATCCGACTGATTAAGATAGGCGATCCCCATCAGGCGGTGAATGTCTATGCCATGCGGGAATTGCTCAGCAGCTGGAATGGCAACGCTGACGGCTTCTGCCGCACTGTCCGACGCAAGCAGGTCTCGCACTTTCAGGCACGCGGCGCCATAGGACGCAACCGCCTCGGACCGTCCAGCCAGGATCCCCGAGCCAGGTAGACCAGCGTCCGGACCACTGGCAATTTGCCACCAAGCCATCGGCCGACGGCGACCACTCATCTCATTCACTGACCCCGCGGTTCATGGGTGTCACCGCGTCGATACTCGCATCTTTAGCTGGCACGACTTCGGAGGTGCCCCAAACCCTAGAAGAGTAACGATGTTCATTGTGCGTCGGCACACTTGCGCCGTTCGTGAGGGGCAGAATAGGCGTAGACCGTAACGATGTGATCCGTCGGCCTGTCACGCCGGAACTCCTGCTTGGTCGAGATGCCTGATGGCCGTGCAAAACGCATGGTTGAGGATCAGGTGTCCGTCCTCAGCTTCCTCAATGGTCGCCGCCGGGACGGTCAGGTTGATCGATGCGATCGACAGAAGTTTGCCTCCGTCGAAACCGGTCAGTCCAATCACCGTGCAGCCAATGTCACGCGCGAACCGTGCCGCACGGAGAATGTTTTCGGAGTTTCCGCTGCCCGAGATGGCCACAAATACATCAATCGGGCGAAGGTGGGTCTTGACCCCCTCCAGGAACCCGTTTTCATAGCCCTCGTCGTTTGACCATGCCGAAAACAGCGCAATGTTGTCCGATAGACACACCGTTCGGAACCGACCCTGAACGGGGTGCATGGTGTTCTTGGCCAAATCAGCGGCAAAGTGTGAGGCGGTCGACGCGCTTCCGCCGTTTCCCGCAAAGACGACTGTGGCGTCCACGGATCGAGCGTGGCGCAACGCGGCGACAGCATCATCGATGGCTTGTCCGGGAACTTTGATCATAGCTTCGTGGAGGGTTTGCAGGTACGACGTAACGACACCCCGTGCGGACGCAGCCTGCACCGTCATGGATACGATGTCCGTTGTCCAGTTCCGTGGACCGACCCGCGCAGTGCCGTCATTGAACTATCCCGGCGAGTTCCCGAGCGTACGACTTTGCAGCGCCGCCGTCGTACTGCCGAAGTATGGTGAGTTTCTGGGCTTCGATGCTTCCCTCAGCGTGAATTGCAAGCACTTCCTGGTAGCCACCAAAGTCACTTGACGTTAGGTCGGAAGCGAGGTTGAGAGCCTTCAGGCGGTGGACCGCATCAGTCCCAACCTTACCTACCATCGCTCGCCGAACCCAGTCCCCGAGCTCGGGATGGTCGAGGTCGGCCCCGGCTGGAGCCGTTACCAGTGTTCCGCCAGCGATGTCTTGAACCCGTGCCACCGCAACGTGATAGTTGGTCGCGAAGTGCATTTTTGCGATGTTGACGGTCAACGGGTCGGGGACGGCAGTCCCGTTTGAGTGGACCCTACAACGTGAAGCGGAAGCCTGGACCAGCGCCCGCAAGGTCTCCGCGTACCCGATCAGCCACGAAAGTTTGTCGCGGACATGGCCTGCGCGTTCGACTCCATTCAACTCGGCGAGAAGCATTGCCGCTCCGACAAGGGCATCGACAAGCGGCAGCTTGTAACTGATCGCGGTAAAGCGGTGAAACTCGACGAAGGCGAGCGCGAGTGGACCAGCCCACTGCCACTCGCCGTTCATGAACACGCGGTCCCACGGAACGAAGACGTCATCGAAAATCGTCAACGTCTCCATCATCTTGTGCTTGCTGCTTATCGGGTGGTCAAAGTCGTCGCGTTCGGATCCACCGTGAGGGCTCGCAATCAACGTGACACCGGGCGTGTTCACTGGAATTGCAAATGAGACTGCGTAGTCCGCGTCTGCATCAGCCATTGCTCTGGTCGGCAGCACGATGACTTCATTGACGTTGGTCGTGCATGAAGTGTGGGTCTTCATACCCCTCACGACGATGCCGTCGTCACGGCGAGCGACGATTCGCACGTATGCGTCCGGATTTCCGCGCGCTGCCAGTTCGCTAGGGCCGAGCGAACGATCGCCCTTTACATCCGTTTGGGCGACCGCCAATGCCAAGTCCTGTGACGCACAGTGCTCGTGGAAGGCCCGCACACGTTGCGAATAGTTGGTGCCAAGACGTGCGTCCATTTCACTCGAGACATTCCCGAGGGCAAATAACGCATCTGTGCCGATCTCCTTGATCAGTACAACAAGGGTGGCTCCAAGTCGCGTCGCAGTCTCGATAAGGAGACTTCGCTTCAGCAGGTCTTCGCCGCTGGTGGGGGTGGAAAAGTAGCGGCTACGGTGGGTGCCGTTCTGCTCAACTACCGCCAGTTCCGAATGTTTTGGATCCTCAGCCATCTGGTAGTCGATGGAAGCGTGACCGACCGCCCTACCGATTACCGGATGGGTTGTCACATCTGGAACGAGGGTACCCCGGTAGAAGACGCGACGGCCGTCACGCAGGCTCGATACATATTGGTCTGGCGTTCGGAGTGTCATGGGTACAGGGTACCGTGATTTTCGCTGCCACGACGCGTCGGCGAGCGCCGATCTGCATCAAGTTGCCATCGCCTGCCTAATTGCCCGGAGCAGGTCATTCACGTCCGGCACGAACGCATCGCGGAGAGGCTTCGCCATTGGCAGTGGGTGGTGTGGAGCCCCGACTCGCACCGGAGGTGCCTCAAGGTCAAAGAAGCACGCCTCGGTGATTGCAGCCGTGATCTCAGCGCCAATCCCTCCCACTTTCCATGCCTCGTGGGCGACCACGATCCTAGACGTCCGCCGTACCGATGACGCGATGGTGTCAATGTCTAGGGGGGCCAGTGAAACGAGGTCGACAACCTCGACGTCGATTCCCTCCACTGCGAGGGTCTCAGCGGCCTCCAGCGCCTTATGCACCATCCAACCGGTGGCTACAACGGTTACGTGTCGGCCAACCCTGCGTATTGCCGCTTTCCCAAGCGAAGCGGCCGTCGGGGAATTGTCAACTTCCTCGCGGACACCATGGTAAAGCCACATGTGTTCAAAGAAGATGACCGGGTTCGGATCACGGATTGCCGCAATCATTAGGTTGCGTGCGTCGGTCGGGGTTGACGGCATGACGACCTTCAAACCCGGAACGTGCGCGAACCATGACTCATAGCACTGTGGGTGGCCTCTGTAGGGACCATCACCGATTCGTGTGCGGACGACGATGGACACGTCGATGGCTCCAGCGGTCATGTAGTGCAGGTTCGCCGCTTGAAGAACAATCTGGCTCATGCAAGTTGGCAGGAACTCGCCGAAGCTGATTTCGACAATTGGGCGCTTGCCAACCATTGCCGAACCGATTGCTGCACCCACCATGGCAGATTCGGAAATCGGTGTTTCGCGGATGCGACGGGGTCCGAACTCTTCAATCAGTCCCCGACTTCCACCCATGACGCCTCCCATCTTCCCGATATCCTGTCCCATCAGGAAGACTCGCTCGTCGGTGCGGAGCTCGTGGCGCATGCCCTCAACGAGTGCTTCGGCGAAACTCAAGCGCGCCATGGCTCGCTCCTTTCGCCGCGAAGTGCAGACATTCCTTCTGACACGTCTGCGAACACTTCGTTAGCACCGATATCCTCAACGCGTGCATCGGGACATGCCTTTGCAACGGTCACCGCAGCGTCCACTGCCTGGCGAACCTCGTCCCACATCGAATCGACGTCGTGCTGTGTAAGGTCTCCGGTCGTGACCAATTCGGAGACGGCTCTCGGTATCGGGTCTTTGTCGCGCCACGCATCCTGAACTTCGGGAAGCCGATAGCCTCCCGGGTCTGATGCCCAATGCCCTCCAAGACGATAAGACCGGGCTTCGATTAGGGTCGGCCCGTCTCCGTTGCGTGCCCGCGCAACGGCATCGCGGACTGCGGAATGGACGGCAAATACATCGTTGCCGTCCACGGTGAGGCCTGGCATGCCGTACCCGCTTGCTCGGATGGAAATCTGCTCAATCGGGAGCACCTCAGAGGCGTGCAGCGAGATGCTGTACTGATTGTGCTGGCAAACATACACAATCGGGAGTTTCCAGACACTAGCGAGGTTGAGAGCTTCGTGAAAGTCCCCCCGATTTGTGGTGCCATCACCAAACGAACACACCGTGACCCGGTCGGATCCCTCGTATGAAAAACCCAATGCGCACCCGGTCGCAACGCCAATCGTCGTTCCAAGGTCGCCCGCAACCCATGGAACAATGCCCATCGCCGCAGGACCAGTGAACCCAAGTGCCCGGCCTCGCGCATAACCGTTTGCCTTGCCCAATGCCTGGCCAACCAAACGGCTAAGGTCTGCCCCGCGAATGGCGTACGCCAGGAACGGTCCCCGATAGTGTGGCGCCATCGTGTCATCGTCACGAAGACCGAAGAATGCGCCTGCGATCACCCCTTCCTCACCTTCAGCCGGAAACCAGCGCGGGTTGAGTTCACAACAGGCTCTTTCAAGCGTCCTTGAAAGCATCATTGCCTTCAAGAGGCCGATGCGGACGGATGGATCAAGGTCGGCACCTTCTCCAGTTCCGGGACCATTGGGCCGGGACATGTCTTGGTGATCTCCTTGAGGCTTGAACTGATGGACTGATCCCATTGCTTCCGATGGTAGCCGGGTCGTTCTGAATCGTCCACCTGCCTTGCGCTACCAACCGCGCGGTCCGCGACCCCTCATTCTAGTGAGAGGGGGTTACTCGCACCCATGTTGAAACATTGTCCGGACGGCCGATCTGTTGAAGCACCCTGCATTGGAGCCGAACGCCAAACAGATGGTCCAGTAGTTGCACCTGCCAAAAACGAGATGGCGGTCTACCAGCCGTTTGCAGCCACGATTGCACTGCCCGAATTCGACAACCGCACTGGCTGACCTGCCAGACCCGGCTGTCCAGGCGTGAACTCCAAACGTCCCCCCTCGAAATACTGGACCGTGACTCCGGCCTCAATCAGATCTTCGGATATTGGGCGACCAAGAACGGTTCGGACACCGGCGAGTGCGTCGTAGGCCTTTAGAAACGCGCCTCCCATCGTATGTCCGCTCCCGGCTATCGTCTTTCGACCGACCACCACGGCCACGCTATCAACGGCATTGAACTCTTCGCGATCCGCCAGTCCAGAAATCGAGGACAATGCTGGCCCGATCTTTCTCGGAACGATTATCTTTCCGGTTGGCCCTTCCAATTCCTCCACCACACAGCGCTCGAAATATTGCACGCGCCTGCCCTGTTCCATAAGCGCGTCAGTCCGAGGGTCTCCGGTCGTCTCAAGCCCACCAACGGAGGCGACAAATGCCGCAAAGGCACCGCTTACCGAGTGGCCGGTTTCCTCGGCGTAAAACCACGGCTCGTCAACCTTCGGTGGCTCGACCTGGTCATTCCTCGACGTTGGAAGGTTTGGAGGCGAGGGATAGTAGCGCCAGACGTCCGGCGGACCCCCGTTCAGAAACCATCGGCCAACGAGGGCGCTCAACCGAGTACTTGCCTCACTCGACGACATTGCGCGCACGATCGGCTGTTCCAAGCGTGCGCCTATCGCTGGGTCGCTTACGGACATGGAAGCGAGTAGCGCGAGTACTTCGATGGGCTGATCGCCGGGTGCCAGCCGCTCCATTTCTGCGATGAACGGGACGGATGTCCGGACAATTTCGTCGAGGATCGCACCCGGTCGCCTGTCACGATCGGTTCCGACATCAACCGACACACCGGCTTGCCTGCGCCACAGGACTTCCATCGCGAGTTGGGCCACGAGCTCCGCGTCCAACCTGTTCAGCTTGCCAAGCGCCTCGCCGTCCCGGTTCGGGACCGTGACCGCGAGGCCTTGGCGAGCCACGGAAAACACCGATGGCACGAGCCCAATCGGGCGGGTTGCGGGCCTGGTCGGCTGGTTCACCTGCAAGGCGCGACGTAAGACTTCGTAGGACCCGTCGATCAGCCAATGCCACACACCCTGCCGAGTTCCCTCGGCAAACATTCGATGGAACGCGGGTGTCAAAGCACCGGAATTTGTCGTCACCAGGGTCTGTGTTGATGGACTGCTTGGTTGAAACGCGACACCAAGCCTTCCTGATGAGATTGCCGACTTCTCAAGGACCGAGTTCAGGATCGTCGACGCGTCATCAGCGTATTCCTTATCACGCCAAAGCCTCGACGCCATCAGAAGTGCCCCTGCAATCCTCTGATCTGATCCCACATCATTTGCCCAGTTCGTTACGGCTCCACCGCTCCAGGACGTGGCGAAGAGGCCGTCCCGTGGTCGGCTTGACGAACCAGGGTTCGACCGCCAAAGCACCTTTCGCGTCCAGGCCCAAACCTTGTCGAAGGCCTCCCGGTCTTGAAACCACACCGCTTGGGTCATGGCTGCTGCCTGAAGTGACGACGACGCTTCCTGCCCATTTGGGCCAGACTTCACTCTCCCATCGGGGGTGACGAAATCGAACCAGAACTGTTCCCACGAGTTCACCAAGGATTGGTCAGGTTGAGCGAGTAACGCTGGAGCTGACGGGACCACCAGCGGAATCTCTCTCGGCTGTCGAGCCTGTGCCAAAGCGAAGCCATAGTCCAATAGGTCACGAAGTTCACGAGTGTCGTCGGGTGACCCCAGAAGCGCCACCGAAATCTGGATGCCAGCCCGCTCGGCAACGACAACCCGGCACTGTCCCGCGCGTTCGGTCCACCCAGTCTTCCCGGCGAGGACTCCGGGATACCACCACAGTGCGCCTAAGGTATTCCTCAAGAGCCTTGCTGGCCTGCCGTCGCTGCCGGGAACTTCATGGATGGTTGTGCCGGCGATTTGTCGAATTTCTGGGTTGTCACCGACCGCGGAGCCGAGTAGTGCCATGTCCCGCGCCGTACTGAAATGGTCGGGACGATAGAACCGTTCGTGATCGAGTCCGTGGGGGTTGGCAAATTGGCTGTTCCACATGCCCAGGTCATGTGCTCTGCGGTTCATTGCCTCGGCAAAGGCAGGGACTGACCCGCTGAGGGCTTCGGCAATCGCAACCGCCGCGTCGTTTCCCGAAGGCAACATCAACCCGTACATCAGTTCGCGAAGCGATAGACGTTCGCCGGCAACCGCACCCATGGTTGTCTCGCCAACGGTCGCTGCGTTCTGGCTCACCGTGAAAATCGTGTCCAGCCGACCACTTTCAGCTGCGATGAGACCGGTCATGAGTTTTGTTGTTGATGCGATCGCGCGTCGCGTATCCGGAAATTTGGCGAACAGGACTTCGCCGGTTCGCCGGTTCATCACGACCGCACTGTCGGCAAGGATCGCCGGTGAACGTGGTGCCGGGATCGGTGCGACGCTGGAGGCCTGTCCGAGAGCTTCGCTGATCAGCGTCGGTGGGTGGGCACTTTCAGCAAGATGAGAGGCAGCTCCGGCGCTAATAACGGCAGCAATAGAAGCGACGATGAAGACGAGTCGCTGCCATCCCCGAGAACGTTTGCCGGACGCATTTGAATACCAACTGAAAAGCGCACCTGTGGATGGATATAGTCCTGCCGGAATACGCTCACTGGCGCGCCTGGGACGTACTGACCTCATGTGCACGATACCTCCCAACATCAGTCTGGCCGGCAAGGCATGACCCGGAGTCATGACGCATCCACGAGGCGAGCCGATCCACACGTCGAGTGACGCGAATCAGTACGAACTTACTTGGACTTGCTGAGGGTCACCCCCGATAACGACGGTCTGCCGGGGCTATGTAAGGGAACGGTCAACTGCGGTCCACGGGAACGTGGCCCGGTTGCACTCCCGTTCCGGGTCCAGATGCAAAAGCCATTCGGAACGATTCGGTCACAGGAGTGCAGACCCGCACCATGACGGGCGGTCCCCGGTCAGTTCACGATGATCCCTCGAGCCAGGTCTCCAGCGGCCAAATCCCGGTACGCTTGGTCGGCTTGGTCAAGGGTGTAACGTCGGTTGATCAAGCCGTCGATGTCGAGTTTTCCGGATCGATAGAGCTCGACCATTCGAGGAAAGTCGACACGGGTCCGAGCCGATCCATAGAAGCTTCCACGCAGGACCCGTTCACTTCCGGCAATCGACCGGCTTGGGATTTGCATCATTTCTCCGGATCCGGGCATGCCAATCGCCACGCACGTTGCACCATTTGCGAGTGAAGCCCACGCTTGTTCTAGGGCACGTGTGTTCCCGGTCGCCACGAACGCGTAGTCGACCCCACGCCCAGTGAGATCACGCACCGCGGCGATTGGATCGGTTGAACCGGCGTTCACGGTGTGGGTCGCGCCAAACTTCCGAGCAAACTCGAGCTTGTTCTCCAAAAGGTCAATCGCGATGATCATGCCGGCCGATGCAAGGGCCGCACCCTGAACGACATTCAGGCCGATCCCACCGGCGCCCCAGATTGCAACGGTTGCGCCGGCCGGTACTTGTGCGGTGTTGAGGACGGCCCCGACACCCGTCATCACCGAACATCCAATGAGGGCGACGGTTGTCAGCGGGACGTCTGTCCGGATCTTGATCGCACTGGATGACGGAATAGTCGTGTATTCGCTGTGACTGGCGACCGTTCCAAATCGGTGCATGGGTTGCCCGCGCCACTGCATTCCCGTCTGGCCGCTCGGTAGGCGTCCTGGCTGCTTTGACCGGTTTTCACAGTGGACCGGCCGACCGATCACGCAGTAATGGCACAGGCCGCAGGACGGCGCCCACGAGAGGATGACGTGGTCACCTTCCTTTAATCCTGAGACGCTCCTGCCGACTGCAGAGACGATGCCCGCACCTTCATCGCCAAGGACTATCGGCAGGGGAATGTCAGCCCAGCTGCCGTCAGCAGCGTGCAGGCAACTGTGGCAGATTCCACTGGCGACGAGTTTTACCTGAACCTCGCCCTCACTCGGATCATCTAGGTCAACTTCATCCACGGTGATCGGTTCACCTGGCCGGGTGACGAATGCGGCGCGCATTTTCATGATTGATCCTCCGAATGTGGCGTGTCGCTCAGGATTTGCAGTGTATTCCAGTTCTGGCACCACTGATGGCTGTTCCGGATCGGTTGCGACAATCGGGTTCCGCGCGTCATCTGTCGCGGTCGAACCGTTCTTTTCGCGATGATGCTGATCATGCCTCTTCGACGTTTGGACCAATCCCTGCGGCAACGACTGATGCAGCGCCTGATCTCGGTTGTCGCGGCGTCGACAATCGTGGCCGGTTCGTTCGCTCCGGTGTTTGCAGACGTTTCGCAATCAACCACCGGACCGAACGTCTACGCCTTTACAGATAGTGAGGCCGCGCTTTCGCTCGACGGTCACGCATTCGGGCATGGGGTTGGACTGTGTCAATGGGGCGCACGTGGCCGTGCGCTGGCTGGGCAGAACGTTTCTCAGATTGTCGGCGCGTATTTCCCGGGCACATCGATCCAGAAGATGCTTGCGCCGGAGACGACGGTCAGGGTCCTTGTCCACTCTAATCTGGATATGACCGCGGATGAGACCAGTCACATTTCTGCAATAGGTGGGGCGTGGCAAGTCGCGGCGCCGGGCATCCAGCCGCTTACCGTCCCCGCGGATGCGAAGTTGGAACTCGCTAACCCTGGTGGCCGTCGATGGCAAGTCAAGGGTCGCGACGGGGCAGTCCTTGCGTGGGGTCCTCTTTCCGGTCCACTTGTCATCCGCCCGGCGTCCCCGGAGACCCGGATCGTGCTGGACTATCGACCCTCCGGGAACGTCCCCGGACGCGCGAAGACCTATTTCGATACATATCGGGGTGAGATCATCTTGTATCCGTCGACGCAAGGGATTGACACCGTCAATCGGCTGCCAATCGACGACTACCTACGCGGGGTAGTCCCATCGGAAATGCCTGCGTCCTGGCCCGACGCGGCACTGCAAGCTCAGACGCTTTCGGCGAGGACCTATGCAGTGTTTCGCGCACAGACACGTGCGAAGCAGACATGGGACGTTGACGACTCAACCTGGGATCAGGTCTATCACGGTTGGTGGGCTGAACATCCTAGTACCAATCGCGCGATTGATGCGACCGCTGGACAGTTGATCTCTTCGGGCGGACAGGTTGCGCAAACCTATTACTTTGCAACCTGTGACGGTTGGACAGAGAACAACGAAAACGTTTGGGGGGGCACTCCCCTGCCGTACCTGCGTGGCATCCGAGATGTGGACGCATCAGGAAAGCCCTTTGACGAAGGCGCACCTGGCGCTACGTGGTCTACCGGCTCCTTCACATCTAACCAACTGTTTGAGGTGCTTAGGACGGATCCGGCGACAGATGTTGGTCCGATACGGTCGATTGATTTGACGTCCCGAACTCCATCTGGGCGATTGATCGCGGTCAAGATTACGGGGACTTCAGGCACGAAGTCCGTCTCGCCGGAACTCTTCCAGGCAAAGTTCAATCGCCTTCGTCCGCCGGGCGTGAAGGCACTTCTGAGCACGAACTTCGACGTGCGATGGACGTCACCTGACGCGGTCAAGCTGACTCAGGCCGGGGCAACTCCGATGCCTGCACGCGCAACGCCACGAATTGGCGGAATCGGATCGACGGTGGTAGCCGGTGCCGGTAGCGGGATCGTGGCGTTGCCTGGCATAAACCTCCTGGCACCGCAGCAGCCCGCTGCACCCGGTGGCCCTCAGGTGCAAGCGACGCCAACGCCAGTGCCTACACCAGTCCCGCCCCCGACCCGGTACGACTTGACCCTCTCTATGCCTCCCCGCCCAGCGTCGCCGGCGAACCAGTATTTTGAAGAGACTGGACACAACGTTGGTGGCGCATTCCTTCGGTACTTCGTGACCTTCGGAGGGCTCGATATTTTCGGCATGCCGAGGACCGAGGAGCTGCTGGAGGACGGCCGGACGGTCCAATACTTCCAGCGTGCCAAGTTGGAGTTCATCGTCGACAAGGTAGGGACCCAGTACGAGGTTCAGCCTGCCCTCATTGGGGACACACTTACTGAAGGGCGCCGACCCTTCGCGGCCTCGCCCGTCTTTGACAGCACGCCGGGTCATCGGTATTTCCAGGAGACCGGGCACGGCCTCCACAATGCATTCTTCACCTACTGGACAGAAAACGGCGGTCTTGACTTGTTCGGATATCCAACATCTGAAGAGCTGGAAGAGAACGGGGTGATCGTCCAATACTTCCAAAGAGCGCGTCTCGAATACCGGTCCGACCGCCCCGAGGGTAGCCGCGTACAACCCGGCTTGATTGGTGACGAATTGCTTGTGCGCCGCGGATGGTTGCCACCACCAGTACCGTGAGGTGCCCTCATAACTGTGGGGCATTTCCGGACCCTGAGTAGAATCGGCCAGTACGTGGTCAAAGGAGCGCAGGACATGTCAAAAGCAGTTGACGGAATAATCCGGATTGGGATCATCGGGAGCGGCGGGATCGCAAAGGCGCATGCCCGTGCGTACAAGGACATTGAAGGCGTTTCCATAGTTGCAGTGAGTGACGTCGTTGATGGCAAGGCCGGAGCGTTCATCGACGAACTTGAGCTGAGCGATGCCACGCCATTCACCGACCACCGTGAGGCGCTTGCTCAAGTTGCCATGCACGGGGTTTCGATATGCACCCCGAACGTGGCCCATCACCGGACGAGCATCGATGCGCTGGAAGCTGGCGTCAACGTGTTGACCGAAAAGCCAATGGCCGTCACGTTGCAGCAAGCTGTCGAAATGGAACAGACGGCACGGCGAACCGGGAAGATTTTGACAATCGGGTTTCAGCCTCGCTACGACCCAAACATGGTCATGCTCAAGGAACTGATCCAATCAGGTGCACTTGGCAAGATCTACTATGTGGAGACCGGCGGTGGCAGGCGTCGAGGCATGCCGGGGGGCACCTTTATCCGCACTGACCTGGCAGGAGCCGGTGCGCTTGCCGACATCGGGTGCTATTCACTTGACATGGCCCTCAATCCGCTGGGGTACCCAAAACCCCTCACGGTGTCTGCGGTGGCGACGAACCATTTCGGGACAAATCCCGCCTACCACCGTGAAGCCGACAAGTTCCAGGTTGAGGACTTCGGGTCGGCGTTGATACGCCTGGAGGGAGGCTTGACCCTCAATTTCAAGATCAGCTGGGCGATGCACATGGACACGCTTGGGGCAACGATGTTCCTAGGGACGGATGCTGGCCTCAAGGTGACGTCGGCGGGTTCCGGACCATGGAGCGGAGTGTGGGACGGTGGGGTCGGTTCAGTGACCATGTACCACGATCTCCAAGGGAGCCACGTGGAGACCCACATCCCCGTCAAGCAGCACTCGGTGAAAATCTTCGCCGAGAAGGTCAAGGACTTCGTGAATGCCATTCAGGAAGGG